>Ga0207647_10004538_pt1 | contig 10291 bp, 14 predicted proteins | sample KBSCornC2_FD_184295 | JGI IMG/M metagenome (GOLD analysis project Ga0207647, IMG submission 184295) | Corn rhizosphere microbial communities from Kellogg Biological Station, Michigan, USA - C2 (SPAdes) (version 2) | ecosystem: Host-associated > Plants > Roots > Rhizosphere ...
CTGCGATTACGGCCGCGGACCATGCGTGGATGGCCTTTCACGCGCGATGGTCGGGGAGAGAGGATTCGAACCTCCGGCCCCTGCCTCCCGAAGACAGTGGGAACAGGCTGTTACCCCCCGTCGTCGAACCCTTCGCTCTAGGAAACCAGCGGCTTCCGTAGCGTTCCGGGGAGTCTTTTGGGGCCGATTGAGTCCGAGCACAAGGGGGCGTTGTGCTTTCGTTGTGTCAATCGGGTTCCGGCTTCACGCGCTCAAAGTGACGATGGCGGACGACAATCCCTGCCCGCTCAAGCGCCGCTAGAAAGGCGGGATGACGCATGACGTTCCGCGCAAAGTTGCTCGACTTGGTAACGCCGATTGCGCGGCTGACCTCGCCTTTTGCGACCTCCCGAGCGGAGCCGTCTGAAAGGCGCTCAACGACATAATGGTAGGCCTTGGCGGGTTGGCCACGGAGCGGCAACTCACGCTCCTTCCACGTTCCAATCCGAGCGCCGGGGAGCGCCGCCTCAACGGCCTTGGACGGCGGCTGTTTGGGGGACAGGACAGCGTAAACCCGAGCCGCTCCGGCCTTCCCGTTACGCGACTGTCGGACGGTAGACCGGCCAATCGCTTGCTGTAGATGCGCCGCGAACTCCGCATTAGCGAACGGAACCAGGTCGAGTTCAAGGACCCTGCGAGCGGGGAGTCCCGAGGCGGCCATCGCCGACGCGAGGTAGGCGGAACGACGGTAAGTGAGCTGGCCCGTCACGACGACGTTGGGAATATGCCGATATTCATTCGTCGCCCGATGGCTCCCCCACGCCAGTGTATGGACGCGCTCCTCGGCGTTCGCGTCGACGAGGGAGCGAAGCTCAGCGCCGAACGCCTCGTCAAAGAGGTAGTGGAAAATGAGCCATTGGCTCTCCCCGTCCTCGTTGATGAGGTCCGCGATGGCATCCAAAAGCTCCTTGCGGTCGGGACCAGGCGCATAGGCCTCGCGCCCATTTCTCCGACGCCAGATATTGACGTGCACATCGCCGTAGTCGTTCGCGGCCGAGGGAAGGCGGACGAGGTCGCGCCGATACTCCCCCCACAGGCTGTAGACGCCGCTCACGCGCCCCGAGGCGTCCAAGATAACGGCTGGCGCGAAATCGGGCGGGAGACGCTCACGGATGCCCGCAAAAGCCTTTCCCGTTCCGCCATCGTCAACGACGAGCAGCGGCTGGTCAGCAACGGACCCGAGGTCCCGGAGCAAGTTCCGCAAGCGAGTCTCTATCAGTGGGTGAGACGAAGCCGCCGCCGCCGCGTCGACCAGCTCGGGCTCAAGCCTGATGGACGAGCCGAACTTGGCCTCGTTCAACTTAGGGAGGAGGTCGTCCACAAGGTCGACCAGCTTGGGAGCGTGGAGACGACAGGGAAGCAAGCTCCCGAGATTGTCCCGCGAGATGACGACGGGCTCGGCTGGCATCATGCCCTCGTCCCAAATCTTCAGGGCGCGAGGCTTACCGCAATAATGGAAGGCCTCGGGCAACCCACGCCTACGAGCGACCATTTGATGAGTAGTGAAAAGGATGGGCGCGGCCTTGGCGACCGACCTCCCCATGGCGTTCAGCTTATCGTTGCTGGTAAGGACGCCAAACGAGCAAGCAGGAAGCCCAGCGGCATCGATCATGCGCTTAACTTCGTCCCAAGTGGCGAGACAAACCAGGATACCGTTGTCGGGTTCTCCTCCGCGCCTGACGAACTCCAACAGGAAAGCGAGGACCCCCCGAGATTTACCCATCCCGGGGTCGATGGAGGACAGATAGAAGCGAGGGAGAAGACGCCGCTCCAATGCGGCCTCCATCGTCTCCAAGAGCGCCGCCAACGCGACCTCCGCCTCCGCGCTTGGGATAGACCCGCCCTCGGCCAGCATGGTCTTGAGGCGACGAAAGGCAGCTTGAGCGAGGCTTCCAAGCTTGGCGTCAGCGAGAGTCGCCATAGTCCTCGTTGCAAACTACCATCTTATTCTTAGGCTTATAGAAGAGCTTGGTAGTTTTCCTCTTGGTAAGAACTTGGGGAATTACTTGAGTGAGAACGAGGAAGGCTCCCATTCGGTCCCCCGAAGCCACAGGAAACGTATCCGCTAGAGCGAGTCTAAGCCATTGTCGAGTCTGTGTTTTTCGTCCCGTATGTGGGAATATCCATGTGGCGGGAGCGTCCTCTAAAATTGGAATATTCTGCCTGTGAAAACACAAAAGAAATCGATTTTATGTCCAATAACTTAGAGAAAACCGCGGAGGGGGGATCATCTATTACTTTAAGCGCGACATCGGGAGAACAGTCGACACCTCGCAATGTCGGCAATCCGTCCCAGCATCAGGTCCAGCTCGGTGTGGCGGCGGCAGCGAGCCCGAGTCCCAGCTTGGCCTTTGTCACCCTATGGCGGCCTGCTAACAAATCAGAATGTAACCTATCTTGGCCAAAGTTCTGGCGATCTAAAGGTGAAGGTGCGCATGTTGGGAAAGATGCTAAGGCTTCTCGCTGTTTTCACTCCAATAAGTTCGGCGCAAGCCAGCACCATCTACCTTGATTGCGACTTGCCAGCCACGGCCGCGGTGACCCTTCACGCCAATGTGGTGCTAGACGAGGATGCTAAGACCGCGTCCTTCACCGTCCGAGAGTCCAGCGCCATTTGGACCAACAAGCCCGCGCTGTTTCTTCCAAGCGAAATCAAAGTTGACCTCGGCTATGATGGCGTCCGCCGTCGCGCCATCATCATCAACCGGCAAACGCTAGGACTTACCTGGGAGGCCGTTGAGGACGGCAAAAAGCCCCAACGACTCCAGGGACAATGCAAGCTTTCCGAGCAGCCAAAGCGGCAAATTTAGTGATCAGAGGTTCCTAGGGCACGCCAGACGCTCGTCCGGCCCACTTTCAGCTCCTTGGCGATTGCCGAGGGTTTCATCCCCGCATCTCGCAGCTCGCGAACCCTAGCGACGTCCACGGACGGCTTGCGGCCCTTGTAGACGCCCGCCTCCTTTGCCTTGGCGATGCCCTCCATTTGACGCTCCCGACGTAGGGCGGTCTCGAACTCCGCAAAGACGCCGAGCATCTGTTGGAAGGCCTTACCGGCTGGCGTGGAGGTATCGACCGGCTGTTCTATCGCCCTGAGATGGACGCCCTTGGCTTTCAGCTCATGCACGATGCTCTCAAGGTCGTGGAGGGACCGAGCGAGCCTATCAATGCGGGTAACGGTCAGCGTGTCGCCCTCACGGAGGAATGACAGGACCGTTTCTAGCTCGGTCCGTCCCTCGCGACTCGTTCCGCTCTTCTTCTCCGACCGAATGACCGTGCAACCAGCGGCTCGCAAAGCGGCCTCTTGAATAGCGCAATCCTGGTCCTCCGTGCTGACGCGGGCATATCCGATGAAGCTCGACATTGAACACTCTCCCCGTTCCGATAGGCTTTAGACCCATTCGGCGTAGTGTTCCATAAATCCAAAGTCAACCCAAATGAAACGCTAAATCTGTTCCATCAGAGCGTTCCGAACGGCTATACCTCAGTGAAACGGCCTATCAGAACATCGCTGGACCAGGCCCGAGGCATCAGCTTATCCAGGTCTTATGGCAAAGGAGAGCGAATCCGACCATATTCTTGCGCTCAGCCGGGAGCTGCTGGATGACATAGAGTTAGACCGGGTGCCGTCAGATAAGCTGCTTCTAAAGGCCAGCAGATTGGCGCGCCTAACCGGTCCAGATGAAATCCGACAATGGCTGTCGTTCGAAATGACTGGATATCACCCCAGCGATCCGACTTCGCTCAAATACATGGCTCTGACGGGCCGCTGGGTGAACATGGCTGAGGCACAGGGCTGGTGGGGCCCTCTGGCCCAACAGCAGGCGAGCCTTGATTCACTGAAAACCCGCCTGGAAGGCTCTAAACTTAGAAGTGTTTCCGGGGACTTTAGCATCGGGGCGATCAACACCCTTGAGCGCAACCAAGGGCAACTTACGAACTCAATTACCATGTTCGCGGGGATTCAGTGCCGCGTGCTGGGATTGCTCCATACGTACGTTGCAGGTGTCTACTATGAGCAGCAGTTCGCCGATGCGGCGGAGCGGACATTCGAACTCTACAAGCGAGACGTAGACGGGCTGATCGCGGCCAAGGCGGGGACCGTTCTGGAGAAGTTCCCGACGGTAATGGCACGCCTCAGAGAAGGTGATACGGAAGCCGTTAGTCAAGCGTTGACGACATGCCGTCGCATCGTTGAGGCTTTCGCGGATGCAGTTTACCCGCCTACGCACACGACTTACGAGCTTGGTGGCCATCAGCTCAAACTCGATGCCAGCAAGCATCAAAATCGCCTGAATGTCTACATCGCCGAAAGAACTCAGAGCTTGTCGAGGCGGACGCGGCTACGCCAGAACCTCGCCAATTTGTTCGATCGAGTGTCGACTGGCGTCCATAGCGACGTAACCGTGGAAGAGGCGCACGCGCTGTTCTTGAACGTCTATCTCTTTCTCGGCGAAGTACTACGCCTCGGCGAACCCACTAGCGACGCCACGGGGGAAGGGTGAGATTTGGGTCCCATCTCGCTCGCCGGGACGGTTCCATAGCGACCCTCCCCCCTCCATTTCAAAAAAATCGCTAAAGCGGCGATGGCTGTTGTTGTTGGTGGCCTTTTCAATCGATGAGCGCACGGCCCCAAGAAGCTACGTAGCCCAAAGCTCCCGGCACACAGCCTCAATATGGGGATCACCGCAAATTTCGCAGGTGGGTATCCGGCCGCGAACCTGCCGCTGACGAATTTGGAAAGGGTGCCACGGACTGACACGCCAGTAGTTGAATCTGTCTCGACGACCGGCGTCAACAAGGCGCGCCACCATCTCGATGGCTAAGAGCGCTCCGGCCAACACGGACACGAACGCAAACGGGGCCAGCACCTGTTGGCCCTCAACCATAAGCGCCTTCTGGCCGCAGAGCTCCTTGAAGAGACTGTCGTAAGCCATGCCCTCAATTGCCTTCGCCTCCCGACCATATCGGGCCGCGATCAGCGCAGCCGCATCAGCCCCGATTCTGCCTGTTGCCACATCATCGGCGGTCACTCCCAGGGCTTCGGCAACGTGTTCCTCCCGCGCACGCTCGCGGGGGGTCTCGTGGTAGATGCACCCGAGACACGCCAGCCCATTTGGTTGACGATTGAAGTGGAGCACCACTTCCTCAATGCCAGTTGTGGACGCGTCATAAACCTCTCGTGGGAGCTCGCCCTGTAGGTGACGCCGAACTCTCCTGCTATCGACGCCCACAATCAGCCGCTTCAGCCACCAGGGATCGACCGGGTTTTTTAAACTCTGAAGTTCGCCCTTGTGAGGCACCAGCGCCAGGTAGGGGAAATACGGTTGAGCATGTAGAGCGAGACGCTCCGCCTTTGGCTTCTCCACGTCGTCCCCGCCAAACCATACCTGGCGGTTGAGGTTCCCCGAGCTTACGTCGTCCGGATCAACAATATCCAGCTGACCGCGAAGGCGGAAATGCCGCAAGGCCCAGATGAAGCCGTTACCGACCGCGCCAGCGCCCGCCAAATACGTGGCGTCGAGCTGCACCTCATCGCTCCACATTTGGCTCGGCAAGGCGAGGTCGCTTATGCAGAATTGGATAGTCTCGCGTGTCGGAGCCAGCCCCGGAATAGCCACCGTCGCAGCCGCCGAGCAGGCGTAGCACGCGACCACCACATTCAGCGCGCCGTGGAGCTGGGTGAACGCTCGACGCGCCGGGCGAACTCTTGATATGCGAACCATACCCTCATCGGACGTAACCCAGATCACCGGCGCATCCGTGCGAGGTTCCGCCGCGCCGATGACGATTTCGACAGCAGGAGTCTGGGACGTCTCAGTCCCCACGTCTGAAAATGTGCGAGACAGAATGTCTACGACCTCGCGTCCCAGGGCTACGGCCCCCGCCTCGCTTGAAGGCGTGACTTGGGCCGCAATGTTTAGCAGTGCTGCAGCCCCTTCTTCGTCGATCCCCAGTGCGGCTGCGAGCGTTCGGGCGTTCTCCGCGGCCGCCGTCAACGTCACGGCAAAATCTCACAAAGGGCCGCGATTTCCGCAATCTCGACCTTCCGCCACCGATTGCGCGCGTCCAGCTCATAAGTAGCGCAGTCGCCCAAGAAAGAATCCGGCGTAAGGTGCCGGGCGAAATGAGGTGCGACAATGGATAACGCGCCTACATGGCGAACAATGGCCCACTCATCATCGGCGCGGGAATGGAAAGCCAGCGCAGGATGGCTGTGGACTTGGGCCCCAATCATCCAACGATGGGTGCGCAGGTGCGTCTGCAGCTTCCTCATCCCACTCGGCGGAATGTGGAACATGTCATGCCTAGCCGAATGTTCGGGAACGTAGGCTTGGACAATTTCAACGCGGTCGCTTCGTCGGTGTCCGAGCCATAGGACGATGCCTTCGTGTCCGCAGGCCCCAGACTCGCGCAACGCCTCGATTGTGGCGCTGACCACAGCCAAGGGACAGATAACACGAAGCGTCATGGCCGGGCCTTCTGCCAGGCGCGCCAAAGCTGAAAAATGAGGCCGCCCAGCTTGTAGCGATCGGAGCCTCGATAGTTCGACCAGTCGTCAGTCACATGGCTCGGGTGGGTGTGGTATTGACGGGAGCCTGGGTAACAAACGAACGGCTTCCCGGTCGTCGGGTGTGTGCTGGAGTTAAAGATACTCTTGGGGCAGCTTATCATCGGCGAGATAGGCTCGCCGTTGAGGTTCAGTAGCTCGATGGACGCGGGCAACTCGTTATAGTTGTCACACGTCATCCGTAGGCGCAGCCCAGGTCGGCCGGCTCCGGTGAACCCAACGTCGACGACAGGATAGCTTACGCCGAAGAGTTGCCAGCTACGTCCCTCGCAAAGGCGCCGCGTCAGTCCCGCCGTCTCCTCGGCGAATATTCGTTTGGAGACCAGGTCATGCACCGCCGCCGCCCTCTTCTGGGCCCCAATCCAGCTCGACGGTGCCGTGCAGACCTTGCGCGGCGAAGGAAGCGTCGGGATTTACAGGCTGATCGCCATCTCGAACCAGCCAGCCGCTTGTGTCGGTGAGGTTGAGGGCTGTCGCGGCCTTCTTGAGAATTACGTCGACCTTTTGGTTGGCATTGACCTGGTCGGCTCCCTGTTCGGGGTAGCTGCCGGAAGTCGTCAGCACGACCACCTCGACGAAATTGGCTCCCCCGCCGTGACCATTTTCCTTCTCGCTCGACACCATGCTAACCTCCGCAAGTCATTTTTTGCTTGACCTAACGAGCCAGCCGTGATTCCTGCGTCTCACATCTGAGGCAGTCTCGTACCTGGAACGCTATGTCTTACCAGTGAGACACTAACTGATTCGCTTGGGAAGAGTCAACGGCCGTTTTTGGCCGGTGGAGGATTCATGCCGTTACCCATCGAAGAGCTGGGCAAACTCATCACACGTAAACGTCAGGGAAGAGGGATCAGAGCGGCGGCTGTCGAAGCTGGCGTCGGCCACGCCACCCTCTCACGTGTAGAGAATGGTCACATGCCTGACCTGATGACTTTTGCCCGCATCTGTCACTGGCTGGAGGTTGATCCGGGAGAGTTTTTGGGAACCGCAACGACCAAGGAAGCACCGAAAGCGGTTGTCCACTTTCGCAAGGAGAAGACAGTGAGTCGTGACACCGCAGTCGCGCTTGGTGAGCTTATCCTAGCAGCCCAGCGCGCAAAGCAAGCTCGGCTGGCGCTCATCCACAGTTAGTGCGTCACGGCTTCAAAGCTCAAGCCGAGCGGCTGTCGGAGGAGGCGCGAACTCGGATGAGCCTCGGGCCAACTGCGCGCCTCGACCCTTGGGCTTACGCCAAAGAACTAGGGGTCGTTGTGCTCGGTGCTGATGAGCTCGAACTCTCGCCCTCTTGCTCCAGGCAGTTGCTCATCGACGACAAGGGCAGCTGGTCGGGAATGACGTTGAAGGAGGACGGCATTATTTTGATCGTCCTGAACACTGCCCACGCCAAACAACGCCAGTGCAGCACACTAATGCACGAATTAGCGCACCATATATTGGACCACATCCCGGTTGAGGTCAGTGTAGCACCTTCCGGGCTGCTGTTATTGTCGGATTATTCCCCTGAGCAGGAGGAGGAGGCCGACTGGTTGATGGGTGCGTTGCTCCTGCCTCGCTGCGCGCTTCTGGAGCGGCGGCGGCTCGGCGCGTCCGCTGATCAGATCAAAGAAGAGTTTGAGGTAAGCCTCGAACTCTGCACCTGGCGCCTCCGTATGACCGGCGTCGATGCGCAGCTTCGTAGGGGAAATCACTTTGGGAACTGGCGCGGCTGACTGGATTTTCGACGGTCTCCGTGAAGTTCCGTTGCTCACGTCGAGCACTGAATCGAACGCCATCAAACTGCTTACGATCGGAACTCTCAACCTGCAGCTTGGGGTCACCTGGCCGTGATGGATTGCGGGCCGGGGCCAGGCGCATCCATCACTAGATTCATCCATTCGGGCTCCTGGCAACGAAGCGTGAGGGTGTCCATCTGCTTGTTCAACTGCTCGAACTTTCCTTCACCTTTACTCATTCGCATCTGTACCACGAGCCATCTACAGTATTGGTAGTGGGCGTCCTGTTCTGCGGCCAACCTCCGCCGTTCGGCATATTCGTTGTAGCCGACGTAACCGACCACAAGCACACCGGCCGCAATTATTGGACTAATCCATGCTACGCGGCTCACTATTGGCTCTCCGGCTCGCTGGCGACCACAGAGCTATAACACAGTTTCCGTGTTAGACTCACTAATGCGCGAACAGGCCAGTCATGGCGGCTGGCGGCGCAGGCAAATCAAAGGGCTTCCAAGATGAGCGGTATCGGGCCCTTGTTGAGAGACTTGTGGCGCGCAGGAAAGAACTGGGGTTCAGCCAAGCTGATCTTGCAGATCGAATAGGCAATCATCAGCAGTTCGTCGGACGCTATGAAATCGGAGAACGGCGGCTGGACGTGGTTGAGTTCGTCGACATAGCGCGAGCTCTGGAACTCGATCCTTTGGACCTTCTACGCTCGGTTCGCTAGGAGGGCTGCAACGTCGCCATGCGACGGCCTTCCTCACCTATTTCACCGGCCAATATGGCAAGCTTCTCCGCAAGTCGCGCCGGTTGGACGTGAGTATAACGAAGCAGCATCCGCACGTCTTTATGTCCGCTGATAGTGGCGAGCTCGGGCGTATTGAGTCCAAGCTCGCTAAACCGCGATAGAGCCTCATGGCGGAGGTCATGGACGCGGAGGTCCTCTACATCAGCTCGGGCGCAAAGCCTCTCCCACGCCCGCCGTAGGGCCATAGGCGAGAGGTTGAAGACCCGCTCCCCCTTCCGCTCCTTGGTCGCGAGGACGCGCATGGCCTCCGGCGACAAGGGAATGGTTCTCGGCTGCCCCGTTTTAGTATCGGGAATTAGAGCCACGCAGCGTTCAAGGTCCAAATGCCGCCACCGGAGCGCTAACAGCTCCCCACGTCGGAGCGCCGTCTCCAACGCCAGCCGCACGAATGGCTCAACCTCCTTGTTGCGGGTTAAGCAGAGCGCCGCTTTGAGCCGACGCCATTCCTCCCCCGCCATGCGCCTATCACGAGCATCGCGGGCGATGGGACGCTTCACTTTGTCCATTGGGTTTTCGGGTATCTCCAACCCCCATTCGCGCCTTGCGACCTCAATGGCCGTTCGGAGCAACGACAGCTCCCGCCTCACGGTTCCAGGTTTTACGGTTTCCAAGCGCCAGTCGCGGTAGGCGGCTAAGTGGCTTGGCTGAACCTCTGCCAAGGCCAGTTCGCTGATGGTTGCCTTGAGCATTTTTGAGACGCGCCATGACTCGCTCTCCGCGCTCCTCTTGGTTGGCGTCACGCTCACGAGGTAGCGCCTCAAAAGCTCTCCTACCGTCATCGTAGGGGCTTTACGGAGTCTCCCGCTGTCTAGGGTTCGTAGAGCCGCTTCCTGTTCCACTCCCCACACGGCGGCCTCGCGTTTCGTGGCGAAGGTTCGGAAGCGCGCCGGGTAGCCCTTCCGCCTAACCTGAACATACCATCCCCTTCCTCGCCGGGTTATCGTCGCCATATCGCCCCTCGTTGTGCTTTCGTTGTGCTTTGGAACGCCACGAAGGCCCGAGGGAGCGACCCGCCTACCGAGGGTAAGCGGACCTAACCGACTGATTTAAGAGCGAAAGGATAGTTGGTCGGGGAGAGAGGATTCGAACCTCCGGCCCCTGCCTCCCGAAGACAGTGCTCTACCAGGCTGAGCTACTCCCCGACCGGAACCCGCTTGAAGTGCG
>Ga0207647_10004542_pt1 | contig 10287 bp, 9 predicted proteins | sample KBSCornC2_FD_184295 | JGI IMG/M metagenome (GOLD analysis project Ga0207647, IMG submission 184295) | Corn rhizosphere microbial communities from Kellogg Biological Station, Michigan, USA - C2 (SPAdes) (version 2) | ecosystem: Host-associated > Plants > Roots > Rhizosphere ...
CGCGTACCAGACGAGCAGGGACATGGTCAGCGCGTGGCACACGCGTGCGCCCCAGATGGAGGCCGGGATGCCGAAGCGGGCCGGGACCGACATGACGCCGATCTCGCGGTCCGTCTCGACGTCCTGGCAGGCGTAGATCAGATCGAAGCCGCCGATCCAGATGCCGACGGCGAGGCCCAGGATCACCGCGTCCCAGGACCACTCACCGCTGATCGCCAGCCAGCCGCCGACCGGGCCCATCGCCTGGGCGAGGCCGAGGATGGCCTGGGGGAAGTTCGTGAAGCGTTTCCCGTACGGGTACACCACCATCGGGATCACCGCGATGGGGGCGAGGGCGAAGCAGAGCGGGTTGAGCAGGGCCGCCGAGCCGAGGAAGACGACGACCGCGATCAGCGCGCCGGTCCAGGCGTGCTTCACCGACATCGCGCCGGTGACCAGCTCGCGCTGGGCGGTGCGTGGATTCCTGGCGTCGATCTCGCGGTCGATGATCCGGTTCACCGCCATCGCGAAGGTGCGCAGCCCCACCATGCAGACGGTGACCAGGAGCAGCCGCCCCCAGTGGATGTTCCGGTCCCACTGGAACATCGCGGTGAGCGCGGCGATGTAGGCGAAGGGCAGGGCGAAGACCGAGTGCTCGATCATCACCAGGCGGAGGAACGCCTTGGTGCGTCCTGGCTGCGGGATCGCGGCGGAGGCGCTGCTCATGAAAGGCCGTACTCCTTCCAGCGGCGGTCGACCTTCGCCGCCGTCTCCGGGTCGGACAGGACCATGTCGGGCCAGCCGCCGTCGCGCGTGTAGCCCTCCTCGGGCCACTTCTTGGTCGCGTCGATGCCCGCCTTGCCGCCCCAGAACTGCTGGTAGGAGGCGTGGTCGAGGTGGTCGACGGGGCCTTCGACGACGCTGAGGTCACGGGCGTAGTCCGTGTTGCCGAGCGCGCGCCACGCGACCTCGTGGAGGTCGTGGACGTCGCAGTCGGAGTCCACGACCACGATCAGCTTCGTCAGGGACATCATGTGTGCCCCCCAGATCGCGTGCATCACCTTCTGCGCGTGCTTGGGGTACTTCTTGTCGATCGAGACGATCGCACAGTTGTGGAAGCCGCCCGCCTCCGGCAGGTGGTAGTCCACGATGTCCGGCACGATGATCTTCAGAAGGGGCAGGAAGAAGCGCTCGGTCGCACGACCCAGCGGTCCGTCCTCCGTCGGAGGCCGGCCTACGACGATCGACTGAAGCAGCGGTCGCTTCCGCATCGTCACGCAGTCGATCTTCAGGGCGGGGAAGGGCTCCTGCGGCGTGTAGAACCCGGTGTGGTCGCCGAAGGGCCCCTCGGGGAGCATCTCGCCGGGCTCCAGCCAGCCCTCGATGACGACCTCCGCCTGGGCCGGCACCTGCAGCGGGACGGTCTTGCAGTCGACCATCTCGATCCGCTTGCCGGCGATGAACCCGGCGAAGAGGTACTCGTCGATGTCGCCGGGAAGCGGCGCGGTGGAGGCGTAGGTGACGGCGGGCGGGCAGCCGAAGGCGATCGCGACCGGCAGCCGTTCGCCCCGCCTCGCCGCGACCTGGTAGTGGTTGCGGCTGTCCTTGTGGATCTGCCAGTGCATGCCGATGGTGCGCCTGTCGTGGCGCTGCAGCCGGTACAGGCCCAGGTTCCGGATGCCGCTCTCCGGGTCCTTGGTGTGGGTGAGCCCCAGGTTGAAGAAGGACCCGCCGTCCTGCGGCCAGGTGAAGAGGGCGGGCAGCGCGTCCAGGTCGACGTCGTCCCCGGTGAGGACGACCTCCTGCACCGGCGCTTCCTTGACCTTCTTCGGCGGGACGTGCGTCATCGCGCCGAGCTTCCCGAAGGCCTCGCGGACACCGACGAAGCCGTGCGGCAGTTCGGGACGGAGCAGGCCGCCGATCTTCTCGCTGATCTCGCCGTACGACTTCAGGCCGAGGGACTTCAGCAGCCGCCGGTCGGTGCCGAAGACGTTCATCGCGAGGGGCATGGCGGAGCCCTTCACGTTCTCGAAGAGCAGCGCGGGCCCGCCTGCCTTCTGCACGCGGTCGACGATCTCCCCGACCTCCAGATACGGGTCCACCTCGGCCTTGATGCGCTTGAGGTCACCCTCGCGTTCCAGTGCCCTGAGCAGGGAGCGAAGATCGTCGTAAGCCATGCGTCCCAGTATCGCCGAGCCCCTCGAAGCCCCGACGCCCGCCCCGCCCGCACTCAAAGCACGCCCCCGACGGCGGCGAGCGGCGTAGCCCCACAGCAGCCGCGACCACGCCGGGCAGGAAGATTTTTCCCACCCGCTACCCTGACCCCGTCACCGGGGCCGTCGAGCGCCCCGTCACCGTCTCGTGGGGGATCACGCGGGCATGTTCAGGTATCTGCCGTTCCTGCTGGTGCTGGCGCTGTGGATCTACGCCTTCATCGACTGTCTGAACACTCCCGAGGAGCAGGTGCGCGGGCTGCCCAAGGTGGTCTGGGTCATCATCATCCTGCTGTTCGGGGAGGTGCTGGTCGGACCGATCGCATGGCTGGTCGCGGGCAAGTACCGCGGACCCGTCCCGGCCGGCGGGTCCACGCCCTCAGAGTGGCACCGCAACCACCGCGCCGAGTTCGTCGCACCCGACGACAATCCCGAGTTCCTGAAGTCCCTCAAGGAGGAGAACAAGAAGGACGAGGCCCTGCTCAAGGACTGGGAGGCCGACCTGCGGCGCCGCGAGGAGGAGCTGCGGCGGCGGGAGCGCGGCGAGGACCCCAAGGCGGACTGATGGAACTGAGGCTGCTCGTCACCTTCGAGAAGGTCGCGACCGTGCTGAGCTTCACGCAGGCCGCGGCCGAGCTGAAGTACGCGCAGTCCAGCGTGACCAGCCAGGTACGGGCCCTGGAGTCCTCCCTGGGCGCGGAGCTGTTCGACCGGCTCGGCAGCAGGATCCGGCTCACGGAGGCGGGTGAGCGGCTGCTCCCCTACGCCCGGCAGATCATCGAGCTCGCCGAGGAGGCGCGGGCCGCGGTCGCCGGTACCGAGGAGCCCGCCGGTTCGCTGGTGGTCGGGACGATGGAGTCGCTGACCTCGTACCGGCTGCCGCCGCTGCTGGAGTTCTTCCACCACCGCTACCCCAGGGTGCGGCTCTCCCTGCGCACGACCATCGGCGACGAGACCCGGCAGGCGCTGCGGCAGGGCACGTACGATCTCGGCTTCCTGATGGAGGAGGCGACCGAGCACCCCGGGCTGGAGAGCGTGGTGCTGTGCGAGGAGCCGCTCGCGCTGGTCGCCGCGCCCCGACACGCCCTCGCCGGGCGGGAGTTCGGCACCACCGATCTCGTACGGCAGTCCCTCCTCGCCACCGAGCCGGGCTGCGCCTACCGGGACTTGTTCGAGCGGGAGCTCAAGTCCTCCGGCGAGCCCGTCGACTTCATGGAGTTCGGGACGATCGAGGCCACCAAACGCGCCGCGGCGGCCGGCCTCGGGGTCTCCTTGCTGCCCGAGGTGACGGTCGCCGCCGAACTGGCTCAGGGATCTCTCGTACGGCTGCCGTGGCAGCCGCCGTTCACCCTTCGGACGCAACTGGCGTGGCGGGCCGGGAAGCGGCTTCCGGCGCACGTACGGCTGTTTCTCGAGCAGGCGCGGAAGCTCGTGTCCGAAGAGGCCGGGCAAGCGTGACCTTCAGGCTGGCCAGCACGATCAGCGGGACGCCCAGCGCCTGGACGAGGCCGATGTGGTGGCCGTACACCGCCCAGTCCATGACCATCGCGACCGCCGGGTAGACGAAGGCGAGGACGGCGATCTTCGAGGTCGGCAGCTTGGCGTAGGCGGCGTACATGAGGACGTACATCACGCCGGTGTGGATGAAGCCGAGGCCGACCAGCCAGCCCCAGTCCCAGCCGGTGCCGGCCATCGCGCCGAAGTCGGCGAAGGGGAGCAGCAGCGGGATGCCGACGAGGACCTGGACCAGGGCGATGAGGTGCGGGCGGACGCCGGTGATCCGCTTGGTGACCAGGGTGGACAGGCCGTAGAGAAGCGCGGCGAGGAGGGCCTGGCCGACGCCCGTCAGGTAGGTGCCGCCACTGGTGAAGTCGGCCGGTGTCACGCCCGAGACCAGGATCAGCCCCGCGAAGGCCAGCGCGATCCAGCCGACCTTGGCGGCGGTGAGGCGCTCACGGAAGAGGAGGGCGCCGAGCAGGACCACGTAGAACGGCTGTGTGTGGTAGACGACCGTGGCGACCGAGATCGACGTGTTCTCGTACGACTCGAAGAGGAACACCCAGTTGAAGACGATGAACACGCCGCCCAGGACGGCGAGTCCGAGGGTGCGCGGGGTGAAGCCGTGGTCGCGGAGCCAGCCGCGGGACAGGACGTAGGAGCCCAGGGCCAGGGCGCCGAAGACGACCCGGAAGAAGACGACGTTGAAAGGCGAGGCGCCCGACTCGACGACGAAGACGCCGAGGGTGCCGGACAGCACCATCGCGGTCATCAGCTGGGCGACGCCCCTGCTCTCTGCGGACTTGCTCTGCGTGGTCATGTCCTGGACGCTACGAGCGGGCCGGGGTGCCGGTCCACGCGCCAGTGGGGTGTCCTGCCGATGCCCCCATCGGCCCCGGCGATGACCCCAGGTGCCTACAGGCTGTACGCCGACGAGGCTCCCGATGCGGACAATGCGCCCCTGTGCCCGGACCGGCCGGAACCGGACACTTACCTCGCATGACGACTGCTCCCGCCGACTCCACCAACGCCCTCGCCCCCGCATACGGTGACAAGGTCATCGCCGTCGAGACGGCGGGCTCCGAGCCCATCCCCGACGCCGAACGCCATGGCTCGCCACTCCAGCTGCTGTGGACCTGGGCGTCCCCGAACATCGAGTTCGCGACCGTCTTCATCGGTGTGATCTCGGTGCTGTTCTTCGGCCTGAGCTTCTGGCAGGCCACGGCCGCCATCGTGCTGGGCACCGCGCTCGGCGCGGTCACGCAGGGCGTGCTGTCCCTGGACGGGCCGCGGTTCGGTGTGCCGCAGATGGTGATCGGCCGCTTCTCCTTCGGCCACCGCGGGAACATCCTGCCGTCCGCGGCCAACGGTCTGGTGGCGGGCGTGGGCTGGTTCGCGGTGAACAGCGTGAGCGCGGCCTTCGCCCTCAACACGCTGACGGGCCTGCGCCCGCTGCCGTCCCTCCTCCTGGTGGTCGTGGCCGAGATCCTCATCGGCTTCATCGGCCACAACTTCGTCCACACCTTCGAGAAGTACGCCTTCCCGGCCCTCGCGGTGATCTTCCTGCTGGCGGGCGTGTGGACGTTCAAGGACGCGGACCTCGGCGGGGGCGGCACCGGCGGCGGCATCGGCGGCTTCCTCCTCGCCTTCAGTGCGGCCTGGGGCTACGCGGCCGGCTGGAACCCGTACGCCACGGACTACTCCCGCTATCTGCCGCGCACCGCGAACAGGTTCAGGACGGTCCTCTACCCGGCCGTCGGCCTGTTCGTGTCCGTCTCCCTCGTGGCGGTCATCGGCGCGGCCTCGGCGACCATCATGGCTCCCAAGGACGCCACCCCGACGGCGGCCTTCACCGGACATCTCCCGGGCTGGCTGGGCGACCTGGTGCTCCTCGCCATCATCCTCGGCGGCATCTCCGCGAACGCCCTCAACATCTACTCGGGCGCGATCTCCATCGCCTCCTTCGGGCTGAAGCTCCCCACCTGGCTGAGCCGCAGCGTGCTCGTCGTGGTGTCGGGTGTCGCCGGTACGGCGGCCGCGTGGGCGTCACTGTCGGACGCGGGGTCGGCGTACGAGGCGTTCCTGCTGGTCATCGCGTACTGGGTGGCGCCGTGGCTCGGGGTCGTCCTGGTGGAGCGCCGGCTGCAGGGCCGCACGGCGACCGACGACCAGCTGGCGGCCCGTCTGACCGACCGCTCCTTCACCAACTGGCCCGGACTGGCAGCCCTGTTGATCGGCGTCGCGGTGTCGGTTCCGCTCTTCTCCAACCAGGAGGACTTCGTCGGCTACGTCCCGAAGCACTGGCCGTCCTTCGGCGACATCACGCCGGTGGTGGGGTTCGTGGTGAGCGCGGGGCTGTACGCGGTGCTGCGCCGGGCGAAGGCTCAGTCCGCGCCCAGCAGTTCCGCCTGATCCGCGTACTCGACCCTGATGTACCTGCTGTTGTGTTCGCCGTAGGCCTTCTTGAGGATCGGTTCCGCCGTGTAGGGGTCGTCGACCCCGATGATGACGAAACCCCGTTCGTCCGCGGCGACTTCGCGCATCTGGAAGGTGCCGTCCCAGCGGCGCATGTCGTCGCCGATCCGGTCGGAGAGGGCGGAGAGGGTCTTTCCGCTGACGTCGGTGCCGTGCAGCCGCACGGTCACGCCCCGGACGGCCGCCCCGCAGACCTCGTCGTCGTAGGCCGCGGAGGGCATGCGCCAGACGTCGGCCGACTGGTGGGCCTCGTCGACGGAGAGGCCCGTATAGACGTCGGAGTACTTCTTCTCGGCCAGGTCGTCGACGTGTATGACCAGGCGCGTCAGCGGGGTGTCGTCGTCGCGACCGGGGAGGCTGCCAACCGGGCGGGTGCCGACGCAGGTCCGCTCCGTGGCCGCCGACTTGACCCGAACGGGATCAGACCTGAGGCCTCCGTCGCTGTGGCCGGGCTCCAGTGCCTGGACGTACAGGCCCGCGGCCACCACCAGCGCGGCGGTCGCTCCGGCCGATGCGATCCAGGTGCGGTTGCTGCCCATGTCCCCCTCCGTCCCCGTGCGTTGGCGTCAGCACTGTGACGCCGGAGGGGGCGGAGGGGTTCAGTCCGCGGGTTCGTCCCGCAGGACGAGGTCCAGCAGGCCCGGGAAGCGGGCCTCGAACTCCGCCCGCCGCAGGCGGTTGACCCGCCGGGGCCCCTCGTCGCGCTGCTCGACCAGGCCCGCGCCCCGCAGCACCGCGAAGTGATGGCTGAGCGCCGCCTTGCCGACCGGCACGTCGAAACTGCCGCAGCTGCGCGACCACTCCGCCGAGCCCGCCAGTTCCCTGACGAGGCTGATGCGTACGGGATCGGCGAGCGCGGCGAGGGCGGTCTGGACGGAGACGTCGTCGGGGTGGGTGTGCTCGGGGGCGGCCCGATGACTGGTGCGCTGCGCCACGCGGGGCTCCTTCACGCCTTGCCGAGGTTCACGTCTTGCCAAGTGTTCGATGAAAATCATACACTCGCGACTGTTCGCTTTTCATTGAACAGTCGCTTCATTGAACAGTCGCGGGTCGAACAGTCATGGAGGGTGCGGCATGCGTGCGGTGGAGTTCCAGGAGTACGGCGGACCCGAGGTCCTGAAGGTCGTGGAGGCGGAGGTCCCCGAGCCCGGCCCGGGCCAGGTGAGCGTCGACGTGGCGTACACCGGGGTGAACTTCGCCGACCTCAAGGCGCGCGGCGAGGGCTACCGGGTGCCGCAGCTGCCCTTCGTGCCCGGGCTCGAGGCGTCCGGGCGCGTCCGCGCGCTCGGCGAGGGGGTCACGGGCCTGTCCGTCGGCGAGGAGGTGACGGCGCTGACGGAGGGCGGCGCCTACGCGGAGGTGGCGCTGGCGAACGCCTCGACCGTCTTCCCGGTCCCGGCCGGCGTCGGCCTGCGTACGGCGGCGACCCTGCCGACCGTGCTGCCGACGGCGTACGCCCTGGTGCACGCGGTGGGCCGGCTGCAGCCCGGGGAGACGGTGCTCGTGCAGGGTGCGGCGGGCGGCGTCGGCACGGTGGTGGGGCAGCTGGCGAAGGCTGCCGGTGCGGGGGCCGTGTACGGGGTGGTGTCGGGCGCGGCCAAGGCGGCGTACGCGCGCGAGTACGGCTACGACGAGGTGTTCGTCGGCGAGTTCACGAAGGCGGTGCGGGAGGCGACCGGCGGCCGGGGCGTCGACCTCGCGCTCGATCCGGTCGGCGGCGAGACGTTCCGGGGCAGCCTGGCCTCGCTCGCGGTCTTCGGGCGCCTGGTCTCCTTCGGCAACGCGAGCTCGGCACCGGCGTGGAACGTGGGACAGCCGGAGCTCTACCCCTCCGGGGTGTCGGTCGGCGGCTTCTCGATCCTTACGCTGGCGAAGACGGCCCCCGGTGAACTGCGCTCCCTCGCCGAGCGGGCCTTCGCGAAGGCGGTGGACGGCACGGTGTCCCTGCCGGTCACCGCCGAGTTCGGGCTGGAGGAGGCGGCGGAGGCGCACCGGCTGATGGGGACGCGGACCAGCACGGGCAAGCTGCTGCTGCGGGTGGGCGGCTGACCCCCGTCAGATGAACCCCGTCAGATCCTCGTCCAGCGCTGGGCCTGGTTCCCGGACGTGCAGGTGTCGGTGACCGGCCAGCCGGCGGAGTTCTCGAGGCACTGGCTGTTGGACATGTTCTGCAGGGTGCCGCCGGAGCCCGTGCGCCAGGACTGCGCGGAGTCCGAGCCGCAGGCACTGACCGAGGCGAGGGGGTTCCCGGACGGAACCAGGGTCATGCACTGGCCGGTGAACTCGTTGACCATGTGGTAGGTGCTGCCCGACAGGCTCCTGGTCTTCCAGGAGGCCGCCGGGGTGTCCGTGCAGTCCCCGAAGCGCACTCCGTACGAGCCGGTGGAGTTCTCCACGACCAGGCACTGGCCGTTGGAGGCGTTCTTGATCCGGTAGTAGCCGGAGGAGGGGGCGGTCGTGGTGGTCGAAGTCCCACTGCCCGACGAGCTGTGGGAGCCACCGGAACCGCCCGACCCGCCGGACCCGTCACCCGAACTGCCCGAGCCGTTCGCCCCGCTCCCTCCCGCGGCCCCGCCCTGGGACCCCTTGCCGCTCCCGCCCTTCCCCGACGCGGACGACGACTTGCCCGGCGATGCCGAGCCGGACGGGCTCGCCCCCGACGCCGACGGCGAGGGGGTGACGGACGCCGAGACCGACCCGGACGGCGTGGCCCCGCCCCCGGCCTGCGAGCCGGACGGCGTATCGGAGGTGTACGGCAGAAGCCGGATCGCGAGCGTCGCACCGGCCGTGACGACCACGACCGGTACGACGGCGAGAATGATGCGGGTACGACGCCGCCGCTCACGCCGCTCGGGCTTGCCCCCGGCATCCGCCTCCGGAGCCTCCGGCGTCCCCGGCTCGGCGCCCGGCAGCGTCGGGACCGGCACCGGAATCGACAGCTCGTCTGCGTCCGGCACGTTCGCCGCGAAGGCGGCCCGCTCGGACAGCTGCCCGGCGATGGCCTCCGGCCACAGCGGCGGCTCGAACGGCCCGTGTGCCGAGGCGAGGTCGAGGAGTTCGGCGGCGGTGGGGCGGCCCTCCGGGTCCTTGGCGAGGCAGGACTCGACGACCTCGGCGAGCTCCGGGTCCAGTGCGCGTAGGGCCTGGAGGTCGGGCTCCTCGTGCACGATGCGGTAGAGCACACCGTGCCCGGACTCGTCGCCGAACGGCGGCTCCCCCGTCGCCGCGTACGCCAGCACCGACCCCAGCGCGAACACGTCGACGGCGCCGGTCAACGTCCGTACTCCGGAGGCCTGTTCGGGCGCCATGTAGGCGGGCGTGCCGACGGCGACACCCGTGCTGGTCAGCTGGGACTGCTCGGCGGCACGGGCGACGCCGAAGTCGATGAGGGTGAGGCCGTCGAGGGTCAGCATGACGTTGGACGGCTTGACGTCCCGGTGCACCATGTCCAGCGCGTGCACGGCCGCGAGCCCCGAGGCGACGTCGCGCAGCAGGAGCCACAGGGCGTCGACGGGCAGCGGTCCGCCGTTCACCTCGACGGCCTCGCGCAGGGTGAGCCCGGGGACGTACGCGGTGGCGAGCCACGGTGGCCGGGCCGTGCGGTCACTGGCCACCAGCGGTGCGGTGGCCTCGGCGGGCAGTCTGGCGAGGTTGTCCAGCTCCTGCCCGAAGCGGCGCAGGAACGTCGGATCCTCGCCGACGATCGAGGGCAGCACCTGCTTGACGGCGACATACCGCCCGTCGTGCACGCCCAGATAGACCCGTCCCATACCGCCGGCCCCGAGCCTGCCCACCAGCGGAATCATCCCGATCCGCCGCGGATCCTCTGCCTGAAGCGGCTCGACACCGCCGTCCCCGTTGGTCGTCACTCCTGCAAAGGTAGCGGCAGAGCGGCCATTTGGATAGCCGTTCTATCCAAGTCGGCGAATGATCGTCAACATCCCTGCCATGACCGTACAGTTGACGGTCCATCGGGGACGAGAGGGACGTCATGGTGAGGTTTCTCCACTGGTTCCGACGTCAGGACGCCGGGGTGAAGGCGGCGTTCATCGGGCTCGTCGGCACCCTGACGGCGGCGCTGATCGCAGCGACCGTGAACCTGGTCGTCGCGCTCAACCGCCCG
>Ga0207647_10004544_pt1 | contig 10284 bp, 10 predicted proteins | sample KBSCornC2_FD_184295 | JGI IMG/M metagenome (GOLD analysis project Ga0207647, IMG submission 184295) | Corn rhizosphere microbial communities from Kellogg Biological Station, Michigan, USA - C2 (SPAdes) (version 2) | ecosystem: Host-associated > Plants > Roots > Rhizosphere ...
CGGGAGCCGAACGTTCAACACCGGATTATCGCGGGTTTTGCGGGCGGTCAGCGCGTTTTTGCGCCGCGCACCGTCCGGCGCGCCGTCGTCGAAGGGAGTTCGCCGAACTGGGCCTTGTAGGCATTCGCAAAGTGCCCGAGGTGGATGAATCCCCAGCGTGCGGCCGCTTCGCTGATCGGCAGGTCGGACTGCCGCGTGTCGAGTAGCAGGCGCCGCACCTGCGCGAGGCGCAGCGAGCGCGTGTAGTTCAGCGGGCCGGTTTGCACGACCGACTGGAAGCTGTTCTGCATCGTGCGCCGGCTCACGCGCAGTTGCGTGCACAGGCTCAGGATGTCGACGGGCGCCTCCGGGTGCTCGATCACGTAGTCGTGCACGCGGCGCACGATGTCGGCGTGGCACGCATGCGTGAGACGGTTCGGCGGCCCGGGCATTCGATACGTGAGGAGATCGACGAGCACGTTGCCGACTTCGCCGCGCAATTCGGACTGCGCACGCGCCGCGTCGAACGTATCGGGTGCCGACAGCACGCGCTCGAGCAGCGTCGCGAGCTGGACGCTCGCGCGTTCGCGCGCGGTGACCGGCACATCGACGACGCCACGCCGTAGCGCGCGCTCGTCGAGCCGGACATCGGCCGCATCCTCGATCTGCTGCATCAGCGTGGCATCGACGACCACGCCGATCAGCGACATGTCGTCCGGTGAATGGAGTTCGAAAGGCGCGCCGCCGCGCGCCATCACGATCGTGCCGCGCTCCATGCGCGCATCGCCGAATGCAAAGTTGCCCGAGCCGGTGAGCGGCATCCCGAACACCGTGTGACCGGGCGGCAGGCGCCCGCGCTGGATGATGCGCACGTTCGCCGTTTCCTGGAACAGCTGCACGCCGTCGAGCATCGCGTGCTTGACCGCGCTGCGATACGAGCCGGAGCCGATCTGGTCGTAACGCTGATCCCAGCCGCGCAGCGCCTCGGCATGCCGGTCTGCGTCGTCGAACATCTGGTGAAACACGCGCACGGCGCCTCCGGTGGTCGTTCGGACCGCGCAAGATTAAACCGGCCAAATGGTCGGCGCAATACGGGCGAGCGCTATTCGGGCGAGGGTTTTTGAGGGGCCGGAAGGTGTCGACGCCCAGTGCCTTTCAGGCGGTTTTCCAATGTCCCGAATCGGCACGCACGCGTTGCCGGTCCGGGTGCTGAACCGGTTTATTGTCGAACTACAGTCGCCCCACATAACGTGAATCCCAACTGGAGGCGACATGAGAGCAAGGCGACGCACCGCGGTTTGCGCGGCGACGCTGGCGTTCGCGGCGGCGTGGGCCGGCAGCGCGAACGCGACGGAAAAGCCCGAGGAACTCGTCGTGCAGAAGATGCCGCCGTGGCATCCGCACGAGGTATACGTCGTCGACATCGCGATGCCGACGATGACCGACGGGCGCATCTACGTGTACGACGCCGACGCGAAGAAGCTGCTCGGCCAGATCGACGGCGGCTTCGCGCCCGGCCTCGCGATCTCGCCCGACCACAAGACGAGCTTCATCGCGACGACCTATTTCTCGCGCGGCTCGCACGGCACGCGCACCGACGTCGTCGAGATGACCGACAACGCGACGCTCGATCACAGCGGCGAGATCGTGATTCCGGCGAAGCACGGGCAGCACGTGCCGTCGCCGTACAACACCGCGTTCAGCGCGGACGGCAAGCGGCTGTACGTCGCGAACATCACGCCGGCCGCGTCGGTGACGGTGATCGACGCCGTGTCGAAGAAGGTGCTGTCGGAGATCGACACCGCGGCATGCGTGCTCGCGTATCCGTCGGGGAACGACCGCTTCACCGCGCTGTGCGAAAGCGGCAAGGCGCTGACCGTCACGCTCGACGCGAACGGCAAGGAGGTGAAGCGCACGATGTCCGACGCGTTCATCGACGTCGACAACGATCCGGCCTTCATCAACGCGTCGCGCTACAACGGCGGCTATCTGTTCACGACGTATCACGGCAACGTGCGCAGCGCCGATTTCAGCGGCGACAAGCCGGCGTTCGGCAAGCCATGGTCGTTGCTGACCGACGCCGAGCGCGCCGAAGGCTGGCGCCCGGGCGGCATGCAGCAGACCGCCGTGCAGGTGAAGCAGCACCGCTACTACGTGCTGATGCACAAGGGCGGCGACGGCACGCACAAGGATCCCGGCACGCAGGTGTGGGTCTACGACCTGAAGACGAAACGGCGCGTCGCGCGCTGGGATCTCGCGCAGCAGAAGGTCGATCCGCTCGTGTCGATCCAGGTCAGCGAGGACGACAAGCCGCTGTTCTACGGGCTGACGGGCACGTCCGACCTCGTCGTGATGGACGCGCGCACCGGCAAGCGGCAGCACGTCGAGAAGCAGATCGGCAGTACGTCGACGCTGCTCGTGAACCCGTGAGGCCGCGATGACGCTCGATCCCGTACTCGCCACCAGCGCGCAAGCCGGCGCGGCCGTCGTCGTGCTGCTCGGCGCCTTCGCGAAGATGCGCCGGCCCGCGGCGTTCCGGCAAGCGCTCGCCGGCTATCGCCTGCTGCCCGATGCGCTCACCGCGCCCGCGGCATTCGCGATTCCGCTCGCGGAAGCCGCCTGCGCCGCGGCGCTGCTGTTTCCCGATACGCGCATGATCGGCGCGCTGGGCCTGATCGCGTTGCTGCTCGTGTTCGCGGCCGGCATGACGATCAACATCGTGCGCGGTCACACCGACATCGACTGCGGGTGTTCCGGCTTTGCCGCCGCGCGCGCGGATGCGCCGCGCGGCATCGGCTGGCTGCATGTCGCGCGCGTGCTGCTGCTCGTCGCGCTGGCCGCGACCGGGCTCGTCGAGCCGGGCGGCCGCGCGATCGTGTGGTTCGACTACCTGACGCTGTTCTCTTCCGTTCTACTGATCGTCTGCGCGCTGCTCACCGTCGACGTGCTGCTCGCCAACATTCCGCGCCTTTCACATCTGAGGAATTCATGATGCAAACCGCTCTCACCGTTTCCACCGCGTTGCTGTGGATCGCCGTCCTCGCGCTCGGCGCGATCTGCCTAGCGCTCGTGCGCCAGATCGGCATCCTGTACGAACGCATCATGCCGGCCGGCGCATTGATGATCGACAAGGGCCCGGCGGTCGGCGCGATCGCGCCGGCGTTCGAGCTGACCGACATTCGCGGTTCGCGGATCAAGGTTGGCGGCATCGACGCGGCGGGCAAGGCCACGCTGCTGTTCTTCCTGTCGCCGACGTGCCCGGTCTGCAAGAAGCTGCTGCCGCTGTTGCCGTCGCTGCAGGCGAGCGAATCGACGTCGGTGAACATCGTGCTCGCGAGCGACGGCGAGCTCGACGAACACACGCGCTTCGCGCAGAAGCACGACCTCGCGCGCTTCCCGTACGTGTTGTCGCAGGAGCTCGGCCTCGCGTATCAGATCGGCAAGCTGCCGTACGCGGTGCTGCTCGACGACACCGGCACCGTGCGTGCGAAGGGGCTCGTCAACACGCGCGAGCATCTCGAGAGCCTGTTCGAAGCGAAGGAGCGGGGCGTCGCATCGCTGCAGCAGTTCGTGCATGGCGATCACGATCACGGCGGTCACGAAGAGCACGCGCAGCACGCGTGATCGGCCGACCCTCTTTCAACGTCAACGGAGAACAACCCCATGGGCCTGTTTGATTCATGGTTCGAACGATCGGCGCGCGGCGTCGCGCAGCATAGTTCGCGGCGCAGCGCGATGGCGAAGCTCGGCAAGGTGCTGGTGGGCTCGGCGATGCTGCCGCTGCTGCCGGTCGATCGCACCGCGTATGCGGCCGACGCGGCGTCGAGCGCGTCGGCGGCTTCCGGTGCCGCCGCGTCGGGTGCGAGCGACGATCCGATGAGCTGCGATTACTGGAAGTACTGCGCAATCGACGGCTGGCTGTGCAGCTGCTGCGGCGGCACGTCGAGCAGCTGCCCGCCGGGCACGACGCCGTCGCCGATCACGTGGATCGGCACGTGCCGCAATCCGCACGACGGTTCGGACTACATCGTGTCGTACAACGACTGCTGCGGCAAGACGTCGTGCGGCAAGTGCTTCTGCAACCGCAACGAGCGCGAGAAGCCGCTGTACAAGCTGTCGCTGAACAACGACATCAACTGGTGCATGGCGAACGGCAATTCGAATTACCACTGTTCGGTTTCGGTCCTGCTGGGAGCGGCAAAACAATGAAAGTGATGCAAGCGGGAAAGATCGTTGTCGCGTGCGTGGCGGCTGTTGCGGGTGTTGCGCTGCCCGGTTTCGCCGGTGCGCAGCAGGCCGTCCATTACCCGGCGGGCAAGAGCCTGTTCGACGCGCAGTGCGCGGTGTGCCACCAGGCCGGCGGCAAGGGACAGGATGGCCTCGCGCCGCCGCTGACCGAGTATCCGGGCAAGTACGCGACGGCCGACGCGGGCCGCGCGCAACTCGTCGCGACGCTGTTGCACGGGATGTTCGGCGAGATCACGGTGCACGACAAGCGCTACAACTTCAAGATGCCGTCGTTCGCGAGCGCGAGCGATGACGACATCGCGAACGTGCTCAACTACGTCGTGTTCGATCTCAACGACAAGCACGGCGACGCGAAGCCGTTCACGGCGGCCGACATTCGCGCGGCGCGCGCGAAGGAGATGGACGGCACGGCCGTTCACGCGCAACGTGCCGTCGTGACGAAGGGGCTGGGGCTGTGAATGCCCGGTGCATTCGGTGGCGTGGCGGGGTGGTGCGTGGCGGCCCGCGTGCGGCGGCGTGGCGGATCGGGGCGTTCATCGCACGGCGTCTTCTTTCGTTGCCGGCGGTGGTCGCCGCCACTGCGTGTGCGATTGCCGTACCCGCACATGCCGACGGCGCGGCCGACGCGACGCTCGCGCGACAGCACTGGGTGCTCAACTGCATGGGCTGCCACACGGCGACGGGCGGCGGCATTCCGGGCAAGGTGCCGCCGCTTGCGAACTCGCTCGGTTATTTCACGCATCTGCCGGCGGGGCGCGAGTACGTGATGCGCGTGCCGGGTGCGTCGAATTCGGCGCTGTCGGACCAGGATCTCGCCGACGTGCTCAACTGGGTGCTCACGACGATGAACCGCGACGCGCTGCCGCGCGATTTCAAGCCTTATACGGCAGCCGAAGTCGCCGCGCATCGACGGCCGGCGTTTTCCGACGTCGCGACGGTGCGTGCCGGGTTGGTTCGCGCGCTGCAGGCGCGCGGGATCGACGGTGTGTCCGAACGATACTGATCGTGCGTGGCGATGGCGTCGTGCCGATTCAGTGCGGTGGCGGCAGCCGTTTGAAGCGGCTCCACAGCTTCTTCAAGGTCTGATGATCGGCTGCGGCGCGCGCCGCCAGAAAGCCGCGCGCGAAGCCCGCGCCCGGCGCGGCGTCAGGCGACGTATCGGGCAGCGCCTTGAGAAGCTTGTCCGCGACGACGGCATCGTTGCGCCAGCCCAGATCGTCCTGAAGCGCGGTCAGCGCATCGACATACGAGCGGACGGCCCGCTTGCGGCACAGCGATGCGAAGAATTCGGTCGCGTATCGAACCTTCTTCGCCGCGATGCGGGCACGGTGGCGACGATGATCGTCGAGATCGGCCAGCCGCTTGCCACGCTTGATCAGTTTCCGGTGCCGACGACGCAGAACATCGGCGGCAAACGGCTTCGCGGGCTGCATGATCGCGGCGCGCTGTTCGTCGGACATCTCCTGTCGCCAGCCCTTTCGGCTCAACCATGACGCGAGCTGCAACGCGAGCCGCGTGTAGCGAACCGACCCGACCGCCGCGGCCGCGCGTTGCCGGTTCTCGACGGCAATGTGCTCGCACGCTTCGCGCACCGAATGCATCTCGTCCGGAATGCCGTTCGTACCGGCATGGTCGAGCGTCGTTCCCGCCAGCACCTCCCAGTCGCGCGCGGCGCCGAGCTCGGCGGCGATCCAGCGCAGCTCGTCGTCGAGACCGGGATACGCGGGGATCACGTTCGCGAACAGGTCGAGCGCCGAGCGCAAACGACGCAGCCCCACACGCATCTGATGGACGCACGACGGATCGTGGCCGGACTCGACGCCACGCTCGTTGGCGTGGACCTGATCCAGACAGTTGCGCGCGATTTGGCAGAAGGCGTCTTCGATCGAATCGCGTTTCTTCAGTTGTAACGGTTGCGCCTTGACGGGTGGACGGTGCTCGGCCACCAGCAGTCCGTAGCCGAGATCGGCCTTGCTCTCGCGATCGATGCGCAACGGCACGATCTCCAGCAATTCCAGTGCGACGCCGTACAGGCTTTCAGGCCGGCCCCGTTTCAGCTCCAATTCGACAGCGGCGATCGGAACCGAATTCGACTCCGCCTCGACGGTCCCCTTGTCGAGCGCCACCTCGACTTCGTCGCCGGACGGCAAGCGCAGCGGTAAAACCGAACGCCTGATTCGCGTGACGAATACGGGCTCGAGCCGGGCCGCCGTGGCCACGTCGCGAATCAGCCTGCCGCAGTCGCTGTCAGCGGGCACTCGATCCCGCAGCCGCGCCAGATCGGGGAGGTCGCCGTCGACGGGCATCTCGAACTCATCGCGGTCGAACAAGCCGGCCTGCACAGATCCTTCCAGCTTCAATGTCTGAATTCGCTCTTTGCCGACCGCGCGTACCCGCAGAGAAGCCCCGCACCCGTGAAATGACAACGCTGACGTATCGAAGTACGTGCTCTTCAGCAGTTGAGGCGCGTGGGCGCCGTTGGGCTGCGCGAGCAATGGCGCGCGGCGCAACTTGTCGAGATCCTTGACGGAAACCCGTAGCTTCAACTCCCGTTCCATATCGCCCTCCGATGTGGCACCTGACTATCAGACTACACCGCAGCGCACGCGAGTTCCCACGCCGAATCGTCCCTTTTGCGTTTTAAGCGTTTGCTGTCATTGGCGGAGGCCCAAGATACGGCGCTCCGGCCATCACCACGCATGCATTGATCCGGCCGATCCGTTTTCAACCCGATGCTTCGTCTTCCCAGTCGTGCCACTCCACCCGATGCGTTTTCAGATAGCCGTTGACCGCCTCCCCAACCGTCGGAAAGAAGTTGCTTTCGCCGAACATGCCAAACATCCCGTAATGCTTGAGGCTGTCTTTGACCGGGCCTTTCAGCTCCGCGAAGACCAGCTTGACCTGGCGCGCCGCCAGTTCGCCATGCAGCCGTTCGAGCACATCGGCGGCGGTCAGGTCGATATCGGTCACGGGCTCCGCCGCGATGACGATCCAGCGCGCCGGCTGCGGTGATTCGTCGACGGCGCGCAGCACGCGCTCACGAAAGATCTCTCCGTTCGCGAAAAAAAGCGGCGCATCCCAGCGCAGCAGCACGAGCCCGGGCACGCGCCGCGCTTCCGGATGGCGCGACACGTCGTGATAGCCCTTCATGCCGTCGACGCGCCCGAGCACGGCGTCGTAAGGCCGCCACGCACGCCATAGGAACGACAGCACGGTGAGCAGCAGCGCCAGGGCGATGCCGTTCACGACACCCAGGACCGCAACGCCGACGAAGCACACCAACGCCAGCACGAACTCGCTCTTGCGCAGACGATAAAGCCGCATGATGCCCCGCACCTCGATCATGTTCACGCATGCGGCAATCACGACGGCAGCCAGCGCGGATTGCGGCGTGTGCGACAGCGCGCGTGGCGCGAACAGGAGCAGTGCGGCGACGACGGCGGCCGCCACCACGCCCGTCGCCTGCGTCTTCGCGCCCGCCGCCTCCGCGACCGGCGTGCGCGAGCCGCTCGCGCTCACCGCGAACCCCTGCACCAGCCCAGCGGCGATGTTCGACAACCCGAGCGCGACGCATTCGTGATTCCGGTCCACGCTGGTGTCGTTGCGCAATTCGTAGGTACGCGACAGCACGCTGATATCCGTGAACGAAACGAGCGCGATCGCCGCCGCGCTACCCGCGAGATGCAGCCAGTCGTCGAGCGTCACGTTCGGGATGCGCGGCACGGGCAGGCCTTGCGGGACCGCGCCGACGGTCGCCACGCCCGCGCGCCGGGACAGATCGAACCACATCACCACCACCGTCGCGCCCGCCACGGCGAGCAGCACGCCCGGCACTTTCGGCCAGAGCCGTTTGCAGACGAGGATCAGCACGAGCGCGGCGACGCCGAGCGCGAACGATGTCGCGTTCACCCGCGATGCCGCGATGCCTTCGACCACGTCGCGCACCTTCTCGACGAACGATTCGCCATGGCCTTGGTATCCCAGCAGCTTGGGTAGCTGTCCGATGCTGATCGTCAGCATGATGCCGTTCAGGAAACCGTGCCGGATGGGCAGCGACAGCAGCTCGGTGACGAATCCGAGCCTGAGCGCCCCGACCGCGATGCAGATTGCGCCCGCGAGTATCGCAAGCGCCCCGGCAAGGGCCAGCCCGCGCGTGGCATCGCCGTGAGCAAGCGGCACGATGCTTGCGGCGATCAACGCGACCAGCGCGGAGTCGGGGCCGAGAACGAGGATGCGGCTCGGGCCGAAGAGCGCATACGCGAGCATCGCGGCGAACGATGCATAGAGGCCGCTGACGGCGGGCAGGCCCGCTGCGTTCGCGTACGCCATGCCGGCAGGCACGAGCACGGCGCTGAGCGTGACGCCCGCAAGCAGATCGTGCGGCAGCCACGACCATTGATAGCCGCGCACCGCGGCGAGGCCGGTGATCCACGGCAGCGGGCCGGCAGCGGGCTGGCGAGTCGATTGAACCGAATGTGGGCGGGCACGGCTTTTCATGTTTATCGCGGCGTGTCAGGAAACCCGGGCGGAATCGTTCGCCACCTCCGCCTGTGCCATTGAAGATTAGGTTCCGATATCGTCGGAGAGCAAGCGCGGTTTCACGATGTTGCGTTTCGACGCGCGGGCTTTACGGGAGCGCCAATCGACGGACGAGCCGGCGATCGATCTCGTGCCGTTCTCATGACGCACCACAACACACCAAAATCCCAAGCCTCGGACGGCTTTCGTTAGAATCGGTCGTCGTCGAATCAAAAACGCGGATTTGCACAGGCGTGGAGGCATCGCGTCACGAATACCGCTCGCTCTCACCAGATGGCTCATCCTTTACCGGAGGCGAACGTGCCAGGATTACTTCCCGATGTCGACCGCGACGGGCTCCTCGAATATTCGGTGGTATACACCGACCGGTCGATCAATCACATGTCGCAGCGCTTCCAGGGCGTCATGCGCGATATTTCCGCCGCGCTGAAGAAAGTCTACAACGCGAAGGCGGCCGTCATCGTCCCCGGCAGCGGGACGTTCGGCATGGAAGCCGTGGCACGGCAGTTCGCGACGAACAAGAAGTGCGTGGTCATCCGCAACGGTTGGTTCAGTTACCGCTGGTCGCAGATTTTCGACATGGGCGGCATTCCGTCCGAAGAGATCGTGTTGAAAGCGCGCCCGGTCGAAGTGGGCAGGCAAGCCGCCTTTGCACCGGCTCCGATCGACGAAGTCGTCGCCGCGATTCGCGAGCACAAGCCGGATCTGGTCTTCGCCGCGCACGTCGAAACCGCATCCGGGATGATGTTGCCCGATGCGTATCTGCGCGCGGTGGCCGACGCCGTGCATGCGGTCGGCGGCATGTTCGTACTGGATTGCATCGCGTCCGGCACGATCTGGGTCGACATGGAGAAGAGCGGCGTCGATGTGCTGATCAGCGCGCCGCAAAAGGGCTGGAGCGCGTCGCCGGGGTGCGCGCTGGTCATGCTCGGCCCGCTCGCTCGCGAGCGCATCGATGCGACGACCAGCACCAGTTTCGCGTGCGATCTGCGCAAGTGGCTGCAGATCATGGAAGCCTACGAGAACGGCGGCTTCGCGTACCACGCGACGATGCCTACGGACAGCCTCGCGACGCTGCGCGACGTCATCAAGGAAACCGAAGCATATGGCTTCGACAAGGTGAGGGCGGAGCAGCTCGAACTCGGCACGCGGATTCGTGCGTTGCTGGCCGAGAAGGGGTTCCGGAGCGTTGCCGCCGCAGGCTTCGAGGCGCCGGGTGTAGTGGTCAGTTACACGGACGATGACGACATCCGCTCCGGCAAGAAATTCGCCGATGTCGGCATGCAGATCGCGGCCGGCGTGCCGCTTCAATGCGACGAGCCGGCAGATTTCAAGACCTTCCGGATCGGCTTGTTCGGTCTCGACAAGCTGCATGATGTCGATGCCGCGGTTGCGAGGTTTGCCAGTGCGTTGGAGCGGGTTGTGTAGCGCGTTGGTTCAATCGCGTTGACTTGCCGATCGTATCCGGTGATGATTCCCACGCGCTACTCGACGGGGGTCGCCCACAGCCGACCCCCG
>Ga0207647_10004545_pt1 | contig 10283 bp, 7 predicted proteins | sample KBSCornC2_FD_184295 | JGI IMG/M metagenome (GOLD analysis project Ga0207647, IMG submission 184295) | Corn rhizosphere microbial communities from Kellogg Biological Station, Michigan, USA - C2 (SPAdes) (version 2) | ecosystem: Host-associated > Plants > Roots > Rhizosphere ...
TCTTAACTCTCCTTTGAACGAGGCCTCCCGGTCATTTTTTCTTGTTTTTAAAAAACTCATGTCCGCCTCGGTAAAGGATAAAATATTTACAAACGGTTCGACATTATACTTTTGAACCGCCTTTTGCCAAAGATCATATTTAGAATCACACGAGATTGCTATTACATCTAAGCCTTTTGAGTTGTATTTTTCATTTAGTGCTTTTATGTGAGGCATTTGTGCAATGCAAGGAACACACCAACTTGCCCAAAATTCTAATAGTACGTATCTGCCTCTAAAGGACGACAATCTAATTGTTTTCCCTATTACGTCTTTGCGTTCAAAATCTGATGCAATATGTCCAACTGATGAGTTGATTTCGTTAATATAAGCGTCTCTTAGCTTTTGGGCAGTTGAACTATTTTTTACACGCTGATCCAAGGAATTGAAAATTGTTAATGCTGAATCAACACTTATGCCTTTACACCAACCCAATCTTTGTACTGCACTAATTGCAACGAAAGAACCACGATCCCTCTTAATAAAACTGAAGAGAACTTCTTTTGCTTTCGCATTATAATATGCAAGTGAATCTAAGTATTGATTTGCGTTAAGGCTATCTGACTCAATCAACCTTTTTAATGAAAATATTCTATCAAAAATAGGATCTACATCTCGAGAGAATAAATGGTAGTCATCGTTTGTTTTCGACCCTGTAAGTTTAGCTTTGGCAAACTGATTATTGATAAGAGCTAAATTCATCTGTCCAGATTCTATGTAAAAATTGGAAAAGTAGTTACTGTATTCTTCACGTCTCATTTTTAGATCGTCTGTTAACTCAGCTTTTACCGGTTCATCAATCGATCCATAAAAAACAAATTTACCATTCTGGATTTTCGTTGAATCGATAGTCTTTTTGCCTTCAAGCAAATAAATCAAATAAAGTTTTCCTGTCGCTTTATTGTCTATTGATCCTTGTAGAGTAAACTTCTTTAAATCTTGAGAATAAGCATGAGAGAACATGACCAAGAGTAAAGAAAAAGAAATCAAATGCCTCTTCATATTTGTCTTCCTTAATGTTATAATGCTTGAAATTAACCGCTAACACGTGCATTGGCGCAAGTTCTTGCTACAAAATACATTAATTTTCAATATAGAATGTTGCAAGAAAGAATAGCTTTAAGTCATGCTTCAAGGTTGCTCAATTCTTTAATAGCACTTGCAAAATGTTGAATAGAATTACCGAATGATAAATGGAGCATCGCAGTCAAAGTCAAATGGTAGTCTGCAGCCAGCTTTAAAAAATGAAGCCTCAAATTAATGAGGCCCACTTCTAATTTGTATTTTTTTTGTTTTTAATTGAACTAAGCAATAGTAATGCTTTCATCCAAATAAACATCCTGAATGGCGTTCAACATTTTTACTCCTTCGTCAAAGGGACGTTGAAATGCTTTTCTCCCCAAAATCAGTCCCATTCCGCCTGCACGCTTATTGATCACAGCTGTTGAAACCGCGTCCACTAAATCACTTTCTCCTTTGCTTTCACCACCGCTGTTGATCAACCCAACTCTTCCGCTATAACAATTCAACACCTGGTAACGAGTCAAATCGATCGGGTGATCGGTAGTCAGTTTAGAATAAACGAGCGGACTTGTTTTACCATGCTTCGTTGCATTGTAGCCGCCATTATTTGTTGGCAGTTTTTGTTTAATAATATCAGCCTGAAGCGTAACGCCCAAATGGTTTGCTTGTCCTGTCAGATCTGCCGCGGTGTGATAATCTACACCATCAACTTTAAATCCGCTATTACGCAAATAACACCAAAGAATGGTCGTCATTCCAAGCTCATGCGCATATTGAAATGCCTCTGCAACTTCTTTCAACTGTCTTGCACTTTCTGCACTTCCCCAATAAATGGTCGCACCAACTGCAACCGCACCCATGTCCCAGGCACTTTTAATTGTTCCGAACATGGTCTGGTCGAAACGGTTGGGTAAACTCAAAAATTCATCGTGATTGATCTTAACCACAAAAGGAATTCTATGTGCATACTTGCGGCTCATAATTCCCAGGACTCCATAGGTTGACGCAACTGCATTGCATCCACCTTCTATAGCTAACCGAATAATATTTTCCGGATCGAAATAAATCGGATTGGGAGCAAATGATGCACCTGCGCTGTGTTCAATTCCCTGGTCAACCGGGAAAATGCTGCAATAACCCGTGCCTGCCAATCTTCCATGGCTCAATAAATTTTGCAGCGAACGCAATACCTGGTTACTCCTGTTGCTGTTGATCCAGATATCATCAACATGCGTAGGAGAGGGAAGATGAAGCGTTGATTTGTCAATTGTTTTACACGTATGATTCAAAAGGTAATCGGCTTTATCGCCAAGCAATTCTGTGATCTTTGACATAGCAAATAAAATTTAGCAATCGTTAATAAGAGGGGCAAAGATAAGCTTGTATGCAAATGCAATAAAACAATGAAACTCTGAAGACCCAATCAACAGGACTGGTTAATTTACCTGTGATACTGAAGCATCCATTGGTAAATATTCATGTTATTTTCCTTGAAGGAAGGATCATAAGTAGTTGTCCAGCCTTCATGCCCATCGGCATCAAAGATTGTTAGTTTCGGAGAAGGCACCATTGAAGGACGATAGTTGTTTAAAAGTTTGTACGCATCCGTTACCCACACCAGGGCTGAGTGATCATCGCCTTTGTTATGGGTAGACCAGATAGGAACATTTGAAGATGCAATTGACTTTGCTTTGACGGCATCTATTGCAAACTCGCTTCTGAATTCGTTTAAGTATGCACCAATAGCCACCATTGCGGCAATTTTCCTTGCGTATACCGGGCTTGCACCAACGTAGTTCCAGCACACCGCCCCGCCAAAACTTAAACCCGTCATGTAAATACGTGAGGCATCCACCCTGTAATTTTTCTTTGCATATTCAATGATCTTATCCATTTCATCGGGATATGGCGAGTCGCCGGAGGTAAACTGCGGGGCTATGATGATGAACTTGTACGTTTGTTTATTGAGGGAAAAGGAGGTTGGGAAACTTCCATTTTTTACATGCTTCAAGGGGCCATTCTTCAATAAGAAAGTAAGCGCGGCTGAGTCCGTGCCAACTTCCCCAGCGCCATGTATAAAAATCATTAATGGATATTTTGTATTCCCCTCTGTTAAATAACCTTCAGGTAAATACTCGTAAAATCCTTTGCAATGATCGGTAAGCGCAAATGGTTTTGGGGTTAGACTGAAGGGGCTGGGAGGAAGGTTGTTTTTAATTTCTTTTTTACAAGCTGATACAATAAAAAGAATTGCGGTTGCGCAAAGGAGTGTCAAAAAGTTTTGACAGGTAAAAGAGTGGCGTTTCATCATCGGCTGTTTATGCATCCATTGCAAAAAGTAAATCCGTTTTAATCGATGCGCTCTTTTCCAGCCAATCTTATGCCAGAGAAAATTTAATTTTCGTTTTGTGCATAACAAAGCATTATTAACCCCGAAGTTTTTGTGATAGAGAAACGCTCTTCGTCATTTCGTGCCTTGAATATCGTGTCTCCACAAAAAAAATCCCGCCGGAGCGGGACTTTATTTTATGCATTTCTGTTGATACAATTTAAATCTTCAAACGCAACTTCCAATCGTTTGCTGAAACTTTCTTCAGCCTTGCGCAGCCAAACTCTCGGATCGTAGAATTTCTTATTAGGCTTGTCTTCACCTTCAGGGTTTCCTAACTGTCCTTGCAAATAGCCTTCGTTCTTTTTATAAAAATCCAATACACCTTCCCAGAAAGCCCATTGCAAATCGGTATCAATATTCATTTTAATAGCACCATAACTGATCGCTTCACGAATTTGATTTTGAGGCGAACCGCTTCCACCATGAAATACGAAATACACAGGTTTGTCGGCCGTATTGTAATGCTGTTGAATGTATTTCTGGCTGTTGTTTAAAATTTCCGGACGCAATTCAACATTGCCGGGTTTGTAAACACCATGCACATTTCCAAACGCCGCTGCAATGGTGAAAAGATTTCCAACCTTTCTTAGCTCTTCAAATGCATAAGCAACTTCCTGCGGCTGTGTGTAGAGTTTATCATTTTCAACTCCGCTGTTGTCAACGCCGTCTTCTTCACCACCTGTTACACCTAATTCAATTTCAATCGACATTCCGAGCGGGGCCATTCGTTTATAAAACTGTACAGAGGTTTCAATATTTTCTTCAATGGGTTCTTCAGAAAGATCGAGCATGTGCGAACTGAAAAGCGGCTGACCTTTTTCTTTAAAATATTGTTCACCTGCATCAATCAACCCGCTGATCCATGGTAACCATTTTTTTGCCGCATGATCGGTGTGCAAGATAACAGGCACACCATAATATTTGGCAACATTATGAATGTGCAAAGCCCCTGAAACTCCACCTGAAATATTTCCCTGCAGTTTATCATTCGGCATTCCTTTGCCCGCAATAAATTGTGCGCCGCCATTTGAAAATTGAATGATCACAGGAGAATTTACTTTGGCTGCAGTCTCCAAAGTGGCATTGATACTGTTTGTACCAATAGTGTTTACTGCAGGTAATGCAAAGCCATTTTGTTTGGCATCATTGTAGAGTGCTTGCAATTCTTCGCCGAAAAGCACACCCGGTTTGTATTTACTCATTTTTGACTTTTGGATTGTTATCAATGGTCCATCCAAAAGCAAACCAATCGTTTAAAGCGGGACAAAGATAATGGTTCAATTGAAAATCGCTAATCTGATAAAAATCACGTCACAAAACAATTTGGTCAGGCAATGGTTGAGGCAAAATGATTAGGTAGTAAGCTGCGTTGTTGCTATTGAGCTTTTGTTGGGCCAGGCCCCTATACAGCTGGAAATTCAATTACGCTTTCAATATCCTTTATCTCACTTTAATCCGTAATCTTTCCCAAATTTCTTTGAATTCTGGATAGGTATGGCTTGAGGATATGCCGCATGGTTTGTTTTACCAATTGTCCCATTGTTCTGCAGCGCAACAATTGCTTTTCATTTAAATATTCTGCTAACTCTGTTCTAAGCTGAGCACATTTTTCATCCGTCGATATTTTGTCCCTGGACATAATGTTGAGCAGATCCATGATGCGGTAACGGGACGCCGCCAGCCGATAAGCAATTAAGGTTCTTTCCTCCGCCTGGTATTGTTCAATCGAAGCTTTGTTCAAATGTTTTAATGTCAGTTCAACATAGGGAAGGTTTTCTTTGAAAAATTGCGGCAGGTATAAATTCTTTCTTCCTTCATAAGATTGCTGGTCAAAATCAATTGCACGAATGCGGTATTGATAATCTTCAACGTCAGGAGTAACATTGACAACAAAATTGTAACTGCGCATATCACCAAGCAAGCGAATAGAACACCGTTCGTTGAACTTCACAAATTCTTTTGCCAGGCGAATCTTATTGGTTTCAGGCCTGTCGAGATAATCTTTGATAAAGATATCACCGGGCAATCCTGCAATATGTTCTTCAACCAAGGTTCCGCTACCCGTTAAAAAACTAATGCGGTTCGGGGAGAGAAGGTGCTCCAACTCCAGGCCATACACTCTTGATGCATCTTCTTTTTTAATGTAGTAGTGATCGTAATTGTCGTTGAAGCGATTGACGATGCGAATGCGAAAAGGATTTGAATTTCCAAAACTGCAATAATCAATCCGGGCAACTTCCAGCTGACGGGTAAATGTAAAATCACCCTCGGTGCGAATGATGGCATACAAATCAACCAAACCTTTTTGAAGATGTTGCCATTCCCTCATATCGTACAAGGTCTTTTCCCACAAGGTATCTTTCCCGGTTTTGTCACGAATGGGAAGTGCATAGGTGAATTGCATCAGATCGTTGTACGTTACCGGCAGGGAAACTTCTCTTCCATGTGTTTTCAAATAGGAACGCAATTCTTTATTGATCGGGAAGAATGGTTTTTTTCTTGAAGGCTTATCGGTCTCCTGCTGCATGCCTTAAAGATAAAACTTGATTTCGCAGTAGCTCAAAATAGGCAGGAGCTTTTAATAAACGGCTTCCATACCAGCTGAACATTTCGCCATCAACCAAAATAATTTTTATGTTGGGTAAAAGGGGTCGTAGCTGGTCGATATGTTTTTGTTTAAATGGAAACGGCTCCGAAGAAAGCAATAATAGCTTACAGTTTTGAGCTTTCAATTGTTCAATTGTTATTTCAGGATATCGCGTTTGATTTTCGAAAATGTTTTGAAACCCTGCACGGTTCATCATATTACTTATGAACGTATCGCCCCCGACGGTCATCATGGGATTTTGCCAGATGAGATAGCAGGTTGGTTGTGGGCGATTTTGAACCGGCAGTAGAGAGAAATTTTCTTTGACCCCATTTGAGATCTCTTTAGCTTTCAATTGTTTGTTGGTGATTTCTCCAAGGGATTCAATCATTTCAATGGCATCATCAAGACTGTTGATATTGCTTATCCAGACAGGGAAATCTTTGTCCAATTCTTCAATTTGCTCTCGAACGTTTTCTTCTTTGTTGGCAATAATTAAATCAGGTTTTAGTTCTTTTATTTTTTTGAGATCTAATTGTTTTGTTCCGCCGACTCTTGTTTTTTTCCTGAACCAGCTTTCCGGATGTACACAAAATTTTGTAATGCCGACCACTTCATCCTTTAACCCTAGGTCAAATAATAATTCTGTTTGTGATGGAACCAATGAAATGATTCTTTTTGGCGGATGCGGGAGTTCGATAGTCCGTTTGAGCTGGTCTGTGTAGAAAGGCATGAAACAAATATCGGTGGTTCCATGCTTTTCCCTTAAAGGAAAAACCAGCAAAAGGTCAATGAAGAGCTGGTGCCGGATAGCTTTCTCCCCTGAACAATAAGAGTGTTTGAAATAAAAACTGGCAGTTGAATAATGATAAACAGAATTTCCCCGTACAGGAGTGATACTTCAGAAGTTTTATAGTAGCAATCCTGCCAGGTTCATAAATAAAAAGTCCTCACGATGAGGACAGCTAAATTCTGATAAGTTCTTGGGTCTTTTTGAAAATTGCAATAAGCTTTTTAAAGTCTATCACCACCTCCTGCTATTTTTCAAAAAACAGCAGGAGGCAAGAGGAATCCTTCAATGGAATTCATTGGATTGAGGATGGTGATAGGTTAACAGTCTTCTTCAATCGAACGGATAGTTTTCAGAGGACTGGACGGTTTTTCTCGGATTGGATTAAAACGGGCTTTCTTAAGGATCTTGAACTTTGGTTTTTCACAGAAACTTTTCCTAAACAGGAAGAAGTTGATTGACATTGGATTTTTGTCGCTTGTCTTTCTTAGGATTCGGATCTAATCTTTTCTTGGACGATTTAGTTCTCTTAAGATATTGGATTCAGGATTCGGATTTTGGTTTTTCGGTTTCCCTTAGGATTGGATTATTTATCAATCAACTTCTGATACAAAACTACATTGCCAATGCAGTCTGTACAATTGCAGTTTTGCCCTTTTTTAACTCTATGGTAATTACTGCATCAATCGTAAAGCATCGCATTTCTGTTTCGAAGATTTGCGTCGATCCTTATAGAAGTTTTACGATGATGATAAATTCACATGCAATAAAATATCGTAAACTCACTCAGTACAAAATAATAAAAGCCTTGCGGGGCAAGGCTTTTAAAACATGTTTTTGAAATTTTATGCGACAACGAGGCTAGAAAAAATACGAAACGCTCTTTCAGATTTTTTCTCAACAATTACCACTATGCGGAATATTGCGGTGAGCTCAACAATAATTTTGTTTAAGCTAAAGCCTGTATGACATCATACTTTGTAACAATTTGCAGGTTGCCTCCTTCGTCTTTTGCAAGCACAGCACCATTTTCTTTATTGATCAATGACCCCAACTTTTCAACAGGAGTATCAAATGCAACAACAGGAATTGGTTTTTCCATTACACGCTCAATCTTTTCTGTTTTTATCTCCGGGTTGCTGAATATTTTTTGAAACAATCCGTTCTCACTTATTGAACCAATCAATTCACCATCATTTTTTACTACGGGAATGTGTTCGATGTCATACTTCTTCATCAGTTCAACGGCATGGGCAACCGATTGCGTTGGTTCAACTGTGATTATTTTTTGTTTGCCGCGTGCATTCACTACATCCTTAAATGTTTTTACATCAAAGAAGCCACGTTCCGCCATCCATTGATCATTGTAAACTTTAGCAACATACCTGCTGCCATGATCGTGAAGGATCGCCACAACTAAATCGCCTTCCTTTAATTTATCTTTCAGTTGCATCAGGCCCTGGATACAGCTTCCTGCACTGTAACCACAAAACAATGCTTCTTCCTTTGCCAGTCTTCTTGCCATTACCGCACCATCCTTATCTGTTACTTGTTCAAAGTAATCAATCACGCTCATGTCGTAATTCTTCGGAACAAAATCTTCACCAAATCCTTCCGATACATATGGGTGCACTTCATTCATATCGACCTGGCCCGAACGAAAATATTTTGTAAGCAACGATCCAAAAACATCAATAGCCCAGACTTGAATATGCGGGTTTTTTTCTTTTAAGAACTGTGCAGTCCCGGTAACCGTTCCTCCTGTTCCTGCAGTAACGACCAAATGGGTGATCTTTCCATCTGTCTGTCTCCAGATTTCAGGACCCGTACTTTCATAATGAGCCAAACGATTTGCCAAATTATCATATTGGTTCATTAAAAATGAATTAGGGATCTCTCTTTGCAACCTGGCAGCAACAGAATAATAGCTTCTTGGATCTTCCGGTTCAACATTGGTAGGACAAACAATGACCTCTGCGCCCAATGCACGAAGAATATCGACTTTTGATTGTGATTGTTTATCTGTAGTGGTAAAAATACACTTGTAACCTTTTACAACAGCAGCCATTGCAAGACCCATTCCTGTATTGCCCGATGTGCATTCAATGATTGTTCCCCCGGGTTTTAACTTTCCTTCAGCTTCGGCTACTTCAACCATTTTCACAGCCATGCGGTCCTTGATGGAATTCCCGGGATTAAAATATTCAACCTTTGCGAACACTTCGCAAGGCAGATCTTTTGTGATTTTATTTAGACGCACCAGGGGTGTATTACCAATCGTTTCGAGAATGTTGTTTTTAATGTCCATTGCAATCGTTTATTTGGCCGCAAATGTAAGAAGAAGAAAACGACTCAAAGAGATAAGAAAGGAGTACCGGTTTTGAAAATTTGATTGCTGTTATACCCTTCAAATACCATTACCACGATTCGATCAATTCATAAAATGTACTTGTCATTCCAAAGTTTTTATTTATCTTAAATAGCGATTTCCAAATTTAATTCTACGCTTAACACCAGTTGTCATTAAATCGTTTAAAGATTTTCAATATCCCACGCTGAAGATTGCTAATCAATGATGTCACTTTTTGCCGTCGAGAACCCTGGAACTAACAAGTACCCGGATTCAATCATTCATTCACCAAAATAAACTGTAACAAAATGGCAAATCACTCAATTACAATTACCGGCATCACTAACGGGCACCCTGTATTATCAGATAACGGCAAGACCTACGTAGATCCATCAGATACTGTAACATGGATCATAGGCCAAAACTCCGGTGTTAGTGCTATAACATCAATTGTTGATGATGTTACTACCAATGTATTCGATCCCAATCCTGCCCCGATCGGAAATTCTACTAACTGGAAGGGAACGATCAATCCTTCAATTGCCCCGGGTTCAGAAGAAACCTACACAATAAATTATACGGCGGGAGGTACACAGCATTCATTTGACCCCATCATTCAGGTAAATCCTAAAATGTAGTGATGACCTTAAAAAGAAAAGCCTATTGCATTGTAATAGGCTTTTTTTACTTCTTTCCTTTTCTTGTTTTTGCCCAGGACCAGCGGGTTGCTGATAGCCTGGCAAAGATTTATCGTGCCGATACATCCCATAACGAAGCAAAGCTGGAGCTGCTCAAAAATCTTTCTTTCAACGAGGTTAATGATCTTAAACTGTCATTAAAATATGCAGAAGAACTAATAAGGCTGGCTAAACAAAAAGACAATCAGACATATTTATTTCATGGCTATTATCAAAAGGGAAATAAGAAAAGATTGCTAGGCGATCTGGAGGAGGCCTTGGATGCTTATTTCAAAAGTGCCGACGTTGCCGAAAAAGCAAATTTTATTTCGCGCCAGGGAAGCGCCTATGGCGCTATCGCAGACATTTATGCCGTATCAAAAAATTATAAAAATGCAATGGTCTATTATCATAAGGCCATCGGT
>Ga0207647_10004546_pt1 | contig 10282 bp, 10 predicted proteins | sample KBSCornC2_FD_184295 | JGI IMG/M metagenome (GOLD analysis project Ga0207647, IMG submission 184295) | Corn rhizosphere microbial communities from Kellogg Biological Station, Michigan, USA - C2 (SPAdes) (version 2) | ecosystem: Host-associated > Plants > Roots > Rhizosphere ...
GTCTTTTCCGAACCGCCGAGATTGGGCGCGCCCTTGCCGATCACGGTGCGGCAAGCGATCAGGGATGGCCGATCCGACCGCCGGGCTGCCTCGATCGCCGCGGCGACGGCCTCCATGTCGTGGCCGTCCACCGACCGGACAAGCCATCCGGCAGCTTTGAACCGGGCCGGCTGGTCCATCGATGTCGACAGCGAGGTCGGTCCATCGATGGAGATCGCGTTGTCGTCCCAAAGCACGATCAGGCGGGAGAGCTTCAGGTGACCCGCGAGGTCGATCGCCTCGTGGCTGATGCCTTCCTGCAGGCAGCCGTCGCCGGCGATCACGTAGGTGTAGTGGTCGACGAGATCGGTGCCGTGGCGGGCCGCAAGCATGCGTTCGGCCAGCGCCATGCCGACAGCGGTCGAAATGCCTTGTCCGAGCGGACCGGTCGTCGTCTCGATGCCAAGCGCGTGGCCATGCTCCGGATGCCCCGCCGTACGGCTGCCCAGCTGTCGGAACCGCTGCAATTCCTCGATCGGCATGTCTTCGTAGCCGAGCAGGTAGTGCAGCGCATATTGCAGCATCGAGCCGTGCCCGGCCGAAAGCACGAAGCGGTCGCGATCGGGCCAGTCCGGCGCCGTCGGGTCGATGGCGATGAAGCGGCTGAACAATACCGTCGCGACATCGGCCATGCCCATCGGCATGCCCGGATGTCCGGAACTGGCCTTCTGCACGCTGTCCATGGCCAGCGCGCGGATGGCGTTCGCCATGTCGCGCTCGGACACGGCGGCTGCGGACTTCAATGCTGCCAGGCTGGTCATGGCATCCTCCTCACGACACACGTTTCTTGCGTTCGATCAATTGCAGGATGAGCGGCGTCAGGATCAGCTGCATGGCAAGGTCGAGCTTGTTGCCCGGCACCACTATGGAATTCGGCCGCGACATGAAGGAGTCGTGGATCATTGAAAGCAGGTAGGGGAAATCGATGCCGCGAGGATTGGCGAAGCGGATGACCAGCATCGATTCGTCAGGGGTCGGGATCCAGCGCGCGATGAACGGGTTGGACGTGTCGACGATCGGCACCCGCTGGAAATTGATCGCGGTCTGCGAGAATTGCGGGACGATGTAGCGGACATAGTCCGGCATGCGGCGCAGGATCACATCCATGACCGCCTCGGTGGAATAGCCGCGCGTGGCGCGGTCGCGATGGATCTTCTGGATCCACTCGAGATTTATGACCGGCACCACGCCGATCTTGAGGTCCGCGTGCCTGGCCAGGTTGATCTTGTCGGTGACGACGCAGCCATGCAGGCCTTCGTAGAAGAGCAGGTCGCTCGGCGCGAATTCCCGCCATTCGGTGAAATTGCCGGGCGGTGTGCCGTACTGCTTCTCCTCGTCCTCGTCATGGATGTAGGTGCGGGTCCTTCCGCTCCCCCGGCGGCCATATTCCTCGAAAACCCCCTCGAGGATTTCGAGCTCGTTGGCCTCGGCATGGAAGTGGGTGAAGTTCGGGTTGCCGGCCTTTTCCTGCGCGGCGACCTCCGCCTTCATCGCCGTGCGGTCGTAGCGATGAAAGGCGTCGCCTTCGATGAAGGCAGCGTCGATGTTCTCGCGCCGGAAGATCAGTTCGAAGATGCGCTTGACCGAGGTTGTGCCCGCGCCCGACGATCCGGTGATGGTGATGATGGGGTGCTTCGCCGACATGGTCTCGCTCAGGCCCTGAAGAGTCCGCGGCGGCTGAACAGCGGCGCGCGCTCGCCGATAGCGCTTGGTTCGGTGTGGTAGCGGGCGATCCGCGCGACTTCCCGCGCGGATCCGAACACCACGGGTACGCGCTGGTGGAGGCTCTCGGGTTCGATTTCCAGGATGCGGGTGATCGCATCGGTCGCGGCGCCGGCCGCCTGTTCGATCAGATAGGCGATCGGATTGGCCTCGTAGACCAGCCGAAGCCGGCCCTGGCTGTAACCCCTGCGCTGGTCGCCGGGATACAGAAACACGCCGCCGCGCATCAATATGCGGTAGCATTCGGCGACAAGCGAGGCGATCCAGCGCATGTTGAAATCCTTCTCCCGTGGGCCTTCGGTGCCTTCCAGGCAGTCGTCGACATAGAGGCGCACTGCCTCGTCCCAGTGGCGGTAGTTGGCGGCGTTGATGGCGAACTCCTGGGTCTTCTGCGGAATGATCCGGCTCTCGTAGGCCTGGACGAAGGTGCCCAGCCTGGTCGAATGCACGAAGACGTGCGTGCCGCTGCCGAGCGACAGAACGAGCGCCAGCTGGGCCCCGTAGATGAAAAAGCCGGCGCCCAGCATGCTCGCGCCCGCCTGCAAAAAAGAGGCGGCCGGATCGACGTCCGGCGCGCCAATTGCAGGGAGGAGCGAGAAAATCGTTCCGACCGAAACATTGGTGTCGATGTTGGAAGAGCCGTCCAGCGGGTCGATGGCGATGGCGAGGGGGGCTTGCCTGTCGAGCAGGACCGGCTGCTCCAGCTCCTCGGAGGCATAGAGCGCGACCGGAGCGCGACGCATGGCGTCGAGGAAGATGTCGTCGGCGAAGACGTCGAGATCCTTCTGGACATCGCCGTCGGCATTGGCGCCGCGGGTCCCGGCAAAAGCGGAGCCGAGCGCCCCTTGGTTGATGGCATTGCGAACCTTGGTGGCGGCCTGCGTAAGCTGGCGGACGGTGGCCACGATCGCGGCGCGGCGCTCATCCGGAGGGTCGCCGAGATAGGAGTTCAGAAAGGCGTCAAGCGTTGCCGCTGGCATCGTAACCTCCCGGTCCGGCCGTATTCCTGAGCGCCGGATGGAGCGATGAAACCAAACGATGGAAGGTAAGTAAAATTCAATAACTTTACCTACGCACTAAAATTAATTTAGTATGCCTTATGAGGAATCTCACGCTCAAGCAATTCAAGACGGTGCAGGCAATCGTCAGTCACGGCAAAATCGTGAGCGCGGCCAAGGTGTTAGGCCTCTCGCCCCCAGCGGTGACGATTCAGTTGCGACAAGTGGAGGAGGAGTTCCATCTGGCCCTGTTCGACCGGACGTCGGACGGCATGCGTCCTACTACCGCAGGGCTGGCCTTCGTCGAGGCGGCGCAGGCCATCGAGGAGCGGCTGCGCATGCTCGAAGACGAGATGGACGCCATCAAGGGTGTGCGTACAGGCAGCCTGAGGCTCGGCGTCGTTTCCACCGCCAAATATTTTGCGCCGCGGCTCATGGCCGGCTTCATGAAGGAGCATCCCGATATCGATATGCGGCTTGCCATCGGCAATCGCGCCGAAACGATCGACAGCTTGAAGAATCACGACATCGACATCGCGCTGATGGGCCGTCCGCCCAAGGAAGTTTCGGTGCGCGCTTCGGTCTTCGGCGATCATCCGCTGGTCATCATCGCGCCGCCCGACCACAAGCTGGTTTCGGCACGCGACATCTCCAAGGAAAGGATCGCCGAGGAGCATTTCCTGATCCGCGAACCAGGCTCGGGCACGCGCATCTCGCTGGAGATATTCCTGAGCGATGTGCCCGGCCGGATCGACGATCTGGGTGTCGAGATGGGTTCGAACGAGACGATCAAGCAGGCGGTGATGGCAGGTCTCGGCATTGCCTTCATCTCCGCTCACACCATCGCCGCGGAAACGGAAGCCGGCAGGCTCGTCATCTTAGACGTGGCCGGCATGCCGATCCGCCGGCAATGGTTTTCGGTGATGCGTACCGATCACGTGATCTCGCCGGCGATGGCGACCTTCAACGATTTCCTGATGCGCAAGGGCGCGACCTACCTGCCCGTGTTCGGCAAATTGTATCCATATGCCGAATCGGACGAAGCTGCGCCGACGCGGCACGCGAGAACGCCCGCAAGGCGGCCCGCGTGAAGCGCCTGACATATCGGCCGCCGAGATCGTGCGAAAAGGTCTGGAAGGGCGTGAGCAACGGGGTCACCACCATGGCGGTCGGTGGGTCCCTATGTTATATTGCTTATTGCTAATGGAAGGGCAGGGCAGCAATTCACACTCTCAGTGCAAGGGCGGCCAAATCCTGCAGGCAAATCGCTATGCGTCCCGGCGTGGGGTTCGGGATTTCGAAGGGGAAGGGGCAATGCTTTATACAATCGTGATGATGGTCTGCATGACGGCCGTGCCGCAGACCTGTGAGCAGCGCGAGGAAATGGCGGACGGCCTGGCCATGAATCCCGGAGTGGCTTTCATGCAGGCGCAGCCGCTGGTCGCGCATTGGCTGGAGACACATCCCGGCTATTTCGTGCAGCGCTGGCGCGTGCTGCCCGGCCGGAGCAGCTGACGAGACGCTTTGCGAAGCAGGCCTATTTCTTCGCGGCAAGCGTCTCGGAGACGGTCTTGGCCAGCTGATAAAGCCGCTGCTCGATTATCGTCGGCACGTCGCAGACATAGGTCAGCGATTGCGCGCGCTCGGTGAAGATCCGCGTCGCGAAATTAAGCTGGTCGGTCCGCCGCTCGACCTCGTCCGGATCCGCATCGGGCTTTGCACGTAACGCATCGACATCGGACGCCTGCTTGCGCAAGTCGGCGGCCATTTCGAGCTGCCTGTGGGCATAACGGGAAATGCCGGAAATGACATGCGAACGCTCGGCGTCCATGTGGTCGAACATGCCCTGCACGAGCATCGCCATTTTCGGCGCAAGCTGCCCGGCCGGCAACGATGCCGCAAAATCCCTGATCTCCTTCTGAGCGTCGCCGAGCGGCAGCCGCCGTGCCGACACGTCTTCGACAAGAGCGGAGACCGATGCGTCGTTTGACCAGTCCTTGGCCGACGGCGGAAGATCCGGCCCGTTCCAGACCTGGCCGAGCGACAATTGCGGCACCTTGCGCTGGACGCAGGGCCAGTCCGGATCGGCGGCCGCCGCCCCGGCATTCGCGCCCGGCGCGAGCATGGCGACCACAACCAGGCTGCGAGCAACCATCCTCGTCATCAGGCATTTCCTCCCGTTTCCTGCTTGCGGGTCATCAGGCCGCGCGAGGGGTCGTAGGCGATGAAGGCTCCAGCCAGAAACAGCAGCGTGCATCCGGTGACGACGCCCAGCGACAGCCAGTCGACCTGCCCGTAAAAGGCGAAGCGAATCAGTTCGACCGCGTAGGTAAACGGATTGACGATGCAGATCTTGTAGAGGAGGGGGCTGGCTTCCTGGATGCGCCACAAGGGATACAAGGCGGGGGAGGCGAAATAGCCCGGGAATATGACGAAGTTCATGATGCCGGCAAAGTTTTCGAGCTGTTTGATCATGGAGGACAAAAGCATCCCGAGGGCGCAAAGCATCATGCCCGACAGAAACAGCGCCGGCAGCACGAACAGGTAGCCAAGGGGCGGCGCCTTGACGCCCCAGAACCAGGCTACGATCAGGAATGCGTAGACCTGCGCGATCGACACGGCGACGCCGGCGAGCATCTTCGACACCAACAGAAACCAACGCGGAAACGGGCTGACAAGCAGGGTGCGCATATTGCCCATCTCGCGGTCGTAGACCATCGACAGCGAAGACTGCATGCCCGAGAACAGAAGGATCATGCCGCACAGGCCGGGCGTGATGTAGACCTCGTAGAGGACGTAGGTCCTGTAGGGCGGGATGATCGAGACGCCGAGCACCTGGCGAAAGCCGGCGGCGAAGATGAACAGCCAGACGAGAGGCCTGACCAGCGAGGAGATGAAGCGCTCGCGTTGATGCAGGAAACGCAGGCACTCGCGCAGGACGATGCCCTTGAGGCAGATGAGATAGTGGCGGAGGCCGAACGCGCTGGACCTCACCGGCGCGGTGGAGACAAGTTTTTGCGGCATTGCGGAAGTGCTCATGGCGAAATCTCCGCAATGCCGGCCGTCTCTGCGCGGTTGAGCTTCGAGAAGGCGTCGCGGATCGAATCGGCGCCGCTGGCCTGGATGAGATCGGACACAGTGCCGCTGGCGACAAGGTTGCCCTGTCGCAGCACGACGGCATGGTCGCCGTCGTCGACTTCGTCGATCAGGTGCGTGGCCCACAGGACGCCGATGCCTTCGGTTTCGACGAGCCTGCGGATGGTGGCCAGGATGCCGGCGCGCGACTGGATGTCGAGACCGACGGTCGCCTCGTCGAGCAACAGCAGGGAGGGGCGATGGAGCAGCGCCCTGGCGATTTCGATCCGTCGCATCTGGCCGCCCGAGAGAGAGCGGGCCTTGTCATGCTCGCGGCCCTGCATGTCGACCGTTTCCAGCAGGGCGGCGATACGCTGCCGGGCGTCGCGTCCGCCAATACCATGCAGCGAGGCGTGGTAAGAGAGGTTCTGGTGCACGCTGAGGTCAAGGTCGAGCGTGCGTGCCTGGAACACGATGCCGACACATCTGAGCGCTTCCCCGGAAGCGCGGCGGATGTCATGGCCGAAGATGCGGATCGACCCGTGGCGCGTGTCGTAAAGGTGGCTGATCAGCGAGAACAAGGTTGTCTTGCCCGCCCCGTTGAGGCCGAGCAGGACAGTGAAGGTCGCCGGCGCGATCGAGAAGGATACGTTGTTCAGCGCCCGTTTGGGACCATAGGAATGGCTGACGCCGACCACGTCGAGCGCCGCCGTCTCATTTCCCGATCCGCCTGTCCGTACATGCTGCACGCCGATCACCTTGCTCTCATTTGCCCGTTCTCATTTGCCTGGTCTCATTTGATCGTAATCTTTCCCTTGAGGCCCTTGTCGGCAAGGTCGGGGACGGACCAGCTGTATTCGCCGGGGCGCACGGTGTGGAACTGAACCAGTATGGTTCCGGCATCGTCGAATTCGAGCCAGGCCGGTGCGCCGGCCATGTGCACTTCGAGATCGTTTATCACGATCTGGTCGATCCAGACGTTGCGCCAGAGATCGGTCATGAACTTGTATTCGAAGCCGCCGTGAGATGTGATCTTCCAGCGATAGCCCTGGCCGGCGACCAGTTCGAAATCCGCCCGGTTGACGTCGTAGCTGGATTTGTCCGAGCCCAGGATCAGTTCGGGGAGGTTCTTGCTGGATCGCGTCACCTTCGGGGCATCGTCGTCGGCACTGGCCGCGAGCGGGGCAACAGCCAGTCCGGCCAGAACGGCGAAGGCAATCATGCGACCGATCTTCATGGAATGAACCTCCTGGCTTGCCTGCGAAACCGCTACTTGGGCGATATGGCCACGCCCCACGGCTGCTGGCCGACGGTGAGCGACTGGACCGGTTCATCGGTCGCCGTGTCGATGAAGGTGATGTCGTTCGAGTTGCCGTTGGTGGTGATCAGCGTCTTCTGGTCGGGGGTGAAGGCCAGATGCCAGACGCGCTGGCCGACGAGGATGTATTTTTCCACCTCGTAGGTTTCGGCGTTGACCACCGCGACATGATTTGCCGGGCCGAGCGCGATATAGGCCTTCTTGCCGTCGGCGGTTATGGCGATGCCGACGGGTTGGATGGTCTCAGCCCGCAATCCATTGATCGCGAACTGGATTTTCTTCACCACCTGGCGCTTGGCATTGTCGATGACGCTTACCGTGCCGCCGACCTCGGCGCTGACCCAGACCTGGGAGCCGTCGGGCTTGAATTCGGCGAAGCGCGGGCGCGTATCGACCAGCACGTTGTCGGTCACCTCATGGCTTTGAGTGTCGATGAAATGCGCCATGCTGGTGGTTTCGGAGGTGTTGACCATAGTCTTGCCGTCGGGACTGACGCCCATGCCTTCCGGCTCGACGCCGACCGGGATCTCTGAAAGCACCGCCTTGCTCGCGACGTCGACGACGGTGACCAGATTGTCGTCCTCGTTGGCGATATAAAGCGTCTTGCCGTCAGGCGAGAGCACGAACAATTCAGGATCAGGTCCGGAGGGCAGATCGCCAACGACGTCAAGGCTCGACGTATCGATGATCTGGACCGTGTCGTCGTCGCTGGCGCACAGATAGACGAACTTGCCGTCGGGTGAAATCGTGATGCCGCGCGGCCTCTGCCCGACATCGACGGTCTTGATCACCTTCATCGTGGCCGTGTCGACGGCGGTCATGGTGTTGTCCTTCTCGTTGGAGACATAGGCCGTATAGGCCGATGCCGGACCCGCCATGAGGCCGGTCGCGAGAAAGGCGAGTGCACAAGCTCGTCCCTGCACCGAATTTCCTCCCGATTGTTTCTACTTAAGGGCGCATTTGGTCTCCGGCTGATCGACGCCGAGCGTGTCGAGCTCGGAAACCTGATGGAGATAGCCCTCCTGCGGCGAGGTCGAGACGACCGACTTGGCGTCGCTGAGCAGGATCGGCTGGCGCAGCTGAAGGTTCCATTTGCGGAAGGTCAGCTTCTGGCCCTTGAAGGCGGCGACCGAGAAATCGTCCGAGCGGATGTAGTCGCTGATCTTTTCCGGATCGTCGCCATCGGTGCGCGTGGTGGCTTCGCCGACGGCCCGCACGGCCGTCCAGGCCGACATGTCCTTGGACAGCATTCGCCGGCCTGTCGTCCTCAGGAACCGGCTTTGCATCTGGATGCCGCCCCATTGTTCACTCGCGGGATGCCATGACGATGCGACAAGCCCGGCCGTGCCCGCGACCGGCCGCGGCATCCAGGTGCGGTAAGGCACATAGGTTCCGAATACCTCGCTCTCGTCGGCGACCAGCACCACGTCGTGCTCCGGCAGGTCCTGCATGAACACGGAAATCTGCTGCTGGATCTGCGTGGCGCCGGTGTCGGTGCGCCTCGCCGTGCCGGTGTCCTTGAACTCCTTCTCCGCCACGATCTGGCCGCCGAAGCGGGCAGCCGCGCGGCGCAACGCATCGGCGTAGAGGTGATCCTGCTCATGCGAACCGTAGAGCAGCACCCAATTCGGCCATTTCTTCACCATGAGATATTGCGCCAGCGCGTCGGCCAGCATGCTGCGCGTCGGCGCGATGTGGAAGACGTTTATGCGGCAGTCCTCCTCGCGCAGACTGTCGTCGGTGGCGCCGATGTTGAAGATCAGCACGCCCTTGTCGCGCGCGATGTCGGCGATGGACAGCAGCTGCCTGGCCGAGAGGTCCGCGACCACATAGCGGTCGCCCTTGGCGACCAGGTCGTCGAATGCCTGAACCACATCGGAGTCCGGCTTTACTTCGGTGATGTCGAGGCTGAATTTCTGGCCAAGGAACGCTCCTGTCGTATTGTTGTCGCCGATCGCCACTTTGGCGCCGGCAACGCCCTCGTCCCTTGGCGGCAGGTCGAGCAGGGAAAGCGTCAGTTGCGGGGCATATGCCCGCAAATAGCCTATCTTGATTTCGGTGATTTTCTTTTCAGGCCTGGCCGTTGCAGCCGGTTGCTTGCTCGCTGCTTCCTGGGCCACCGCGCCGGAAAAATTGGCGGCCAGGAAAAGAAAGCACAAAAAGGCCGTGAGAGTGCCCGGCACCGCGCTCGTCATCGATAACACTACCCATTCTTGCGCCGGGTCCAATCGTGTCGGACCGGCGCCAAGCCAAGGTGCCCGCGGAGAACCTAGCGGACGAGTAGGATTTATCAAACCTCGTAAGCCGAGCTGTCGCTTCTGCTTTAGTCCTACTTGCCAGTGGCAGGAGTCCGGCGATCAAGCGGATCACGGCATGCCTGGACGGCGCGGAAAGTTCCGGGTTGATCCTCGAGATCAAGCAACACGTCTGTCAGGTGGCCACCTTGAAACAGCTGAAGGGTGGGGGGACCTTGGTAGAATAGACTTATGAGGGAGACCGTTCGATTATTGCGGCCTCACTACGGCTTGGAAACGGTATTTTTTGTTGCCCGGCGGACTTCAAGTCCGCTGGAACATGAAGTTTTTCGACTGCCTTGGGAGGAGTGCCTCATGAAAACGCGTGCCGCCGTTGCCGTTGCCGCCGGAAAGCCGCTGGAGATCATGGAGGTGGACCTCGAAGGGCCGCGCGATGGCGAGGTGCTGGTCGAGGTCAAGGCGACCGGCATCTGCCACACCGACGAGTTCACGCTGTCCGGCGCCGATCCGGAAGGACTGTTTCCGGCGATCCTCGGCCATGAGGGCGCCGGCGTGGTGGTCGATGTCGGCAAGGGCGTCACCTCGGTCAGGAAGGGCGACCATGTCATCCCGCTCTATACGCCCGAATGCCGGCAGTGCCCGTCGTGTTTGTCGCGCAAGACCAATTTGTGCACCGCCATCCGCGCCACGCAAGGCCAAGGCCTGATGCCCGACGGCACCTCGCGCTTCTCGATCGGAGGCGAAAAACTCTTCCACTATATGGGCTGCTCGACCTTCTCCAACTTCACCGTGCTGCCCGAGATCGCGGTGGCCAAGGTCAATCCGGACGCCCCCTTCGACAAGATTTGCTACATCGGCTGCGGGGTCACCACCGG
>Ga0207647_10004547_pt1 | contig 10280 bp, 7 predicted proteins | sample KBSCornC2_FD_184295 | JGI IMG/M metagenome (GOLD analysis project Ga0207647, IMG submission 184295) | Corn rhizosphere microbial communities from Kellogg Biological Station, Michigan, USA - C2 (SPAdes) (version 2) | ecosystem: Host-associated > Plants > Roots > Rhizosphere ...
TGTGTCGCGACCGGAAGATAGCCCGGAAGGCCAAGATCCGGCGCCGGCTGCCACCAGCCATAATCGCTCGCCACCACATCCTGCGCGAGCGCATCGTTAAAGATGGCCCGCATCCGGATCGCGCCCATGCGGCTGCTGACGCGCATCCAGTCACCTTCCTGGATACGCCTGCGGCGGGCGAGTTCAGGATGAATCTCGGCCGTCGGCTCCGCGCGCTTGCGACGCAACGCATTGATGCCCCGATGCTGGCTATGGCAGAAATAGCCGCTATTGGCGGAGAACAGCGTCAGCGGAAACGCCTCGTCACGACGCTCGGCCGGCTCGATGAAGCGCGGGACCGCAGGGTAGCCATGGCGATGCAGCAGTTCCGAATAGAGCTCGGCCTTGCCGGTCTGGGTGGCGAAGCCGGTCGTCTCATATTTGCGGTGGAGATGCTTGAGCGGCACGCGAATGCCCTCCGGCCTGGCCCGCAGCGCTTCGAGGTCGAGGCCGAGCGGCGCAAGCAGATGCTCAAAGCCTTTCTCGACATCGCCGTCGAAGAACAGCTCGCCCATGCCGAGCCGTTTGGCGAGCTGGAACACGATCCACATATCCGAACGGGCCTCCCCCTGCCGCGGAATCATCTGCGGGCGCAGCTGCACCAGTTCCTGCGCCTCGGGCGAAATCTCGAAGCCCAGGCGCAGCGCCTCGTGCTCCCAGGGGCTCGAGACCGGCAGCACGATGTCGGCCATCTCGGCGGTCGGGTTCAGGAACAGATCGCAATGGACCTGGAAGTCGAGCGCCTTCAGCGCCTCCCGTCCACGCTCCGGCGCTGGATGCGACACGAGAAGATTGGAGCCGAACGCGAACAGCGCGCGCACGCGGTAAGGCTTGCCGGTCAGGGCCGCGTCATAGAAATCGCTGGAGGTGATCCAGCCGTCGGTCGGCGGGCCGAGCGGGCGCTCCGAGAGGCCGAGCGTGCGCGCTCTCGTCTCCAGCGGGATCATCGCGATGGAATGCAACGAGGGCACCGGAAGGCTGGGCATCCGGACATTGCCGCCCGGCGCATCGAAGCAGCCGGTCAGTGCATAGAGCGTTGCGACGGCGCGTTCGGTCTGTGAGGCATTTGTATGCTGTCCGAGCCCGGTCCAGCCGTGATAGCAAACCGATGCCGCAGCCGAGATCGTGGCCGCGAGTTGCTCGACCTGCGCCGCCGGAATACCGGTGGTACGCTCGACCGTCGCGGGATCGTAAGGCTTGGCCGCCGCGACATAGTGGTCGAAACCGGTGCGGCAGGCGATAGGACCCTCGGGACCGATCACTTCGAAGTTTCCTTCGAGCGCAGCCACAGCTAGTCCGTCCGCGGCGAGCGCCGCGCGACCCGCGGCCTCGTCCCAGACCAGGAAGCCGTCGCCCTGGAGCCCGATATCGCCGGCGCGCAAAAAGCAGCCGTCGCTGTTGCGGACCAGGAAGGCGGCATTGGTCCAGCGTCGTACGAACTCGGCGTCATAGGCGCGGTTGACGATCAACCAGCGTGCCAGGCCAAGCGCCAGCGCAGCATCGGTGCCGGGGCGGATCCGCAGCCACAGATCGGCGTCGCGCGCCGAGCCGGTCAGGCGCGGATCGATCACCGCAAGCTTGGCGCCGCGCGCCCGCGCGGCGCTGATCGCCTCGGCCTGGGCCAGCCAGACATTGGCGGGGTTGTGGCCCCAGAGCAGGATGAGTTCGGAATTGCGATAGTCCGCCGTCGGCAAGCCACAGCCGAAGGTGAAGGCGTGGGCGTGGTCCTTGTGCCAGTTGCAGATCTCAGTGGAGAAGCAGTTGTTCGGACTGCCGAAGCCGCGGACGAAGCGCTGGATCCAGTCCAGGCTGTCTGATGTCGAGGACGAAGAGCCGGAGGTCACCGCGAACGCGACCGATTCCGGCCCGGTCTCTTCCCGGTAGCGGCCGAGCCGTTCGGCGATCTCGCTCAGTGCCTCGTCCCAGGAAATCGGCACGAAGCCCGGATCGGAGGCGCCCTTCGGCGCGGTGCGTCGCAGTGGCGTCTTCAGGCGCCTGGCCGAGTGCGCGATCTCCGGAGCGGCCCTGCCCTTTGGGCACAACGCCTTGCCGGTTGGATGAGCCGGATTCGGCTGCACAGCGACAAGCCTGTCATTCTCGACCACATTGAGCGTGCCGCAGCGGGAGCGGCACAACGTGCAGAAGCCAGGCTTTTCCTGCTTGGACATCGTCAGGCCTTCGTTGTCGAGCGCCCTCGCTCGGGAGACCGCACGAGGGAACTCGGATTGGCCAGCAGACTCGCGGCCGTGAGATCCTCGATCGCCGCGCCGACCGATTTGAACAGGGTGATCTCGTTGCGGTCAAGGCGACCCGACTTCGTGCCATTAGTCAGTTCATGGAGATCGCCGCAAATCCTGTCGGCGCTCCAGCTTCCGGCGGCGATGGGTTGCAGCAGGTCTCCCGCCTCGGCCAGTGCTCCGGCATAGGTGTCGATGAAGACGCGGCTGCGCAAAACGGCGTCATCGTCGCTTTCGCGCATCTGCGGTGTGAAAGCACCGACAAGGTCGACGTGGGTTCCCGGCCGCAGCAGTGCCCCTTTGACCAAAGGCTCGGTCGACGTCGTGGCGCAGGTGACGATGTCAGCCTGCGGCAAGGCCTCGGCAAGGTCGGCCGCACTGGCTGCGTTGACGCCCCGCCGGACAAGCGTATCGGCCAGGGCCAGCGCGCGCCGAGGATTGCGTCCCCAGACCAGCACCTTCTCGATCGGACGTACGGCGCAGTGGGCTGCGACGAGGTGAGGTGCGAGATGGCCGGTTCCGACGACAAGCAGTGTGCGGCTGTCGGCGCGCGACAGATAGTCGGATGCCAGCGCCGAGGCAGCCGCAGTGCGCCGGTTGGTCAGGGCTTCGCCGTCGATCATGGCGCGCGGCTGGCCGGTCTGGCCATCGAGCAGGAAATAGAGCGACGACACCGCTCCGAGACCGCGCTCGGCGTTCTGCGGAAACACCGTGACGAGCTTGACGCCGAGCGCCTCGCCGCGAACCCAGGCCGGCATCGTCAGGAGACTGCCGGGCGCGTCGTCGACGCCGACCTCGTAGGCCTGCCGCAACGGCATCGGCTCGCCGTCGCGCCTGAAGGCCTCGCGCAATGCTTCGATCAGCTTGGGAAAGGCAAGCGCGGCATGGACGTCGGCAGCGGAGTAACTGCGCAGCATCGGTATCATCCCGTCCCAATCATGAAAGTGCGCTGATGCCGGTGCAAATCCAGATGACTTCGGCATCCTCCTTGCTCAACGACACGATGGCATGGCCCATCTTGCTGTCGAAATAGGTGCTGTCGCCTACCTCGAGCGTGACGGGAGCATAGAATTCCGTGAACACCCGGACGGTACCGGACAGAACGCACAAGAACTCCTCGCCCTCGTGACGCACCCAGCCAGGGAACTCGTCCAGGCTGCGCGCCCTGATCCGCGCCTTGAACGGCAGGATGTGTTTCTGCGAAAGGTCGGTCGCCAGCACTTCGTAGTCGTAAGTATCGGTCGGATGCGGCTTGCCCTCGCCGCTACGGGTGACGCTGCGGCGGCCAAAGGGCGCGCTCTGGCGACGCTGGTCGAACAGCTCGACGATGTCGAGCTCGACCCCGCGCGTGATCTTCTGGAGCACGTCATAGGTCGGCGACATCTGGCCGTTCTCGATCTTCGACAGGGTCGAGCGGGCGACCCCTGTGCGCTCGCTCACCTCTTTCAAGGTCCAACCCTTCTCGATCCGTACGCGCTTCAGCCTCTGACCGAGATCGTCGCTTGTCTCGGCCGGCGCGACGTCGGCCGAGAAACGCGCTGGCACGATCTCGGCGGCCGCGGTCTCCCTCAGCGACGGTCGCGTCGCAGTCTTCTTCATCGCGGCTCTCTCCCTTTTATTGCGTATGTGACGCCCAGCGGCACGAAACCGCCGGGACTTGCCTCATTTCTTTACGAGCGGGCATTCACTCTGGGCAAGAGATTGAAAGGCCTGCTCCCCAGAGACCGTCGCCACGACATTATAATAGTCCCATGGCTGCTTCGATTCGGAAGGTTTCTTGACCTGGACCAGCAGCATGTCGTGGACCATGCGGCCGTCCTCGCGCACCTTGCCGCCCTTGGCGAAGAAGTCGTCCACAGGGAGCTCGCGCATCTTGGCAGCCACGGCCTTGGCTTCATCGGTGCCAGCGGCCTGGATCGCCTTGAGATAGTGCCGGATCGAGGAATAGACGCCGGCCTGCGGCGCGGTCGGCATGGCCTTGCGCACCTCGAAGAAGCGCTTGGCGAAAGCCCGTGTCTCGTCGTTCTGGTCCCAATAGAAGCCCTCGATGAACGAAATCCCCTGCGCGGTCGACAAGCCGATCGCGTGGACGTCGGTGATGAACACGACCGGCGCGGAGATGGACTGGCCGCCCGCGATGATACCGAACTCATTGGCCTGCTTGATCGCCGTCGTCATGTCCTTGCCGGCGGTGGCGAGAACAATGACCTTGGCTTTCGACGCCTGCGCCGGCAGCAGGAACGCCGAGAGATCGTTCGCGCCGAAGGGATGGCGGATGGTGCCCAGAACCTTGCCGCCACTCGCCTTGATCGCCTCGCTTGCGATCTTCTCGAGCGAATGTCCGAAGGCGAAGTCGGCGGTGATGATGAAGAAGGTGTCGTTGCCCTTGTCGATCAGGGCCTTCATCGGTCCGACCGCGTTGGAATAGTTGTCGTAGACCCACTGAAAGCCGGTCGGTGAGCACTGCTTGCCGGTCAGATCCGTCGTCCCCGGCGACGAGAACAGCGCGACGCGGTTGGTCTCGCGCGTCAACTGCTGCACCGCGAGCGCAATCGCGCTGTTGGTGACGTCCGAGATCGCATCGACCTTCTCGTTCTCGATCCAGCGCCGGGCGATGCCGACGCCGATGTCAGCCTTCTGCTGATGATCGGCGCCGATGATCTCGATGGGCTTGCCAAGAACCTTGCCGCCGAAGTCTGCTGCCGCCATCTGCGCCGCCAGGAGCGAGCCCGGCCCATTCAGGTCGGAGTACTGGCCGGACATGTCGGTCAGTACACCGATCTTGACCACGTCGTCGCTGACCTGGGCCGTGGCCTGACCGCCGACGGCGAACGAACCCAGGAAGAGCGCGGCCGCGATCCCGCGCAAGGATTTGGAAGGCGTCGGTTGCATCATCTATTCCCTCTTGTCAGATCCACTCTCTCGAGCGGGTTTGGCCCGGTCCTGTCCTGCTCCGCCGGACGGCGAAGCTGTTCGAAATGTCTCTGCTCACTCCTGCGGCGCGACCACCACCTCGCGGAGCGCGGCGGACGCAGCCGGCGGTGTCCGGCGCAGGCGATGCCAGAGCTCGATCAATTCGCCGACGATGCCGCGCCGGAAGGCGAGCACGCAGAGCACGAAGATCAGGCCGTGAATGACGGTGACCCATTGCCCGAATGCCGCCAGATAGTTCTGCATCGCGACGACGATGAAGGCGCCGACCAGCGGGCCATAGAGGGTGCCGACGCCGCCAAGAAACGTCATCAGCAGCACTTCGCCCGACATCGACCAGTGCACGTCAGTGAGGCTGGCGAGCTGGCTGACGATCGCCTTGGTCGAACCCGCAAGCCCCGCCAGAGCCGCCGAGAGCACAAAGGCGACGAGCTTGTAGCGATTGGTTTCAAAGCCGAGCGACTGGGCACGCACGTCATGATCGCTGATCGCCTTCAACACGCGCCCGAACGGCGACCCCACCAGCCGCATGATCAGGAAAAAGCCGCCGAGGAATATCACCAGCACGAAGCCATAGAGATTTGCCGGCTGCGAAAGGTCGATGAGGCCGAACAGCATGCCACGTGGAACGGCCTGCAAACCGTCTTCGCCGCCGGTAAAGTGCGCCTGGAGCGCCACGAAATAGACCATCTGCGCGAACGCAAGCGTCACCATCGCGAAGTAGATGCCGCTGCGACGAATAGCGAGCCAGCCGGTGACGAGGCCGAGCATGGCCGCCGTCGCAGTCCCGGCCAGGATCGCAAGCTCGGGAGATAGCCCCCAGATCTTGGCGGCATGGCCGCAGACGTAGCCGGCCGAGCCCAGGAACATCGAGTGGCCGAAGGAGACGAGCCGCCCGTATCCGGCAACCAGGTTGAAGGCGCAGGCGAACAGCGCGAAAATCATCGCCTTCATCATGAAGCCGGGATAGACGACGAGTGGCGCGGCCGCGAGGCAGCAGGCGAGTGCCAGGAAGATCAGCGTCTGCGTACGCATTGACGGCGCGGTCGCCGACAGGCCGGACTGCGGTTGGCCCTGCGCCGCCTCGAGCTTCGAGCCGAACAACCCCGCTGGACGGATCAGCAGCACCACCGCCATCACGACAAAGACAACCGTCGTTGAGGCTTCGGGATAGAAGGCCTTCGTCAAGCCTTCGACGATGCCGACGAGAAAGCCGGTCACGATCGCGCCCATGATCGAGCCCATGCCGCCGATCACCACCACAGCAAAGACGACGATCAAGAGATCTGCGCCCATCAGCGGACTGACCTGGTAAACCGGCGCGGCCAGAACGCCTGCCAGCGCGGCAAGCGCGACGCCGGCGCCGTAGGTCAGCGTGATCATGCGCGGGACGCGGATTCCGAACGCCTGTACCAGCATCGGGTTTTCGGTTGCGGCTCGCAGGTAGGCGCCAAGCTTGGTGCGCTCGATGACGTACCAGGTGCCGAGGCAGATCACGACAGAGGTTACGATCACCCAGGCCCGGTAGTTCGGCAGGAACATGAAGCCGAGATTGCGGCCGCCCATCAGCGCCTGTGGAATCGTATAGGGCTGGCCGGAGGATCCGAACCAGTTGCTGAAGGCACCCTGCACCATCAGCGCGAGACCGAAGGTGAGGAGCATGCCGTAGAGATGGTCGAGCTTGTAAAGGCGCCGCAGCAGCAACACCTCGATCACGATGCTGATCGCACCGACGATGAGCGGCGCCAGGATCAGCGCCCACCAATAGCCGACGCCGAGATAATTGAGCAGAAGCCACGCGCCCATCGCGCCGATCATGTACTGCGCACCATGTGCGAAGTTCACGATGTTCATCATTCCGAAGATCACCGCCAGCCCGAGGCTCAGCATGGCGTAAAATGCTCCGTTGATCAGCCCGAGCAGGAGCTGGCCATAGAGGACTGCAGAAGGGACGCCGAGGATCGTGGTCATGATGCCCTTTAAAGTCCGAGATAGCTCTTGAGCGCGCCCAGTCGGCCCTCGAACGCCGCGCCCGGAATTTCCTCGACGACACGCCCGAGCTCCATGATGTAGTGTCGGTCGGCCAGGCCGGCGGCGAAGCCGACATTCTGCTCGACCAACAGGATGGTGAAGCCGAGCGCCTTCAGTTCGGTGATCGTCCGGCCGATCTGGCGGATGATCACGGGAGCGAGCCCCTCGGTCGGCTCGTCGAGCAGCAGAATGCGCGCACCCGTGTGCAGAATGCGCCCGAGCGCCAGCATCTGCTGCTCGCCGCCGGACAGCTTGGTGCCCTGGCTGTCGAGACGCTCCTTCAGATTGGGAAACAGCGTGAGGATCTGCGCGACCGTCATGCCGCCGGCGGCGACCTTCGGCGGCAGCAGCAGGTTTTCGCGCACGCTCAGGCTCGCGAAGATGCCGCGCTCCTCCGGACAGAAGGCGATGCCCTTACGCGCGATGTCGTAAGGTGCGGCACCGATGAGTTCGTGGCCATCGAGTGTGATCGAGCCCGAGCGCTTGTCCAGCAGCCCCATGATCGCCTTCAATGTCGTGGTTTTTCCGGCACCATTGCGGCCGAGCAGCGTCACCACTTCCCCGGCGCGGACACTGAAATCCATCCCGTGCAGGACTTTGGACTCGCCGTACCAGGCCTGGAGATCGCAGACCGCGAGGCTCTCACTCATGTGCCTGCCCCGTATAGGCAGCCATCACGTCGGCGCGCGAGGACACTTCGGCATAGCTTCCCTGCGCCAGCACTTCGCCGCGCACCATCACGGTGATGGTGTCGGCAAGCTCGGCGACCACATTCATGTTGTGCTCGACCAGCAAGACCGTACGGCCCTTGCCGGCCTCTCGGATCAATTGCGTCACCCGCCCGATATCTTCATGACCGAGCCCTGCCATAGGCTCGTCGAGCAGCAGCACGCTGGGCTCCAGCGCGAGCGTCGTCGCAAGTTCGAGCACGCGCTTGCGGCCATAGGAAAGACTGCCCGCCATCGTCCCGGCATAGTCGGTCAGGCCGAAGCGCTCGAGCAACGCGTCGGCGCGCTCCAGCACGCGACGATGATGCGCAATCCGGCCGAGCAGATTCCAGGCGAGACCATGCTCGCGCAGCAGCGCGAGCTCGATATTCTCGCGCACAGTCAATCCGGCGAAGACTGCGGAGATCTGGAAGGAGCGCACCACGCTGCGCTTGGCCATCGCCGGCATGCTGAGGCGGGTGACGTCCTGGCCATCGTGCAGGATCACGCCGGCTGAAGGCGGAAGGAATTTCGTCAGAAGGTTGAACAGGGTGGTCTTGCCGGCCCCGTTGGGGCCGATCACGGCGTGCATGCTGTTGCGGGCAAGGCGGAAGTTGACACCGTTGACGGCGAAGAAGCCGCCGAACTCGCGGCTCAGGCCGCGAGTCTCCAGAGCGTAAACGGCGCCGTCCGTCATGCCTTTGCCCTGCTGACGTCTGGATCGCAGCTTGGAGAGACGGGTTTGGACCAGACCGCGGGTCCATCTTTGATCAAAAGTTTCCTATCGTCAACTTATTTCCTATAGGATCATTCTGTTGCACTTCTGAATTTCGGGTCTACAGCCGCGCCTCGATCAGATGGACGAACTGCGCCCCGACCTCGTACAGCGCCGTCCTCGCGCTCCGGAAATTGGGCTTGATCGGCGTCGATGCCGGAAGCGGCAGGTCCTTCTCGTCGAGTTGTCCGAGCGCGTAGAGGGCGAGCAAACGCCCGAACGTCGTACCGGGCGCAATGCCGCGCCCGTTGTAACCGCTGAAGCCGAACACGTTTTCGGCGAGCTTGTGGAAGCGCGGCAGGTGATCGTCGGTCATGCCGATCAGGCCGTACCACTCCGCTTCGAACCTGACGTCCCCGATTTGCGGGAAAAGCTTCTTGAGCGCCCGTCGTGCCCAGGATCGATGAACCGCAGCACCCGTCCCTCGGAGCGCGCCGCAACTTCCGAACACGAGGCGGCCGGCGCGATCGAAGCGAAACGAACTCAGCACCTCATTGGTGTCCCAGGCGCCTTGCCGTTCGGGAAGAATGGATGCGCGAACGTTGTCGGACAACGGCTGGGTGGCGAAGTTGAAATAGGGCAGATGGATCTGCTCCGTTCTGACTTCGGACCAGGGCCCCGTCGCGTAGGCGTCCGTCGCCACGATGACGCGGTCGGCGATGACGTGGCCGCCCGCGGCCTGCAGCTTCCACTTTCCGTCAACCCGCTCGGCCGAGGTAACCGCGCTGCGGGTGAATATCTTCGCGCCGGCATTCACGGCGCTGCGGGCAAGGCCCCGCGCATACGCCAGCGGCTGGATCGTGCCTGCGCGCCGATCCCACAACGATCCTGCATAGGCCGACGAGCCAATTTTCGCGGCGGTGTCGGCAGCGTTCAGCAACTCGACCGGCGCACCGCGACGGCTCCACTGCGCCACACGCTGCTCCAGCTCCCTCAACCCTTTGAGCCCGACGGCGCAATGGAGCGTGCCGGCACGCTCCACCTCGCATTCGATGCGGTGGCGCTCGATTAGATCGAACACCAATTTCGGGGCATCGCCCAGCAATTCGAGAAGACGCTCACCGTAATCGCCACCGAGCACATCGCCAAGGACGTCCGGCATCACCCACATGCCGGCATTGACCAAGCCGACGTTCCGGCCGGCCCCGCCAAAGCCGATCTCCACCGCCTCGAGCAGCGCGACATTGGCGCCTGCCTCGGCGAGATGGAGCGCGGCCGACAGACCGGTATACCCGCCGCCGACGATGGCCGTGTCGACCCTGATCGATCCCTTCAGTCCGCTCGTTTCCGGGGCCGGTGGCGCGGTCAACTCCCAAAGACCGTGGGATCTGGCGTTGTCTAGCATCGGCTCCGACGTCCTCGTCTGTTTCCGCCCGCAGGGTCGAGTTGTCCGAGGCGCGTTGACTGGTTCATTCCAATTCGGCAAGTGAGATGCCGACCGCTGCAGGGGGCCGAATACCAGGACTGCGGGTCCGGGCGGTAATCTAGCGTTGCCAGTTGCGGCGGGCCAAGTCATGTTTGATCAAGACCTCATTCGGCTGGAGAATGACGTGCAAGGCC
>Ga0207647_10004552_pt1 | contig 10273 bp, 9 predicted proteins | sample KBSCornC2_FD_184295 | JGI IMG/M metagenome (GOLD analysis project Ga0207647, IMG submission 184295) | Corn rhizosphere microbial communities from Kellogg Biological Station, Michigan, USA - C2 (SPAdes) (version 2) | ecosystem: Host-associated > Plants > Roots > Rhizosphere ...
GGGGGGCACTACCGATGTAAATCGACGTGGTCCGCTTCTTCGCGAGAAATAAGTAGGTTTCAAACCGATTTCAACCGCGGGCCCATTAAAAATTTAAAAAGACGTAAACAGACGCCTGGGCCTCAGCCTAGGATCATGATTCTTCTCAGCTTTTCTGCCTTCGCGGCCGCAATAACAAAGCCGTGATTTTTAGCCGCAGCCGCACCCAAACTGGTCTTTGTCCTACCGGAATGGCTGAAATGAGTCCGTTGAATTGAAGAAATCGGCAGCCACCTTCCGCCCGGATATGATGTCGTTAATGGTCACTGTTGTGGTCAAACCTTGCGCGTCGGTGATTAGCCACTGCCTCAACCTCAATTCTGGTGTCGTGTCGAACACGAGCTTTATCGAACCGGCGGCGTCGCCGCCCTTGTCCTCGAGCGTGACCGCCAGTGTCCCCTGATCGCTCTCGACGCCGACGATACGCGCGTCGCGGGCGAGATCGACGGCATCGGCGAGTAGGAGGCGGAAGGGGGTGGAACCGATCGGGTACTTTTCGACCGTCTTCAGGTCGGAATCCTCGATGGCAAGGAAGTGCCCGTCGGCCACGATGCGGAGCGCGCTCGGCGGGGCATAGTCGAATCTGATCTTGCCCGGCCTCTGCACATAGAACCTGCCGGTGGTGTGCTTATCGTTGGAGTCGACCTGATCGAAGCTTCCTTGCAGGTTGGTGATGTCATTGAAATAGGCGTTGATGCGCTGGACGGCCTTGTTTTGCGCTTCGCCGATGAGCGGCGTCGGCGCCTGCGCAGCTTCCACCGCGGCTTCCCAGCCTGCGCCCTCGTCGGTGGTCGAAGGCGGTATCTCGGCGGCAGGCGGCGCCGCGCCGGTCGGTTCCTCGGCGGTCGACGGCAAGACGGCGTCTTGCGGTTCGGTCAGGCCTTGGGGAGCGCTGGGCACCGGGGCTGCGCCGATTGGGTTCGAGGGTGGAGATCTCTTGGCGACGGTGGTGCCGGGCTCGCCTTGAGGCGAGGAGCCGTCTTCAGCCAGGGCTGCGATTGAAAGACCAAGAGCAAGAGGCAAGGCAAGCAACAGCCCGGCAGCTCTGCGGCAAATCATGCACTCCCCCGTATTCCCCGGCGGCTCAAGACCAAGTAAGCGATAGATGATTCAGTCAAATCTGGTCAATTTAAGATTGGCTTACCGGGCGCTGCCGGCTAGTCGCCAATACGCTGGAATAGTGCGGTTTTTTTGGAGCGGGCCGCGTCGAAAATCCCTATGGGATCCCTCCATCCCGGCTGGTGCGGGTACAACTCCGCGTTAGGACTGCGGGTAAACGTGAGTATTGACCCGCTGACTGCGACAATCGCCGAGCTGTCGTGCTATGCGCGGTCATCGCGCTGGCGGCAAACGGCGAGACGCGCTAGCCATCCGGACTGCATGTCCATACAACGGCGAAAGAGTGCCAGTGAAGGTCATGAATCGCTTGATCATGTGCCTTACCGGCCGCCTCACACGCTTCCTTGCTAACGAAGTTGGCGGTTGTTGTTGAAGAGCCGGAATAGCCGGACAGGATTGTTAGCAAGAGCAACCATTTCATGTCTGCCTCCTATTTTGAATAGGAAGCAACGCATGTGGGCCCCCGTCTGGCAACGGGTCCCATTTAGTCAAAAGGACCGGACCTCTGCAGTCGGATTAGCGCTCCTGTCGCTGTCCTGTGACCTCACGCCACTCGCCACGAAGCATGCTAATTGCGCACATGACAGCTCTATTTCCGGGGTTGGCACCTTCGAGTGACTCGGCGGCCTTGTCGATCAGGGCGTTTCGCTTGGCGCCATCCATCCTTTTAAGGAGCTGCACCAGAATTGCACACATGCAATATGTCAGCGCGGTCTGGTCTGCTCCCGGAAACATTGAAAGCTTGGTTAGCATCACGGGCCTCCACTCAAAATTGGAGCTTACAGCAAAAGAACCCCGAGCCTGGTGATGTAGCCGCAAGAACACACTATATCAACGAGCGCCCCCGCCCGCTCGACCAACCAGCCAAAAAGCGAGGGCCTAATAGGGCGTGACTGCCTCGTCCCTGCCCACCAGAATCTCGCGCTTCCCGGCATGGTTGGCAGGGCCGATCAGGCCTTCATTCTCCATGCGCTCGACGAGCGAGGCGGCGCGGTTATAGCCGATGCCGAGCCGGCGCTGGACATAGCTCGTCGAGGCCTTGCGGTCGCGGAGCACGATGGCCACAGCCTGGTCGTAGAGCTCATTGCCTGACTCGCCGTATTCCTCGCCGCCCTCGGCGGCCTCGTCACCGTCGTCCTCTTCTTCGGTGACGGCTTCGAGATAAGCGGGAAGGCCCTGCTTCTTCAAATGCCGTACGACCTTCTCGACCTCGTCATCGGCGACGAAGGGTCCGTGCACGCGCATGATGCGGCCGCCGCCCGCCATGTAGAGCATGTCGCCCTGTCCGAGCAGTTGCTCCGCACCCTGCTCGCCGAGAATGGTGCGGCTGTCGATCTTGGAGGTAACCTGGAAGCTGACCCGCGTCGGGAAGTTCGCCTTGATGGTGCCGGTGATCACGTCGACGCTCGGACGCTGGGTGGCGGTGATCAGATGAATGCCAGCGGCGCGCGCCATTTGCGCTAGGCGCTGCACCGCAGCCTCGATGTCCTTGCCGGCGACCATCATGAGGTCCGCCATCTCATCGACGATCACGACGACGTACGGCATCACGTCGTAATCCATCTCCTCCTGCTCGTAGATGGCGCGGCCGGTCTGGCGGTCGAAGCCGGTCTGCACGGTTCGGGTGAGGACTTCGCCCTTCGCTTCCGCGTGCAGGATGCGTGCGTTGTAGCCTTTGATGTCACGCACGCCCAATTTCGACATGCGCTTGTAGCGCTCCTCCATCTCGCGGACCGTCCATTTCAGCGCGACCACCGCTTTCTTGGGGTCGGTGACCACCGGCGCGAGCAGATGCGGGATGCCGTCATAGACCGACAGCTCGAGCATCTTCGGGTCGATCATGATGAATTTGCACTGGTCGGGCGACAGCCGATAAAGCAGCGACAGGATCATGGTGTTGATGCCGACCGACTTGCCGGATCCCGTGGTGCCCGCGATCAGGAGATGCGGCATGCGCGAGAGGTCGACGATGATCGGTTCGCCACCGATATTCTTGCCGAGCGCGAGGGCAAGCCGCGCGTCGGTCTCCTCGAAGTCGGAGGTTTCGAGCAGCTCGCGGAGCAGAACGACCTCACGGCGGTCGTTGGGAAGCTCGATGCCGATGGCGTTGCGGCCCGGCACGACGGCGACGCGGGCCGCGACCGCGCTCATCGAGCGCGCGATGTCGTCGGCAAGGCCGATCACCCGCGAGGACTTGGTGCCCGGCGCAGGTTCAAGCTCGTAAAGGGTGACCACGGGGCCGGGCCTGACGTTGGTGATCTCGCCCTTGACGCCGAAATCCTGTAGCACGCCTTCAAGCTCGCGCGCGTTCTCCTGGAGCACTTCGTCTGACACGCCGCGGCCACGCGCGCCGCGCGTCTGCTGCAACAGCTTGAGAGACGGCGGATCATAAGGTTCGTCCGATCGCGGAGCGCGCGAGAGGCCGGTGTGCTTCTTCTTCTCCTTCGATGCTGTGCGGGTGATGCGATAGCTCGGCGCCGTGATGTCCTCCTCGCCCTCATCCTCGAACTCCTCAACCAGCGATGCAGGCCCGAAGGACGGCTCGATGCGGCCATCGGCGTCGACCTCGGTCTCTTCGGTCTCGAAGCGTTGCTCCTCGGCCTCGACCTCGTAATCGTCCTCCTCCTCCTGGTCACGCGCACGGCCCGCGATGAGGCGTCTAACCTTCGAGGCAACGAGCATGAAGAGATGCATGGCGGCACCAAGCGAGGCGCTCGCCCATTCGCCTGCCACTGTGCTGCGCGGCGCCCATAGCTCGATCAGCCGCGAGGTGCTCGTGCCGCAGGCAAACAGGAGCAGCATGGTGCCTAAGACGAGGAAGGCGATACCCGCCACGAAAGACACGGCGGCCTCGGGCAGGAACGGGCCGATGACGTGGGTGGCGGCCATGAAGAAGTCGCCGAGGATGCCGCCAAGGCCGTTCGGCAGCGGCCAGCTCTTGGGTTGGGGCAACGCGGCGAGGGTCGCGGCGAGCAGCATGACCGCGCCGGGCCAGGCGAGCAGCCTCCATCTCCGCCGGCTGGGCACCGTGCCGAACAAGATGTGCCACCCCCACGCCGCAAGCGGCAGAAACAGAATGATCGCGGCAAGCCCGATCGACTGAATGGCGAGGTCAGCGACCACCGCCCCCCAATGGCCAAGAAGGTTTTGCGGCGCGGCGCGAGTGGCGTTGTTGAAGCTCGGGTCGTGCACCGACCAGGTGGCGAGGCTCGCCCAGGCGGCGCAAGCAACCGCGACGATGACAAGCCCGCATCCGCCGAGCAGGAGCCGTCGCAAGCCCGACTCGACCGCCCCTGGCAGGAGCCGCCGACGCTCCTTAGCTCTGCCCCTGCTCGCCATCCCCTCTAACCCATGTGGCGACGATGCGCGTTAACGCCTCGCGCGTGGTGTCCCTGTCATGCACGAGTGCGACCCTGACGTAATCCCTGGCGGGATTGGTTCCGTCAGGCTCGTCTCGCGCGAGATAAGTGCCCGGAAGCACTCTGACACCACACCCTTTCCAAAGGGTTGTCGCAGCTGCTTCTCCGCCGCCGAAATCGGCCATATTCAGCCAAAGAAAGAAGGCTCCTTGCGGTCTCCGGTAGCCGTAGCGGCCCTCAAGGATGGCGTCGGCGATGTCGAAATTTTTGCGGTAGACCGCGCGGCCCTTCTCGACATGGTCCTCGTTGCTCCAGGCCTTGACCGAGACATGCTGCACCGGCAGTGGCACTTGCGGACAGGCGACGTTACGGAAGCGCCCTAAGGCGGCGATGAAGTCAGGATCGCCGGCTACGAAGCCGGACCTCAGGCCTGGAAGGCCCGAGCGCTTGGACAGCGACTGGAAGGCGACGACATTCGCAAGGCTTCCGGTCTCGGCATAGGCCGTTTCGAGCGCACCGGGCGGCGGCACATCGCTATAGATCTCCGAATAGCACTCGTCGGCGAACAAGAGAAAATCGAAGCGGCGGGCAACCGCGATGGCGCGCGCGAGATAGTCGCTTCCGGCCACAGCGCCTTGCGGGTTTGACGGCGAGTTCACATAGAGTGCGACGGCGCGCTTAAGGAGCGCCATATCGATCTTGTCGAGTTCTGGCAGGAAATCCGTCGCGGCGGTGCTCGGCAGGAAGATCGGCTCAGCGCCTGAGGCGGCCGCGGCGGCGCCATAGGCCTGATAGAACGGATTCGGGATCAGCACCACCGGCGAAGCGACCGAAGGCTTTCGCGCGAGCGCGGGAAAGATGGCCGAGAACAATCCTTCGCGCGAGCCATTGAGCGGCAGGATATGTTTCTCGGGATCGATGACGCCAGCTAGCGTCGGGTAGCGCCGGGCGATCCAGGCAGCGATCGCCTCGCGTAGCGCAGGTATACCTTTGATCGGCGGATAGCGACCGAACTCGGGCAAATGCTCCTGCAGCGTGCGACCAAGAAACGGCGGCATCAGCCCCTTCGGCTCACCGAGTGACAGGTCAATCGGCGAGGCGCCAGGCGCAACACCATCAAGCAGAGATGCGAGCCGCTGAAACGGCGAGCGGACGATCTCCTCGAGGCGGGTCGGCGCAAGGTCAGGCGGCATAGCGAAGCGTGTTACGGGATGGGAGCCGCCGCGGCAATGCCTTGACCGCGCCAAGGACGAAACAATAGGCCCCGGCGAAAGGCCGGGGCTTAAGGCGAGCTACAAGTCAAGGGAGGAGGAGACTCAGCTCTGCAAAGTTCTTGTCCCTCTTTGACTGACGCGCGACTGATTCTTACTGAACCACCTCGCCATGCAGGTTGATGTCGAGACCTTCGACCTCGACGGCCTGGCTGACGCGGAGACCCATGATGATGTCGATCACCTTGAGGATGATAAAGGTCATGACGGCGCAATACACGAACGTGCCGGCGACGTCATAGAACTGGATCAACATCTGATGGGCGTTGCCGTCGATGAGCCAGCCTTTTCCGGCCGAATTGATGGCGCTTGACGCGAACATGCCCGTCATCATGGCGCCGAGCGCGCCTCCGACGGCATGCACGCCGAACGCATCCAGCGCGTCGTCATAGCCGAATGCCTTCTTCACGTGGACAGCTGCGAAGTAGCAGACGACTCCGGCAGCAATGCCGATGATCAGCGCTCCGGTCGGATTGACAAAGCCCGACGCCGGGGTGATCGCCACGAGGCCAGCAACTGCACCCGAGACGAGGCCGAGAATGCTGGGCTTTTTGGCGATCATCCACTCGCACACCATCCACGCAAGTGCAGCGGCGGCCGTGGCAATCTGGGTCACGGCCATGGCCATGCCAGCATTGACGTTGGCGGTCACCGCAGATCCTGCATTGAATCCGAACCAACCGACCCACAGAAGCGACGCGCCGATCACGCTGTAGACGAGGTTGTAGGGCGCCATGTTCTCCTTGCCGAGGCCATGACGAGGCCCGAGCACGAGAGCGCAGACGAGGCCAGCGGTTCCGGCGTTCAGATGCACGACGGTCCCGCCTGCATAGTCGAGTGCGCCGAGCTGACCGAGCCAGCCGCCGCCCCACACCCAATGCGCGATCGGGCTATAAACGAGGATGAGCCACGCCCCCATGAACACCATGAAGGATGAGAACTTCATCCGATCGGCGAGCGAACCGGCAATCAGCGCCGGCGTAATGATGGCGAACGTCATCTGGAAGGTCATATAGACCGATTCCGGGATCGATCCGGCGAGCGGGTTCACCGCATCGATCGTCATCGGCTTCAACATGAAGTACTTGAAGCTGCCGATCCATTTTTGCAGCGACTCACTATCGTTGGTCGTGAATGCGATCGAATAGCCGATGATCATCCACAATACGGTGATGATGCAGGTGGCTCCGAACGCTTGGCCAACGGTGGCGAGCACGTTCTTCTTGCGCACCATGCCGCCATAGAAGAGTGCAAGTCCCGGGATCGTCATCAGCAGAACCAGCGCCGTGGATGTGAGCATCCAGGCGGTATCGCCGGTATTGATCGGCGGCGTCGGCGCTGCCGGCGCGGCTCCCGCGGCCTCCTGAGCCAGCGCCGGGTCGAGCTTGAAGATCAAGAACACGGCGAGCGCTGCGACCGTGGCAAAGAGATATTTGGCAAGCTTAACCATCTTTCTTCCTCTCCCCATTAGAGCGCTGATTCGTTCGTTTCGCCGGTGCGGATGCGCACCGTCTGCTCGACGGGAACGACGAAGATCTTGCCGTCGCCGATCTGCCCGGTTTTGGCCGCCGCGACGATCGCATCCACCGCCCTGTCGACCACCGCGGCAGGAACCACCACCTCGATCTTGATCTTCGGCAGGAAGTTCACGGCGTATTCGGCGCCCCGATAAATTTCCGTGTGGCCCTTCTGCCTCCCGTATCCCTTCACCTCGGTCACGGTCATGCCTTGCAGGCCGAGCTCAGTGAGGGCTTGGCGCACCTCATCGAGCTTGAACGGCTTGATGATCGCCATCACCAGCTTCATCTTTCGAACCCCTCCATGTTTACGGCTGCCAAGTGTTGGCCATGGCCGTTCCAGCCGTGCGAACCCGAAGCCAGAGTCAAGCCGCGTGCCAACTCCGTGAAAAGCCCGGAAATCCTTGGCTTTAATGGATCTTCCTTAGGCGCGGTGCGGTGTCGCGAACAGCGGGGCGGGGTAGTACTGCACAATAAGTAGGCAAAAATTGCCAATCGCCTAGAATTTAGTCAGTTCTTGTAGCTGACCGTTCCCTGAGCAGGCCTTCTTGTGCCGTCGAGGCTACAAGCTTTCCGTCACGGGTGAACAACATGCCGCGGCAAAACGCGCGTCCACCGCCGGAGATCGGGCTGTCCTGGGCATAAAGCAGCCATTCGTCGGCCCGGAGTTTCCGGTGGAACCATAGCGCATGGTCGAGGCTCGCAAGTATCAGCTTGGGGTCGAACACAAAGCGGCCATGGGCAATCAGCGCCGTATCCAGGAGCGTGAAGTCAGAGGCATAGGCGAGCACGCATTGATGCAGGCTTTGGTCGTTCGAAAGTTCGCCGGTCGCCCTGATCCACACTTGCTGGCTCGGGTCATGGTTTCCCGGCGTGAGATAGCGAGAGAGGTCGACCGGCCTGATCTCGATCGGCCGCTCGCGTTCCCAATAGGCTTTGACCTGCGGCGGCACGCGATCGATGAGGCAGGCCTTGAGCTCCGCTTCGCTTGGCAAGGATTCAGGCGGCGGCACCTCCGGCATTTTGATTTGATGCTCGAGCCCGGTCTCTTCTTTGTGGAAGGAGGCGGCCATGGAAAAGATCGCCTGTCCGTGCTGGACGGCGACCACGCGGCGAGTAGTGAAGCTTCCCCCATCCCGAATGCGATCCACGTTGTAAATGATGGGAACCGAAGGATCGCCGGCGCGCAGGAAATAGGCATGGAGTGAATGCGTGAGGCGGCCGTTCACCGTGCGATTGGCGGCGACCAGGGCCTGGCCGATTACCTGCCCGCCGAACACGCGCTGCCAGCCGACCTGAGGGCTCAAACCTCTGAACAGGTTCTCCTCGAGCCGCTCGATATCGAGGATTGTGAGGAGCTGGTCGAGCGCGCGGCTCATGGTCAAGCCTTTCGTCGGATGGGTTCTCGCCGTTTAGCAGTTTCGCTTCGCGTACGGAACGTGGCATTGCTGGGTGATGCCTGGAGCCACTTCAGAGCGCCGCTTTTTCGATGTCGCGATTGCCGGCGGCGGATTCGCCGGACAGACGCTTGCGCTGGTTCTGGCCAAGCAAGCGCCGCGGGGCTTCCGCATCGCGCTCGTGGACGCCGAAGCTCCAGCCGCTCAATCCGGCAGAGCTCAGGATGCGCGCGGCCTCGCGCTCTCCTCGGCAACCAGGAGCCTCCTCGCAGTGCTCGGGCTGTGGGATGCGCTTGCGCCTGCCGCGCAACCCATCTCGTCGATCGAGATTACCGACAGTCCACTCGAGGCCGATCTCAGATCGCATTTTCTCGGCTTCGACGATGAGCTCAATGGAGGCGAAGCAACCGCCTACATCGTAGAGGCCGGTCCTCTTAATCGCGTACTTTCTGCCGCTGTGGCTGAAGAAAAGGCGATCGATGTTATCGCGCCTGACTTGGTCTCTGACTTCACAGCGGGACCATTCACCGTAACGGCGAAGCTCATGCAAGGCGGTGAGATCGAAGCGCGCCTTCTCGTGGCTGCCGACGGGAAGCGCTCGAAGATCAGGGAGCGCGCTGGGATCAAATGCGTGGGCTGGTCCTATCCGCAGATCGGCATCGTCACCACAGTTGCGCATGAGAGGCCACATCGCGGACGGGCAGTACAGCATTTCCTCCCCGCGGGTCCTTTCGCCATCTTGCCGCTCACCGGCAACCGCTCCTCCATCGTGTGGACCGAAGAGAAGACGCGAGGCGATGTGATCGTGGCAGCGAGCGAGGCGGAGTTCGTTGCCGAGTTGACCAAGCGCTTCGGCCCTCGTCTCGGCGAGATTTCGCTTGCCGGATCGCGCCAATCCTTCCCGCTAGACCTTCAGATCGCGCGAAACTTCGTCGCTGACCGTCTGGCGCTGATCGGGGACGCAGCGCACGTGGTGCATCCGCTCGCCGGCCAGGGTCTCAATATCGGCATGCGCGACGTGGCTGCCCTCGCCGAGATCATCGTCGAGAGCGCGCGACTCGGACTGGATTTCGGCGACGCGCCACAGCTTGAGCGTTACGAGCGCTGGCGGCGGTTCGATAGCGCGTTTTCGGCGACGGTGATGGACGGATTGAACCGGCTGTTTTCCAACGACAGCGCGCCTCTCAGAGTACTGCGCGATTTCGGTCTTGGTCTCGTCGTTCCACACCGCATTGGTGATGGCGATGGTGCGCCCGTCCGACAGCGTCATGGTGCCGACATCGCCGGGCTGGCCGCCGCCCATGGCGTAAAAGACCGTGCGATCCAGAATGATGCCATGTTGCGACAGCCCAATCACCGTAGCGCTGGCGCCGGGGCTGTAGGGATCGTCTCTGAACAGCAGATCCGTCGCCATGTCGTCACCTATTCCAACGGAGCCTTGATGGTAGAACGCTTTTCAAGCCATTCCGGCACGGGCAGGTTCTTGGAACGCATGAACGCAGGATTGAACAGTTTGGACTGATAGCGCGAGCCGTGGTCGCACAGGATGGTCACGATGGTGTGGCCCGGCC
>Ga0207647_10004553_pt1 | contig 10270 bp, 10 predicted proteins | sample KBSCornC2_FD_184295 | JGI IMG/M metagenome (GOLD analysis project Ga0207647, IMG submission 184295) | Corn rhizosphere microbial communities from Kellogg Biological Station, Michigan, USA - C2 (SPAdes) (version 2) | ecosystem: Host-associated > Plants > Roots > Rhizosphere ...
CGTCGAGGTCGCCAGCACGATCAGCTCGATCGACTGCGCGTCCACGCCGGCGTCGCTGAGCGCGGCCTGCGCCGCCTTGATCGCCAGGTGCGAGGTGAACTCGCCCTCGGCCGCAATGTGCCGCTCGCGAATGCCGGTGCGCTGGACGATCCACTCGTCGGACGTGTCGATACGCGCCGCCAATTGGGCGTTGGTCACCACCTGCTCCGGCAGGTAGGAGCCGCAGCCGAGCACGACCGAACGAATTTGAGTCACGAAACATCCTCCGGCGCGGGCTGCACGGAACTGAGTGCACCACCCTCGCGGTTGAGCATCTGATTGATCTTGTTCAGGAGATCGTAGTGAGCCATCTCATAGCCAACATCGATCGCATAGGCAAAGCCTTCGGCGCTGGTTCCGCCGTGGCTTTTAACCACCAGTCCGTTGAGCCCCAGAAACACGCCGCCATTGGACTTGTTGGGGTCCATTTTGTCCCGCAGGGCCTGGAACGCGCTGCGCGCAAAGAGATAGCCGAGCTTGGACAGCCAGCTCCGTTGCATCTCGTTACGGAGTAATTCCGCCATCTGCCGCGCGGTTCCCTCGGCAGCCTTGAGCGCGATGTTGCCGCTGAACCCTTCGGCGACGATGACGTCGGCCAGCCCCTTGCCGATGCCGTCGCCCTCGACGAAGCCGATATAGTCGAGCTCCGGCAGGTTCCTCGCCCGCAGGATCTCACTGGCTTCGCGGATCTCCTCGTGCCCCTTGATCTCCTCGGCCCCGATGTTGAGCAGGCCGACCGTGGGGCGCGGCTTGTTGAACAGGACGCTTGCCATCGCCGCCCCCATGACGGCCAGCGACACCAGATGGTGCGCATCGCCGCCGATGGTGGCGCCGAGGTCGAGCACGACGGACTCGCCGCGCTTGGTCGGCCATATCCCCGTGATCGCCGGGCGGTCGATGCCCGGCAGCGTGCGCAGGTGGAAGCGCGACATCGCCATCAGCGCGCCGGTATTGCCGGCGGAGACCGCGACCTCCGCCTCGCCCTTCTTCACCGCATCGATGGCAAGCCACATCGAGGAGGTCCTGCGGCCACGGCGCAGCGCCTGGCTCGGCTTGTCCTCCATGCTGACGGCGACGTCGGTATGAACGATCCTGGAAGCGGCCTTGAGCGCGGGGTGCTTCTCGAGCTCGGGCTCGATCCTGGCGCGGTCGCCGACCAGCAGGAATTCGGTCTCGCGATGCCTCTGAAGCGAGATGGCGGCGCCTGGAATGATCACGGCGGGGCCGACATCGCCTCCCATGGCGTCAAGCGCGATGCGAACCTTGCTTGGCATAAAAGTCCTGGAAACCTGGTCTGGTGCGGTCTTGAACGAGCGGGGGCCGCGAAATGGGTTCGCCACGGACATGGCGACGGCCAGGCGCCACGCCGCGCCCGGACCGGGGCGCGACAATAGCGTTTTGTTATCCCGAAACAACCTCTTGCCCCCAGCCTTTTGCATTCGGGGCGACGTGGCGGCAAACGCGAAGATTCGAAAGAAATATATAGAAATCAGATAGATGAAACAGGCTTTCAAACCACTCAAGCAAACACCTCGCGCGGTCTGGCAAGCGGTCTTACGGGAAATCGGCAGCTACTGGCCTTTCTTCTTGTCCTGAAGCGCCTTCAGCGCTGCGAAGGGATGGTCTTCCGGGTCCAGGGCAACGACCTCCGCCTCGAACACGGCCCCAGGCTTGCGCGGATAGGGGTCGATCGCCAGGAACAGGGCATCGGTGGCGAGCCGGCCAAGGTCGATGATGCCATTGATGATGGCCTCGGGCGGGTCGATGACCTCCGGCGGCATCAGGTCGGACAGGCGGCGTGCCTCGGCCTCGGGGGCGAAGGTCAGGTCCACCTCCTCCTCGATCTCGTTCTCGATCGGATCGAGCGTGACCACGCAGGTCTGGCCGACCCGGGCGCGGACGTGGCCCGTGACATGGAGCCGGCCACCGCTTTTCGGCACGACATCGAAGCTGGCGTTGGCGGACAGGATCTCCCGCACGCCCGCGACCTCCGCCATGACCTTCCGTTCAGCGGCCGACGCCTCGATCTCGCGGTGCAGGCCGGTATCGGGAATCTGCGCGACGATGACGGGGACCCGCCAGGGATCGGGCTCGGATCCAGTATTCGGTCGGTTCATGGCGTGACATCCTCGGGAAGCGCCGGGGGAAAGTTGAAGGACGCGCGCAGCAGCGCGGCCTCGTCGGTCCGGCCGAGATCGGCATCCGTGGCCCGCGCGTAGGCCGCGAGCCGCTTCGCCTGGTCCAGGCCGGCCCCATTCAAGATATTCTTGCAGATCGCCGCCGCCAGCGCCTCAACGCCACCTTCGATCGCCTGGTCGTAGGCCTGCACCCGGCCGTAGAAGGCCTCGCCGAAGGCCCGCATCCGCTTCGGCACGGTCTGGTCGCCCACCCCCATCTCCCGCAGATTGTCGTCCATGTCCTCGCAGAATCGGTCGAACAGCGCCTGCGACAGCTCCGTGGCGCCCTCGACCGTGCGCAGGCGGCGCAGCAGCAGCCAGAGATGGAGCAGCAACAGGTCGAAACGCCCGTTAACCGTATCCGGCACGCCCAAGTCGCGGTAAAATATGGGTTCTCGCGCCTGCGTCACGATCATGCCATAGATGGCTTCAATGGTGCCCGGCGGGGCTAGGCGGGGTTTCCTGAAGTGATTGAACGGCCAAAGCATTGTGGTTTCCGCAAGCGGGCGCGCGCGTGTTGCATTCAGAGCCTCCGCCCGGTACTTCAGCGCCTCGCGCGACGCAAGGGGACGGAATCAGTTCCGCTATGACGATAACGAACCAGACCAGCCCGCGCGCAGACAAGCGGCGCGGCCTTCATGCACGCTGGCGCGGCCTGCGCATGGCCGCCGCTGCGGCCTTGGTCGGCGTGGCGCTCGCGGGCTGCACCGGCGAGCAGTTCCAGAAGGGCTACATCCTGCCGCCCGGTGCGCTCGAGCAGATTCCGATCGGCGCAAGCCAGGACCAGGTGCTGATCGTGATGGGCACGCCCTCCACGGTCGCGACCCTCGACGGCGAGGTCTTCTACTACATCTCGCAGCGCTCCGAGCGCAAAGTCGCGTTCATGAATCAGCAGGTGGTCGATCAGCGCGTGATCGCGATCTACTTCGACAAGAACCGGCGCGTGCGCCGGCTGGCGAATTACGGCCTCCAGGACGGCAAGATCTTCGACTTCATCAGCCGCACCACGCCGACGTCGGGCCAGGAGATGAGCTACCTCACGCCGCTGTTCAAGCTGCTCAGCTTTAACTGAGCCTTCAGCCTGCGGCGTCGTGCCGCCCTTCGCGCGGCACTTGCGCTCGCGCGCGGCTTGCCGTTGCGCGCCGGGTTCCATACGCTCCCTGCAAAACAAGAAGCAGGGAGTGGATTCGTGCCGAAAACGTTGTTGTCCCGCCGCCGCGTGCTCACCGGCGCTGCCGGCCTGTCGGCCGCAGCGATCCTGCCGCGATCGAGCCTGGCGGACTGGAAGCCCACCGAAAACGTCCGCCTGGTCGTGCCGGCTGCAGCCGGCGGTTCGACCGACGTCATGGGCCGGCTCCTGGCCGCCCACCTGCAAACCGCCTGGGGCCAGTCGGCCGTCGTGGAAAACCGCTCAGGCGGCGGCGGCACGATCGGCACCGCCGAGGTGGTTCGCGCCAAGCCGGATGGCCACACCATCCTGATCGGCAACCCCGGGCCGAACGCGATCGCCTACAGCATCTTCAAGAACCTCACCTACAAGCCGGACCAGCTCCAGCCGGTCTCCAACATGATCCGGATCCCGAACATCGTCTCGGCGCATCCGAAGACCGGCATCAAGTCGGTCGCCGAGCTGATCGCCTATCTCAAGGCCAATCCGGACAAGCTCAGCTATGCCTCCTCCGGCGTCGGCCAGAGCCCTCACCTCACCGGCGCCTGGTTTCTCCAGCTCACCGGGCTGAAGATGACGCACATCCCGTTCCGCGGCGCAGGTCCCGCGCTCCAGGCCGCGCTCGCCGGCGACATCCAGATCCTGTTCGACAACCTCTATCCGAGCCTGCCGCAGGTCCAGAACGGCACGCTCACCGGCCTCTGCGTGACCACCACCGAGCGCAGCGACCTCGCGCCGAACCTGCCGACGATGCGCGAGAGCGCGCCGGAGCTGGCCAATTTCGACGTCTCGTCCTGGTTCGCAGTGTTCCTGCCGAAAGGCGTCCCCGCCGGGGTCCTCGAAGCGCTCAACCTTCAAGTGAAGGCGATGCTGGAGCGCGACGACATCAAGAAGAACATCGCCGCCATGGGCGCCCGCGCCGACTACGGCACGCCGCAGCAGTTCGCCGACTTCGTGGACGCCGAGACGAAGAAGTTCGCCGGCATCATCCAGAAGGAAGGTTTGCAGATGGATGTGCAGTAGCTCTCGTGTCCCCGGACGCGGCGCAGCGTGCAACGCTGGGCCGCACATGCGGGGTGCTCGAGTGGCAACATCGTTGCGAGCGGATCTAGGCAGACGCGGTCGATGGCTGCTCCACCAAACCGGCGATGGCCGAAATCGAGTCCAGGCGCGTCAAGTCGAAACCAATGTCGGAGAAATTGATCCCATAGTCGGTTTCAATGCTCATGATGAGCTCGACTGCGTCGAGTGAATCGAGACGTCCACTGGTAAACAGCAGATCGTCATCACTCAGCGGCGCACCATCGCCCTTCATGAGCAACCGTTGCACGATGTAGCGCCGCATTTGCGATCTGATTTCAGAGCCGGCCTTCGTGGTCATGTCGGGACTCCCAGGAGGTAAAACAGGAATTCGGCGCGTTGCCAGAGCGAATGCTCGCGGTCCAACGGCGCGTCGAAGACGTGGATGAGACAAAAGAAGGTCGAGACCCAAAGGCAAGGCAGCAAGCGGCTACCCGGCCATCCTCGCGACGCCGGCCGCGGTGCGCGACGCATCTGCGAGAGCCCTACGCTGATTGCCAGGACAAGCGTGTAGAACGCATGCGATTGCTGACCGACCACAGCCCGCCAAAGGCCCATGTCGCCGACGAAATGAATGTCGCGAATGAAGTGAAACAGCAGGTTGCCGACACAAGCGGCAGCGAAGGTGGCGAAGAACATTCGAAGCCGGCGATGGCCGCGGAAACATCGAACAAAGGTCGGGTAGAAGAAGTGATCGACGAGCAGTTCCTTGTAGTAGAAGTAATAGCGATTCCAGAATTCGGCGAGTGTCGTTGACTCCAGAGGCCGGTAGGTGTTGCGCAGCAGGCGAAAACCGGCAAGCCGCGCCGTTGCTACGATGATGCCGCCGAACACCGTCATGCCAAGCAGGTCTTCCACAAAGAAGCTGACGAGGCTCGCCCACCCGACGAGACGCGGCCAGGGATGACCGGCGAGATATTGCAGCAAGTTGTCGTCGAAAAGTGGAAGCTGCAAATGATCATGGATGAGTTCGCCGAAACAAATCTTGACGTTAGCCAGCACCAAAGTCCAAGCCGCGAGCTTGACGCCTTTGAGTTGCGTGACCGCGAGTTCCTCGGGTGTCTTGGCCTCGAAGCGCTCGATATAAGACAGTCCCTTCCCGAACGGCGTCAGCGTCGACCCCCAGAACGGGTGAAAAACGCTCAGACGCTGCCACACCGGCGATCGTATCTTGCCGGCATCGGCCAGGCCGTAGGCAAGGAACCATAGGTAGGGTTGGGCTGCCATCAGAAACGACCAGAGCAGAACGCGTGGCATCCCGGCCATCACCGTTGCCTGCGTCGCCACGACAAGCGCCAGGAATACGAGCAACAGGCTGAGCGTCGGGCGGCGGAGCCCAATGCCTCCTGAACCTTGCATGGCCAGCAGGCACGAGAACAGCGCAAACACCACCACCAGCATGGCCGCCTCCAGCAGCGGCTGATGGATCCGGTCCGCGACGCCTTCGTCGATGGCCAACCGCTCGAGAAATGCGCGGTCAATCAGGAAGCCGCTCCGGAAAAGCAGCAGCAAGGTTGCCAGCAGGATCAGGACGCGCCGGTGCCGCCCGGCGTAGGCGCACATCATCGCGAGACCTGCCGCTGAAAAGTCGATACCCACCAGCGAGAGCAGCACGGCGAGCAGAGCGACGGCGCAGCAAAGCAGCAGGCGGCCGCGGAATCCTTGGACGCCGGCCACAAGTCGCGGGTCGCGATCGATCTGAGGGATCAACCGCCACGACGGCTTCACGAGAAGACCGGTGGCCGCGTAGCCGTAGGGCTGGCTTTCAATACTCATCGGAAAACGCGCGCGAGCACTGCGGGCTGTGGCATCTACGAGGCCCTTGCGACAGCTTCACCGAGCAGTGACGCCACTGAGCGCCGGTCTGCCTTGCCATTGGCGTTGACGGGAATGTCCTCCAGCCAAATGAATCGGCTGGGCACCATATAAGCGGGGAGGCGCGCGCCGCAGTGCTGGCGCAAATCGCTTTCCGCCATCCTTGCACCCGAATAGGCGGCCAGAAGCCGACTTGCGCCAGAGGCATCTTGAAGCACCACGGCGAGGGCGCGGGTGATGCCCTCGCATGCCACAAGCGCGTGGTCGATCTCCTCCAGTTCGACCCGATACCCCCGAAGCTTGACCTGATTGTCCGCGCGGCCGCGAAAACGCAGCACACCCGTTTCGGCTTCGGCCTCCACGAGATCGCCGCTCCGATAGAGTATCGATCGATAGCCGCCGATCAGCGGGTCCTGACAAAAGCGGCGGGCCGTCTCCTGGGGATTGTTGATGTAGCCGAGCCCGACGCACGGGCCGCCCAGCCACAACTCGCCGGCAGTTCCCGCGGCGACCGGCTTCATGTCCTCGTCCAGAATCCGATAGCTGAAATTGGGATTGAGCCGCCCCAGCGGAGCCAGACCGTCGTCAGTGTCGAAAACCGACTCGACGATCTCGAAACCGCTGCAGATGCAGCTTGTCTCGGTCGGGCCGTAGCAATTGATCAGCTTCGCCTTGCCGGCGAACGAATCGTGGAATCGGCGCAGCCGAGCCAGCGGAAATCCCTCGCCGCCGAACATGAACCGGCTGACGCTCGGCAGCCATTCGGGACTCAGCAGATGCATGGAGTCCAGGAACATGAAGAGGGTCGGCACGGCGAAGAAGAACGTGCACCGATGCCTCGTGATCTCCGCCACCAGCTCCGCGGGCGGCCTCCCCTTCAGCGCGTCGAGCGCGACAATCGCCGCTCCGTTCAGCAATCCCGCATAGATGTCAAAAACCGAATTGTCGAAATAGATCGGATTGACGTTGGTCAGCCGGTCGTGCGAGCCAATTCCAAGGTCGCTCTTCGCCCATGCAATGAGGTGAAGCACCCCCTGATGGGGAATGACCACGCCCTTCGGCTCGCCCGTCGATCCGGAGGTGAACATGACATAGGCCGGATCGGCCCCGGTGATCAGGGACGTCAGCGGCAGATTGTCGTCGTCGAGCTTCGAAACGGCATGATGCAAGGCCGCTCTGGCCTCTGCATCGCCGATCACCGTCCGCGGGCCGGATCCCTCGCGCACGCTGACGATCAAGGCGGGCCGGCATCGCTCCAGCATCAGCCGGGCACGCTCCGCGGGGGCCGCAGGGTCCAGGAATGCATAAGGCGCCCCGATCTTGATGCAGGCGATGGCAAGCGCATAGGCCTCGGCAATCTTCGGCAGTTCAAGGCACACCACGGCGCCCTTGCTCACGCCCTGCGACGTCAGCCATCGCGCCAACCGGTTTGCCGACTTGTTGAGCTCTGAAAACGTGAAGTGATCGCCCTCGCAGATCAGTGCGACAGCGTCCGGCGAAGACGACACGACCTCTTCGAAGCGCAGCCCGAGACTATAGGCGGTCATACCGGCACCTCCGCCGCTTCATGACTGTCAGGATCAGCCGGCGCGCCCAGCAATGCCGGCACGATCTCGGCAAAATCCCGCCGGTTGAGCGCGATCACGGCCGCGGGCAGTTGCGCATCCGGAAACTGAGCCCGCAACGCGTTCCCGAGCGCCACGCCGAGATGCTGAAGGAATGCGGCGGCCATCGGATCGGTTGCCAGCGGCCGGCCCTCGCTCGCCCAGTGCTTCATGTCCGGCACGAGACGGTTGCTGTCGGCGCAAGCTGAAACGGCCTTGTGATCGACACGCAGCACCACGTCGTAGCGATAGCGGGTCAGTTCATAGCTTGATCCCTGCTTGAGCAGGATTTTCGCGGCCCCTATCTGCGGGATGGCTTCCGAGATGCCCTGAAAATAGTTGGGGTCGATGACCAGTTCGCGCTCCTGGGCGATCGCCAGGAAAATCTTGCGCTCGAGCGATGCGTCCGTTGCTCCCGGCGCTGCTTTCGCGGCCTGAACCTCGCGATGGAACGCGCGCAGCAGCTCGAGGTTGCGAACGTCCCCGACAAAAATATGACCTCCAGGAGCGACCAGATTGACGGCTCGTTCCAGGACTGTTTGCAGATATTCGATGCGGGGAAAATATTGCACGACCGAGTTGAGCACCACCGCGTCGAACGAACGCGGCGACAGACTTCCCAAATCCGCGGCTTCCCGCTCGAGAAATTCGACATGCCGAAGCTCAGGCCTCGACTGCGCAAACGCGCGCAACCGGTGAACGGCGACCGGCGAAAGGTCGGTCCCGCAATACACGTCGCACCCCGGCGCGAGCTTTTCGACGAGTAGCCCGACTCCACATCCGATTTCGAGTACCCTCCTTGCACCGAGCGCACGAATGCGCTGGATCGTGCGATCCAGCCAATCAACCATTTCGGGCTCGGGAATGGGTTTGTTGGTGAAGTTGCTGGTCCAGCCTACGAATGAGGGCACAAGACCGTCAGCGTCGTGACGATAGGCTTGATCGAACGCCCGACGCCATTGCGCAACTCTCCGATCTGTCTCGGCCTGAAGATGGCTCGACTTGCCGGCGCTCAGACGATCGGGATCGATCGCGACGAACGCGATCTCGAACTGGCGGCCGTCGTGGCTCCGCTCGAGGCTGAGCACAGCATCGGCCACGTCCGGGTGCGCTATCAGCGCGCGCAAAATCTCGTTCATCGGCAGCGCAGGCAACGGAACCTCCTTTTGCAGCCGGCAGGCAACTGGACGCCGAGAGCGCGTCTCGCACCGCACGATGTGAGAGGATTCACGCGTCAGCAGCGGGAATTTGCTGAATGCCGCCGATAACCTCTCGTATTTCTAGAGGGCGGCCGGTTAAGCAACCTTAAATACGGCACACGCTGGGGACGTGCGGACGTCCAGTCTCCGTTCCTGAACGAGGCGATTTTTGACTTAATCGGCGCCGCTCCGGGCCGGGTTCCATTGTTCGATGACGCACCGGACGGCGCTTGGCCGCACGCAAAACAAGACCCCCGCGACCTACGCCGCGGGGGTCTTCATTTCAGGTGATGGCTTGCCTCAGTGCGCCAGGATCGCCAGCAGCAAGAGCGCCACGATGTTGGTGATCTTGATCATCGGGTTCACCGCGGGGCCGGCCGTGTCCTTGTAGGGATCGCCGACGGTGTCGCCGGTGACGGCGGACTTGTGGGCATCACTGCCCTTGCCGCCGTAATGGCCATCCTCGATGTACTTCTTGGCGTTGTCCCAGGCGCCGCCGCCCGAGGTCATGGAGATCGCGACGAACAGGCCCGTCACGATCACGCCGAGCAGCATCGCGCCGACCGCCGAGAACGCCGCAGACTTGCCGGCCGTACCGCCTCCGGCGATCGCGTAGATCAGGAAGTAGACGACGATCGGCGACAACACCGGCAGCAGCGAGGGGATGATCATCTCCTTGATCGCCGCCTTGGTCAGCAGGTCGACCGCCTTGCCGTAGTCCGGCTTGTCGGTGCCCTGCATGATGCCCGGCTTCTCGCGGAACTGACGCCGCACCTCCTCGACGATCGCGCTCGCCGCACGGCCCACCGCCGTCATGCCCATCGCGCCGAACAGGTACGGCAGCAGACCACCGAACAGGAGGCCCACCACCACATAGGGATTGTTCAGCGAGAAGTCCGGATTGACGCCGGCGAAGTAGGTGTGATGCGCGGAGTCCGCAACGAAGAACTTGAGGTCCTGGTTGTAGGCCGCGAACAGCACGAGCGCACCGAGGCCGGCCGAGCCGATCGCGTAACCCTTGGTGACCGCCTTGGTGGTGTTGCCGACCGCGTCGAGCGCGTCGGTCGACTTGCGCACCTCTTTCGGCAGACCCGCCATCTCGGCGATGCCGCCGGCGTTGTCCGTCACCGGACCGAAGGCGTCGAGCGCGACGATCATGCCGGCCAGCGCCAGCATGGTGGCCGTCGC
>Ga0207647_10004554_pt1 | contig 10270 bp, 10 predicted proteins | sample KBSCornC2_FD_184295 | JGI IMG/M metagenome (GOLD analysis project Ga0207647, IMG submission 184295) | Corn rhizosphere microbial communities from Kellogg Biological Station, Michigan, USA - C2 (SPAdes) (version 2) | ecosystem: Host-associated > Plants > Roots > Rhizosphere ...
AGGTACGCCATGTTCTTTCAATCGCTCGCCGCGAAACTCAAGCGGCGCCTGCACGTTACGTGCGATCGCCTGTCGGTTTCACCGCTCGCCGAAGCGCTTGCCGAAGCGCTCGGCAACTGGCGCGGCAGCGCGCTCGCGCATAGGCCGGCGGCGCCGCGCCCGCTCGACTGCATGCTGGCCGGGGCGATGGCCGCCGCCGTCGCGCTCGTCGTGCTGCTCTGCACGGCCGCGTCGCGCCTCGGCTTCGCCCAGGCATGGCGTATCGGCGGCTGGCTGCCGTAAGCGGCAGCGCGGCGGTGCGCGGCCGTGTGCCCATCGCCGCCCGCACGCATGCGCTCGCCTCACGCCGCCCTCTGTCCAGCCCGACCCAGCACTCGAATAACGGAACACAAATGAAGAATCGTTTCGAACCCGCGCGCACGCGCCGACTCGATGCGCTCACGGCGCTTCTCCTGTCCCTCGCCGCCGCGCCCGCATTCGCACAATCGGCGTCGCCCGCCGCCGCCGAATCGACAGTCGGCGCCGGCGCCAGCGACACCGCCCCCGCCCCCGCGCAGGCCGCCGACGTCGCCGCGCCCGCTCCCACCGGCCTCTGGGACCGTTCGAACCTGTTCGGCAACATGGGCGGCCTGCGCGACGTGCTCGGCGACCACGGCGTCACGCTGAGCCTGCAGGAAACCAGCGAATACCTGTACAACGCCGCGGGCGGCACGAATCGCGGCGGCGCATACCAGGGCGTCACGCAATTCGGCTTCAACGTCGATACGGAGAAGGCGATCGGGCTGCCGGGCGGCACGTTCAACGTGTCGGGGCTGCAGATCCACGGCACCAACCTCACGCAGCGCTACCTGCAGACGCTGCAGACCGCGACCGGCATCGAGGCGAATTCGACCACGCGGCTGTGGGAGCTCTGGTACCAGCAGGCGTTTCTCGACGGCAAGGCCGACGTGAAGGTCGGCCAGCAGAGCGTCGACCAGGAGTTCATGGTGAGCCAGTACGCGGCGACGTTCATGAACGCGACGTTCGGCTGGCCCGTTCTGCCGGCGACCGACCTGCCGGCCGGCGGCCCCGCGTATCCGCTGTCGTCGCTCGGCGTGCGGCTGCGGGTGAAACCGGCCGACGCGTGGACCGCGATGGTCGGCGTGTTCGACGGCAACCCGGCCGGCCGCGGCGACGGCGACGGCGACGGCGACGCCCAGTCGCTGAACGCGCACGGCACCAACTTCAACCTGCGCAGCGGCGCGTTCGTGATCGGCGAACTCCAGTACGCGCTGAACGCGCCGCCCGCCGATCCGAAGGCGCCGCAGCCGGCCGGCCTGCCGGGCACGTACAAGCTCGGCTTCTGGTATCAGTCGCAGCACGCGAACGATCCGCGCTTCGGCACCGACGGGCTGTCGCTCGCGAATCCCGACAGCAACGGGATCGCCGCCACGCATCGCGGCAACTACGGCTTCTATGCGGTCGCGGATCAGATGGTGTGGCGGCCGTCGGCCGACAGCCCGCGCTCGGTCGGCGTGTTCGCGCGCGTGATGGGCTCGCCGGGCGATCGCAACGTCGTCGATTTCGCGGCGAATGCCGGCATCACGCTGAAGGCGCCGTTCGCCGGACGCGACAACGATACGGCCGGCATCGCGGTCGGCTACGCGAAGATCGGCTCGCACGCGCGTGCGCTCGACGGCGACACGGGCGCCTACACGACGCCCGGCTATCCGGTGCGCCGCGCGGAAACGGTGATCGAGGCGACCTACCAGTACCAGGTCACGCCGTGGTGGCAGTTGCAGGCCGACCTGCAGCACTTCTTCCGGCCGGGCGGCGGCATCCCGAACCCGAACGCGGCCGGCGCGCGCATCGGCGACGAAACGGTGGTCGGCGTGCGCACGACGATCACGTTCTGACGCACCGCGCATGCGACACGGGCCGGACTGCCGCTTGCGCGGCGCGCCGGCCCGTTGTGCATTCAACTGCTGGCGCGCGACGCGCGCGCCCCGTCACTCGCCATACAACCCGAGCAGTTTCAGCGTGACGCCGTTGGTCCAGCCGAAGCCGTCCTGCAGCGGATATTCGCCGCCCCCGCCGCCGCCCGCGCCGGTCCCCTCGACCACGTACTTCTCGACGAGCTTGCCTTCGGTCGCATACACATGCTTCACATCGGTCAGGAAGCGCGTGCCGATGTCCTTCGCGAGCGCCGGGTCGCCGTAACGGCGCAGCCCGTCGATCGCGATCCACTGGAGCGGAGCCCAGCCGTTCGGCGCGTCCCACTGCTGGCCCGTGTTCACGGTCGTCGTCGCGAGGCCGCCCGGCTGCAGCAGCGTCTTGCGCACCTCGCGCGCGGTCGCCTTCGCGCGCTCGGGCCACGCGACGCTCGTGAACAGCGGATACAGCGCGGCGGCCGTCACGCCGTCGCGCGGCTTGCGCAACTGCCAGTCGTAGTCGCCGTAATAGCCGTGACGATTCCACAGATAGTGGTTGATCGCGGCCGCGCGGCGGCCCGCCCGTGCGGAAAAGTCCGCGACGCACGCGATGTCGTGCGTGACCACGCAGCCCTTCACGATCGTCGTCTCGAGATGGAACATCAGGCTGTTCAGGTCGACCGGCACGATCGACGTCGTGCGGATCGTCGCGAGCGTCTTGCCGTCGCCGAACCAGCGCGAGCTGTAATCCCAGCCGCTTTCGGCGCCCGCGCGCAGGTCGCGGTACACCTCGTTCGCGGGGCGGTCCGGCACGGCCTTCGCGGTCGTCACGTCCTCGAGATACGACTCGTCGCGCGGCGTGTCGCTCGCGTCCCAGTAGCGGTTCAGCACCGCGCCGTCCGGCATCGCGACCACGTGGCGCGCGGCCTGCCCGCGCGGCGTCGTGGTTTCGCCCTGCATCCAGTACGCATACTCCTTGCGCAGCGCCGGCAGGTATTTCTGGTAGACCTTGTCGCCTTCGGCCTGTGCGGCGAGCGTGACCATGTACGCGAAGAACGGCGGCTGAGAGCGGCTCGCGTAGTACGTGCGGTTGCCGTTCGGGATGTGGCCGATCGTATCGATCAGATGCGCGAAGTTGTCGAGCATGTCGTCGACGAGATCCTCGCGCCCCGACACCTGCAGCCCGAGCATCGTGAAATAGGTATCCCAGTAGTAGCCCTCGCGGAAGCGGCCGCCCGGCACCACGTACGGCTTCGGCATCGGGATCAGCGAACTGTACGGCGGCACCGTCGTGCTGGTGCGCGTGAGCTGCGGCCACAGCCAGTCGATGTGCTGGCGCAGCGTCTGGTTCGCGGGCGGCGTGACGCCGCCTGCCGGCGGCGGCGTGAAGTGCTGGTCGACGAACGCCTTCAGCGAGAAGCCCGGCTGCGACTTCTGTTGCTGATACAACTGCATGATGGTCGCGGGATCGGTATCGGGCGTCGCATCGACGAAGGTCTTCTGGTCGGGATAGAGCTGCGCGGTCTGCACCGCGACGAACAGGTCGCCGTAGAGCTGGCTCGGCGGCGGCAGCAGCGTGCCGGCGGACGCGGGATTCGCGAGCGCCGCCGAGGCTGGCACGGCCGGCTGTGTGGCTGCGTGGTTTGCGCTGTCGGCTTGCGCCGCGCACCCGGCGACAGCGAGGTACGCGACGGCCAGGACGGCGGCCCAGCGCATGCGCGGCGCGGGGGCGAATGAATACGAGTGCGAGTGCGAAGCAGGATGCGATGCGATCGATGCGGCACGACGTGACGTCATGACGTGTCCCCTCCTTTCGATGGTGAGTGGATCGGCAGGGGTCTCGTTCGCGCGTGCGCTCGTCTCGATGGCCGTCGATCGATGCGCGTCGTTGTATGTCGCAGATGAGTTCCGACTGTCGCACGAAACGCGCATCGCACGCAAGTTTCGCGGGCGGGCCCGCACACGCGCGTCATCGGTGATGTCATGCGCCGCAGTCGTCTCTTTTGCCGCACACCGTAACAGGAACGACTGTTGCAACATGCGAAACAGGCGTTGCCTCACGTGACGCAACGACCACATTGTGGGCATAATGGCGTCTTTACCGCGCGCCCTGCTCATGTCGCCCGTCTTTCTAGCACCGCTCATCGTTGCCTGTGCGTTGTTCATGGAAAGCGTCGACGCGAACATCATCGTCACCGCACTCCCCGCGATGGCGAGAGACTTCGGGCACAGTCCCGTCACACTGAACATTGCGATCACGGCCTACGTGGTCGGCCTCGGCGTCTTCATCCCGATCTGCGGATGGCTCGCCGACCGCTTCAGCGCGCGCTCCGTATTCCGCACCGCGATCGGCATCTTCGTCGTCGGCTCGCTGATGTGCGCGGCCTCCAACTCCCTCGGCGTGCTCACGTTCGCGCGCTTCGTGCAGGGCGTCGGCGGCGCGATGATGGTGCCGGTCGGCCGGATCATCATCTTCCGCGCGGTGCCGCGCTCCGATCTCGTGCGCGCGATGAACTACCTCGCGATTCCCGCGCTGTTCGGGCCCACGCTCGGGCCGCTCGTCGGCGGCTTCATCACGACCTACCTGCACTGGCGGATGATCTTCTTCATCAACGTGCCGATCGGCATCTACGGGATCTACGTCGCGAGCAAGCACATCGCGAACACGCACGAGCCCGACCCGGGCCCGCTCGACTGGTTCGGCTTCCTGCTGTCGGCGAGCGGCGCCGCGCTGCTGCTGATGGGCCTCACGCTGATCGACGGCTCGCTCACGTCGCGCGGCAACGCGCTCATGATGTGCGCGGCCGGCGCGGTGATGCTCGCGCTCTACGTGCCGTACGCGCGCCGCAAGGAGCGGCCGGTGCTCGACCTCAGTTTCCTGAAGATTCCGACTTATCACGCGAGCGTGGTCGGCGGGTCGCTGTTCCGCATCGGCCTCGGCGCGGTGCCGTTCCTGCTGCCGCTCGCGCTGCAGGAAGGCCTCGGCATGAGCGCGTTCCACTCCGGGCTGATCACGTGCGCATCCGCGCTCGGCGGCGCGGTGAGCCGCTCGACGGCCACCCATACGCTGCGCCGCTTCGGCTTTCGCACGGTGCTGATCTACAACGCCGCGTTCGCGGGGCTCGCGATCGCCGCATACGGCGTGTTCCATCCGGGCATGCCCACCTGGGCGATCTGGATGATCGTGCTGGTCGGCGGCATCTTCCCCGCGCTGCAGTTCACGAGCCTGAATTCGATGATCTACGCGGATATCTCGCAGGCCGACGCGGGCCGCGCGACGAGCCTCGGCAGCGTGGTGCAGCAGATGTCGCTCGGGCTCGGCGTGACCGTCGCCGGCCTCGTGCTGCACGTGTCGCACTGGCTGCAGGGCCATCAGACGATGGTGTGGTCGGATTTCTGGCCCGCGTTCGTCGTGGTCGGGCTGTGTTCGTTCGCGTCGATTCCGATCACGCGGCGGCTGCCGCCCGGCGCCGGCGACGAAGTCGCGCGCGGCAAGCGGCAATGAACGGGCAAGGCGGGCGGGAACGGGCAGGCGGCTGAAAAACCGGAAAGCCAAAAAAAATCAGCGGACATCCACACGGGGCCGGTGCGTGGCCGTATGGATGTCCGCTCAGGGCTCCGGGTCTCTCGTTGGGGATTGAGAATCCCGGATCTGCTTCCTGCGTGCCATGGACATATGTGCGTCGGAAGCGGAATCGTTGCGCGCATCATTCGTCGCGCCATGTCCGCACTATAAGGAATGTCGCGCCGCGCATCTGTCAAGCATTGTCAGACGCCGGGCGCGGGCGGGCCGCACACGTGCGCCGCTTTCGCGCTAAAGTGGTGCCCGACCGTCACCCTCAGCCGCCGCTCCGATGCTTACGCTTTCGCCTGCCGCCGCCCGCGCGCTGCATCTCGCCGCGCAGGGCCTGCTGACTCCGCCCCGCCGCAAGGCCACCAAGGCCGACGTGCTCGACACGATCCGCCGGATGGCGCAGCTACAGATCGACACCATTCACGTCGTCGCGCGCAGCCCGTATCTCGTGCTGTTCAGCCGCCTCGGCGACTTCGCCCCGCAATGGCTCGACGAACATCTCGCCGAGGCGCGCCTGTTCGAATACTGGTCGCACGAAGCGTGCTTCCTGCCGATCGAGCAATTCGGGCTGATGCGCTACAAGATGCTCGATCCGTCGGGGATGGGCTGGAAATACGCGGCCGAATGGCACGAACAGAACCGCGCCGACATCGAACGGCTGCTCGCGCGGATTCGCAACGAAGGCCCGGTGCGGTCGGCGGATTTCATCCGCGAGGACGGCGTGAAGGGCAACGGATGGTGGGACCGCAAGCCGGAGAAGAAACATCTGGAAGTGCTGTTCACGACCGGCGAGCTGATGGTGTCCGAACGCCGCAATTTCCAGCGCATCTACGACGTGCGCGAGCGCGTGCTGCCCGGCTGGGACGATGCGCGCGACCTGCCGCCGCGCGACGCGGTGCTGCCCGCGCTGCTCGACTACACGTGCCGCGCGCTCGGCATCGTGCGCGCGGACTGGGTGGCCGATTACTACCGGCTGCCGCGCCGTTCGTACCACGCGGAGCTCGAGCGCCTCGCTGGCGCGGGCGAGTTGATTCCGGTGGAGATCGCCGGCTGGAAGGAGCCTGCCTACGTGCATCGCTCGCTCGAAGCGCTGCTGCCGGCCGCCGCGGCCGACACGCTGCGCTCGACGGTCACGACGCTGCTGTCGCCGTTCGATCCGGTGGTGTGGGACCGCCGGCGTGCGTCGACGCTGTTCGGGTTCGACTACACGATCGAGTGCTATACGCCGGCGCACAAGCGGCGTTATGGCTATTTCTGCCTGCCGGTGCTGCATCGCGGCCGGCTGATCGGGCGCGTCGACGCGAAAGCGCATCGCATGCTCGGCACGTTCGAGTTGAAGGCCGTGCATGTCGAGCCGGGCGTGCGGTTCGGCACGGGAATCGCTGCCGACGTCGCGAAGGCCGTGAAGCGACTGGCGGCGTGGCATGGCACGCCGGACGTGACGGTCGCGCACGCGCCGCCCGAATTGACGAAGGCGCTGGCCGGCGATTGAGGCCGGCGATTTCACGCCGAGCGCCGCGCGGCGGTGATGCGTGTGGCGCGTGCCGCTTGCGCGTGTGCGGCGACGCGCTCGGTGTCAGCCGCCTGCTACCGCTCAGTCGCGCAGCTTGCGAAAACGCGGGGTGCCGTCCGGCAGGTTCTCGTTGAACATCGCTTCCGGGCGTACCCACAGGCCGCGCGCATGCGGCCACAGATGCTCGTACACGACCACCGATTCCTCGGTTTCGGAGTGACGGGCGACGCCGATGTAGCGATACAGCCCGCCCTTGTAGTGACGATGCGTGGCGAGCTGTTCGGCTTCCTGTTCGGTCATGATCTGCTTTCCTTCGGCAAAAACGAAAGCGCGTATTGTATGCGCTCGCCGCGCGTCAGCGCTTCGCGTAGATGTCGGGGCGGCGGATCTCCATCAGCCGCTCGGGATTCGCGGGCGGCCCGAACCCGACCGGCCGGTACAGCTCATGCGCATCGGTCGTCGCGAGCATGATGCGGCGCAGGCCTTGCACCATCGGCTGCGCAAACACGTGATCGATCAGCGCGCGGCCGTAGCCGTTGCCGCGCTCGGCCGGCAACACGAATACGTCGCAGAGGTACGCAAACGTCGCGTGATCGGTCACGAGCCGCGCGAACCCGACGAGCCGGTCGCCGACATACGCGCCGAAGCACAGCGAGCCGTCGATCGCACGCTCGACGACGTCGCGCGGAATACCCTGCGACCAGTACGCGTCGCGATGCAGGAAATCGAAGATCGCATCGATGTCGAGTTCGCGCTTGTCGGTGGAAAATCTCAGCGTGGCGGTTGGGGCTGCGGGCACGTCGGCTCTCCGGTCGGGTCGGGGCGGAGCAGCAACGATAGCGCGGCGCGGGGTACGCGACAAGCGAGGCCGAACTCGACATGTACAACATTCTGTACAGTAAACTCGCCCGTGCTATACTTGTACGGTTTAGAGTACAAGTGGAGTCAATCATGCGCACGATTCACTTTTCGGATGCCCGCGGCAATCTGAAGACGGTCATCGACCAGGTCGTCGACGACGCGGATGTGACGCTCATCACACGTCGCGACGCGCCGAACGCCGTCATCATGTCGCAGGAATACTACGACAGCCTGATGGAGACGGTTCACCTGCTCCGCTCGCCGGCCAACGTCGCCCACCTCGAACGCTCGATCGCGCAATTGCGCAAGGGCAAGGCGAAAGAGCACAAGCTGGCGGAGGACGATGAATGAGCGTACGCCGCGTGCTCTTTACTTCCGACGCGTGGGACGACTACGTTTATTGGCAAGGGCAAGATCGCAAGACGCTCAAGCGCATCAACCAGCTCATTCGCGAAGCCCAACGGACGCCGTTCGAAGGCATCGGCAAACCCGAACCGCTGAAGGCCAATCTGTCCGGTTTCTGGTCACGCCGCATCGACGATACGAACCGTCTCGTCTACGAAGCGGACGATCTTCAGATCAGCATCGTGTCCTGCCGCTATCACTACGCGTAGCGTCAATCGCCCCACCTTCCTGCTGCCGATCACCCGCATCATGCGCGACCCGTCGTGCAGGCAACGAAGCTGAATTCAGTGATATCGTCGGCGGCTCGACGAACCTGCCGCATCACTTCATGCCCTATCGACTCATCGCGTTCGACTTCGACGGCACCCTCGCCGATTCGCTCGACTGCTTTCTCGCGGCGCTCACGGAGGCGTCGCGCATGCACGGCTTTCGCGACGCGACGCCCGAGTTGCGCCCCGCACTGCGCGGCATGTCGGCGCGCGAGATCATCCGCGCGCTCGAGGTGCCGATGTGGAAAGTGCCGCGCGTGACGATCGACATGCGTCGGCTGATGCGGCCGCGCATCGCGCACGTGAAGCTGTTCCCCGGCGTCGACGCAACTTTCGACGCGCTCGCCGCGCGCGGCATCCGCATCGCGATCGCGACGTCGAACACCGAGGACATCGTGCGCGACCGGCTCGGCCCGCACGCGAGCCGATGCGTCGATACATTCGCCTGCGGCATTCCGCTGTTCGGCAAGGCGCGCCGGCTGCGCGCGCTCGTGCGCGAAGCCGGCATGCAGCCCGACGACGTGCTGTATGTCGGCGATGAAATCCGCGATGCCGAAGCGGCGCGCCGTGCGCGCATCGCATTCCAGGGCGTCGCTTGGGGTTACACGGCCCCCGACGCGTTGCAGGCGCATTGCGCGACGCCATTGCTGCCGCGTCTCGACGCACTGCTCGATCGCGTTTGACGGTGTGGTGCGCATCACGCGCTTCGCTTCGATTTGACGCGTCGTGACGCGCAACACGATGAAACGCCGATGACACGTGCGCACATCGCATCCATCGCATGCGCATCGCGCACGCAAAAATTGCCGCCACGACGCACGCAGCAGGTACGCCCTACCTGTTCGCGCTCACACCCCTCGATTGGTCTTACCAACCGTTACACAAACCACAGCGCGGTTGCACCTGCTACGGGAGCGCTCTCCTAGAATCAGTCGGGCCGGGAAACACTTCGAACGCCGCCGCGGCAGAGCGGCGAACGAGTCCGGCCCGGGCGCGCCCGGTCTCTCGCACAGCCGCGGATCACGCGATCCGCCCATTAATCAGAGCCCCGATCGACAGGAGGTCCCATGAACCGCTTTCCCCAAATCTCGCGCCTTGCATTGTCTGCCGCTGGCCTGCTTTTCGTCGCCGTGACGGCGACCGCGCAAACCGCTCAACCGGCGCCGGCCGCACCGACCGCCGCCACGCAAACGCGCATCCACGAAGCCGACCAGACCTTCATCACGGACGGCACGAAAACCGTGTCGACGCAACGCGACGCCGCACGCATCGCCGATTCGCGCACGTCGGACAGCCAGGTGAAGGCGTTCGCGCAACGCGTGTCGACCGAGGATGCGAAGATCATCCAGTCGATGCGCGCGGCCAGCCCGCGCGGCATCGACGTGCCGGCCAACGACCCCGACACGACCGTGCTGGACAGCATCAAGACGCTGCGCGGCGCGGAATTCGACAAGGCGTACATCGAGCAGGTCGCGCTCGCCGGCCAGCAGAAAACGATCTCGGCATTCCAGGCCGAAATCGCATCGGGCCGCGACACGAAGCTGAAGGAAGTCGCACGCCAGTCGCTGCCGATCCTGCAAGCCCACTACGCGGAAGCGCAGAAGCTCGCGCAACGCCATCACCTCGCATCGGCGCAGTAACGCCGGTCACGCCAGTCAGGCGATAACCCGCCGCGCAACCCGCGCGGCCCTCCGCTTCCCGATCGTCGCGTCGCCGTTCCCCTCTCCGGCGGCGCGAC
>Ga0207647_10004555_pt1 | contig 10270 bp, 8 predicted proteins | sample KBSCornC2_FD_184295 | JGI IMG/M metagenome (GOLD analysis project Ga0207647, IMG submission 184295) | Corn rhizosphere microbial communities from Kellogg Biological Station, Michigan, USA - C2 (SPAdes) (version 2) | ecosystem: Host-associated > Plants > Roots > Rhizosphere ...
CGGCGCGCGGGTTTCGATCCGATGCATGGCAAGCGGGAAGCCCACATTCTACGGTTTCGCGGCGGGTTGCGTCGCCGCGGGGGGCGCCGGTGCGCGTGGCGCGGCTCGCATGGGTGGCCGACGGCGGCCGTCCTTGGGTGCCCGTCGCCGGTGGCCATCCGCGGTGGCCTTCGCCGGGTGCCTATCGCCGGCGGCCTTCACCGGGTGCCCGTCGCCGGAGGCCGTCCCCGGGTGCCCATCGCTGGCGGCCGTCCCCGGGCGCCCGTCGCCGGTGGCCGCCCCCGGGTGCCCGTCGCGCGCAGAAGCAAAGCACAAAATATTGGTTCGGCCGCCGCGCGCGGCGCGCCACAATCGAATCTCGTTTCCAAGCAAAGCAAGCGAGGGCAATCATGCGCGCATGCAGCAAATCGGCGTGGCCGCCGCGGCTCGTGACCGTTCCGGGTCTGCACGGCAGCGAAGGCGCCCACTGGCAGACCTGGCTGGAGCGGCAGTTCCCGCGTTCGCTGCGGGTCGAACAGGCCGACTGGGACGCCCCCGATCTCGCGCGCTGGGCGCAGTCGGTGCGCGCGCTACTCGAGCGCGAGCGCGGCCCGTTCGTGCTGGCCGCGCACAGCTTCGGCTGCCTCGCGGCCGCGCATGCGCTCGCGCAATGGCCGCAGGCGGCCGACGTCGCGGGCGTGCTGCTCGTCGCACCGGCCAGTCCGAGGAAATTCACGTTCGCCGGAGCGTTCGATGCGCGCCGGCTCGCGGTGCCGTCGATCGTGATCGGCAGCGAGACCGATCCGTGGATGCCGCTCGCCGATGCACGCACGCTTGCGCAGCGACTCGGCAGCGCATTCGTGAACCTCGGCGACGCGGGGCACATCAACACCGCGGCCGGCTTCGGCCCATGGCCGCGCGCGAAATATTTCGTCGACACGCTGGTGCATTGCGCGGCGCCGCTGCGCTTTCGCGACGCGGACGACGGCTTCGACGCCGCGCTCGTCGACCGCGCGCTCGCGCACGCGGTCTGACACTCGTCGTCACGACGCTGCGTAGCGTCGTCGCGCCCTACGACGCGGCGACGGGCGCCACCGCGGCCGGATCCGAGTAGCTCGACCGGCCGTTCTCGACGTGACCCGCGAAGCGCCGCGAGAACGTGCCGTTCGCGCCGTCGCTCACCGTAACGTCATACCAGTGGTGGCTCGACGCGAGCACCCACTGCTCGACGCGTTCGTCGCCGCCGTGCAGCGTCACCTGGCGCGCTGGCGCGCCGTATGCGTTGTCGGCGAGCGTCAGCGTGACGTGGCCCGCGCCATGGTTGCGCAGCTTCAGGTACAGGTTGCCGTTCGCGATGTCGTAGCCGGCCTTCACCTCCGGCTGCGCGTGGTTGCGGCGGCGCGCGGTCGCGGCCGACACGTTGCCCGCGAACATCCGGACGAAGCCGTTCGGCCCGTACACCGAGAACGCATACACGCCGTTCGTCTCCGTCAGGTCGAAATCCGCGTGCAGCACGCGGCGCGCGCCGACCGTGTAGCGCCACGGGCCGTCGGTGCGGTTCGTCGCGTACACCTGGAAGTGCGCGCCCTGGTTGCCGCGGTTCGCGAACTCGATGCGCAGCGTGTTGCCGCCGTAGATGCTCGCGTTCACATGCAGTTCGTAAGGCAGCGCGCGTGCGGGCCGCACGCCGGGTTCCTGCGGGACGATCGGCGACGGCGTCGCGGGCACGGTGGGCGCGGGTTGCGACGTGCATTGCTGGTCGGCGATCGAGCGGTACTGGCTCGTATCGGGCAGCGACGGAAACGATGCATCCGACGAGCGGAAGTCGAACGCGGCGGTGAGGTCGCCGCAGACGGTGCGGCGCCACGGCGTGATGTTCGGCTCGTCGATGCCGAAGCGCTCGCCGATGAAGCGGATCACCGACGTGTGGTCGAACACCTGGGAGCACACGAAGCCGCCTTTCGACCACGGCGACACGACCGTCATCGGCACGCGCGGCCCGAGGCCGTACGGCAGCCCGTCGGCGGTGTAGCTGCCGCCGCGCCCCGGGTTCACGACGGTATGCAGCTCGCCGTCGGTCGTCACGGTCGACGCGCCCTGCGCGGCGGAGGTGGGCGGCTGCGGCGGCACGACGTGGTCGAAGAAGCCGTCGTTCTCGTCGTACATGATGAACAGCACCGTCTTCGCCCACACGTCCGGATTCGACGTCAGCGCGTCGAGGATCTGCGACGTGTAGTTCGCGCCGTACGCGGGCGTGTATTTCGGATGCTCGGAGAACGCGGCGGGCGGCAGCAGCCACGACACCTGCGGCAGCCGGTCGTTGATCACGTCGTCCTTCAGGTTGTCGAGCGTGCGCACCGTCTGCGCGCGCTGGTACAGCGACGAGCCCGGCTTCGCGTTGATGAAGTTCGTGAAGTTCTGCAGGATGTTCGTGCCGTAGTTGCCGTTGTACGGGTCGGCCCAGGTGAGCCCCTGCTGGTAGATCTGCCACGACACGCCGTTCGCCTCCAGCCGTTCGGGGAAGGTCGTCCACGACAGCAGCTGATACGCGGGCGGCAGGTCGCCGTCGACGTAGTCGGCGTTATCGAGCAGCGGGCCGCCGAACTTGCCGGTCGGGTCGACCGTGCCCGTCATCAGGTACGCGCGGTTCGGGTGCGTCGGCCCCGGCAGCGAGCAGAAGTAGTGGTCGCACACGGTGAACGCATCGGCGAGCGCATAGTGGAACGGGATGTCCTCGCGCACGTGATAGCCCATCGTCATGTCGGTCTTGTTCGCGGGCCACTGGTCGTAGCGGCCGCCGTCGATCGCCGCGTGGGTCTTCGCCCACGAGTGGTCGAGCGCGCCGAGGCACTGCGCGCTGGTCGTCTTCGTGTCGAGCCGAAACGGCAGCACCGGTTTCGTCGGGTCTTCCTTCGACGGCTGGTACCACACCGGCTTGCCGTTCGGCAGCGGGATCGGGAAGCGGTCGTTGTAGCCGCGCACGCCGCGCAGGTGTCCGAAGTAATGGTCGAACGAGCGGTTCTCCTGCATGAACACGACGATGTGCTGCACATCGCGGATCGTGCCGGTGCCGCGCGCGGCCGGAATCGCGAGCGCGCGGCGGATCGATTCAGGAAACGCGTTGAGCGCGACGGCGGCGCCCGCCGATTGTGCGACGGTATGCAGGAAACGGCGGCGGCTGGATGACGTCATGTTGTTTCACCTCGGTTCTGCGATCGGGGACGGGACAGGAACGGCGGGATCAGTGCGGCGACGACGCGGCGACGCCGGATGTGCCCGCGTTCGTCGCGGGCTTGGCGTCGTCGTCATCGTCGGGCGGGTAGTGGACGACGGGCGGCGCAAGCGGTGCGGCTTCCGACGCGGCGCTCGCGCCTGCACCGCTGTTGAATGCGCTCGCGGAGCCGGACGATGCGCCGGCCGGTGGCGAGCCGTCGGCCGTGTGCGCGTCGTGCGGCGCGTCGTCGCTGCAGGCGGCGACGAAGGTGGCGGCACACAGAACGACGACGAGGGCAACGCGACGCATGACTTCTCTCCTGGCAGGCGGATCGGGAAACGATTTCCAGTATGCCGGTGCGATGCGACGATTCGGTGAATCGTTTGCAACCGGGGCGTGATCGCGAAAGGCTTTCGTGAAGCTGACCGGATGCTTTCGCGAAGCATCGCATGCTCGCATGGTGGAATTTTCCAGCGGACGCGGAGGCCGCGCGTATTTACACGCGTGTGCAATGCGACGGCGGATTTATTGCGATGCCTGGGCGTGCGCGGCGCCCCAAATGCGATCGGCAATCGGCGGTCGATGCGCCGCGAATCACGCCGAAAAGCGGGCGTTTTTGCCGCTTTGCCAGCGCACGGCCAGCCACGCGCCAGCGTCGTGCCATGCATGCGTCAAGAAAGGCGGCGCGGCCAGTGAGCCGCGCGTTCGCGCCGCGTGTCGATGCCGGCGCCGCGCGTTGGGGCGCTACCCGCACATACCCGCGGCACCGGAATTGCTAACTGCGCCGATGCGCGTGCCGTCGCGCGCGGCCATCCGCGCACGGGCGGCACATCTGCATCCATTCACCCCATGGAGCGAGCAGAAGTCATGTCCAGCGATCGATCCGATTCCCCGTCCGCCGAACCGGCGCGCGATGCCGGCCCGCCGACACCCGCGCCCGGCGATTCAGCGGCGCTGCCGTTGCCGCACGATACGCCGTCGAGTGCCGCACGGCGCCGCTTCTTGCAATCCGCGGCCGCGGCCGCGACGGTCAGCGCCGCATCGCATGTTCATCCGCAGCCCGCGCATGCCGCGTCCGCATCGGCTGCCCCGCACCGCAATCCGGTCCCGGCACAACCGGTGCATCTCGACATCAACGGGCGCGCCTACACGCTGCAGCTCGAACCGCGCGTCACGTTGCTCGACGCGCTGCGCGAATATGCGGGGCTCACGGGCACGAAGAAGGGCTGCGACCGCGGGCAGTGTGGCGCCTGCACGGTGCTCGTCGACGGGCGGCGCATCAATGCGTGCCTGACGCTCGCGGTGATGCACGAAGGCCAGCGGATCACGACCGTCGAGGGCCTCGCGCGCGGCGGCGTGCTGAGCCCCGTGCAGCGTGCGTTCGTCGAACACGATGCGTTCCAGTGCGGCTACTGCACGTCCGGCCAGCTCTGCTCCGCGACCGCGCTGCTCGACGAGTTCTCGTCCGGGGCCGCGAGCGCCGTCACCGACGATGTGCGGCGGCGCCCGGCGCAGCTGTCGGACGACGAGATCCGCGAACGCATGAGCGGCAACCTGTGCCGCTGCGGCGCGTACCAGAACATCGTCGCCGCCGTGCGCGCCGCGCACGCGGCGCGCGGCTAGCCGACGGAGGGCACCGCAATGGAAGCGATCTCCTACGAACGCGCCACCGACGTCGCCGCTGCCGTGCGCGCGGCGCAGCGGCCGGGCGCGGCGTTCATCGGCGGCGGCACGAACCTGCTCGACCTGATGAAGGGCGGCGTCGCACGGCCCGTCGCGCTCATCGACATCACGCGCATCGCCGGCCTCGACTCGGTCGATGCGTTGCCCGGCGGCGGGCTGCGCATCGGTGCGCTCGTGCGCAACAGCGACGCGGCCGACCATCCGCGCATTCGCACCGACTATCCGCTGCTGTCGCAAGCGCTGCTCGCCGGCGCGTCCGCGCAATTGCGCAACATGGCGACCGTGGGCGGCAACCTGATGCAGCGCACGCGCTGTCCGTATTTCTACGATCCGGCGTTCGCGCAATGTAACAAACGCGCGCCGGGCAGCGGATGCGCGGCGATCGGCGGCCACAACCGGATGCACGCGATACTCGGCGCGAGCCCGCAGTGCGTGGCGGTGAACCCGTCGGACATGAGCGTCGCGCTCGCGGCGCTCGACGCCGTCGTGCAGGTGAGCGGCCCGCACGGCGCGCGGCAGATTCCGTTCGCGTCGTTTCACCGCTTGCCCGGCGATCGGCCCGATCTCGACACGACGCTCGAGTCCGGCGAACTGATCACCGCGGTCGACCTGCCGCCGCCGCGCTTCGCCGACCATGCGCACTATCTGAAGGTGCGCGACCGCGCGAGCTACGCGTTCGCGCTGGTGGCCGTGGCCGCCGCGTTGCGAATGGACGGCCCGCGCATCGCGGAGGCGCGGATCGCGCTCGGCGGCGTCGCGCACAAGCCGCTGCGCGCGACGGCCGCGGAACGGCATCTCGCGGGGCGCGAGCCGACCGATGCCGCGCTGCGCGAGGCGGCCGCGCTCGAGCTGCGCGATGCGCGGCCGCTCGACGGTAACGGATTCAAGGTCGCGCTCGCGCAGCGCGCGATCGTGCGCGCGGTGACCCTCGCCGCCGGCGCGACGGGAGGTGCCGCATGAACACGTTGACGGGACAGCCGCTCGACCGCGTCGACGGCGAACTCAAGGTGACGGGCGGCGCGCGTTATGCGGCCGAGTTTGCCGATGCGCGGCTCGCGCATGCGGTGCTCGTGACCAGCACGATTCCATCGGGACGCATCGAGTCGATCGACACGGCGCGCGCCCGCGCGATGCCGGGCGTGCTGCTCGTGATGACGCACGAGAATGCGATGCGGCTGCCGAACGGCGGCCGTCCGCCGCTGTCGCCGCCCGCCGGGCGCCGGCTCACGCTGCTGCAGGACGACGCGGTGCGCTACAGCAACGAGCCCGTCGCGGTCGTCGTCGCCGATACGCTCGAGCACGCGACCGACGCCGCGAATGCGGTGCGCGTGCGCTATCGCGCGAGCAATGCCGCGCTCGATTTCGCGCGCGAGAAGGGCGCCGCACGCGTGCCGCCGAAGCAGCAGGGGCGCGCGATGGACACGCAGCGCGGCGACGTCGACGCGGGCCTGCGCGAAGGCGCGGTGCGCATCGACGCGACCTATACGACGCCGATGCAGCATCACAACCCGATCGAGCCGCACGCGACGATGGCGCACTGGGACGGGCCGACGCTCACGCTGCACGATGCGACGCAGGGCGTGTCGGGCGCGAGCACAGCGGTGGCCGCGGTCTTCGGCATCGCACCGGAACAGGTCCGCGTGATTTCACCGTTCCTCGGCGGCGGCTTCGGCTGCAAGGGATCGTCGTGGTCGCACGTGTCGCTGTGCGCGATGGCCGCGAAGCAGGTCGGTCGCCCGGTCCGGCTCGCGCTGACGCGGCCGCAGATGTTCGGCCCGGTCGGCGGCCGGCCGTTCACCGAACAGCGCATCGTGCTGGCCGCCCGCCACGACGGCACGCTGACCGCGATGCGCCACGACTCGATCGTCACCACGTCGACCTTCGAGGACTGGACGGAGATGTGCGGGATGCCGTCGCGCATCATGTATGCGGTACCGAACCAGGCGACCACGCACCGGATCGTGGCGCTGAACGTCGGCACGCCGACGTTCATGCGCGCGCCCGGCGAGACGCCCGGCTCGTTCGCGCTCGAATCGGCGATGGACGAACTCGCGTGGCGGCTCGGGATGGATCCGGTCGCGCTGCGGCTCGCGAATTATGCCGAGGTCGATCCTGAGGACGGCAAGCCGTGGTCGAGCAACAAGCTGCGCGAGTGCTACCGCGTCGGCGCGCAGCGCTTCGGCTGGTCGCGCCGCACCGGCGCGCCGCGCACGATGCGCGACGGCGACACGCTGATCGGCCTCGGGATGGCGGCCGCCACGTATCCGGCGAACCGCAGCGAGGCGGCGGCGCGTGCGCGCATCCTGCCGGACGGCACGGCCGAAGTGGCGTCGGGCACGCAGGACATCGGTACGGGCACCTACACGGTGATGACGCAGGTCGCCGCCGATGCGCTCGGCTTCGCGCCGCAACACGTGCGTTTCGTGCTCGGCGATTCGAGCCTGCCGCGCGCGCCGGTATCGGGCGGCTCGCAATCGGCGGCGAGCGTCGCGCCGGCCGTGCGCGAGGCCGCACTGCAGGCGCGCGCTAAGCTGATCGCGCTGGCGATCGCCGATCCGGGCTCGCCGCTGCACGGCGCGGCGGCCGACGACGTGACGATCGACGACGGCTGGCTCGTGCATCGCGGCGACCCGTCGCGGCGCGATCCGGCCGCGGCGGTGATCGCACGGGCGGGCGGCCGTCCGATCGACGCGCAGGCGACGACGAAGCCGGGCGACGAGAAGTCCCGCTACGCATCCCACTCGTTCGGCGCGGTGTTCGCGGAAGTACACGTCGACGCCGAACTCGGCACGATCCGCGTGCCGCGCATCGTCGGCGTGTACAGCGTCGGCCGCGTGCTCAATGCGAAGACCGCGCGCAGCCAGCTGCTCGGCGGGATGGTGTGGGGGCTGGGCACCGCGCTCGAGGAAGGTTCGCATCTCGACGTGCGGCACGGCCGCTTCACGAATGCGAACCTCGCCGAATATCACGTGCCGGTGAATGCGGATATCGGCGAGTTCGACGTGACCTTCGTCGACGAGAGCGACACGCATTTCAATCCGCTCGGCATCCGCGGTATCGGCGAGATCGGGATCACCGGCGTGCCGGCCGCGATTGCCAACGCCGTCTATCACGCGACGGGCGTGCGCGTGCGCGATCTGCCGATCACGCTCGACAAGGTGGCGATGCCGGCGCGCGCCTGAGCGCGTCAGCGTCGCGGCGTCCTGCGCCGCACTTCGCTGCGCAGCCAGTCGAGCCACGTGCGGATCGCCGCTTCGTGCGGATGGCCGGGGCGCCACACCACGTAGTGCGCATAGACGTCGGTCACGCGCACCGTCGACACGCGCACGAGCGTGCCGGCCGCGAGTTCGGGTTCGATCAGCGAGCGGCGCGCGAGCGCGACGCCGCGTCCTTTCAGCGCCGCGTCGATCAACGCGTTCGCATCGGTGAAGCGCGGCGCGCGCGCGGATTCGACGAGGTCGAGGCGCGCGGCCTGGAACCACGGTTCCCACGGCTGCGCGGGATGGCGCAGCAGGGTCGCGCGCACGAGATCGGCCGGCGTGCGCGGCGCGATGCCGTCGCGATTGCGGTACGCGGGGCTCGCGACCGGAAAGACCGTCTCGTTCATCAGCTTCTCGGCGACGACGCCCGGCCAGGTGCCGGGCCCGTAGCGCAGCGCGACGTCGATGCGGTCGCGCTTGCGCAGCGGCGCGAGCGCCGCGTCCGGATGCAGCGAGATCGCGATGTGCGGATGCGCGGCCGCGAAGCGCGGCAGGCGCGGCGCGAGCCAGCGCTCCGCGACGCTCGGCAGCACGCTCACGTTCAGCGTGACGTCGCAGGTGCGCGGGCGGTCACGCACGGCGAGCGCCGGCTCGAACGCGCGTTCGAGCACGCTCAGGCCCTGGCGCACCTGCAGCACGAGCGCATGCGCGGCATGCGTCGGCGTGGCGCCGTTGCGCTCGCGCGTGAACAGCGGATGGCCGAGCTGCGCTTCGAGCGCGCGGATGTGCTGGCTGACCGCGCCCTGCGTGAGCGCGAGTTCGTCGGCCGCGCGCGTGAAGCTCTGCAGCCGCACGGCGGCTTCGAACGCACGCAGCGTCTGCAGCGGGGGAAGGTGGATGCGTCGCATCACGCATTAGTAGCACTAATGCCCGAGCACGACAATTCATCGTTTGTGGCGGCCGGCCGCGCGCTCCTACACTCGGTTCCGTCTTTCAACGAGTCCACCGGGCAACGCCATCCATGAACGCATATCGTCTCTATCTTTCGCCGGGCGCGTGTTCGCTCGCCGCCCACATCGCGCTCGAGGAAACCGGCGCGCCGTTCGACGTCGAGATCGTGTCCGTGCGCGAGCGGCAGAACCTCGACGCGCGCTATCTCGCGATCAATCCGAAGGCGCGCGTGCCCGTGCTCGCGATTCCGGGCGAGCCGCGCGTGCTGACCGAAACGCCTGCGATCCTCACGTATCTCGCGCGCCGTCATCCGGACGCGCGGCTGCTGCCGCTCGACGATCCGCTGCGCGAGGCGCGCTGCCACGAATGGCTCGCCTGGCTGGTCGGCTGGGTGCACGGCGTCGGCTACGGCACGCTGTGGCGGCCGGGACGCTTCATCGGCGATCCTGCGCTGCACGGCGCGATCAGCGCGCACGGGCGCGGCCTGATCGACGCCGCGAACGCATCGATCGAAGCCGCGCTCGCCGACGGCCGCACGTGGGCCGAGCCGGGCGGCCATTCGATCGTCGATCCGTTCCTGCTGGTGCTGTATCGCTGGGGTGTCGCGATCGGGCTCGACATGACGCGGCATCCCGCGTGGACCGCGCATGCGCAGCGCGAGGCCGAGCGGCCGGCTGCGCGGCGCGCGCTGGCGCGCGAGCAGGTCTGACACGCGGCCGCGGCTGGCTGGTTGGCGGCATGGCTGCTTCGTTCGACGGGGCGTTCGCCGAGTCGTTCGGATAACGAAGTTCGGACGTGTCCAATTGCCCTGTCGCGCCCATTCCATTGTAATGAGAATCATTCTCAACAATGGAGTGGAATGAACATGAGCCGTTGCATTCAGTCGCGCGCGACGCCGCCGCGCCGTGCGAGCGCGTCCGTCGCATTCGCGATGATGACCTGTGCGGCCGCGCCCGCCTGCGCGGACGAGGGCGAGCCGCGGCATGCGCCGCACCTGAGCCCGATCTTCGTTCACGGCGAGCGCGACGCGGGTTCGCGCGTCGACCGCTCGGGTTCCGCCAAATATGCGACGCCGCTGCTCGACGTGCCGCAGACGATCACCGTCGTGCCGCGCGTGGTGCTCGACGAACAGCAGGCGCTGAGCCTGCGCGAGGCGCTGTCGAACGTCGCGGGCATCACGTTCAACGCCGGAGAGGGCGGCGGCGGTTCGGGCGACATGTTCAATATCCGCGGCTTCGGCGCG
>Ga0207647_10004559_pt1 | contig 10267 bp, 8 predicted proteins | sample KBSCornC2_FD_184295 | JGI IMG/M metagenome (GOLD analysis project Ga0207647, IMG submission 184295) | Corn rhizosphere microbial communities from Kellogg Biological Station, Michigan, USA - C2 (SPAdes) (version 2) | ecosystem: Host-associated > Plants > Roots > Rhizosphere ...
TGGCTCCCCCGCCTCGATCGCCTCGGTCGGCTTGCCGCCGCACAGATCGAGCACCAGTTGGGTTGCGATGGCGAGGCCGTCGCCCAGGAAGGCCGGATCCACGCCGCGTTCGAAACGCTGGCGCGCGTCGCTGGTGAGACCTAGCTTCTGGCCCGTGCGCGCGATCGTGTCCGGCGTGAAATAGGCGCATTCGATCAGCACGTCGGTCGTGCTTTCGGTCACGCCCGACGCCTCGCCACCCATGATGCCGCCGATATCGTGGACGTGGGCGTCGTCGGCGATGACCGTCATGTCCGCGTCGAGCGCATATTCCTTGCCATTGAGCGCGACCAAGGTCTCCCCCTGACGGGCCTTTCGCGCGACCAGACCGCCCTTCAGTTTGGCCACATCATAGACATGGAGCGGTCGGCCATGATCGAGCATCACATAATTCGTGATGTCGACCAGCGCCGAAATCGGCCGCTGATCCACCGCCTTCAGGCGGCGCTGCATCCAGTCGGGCGAGGCGCCGCTGCGCACGCCCTTCACCACGCGTCCGAAGAAAGCAGGACAACCCTCCGCATCGTGCGTGGCGATATCGACCGGCGATTTGCCGTCGCTCCTGATCGTGGGAATGTCGAGCGGCTTCAGCGTGCCGTAGCCGCCGGCGGCCAGATCGCGCGCGATGCCGCGCACGCCCATGCAATCTTGCCGGTTGGGTGTGATCGAGATGTCGATGACCGGATCGGACAGGCCCGAATATTCGGCAAAGGTCGCGCCGATCGGCGCGTCGTCCGGCAGTTCGATGATGCCGTCATGATCGTCGCCAAGCTCGAGCTCACGCGTCGAGCACATCATGCCGTTGGATTCGACCCCGCGGATCGCGGCGACCTTGAGCACCATACCGTTGGCCGGCACCGTCGCGCCGGGCTGGCCGAACACGCCGATCAGGCCCGCGCGCGCATTGGGTGCGCCGCACACGACCTGCAGCCCCTTGCCGTCGCCCGCGTCGACCGTGAGCACCTGCAATTTGTCCGCCTGTGGATGCGGTGCCGCGGTCAGAACCTTGGCGATGCTGAAGCCGTGGAGCTTCGCTGCCGGATCCTCAACGCCTTCGACTTCCAGGCCGAGCCTGGTCAGCCCCACCACGATCTCGTCGAGTGTGGCGGTCGTGTCGAGATGGTCCTTGAGCCAGGAAAGGGTGAACTTCATGCGCCCACTCCCCCGCTGAGCGTGGGCACATCCAAGGCGCGGAATCCGTAATGCCTGAGCCAGCGCAGATCGCCGTCGAAGAACGCGCGCAGGTCGTCCATTCCATATTTGAGCATCGCGAGCCGATCGACGCCGGTGCCGAACGCGAAGCCCTGATATTCGGCGGGATCGAGCCCACACGCGGCGATCACCTTGGGGTGGACCATGCCGGATCCCAGCACCTCCATCCAGCCTTCCGATCCGCCGATCACGCGCCGGCCCTTCTCGATCGAATAGCCGACATCGACCTCCACCGAGGGTTCGGTGAAGGGGAAATATGAGGGGCGCAGGCGCAGCACGATATCCTCGCGCTCGAAGAAGGCCTTGAGGAAGGTCTCGAGCGTCCAGCGCAGATGGCCGAGATGGATACCCTTGTCGATCACCAGGCCCTCGATCTGGTGGAACATCGGCGTGTGGGTCGCGTCGCTGTCCGAGCGGTAGACGCGGCCTGGCGCGATGATCCGGATCGGCGGCTTCGCCTTCGTCATGGTGCGGATCTGCACCGGCGAGGTGTGCGTGCGGAGCAGCATGCGATGCTCCTCGCCCTCGACCACGGGGAAGTAGAACGTGTCGTGCATCGCACGCGCCGGATGCGTCTCAGGAATGTTGAGCGCGCTGAAATTGTGCCAATCGTCCTCGATCTCAGGCCCGGTCGCGACCGCGAAGCCCAGATCGGCGAAAATCTCCGCCAGTTCGTCCATCACCTGGCTGACCGGGTGGACCGAGCCCGGCGCCGCAGCCGCGACCGGCAGCGTCATGTCCAGCTTCTCGGAAGCGAGTTTCGCTTCCAGCGCCGCGCCGTCGAGCGCCGCCTTGCGATCGGCGATAGCGTCGGCGACGGCCGCGCGCAGCCCCTGGATCGCAGGGGCCTTATCCTGCCGTTCCTCGGGCGACATGCCGCCCAGCGTCTTGAGCAACGCCGTGATCGTGCCGCTCTTGCCGAGCGCGCTCACCCGAATCGCTTCGAGGGCGTCCGCATCGGCGTTCGCGATCGCGCCGAGAAGGTCGGCTTTCTGTTGTTCTAGGTCAGTCATCGGATTTGGTGTCGGTCCCGTTCACGCGTGCCTTATGCGAGGCAGCGGAGAATCAAAAGGGCGCGGAAGCCTGTTCAGCCGCCGCGCCCTTCGAATGGCTTGCTGGGTACCGGCTTACGCCGCGACCCGCGCTCCTTCCGGAAGCGCCGCCTTCGCCTGGGCGATGATGGCGCTAAAGGTTTCCGCCTCGTGCATGGCGAGGTCGGCCAGGACCTTCCGGTCCAGCTCGACGCCGGCCAGCTTCAGACCATGCATGAACACGCCATAGGTCAGGCCTTCGGCCCGAACAGCGGCGTTGATGCGCTGGATCCAGAGCGCACGGAACGAACGCTTCTTTACCTTGCGGTCGCGATAGGCATACTGACCCGCCTTCTCCACCGCCTGGCGGGCGATGCGGATCGTATTCTTGCGACGGCCGTAATAGCCCTTCGCATCCTCAAGGATGCGCTTGTGCTTCGCGTGCGTAGTTACGCCGCGCTTGACGCGTGCCATTTCCCGCTACTCCTTAGTTGAGGCCGTAGGGCGCCCAGAGCTTGACGCGCGCCGTATCGGCGTCGGCAAGCACAGAGGTGCCGCGGTTCTGGCGAATATATTTCGCATTGTGCGAGATCAGGCGGTGACGCTTACCGGCGACGCCGTGCTTCACCTTGCCGGTGGCGGTGAGCTTGAAGCGCTTCTTGACGCCGCTCTTCGTCTTGAGCTTGGGCATTTTCGTCTCCTTTTCGAGAGCGATCACGAACAGCCACGGCAGCCCATACCGGCCGGGCGGTTCATCCAAATCGCTGGAAGGGCGCGCCTATAGGGCAGTCGATCGCAGAGCGCAACTGCCTTGGGACCGTTGCGGAACCGACCCCACAAGTGGGGGTTTTCCTCCCTTATGGCCGATGCATCCACCGCAGAGTCGGGGAGGATCGCCCCTTCCCCTCCCCCGGAGCCGACGCACAAACGCGACCTCGGCACACGCACGCTCGCCGTGGGCATTTCAGTGCTAGCGACCTTGATTGGCCTCCTCTTAATGGCCTGGCTGGTGCTGTTCGTCACGAAGGGTCGGTTCCTGAAACATACGTTCGAGCGGATCGCGAGCTATCATACCGGCCGAACCGTCAAGGTTGCTGGGGATTTCAATCTCTATTTAGATCCGGTTGCGACCAAGTTCCTGGCTGAAGGGCTGACTATCTCTAACCCGAGCTGGGCGTCTAAACCCAATCTGTTCCAAGCAAAGTTGCTCGACGCGCGCATTGACACGCTGTCTTTCCTCTTCAGTGATCGATCGCGGATCCACTGGATCAACCTGCAAAACGGCGACGCCGATCTCGAGTGGGACCGGACACATCAGTGGAACAGCTGGACATTCGGCGGTCCAAGGACACAGGGCAAACCCTTCCAAATGCCGCTGATTCAACGAGCGCAGGTCGCGGGTACCGATGCCCGTTATCGCGACCCGCGCATGCAACTTGCGGTCGACGTTCATTTCGAGCCGATCAGTGCGCAAGATAGCCGCTTCGCCAACAATATCCGATTCCGCGGCACGGGCGTGATGCGGGGCAATGCGGTCCGTCTCTGGGGCCAGCAATCTTCACCCAACGAGCTTCTCGCCGGCGGCGAGAACAAGTTCGAGCTGCACGTCCATGGTTCCCGCACGCAAATCGACGTCGCGGGCACGCTCCCTGGCGCGACGGTTATCGAAGGCACCGACCTAGCCGTCGCGGCGCGGGGCCAAAATCTGCGCGATCTGTTCGATCTGATCGGCGTCGCCGTGCCCGACACTCGCGCTTATCGGCTACGCGCGCATCTCATGAAGAACGGCGATGATTATCGCTTTACCCGCTTGGTAGGCAGCTACGGCAATAGCGACCTGTCGGGCGCGCTGACCGTTACCATACCGGCCAACCCTGATGAACGCATGTTCCTCAAGGCTGATCTGGCGTCGCGCCATGTCGACATCATCGATATCGGGCCATTCATCGGCTACGAGCCCAATAAGCTGGCAACACAGGGCGCAACGGCCGCGGCCACCACGCAGCATGCACGCGACGGGGTTCCTCATATCCTTCCGGACGCGCCGCTCCGCATCGATGCCATCAGGGGATTCGATGCCAAGGTCGATTACCGGGTCGCCACGATCAAGCAGCCCTTCGTCCCCGTTTCGAACATCGTGCTTGGTCTCGACCTAGATCGCAGCCTGCTCAAACTCAGCCCGCTCAACTTCGATATGGCGGGCGGCCATCTGCGTTCCGACATCACCATCAACGCGCGCAACCCGCAGGTTGCGACCGATTACGATATCCGTCTGTCCCCAACGCCGATCGGCAAATTATTCTACAAGACGGGCGTAGAGGATGCCGGAACGACGGGCGTGATCACGGCGCGCGTGAAGATGCACGGCACCGGCGATTCGTTGCGAAAGAGCCTGGCCAATTCCAGTGGGCGAATTGCCATCATCCTGCCCAAGGGCAGTTTCTGGACCAAATATATCCAGCTGAGCGAATTCGACCTGGGCGTGTTCCTCCAGCGGCTGCTGCAGGACAAGCTCAAGAAGCCGGTCGATGTGAATTGCGGCCTGATCGCCTTCACCGTGCGCGACGGTATCGCCGCGGCGGATCCGATCCTGATCGACACGACCAAGAATGTGATGACGGCGAAAGGCGGCTTCAGCTTCAAGGACGAGAGTTTGAGCATGGCATTCCGTGCAGACGCCAAGAAGTTCAGCCTCTTCTCCGGCCAGTCGCCGGTCGGGATCGGCGGCTATTTTGCCCAACCGAAAATGCAGATCATCACGCCCCAATTGCTGACGCGCGCGGGTGCCGGTGTTGCGCTCGGCGTGGCGGCAAGCCCGATTGCGGCGCTGCTCGCATTTGTCGATCCAGGCGACGCCAAGAGCGCTGCCTGCGGGCCGGTTCTTGCAGGCGCCCATGCGACCGCGCAGCGCACCTCCAAGGGTGAGCCGCGCAAGGACGTCGGGACCGGCAAAAGCGGAGAGGTAAAGGCAGAAAAGAAGGACCAGAAATTTCTAAAGCCGTGATCGCACCACGCGCCCTCGGGAGCTTATGCTGTTCGCGAGCATTTCCATAGCGTAACAGATAGAGAAATCAGGCGAGGAGTAAGAGGTGGGATCGCAGGCCCGCGTCGCATCGCGGTTCGTGACTGGCCGCACCCGTGCCGCGCGTCTGGCGATACTTCTCGGGCTGCTGACCGCGCTCCGGGGTGCGGCTGCCTGCGCCGGTGCCCCGACCGAGCATGCGGTCGAAGCGCGATATCTCCAGAAATTTGCGCCGTTCGTGCAATGGCCGCCCACCGCATTCGAGAGCGCGACCGCCCCGCTCGCAATCTGCATTGCCGGTCCAGATCCGTTCGGTCCCAGGCTCGAGAACGCGGTGCGTGATCAGCACGTCAATGGCCACGCCATAGTCGTGCGCCACGTCGACGCAGTACGACCGGGCATGGGCTGCCATATCCTGTTCGTGGCTGGTGACGGCGGCGAGGGCGCTGAAGAGGCATTGCGAGCAATCACGCACGAACCCGTACTTACCGTAACGGATGGCGACGGAGGCGTGAACGGTAGTATCATCCAGTTCGTAATGGTTGCTGGACGCGTGCGCTTCACGATTGACCAGAACGCGGCCCAGAATAGCGGCATCGCGATCAGCTCAAAGCTGCTCGAGCAGGCGGTGAATGTGACGCGATGAATCGACGCCCGTTCCTTCGCCGTTTGATGACCGCGCTGGCTAGGACGCCCGCCGTTGGCATCGGCATCGCTTCACTACTGCTCGTCGCCAGTCTCGGTCTCGCTTATCACAACGAAGGTCAAATTCGCGGCGAGAAAATTCGCGAGGTTGAGGTTCAGGCGCGCGTGCTCGCCGCCAGCCTGGCGGGCCCGCTGGCCTTCGATGACATGGCCGCAACCCATGAATATATCGATGCGCTCAAGGCCAGCCCGGATTTCGATGCCGTCGGCGCTTATGACACCAAGGGAAGGTTGGTAGCAGGCTTCGCCCGCTCCGGGGAGCCGCTGCCGCCTACGAACCGTATCGAGCCGCCGCGGGTACGCGGCACTGAGATCATCGTCACCACCCCTGTCGAGCAAGGCGATACACAACTCGGTTCCGTCTATGTCGGCGCCGCGACCGAAAGCTGGTCGCGTCGCGCGAGCCGCTATCTCGGCATCGCCATAGTGATCGTGATGGCCTGCCTGCTGGTGGCGGTGTTGGGAGCTTTCTACGCCTCGGTCAGCGCTGCCAATCGCCGCCTTCAGGCCGCAATCGCCGGCCGCAAGGGTGTGGAAGAAGCGCTTCGGCAAGCACAGAAGATGGAGGCGATGGGTCAGCTCACCGGCGGCGTTGCGCACGATTTCAACAATCTGCTGATGGTGGCTTCCTCAGGCATGGAATTGCTCGATCGCACCACCGATCCGGTACGCCGCGAACGCCTGAAGGATGGAATACGTCAAGCAATCGAGCGCGGAGCCAAACTGACACAGCAGCTGCTGACTTTCGCGCGCCGTTCGCCGCTTTCGCCCGAGGTGCTGGACGTCGGCGAACGAATTCGCGGCTTGCAGGAACTCCTCGCTCGTTCGCTGCGCGAGGACATCAGCGTGGAGCTGGACTTTGCCGAGGGCCTCTGGCCGATCGAGGTCGACCCCTCGCAACTGGATGTGGCCATTCTCAATATTGCGATCAACGCGCGCGATGCGATGCCGAACGGCGGCACGATCTGTATAGGCGCCCACAATTATCCGGCCGCGCGCCAAGGCGTGCACGACATGGTGCGCGTCGCCATCCGCGATACGGGCGGTGGAATTGAACCGGAGCTTCTGGAAAAGGTATTCGAACCCTTCTTCACGACCAAAGGCGTGGGGACCGGCACGGGTCTTGGGCTGAGCCAGGTTTATGGTTTCGTTCGTTCGTCGGGTGGCGACGTCCGGATCGAGAGCACCCCGGGCAAAGGCACCACTGTCTTCCTGCTATTTCCCCGATCGAGCCAGCCCCTTCCCCGCGGCAACCGCGGGGACGGAGCTTTCAGCAGGGCCGAGCATGATGCCACGGTTCTCATCGCCGAGGATGATGAGCATGTTGCCACGCTGGTGAGCGAGATGCTGCGCGAACTCGGCTACAAATCGAAACGTGGCGCAACCGCGGCAGAGGTGTTGCGGATGATTGAGGAATCGGGGCCGTTCGACGTCGTTCTCTCGGACATGATCATGCCTGGAAAGATGAACGGGCTCGAGTTGGCGCAAGAGATTGTCCGCCGTGAGCCTAACCTGCCGGTGGTGCTGATGACGGGCTATAGCGATGCCGCGGCTTCCGCCACGGCCGAGGGCTTTCCGCTGCTGGTCAAGCCCTACACAATGGAAGCCTTGGGCGATGTACTGGCGGAGGCGCTACGCACAACAGGTCCGCCAGCGCAAAACGCCGCTTCCTGATCACCTCGTCGGTGTTGCCGTTGCGAAAAGGGCGTCGCAGGTCCACATGGCGGCAATGGAAGAACAGCCCATTCCGGATAGCGCGAGCCCAACCTGGCGCGCGATGAAGCGTGGTCTGAGAATGCGCTGTCCGAGCTGCGGCAGCACGCCTCTATACCGCTCCTACCTCAAGGTTCAGCCCGTCTGCCCGTCATGTGGCGCGGCCAATGGCGAATTCCGCGTCGATGACGCTGCTTCTTATTTCACCGTGTTGATCGTCGGACACGTGGTCGTTGCCCCCATGCTCGCCTTCGAGGTGATATGGGATGCGTCGCTTGTACTTACGCTGGCGATCGCGCTTCCTGCCGTCGGCCTGGTTGCGTTGGGTGGGCTGCCTTTCATTAAAGGCGCAATTCTCGGGCTGATGTCGGCCCATGACCGGCGCGCCCGTGCGGAAGCCATGCGTCCGAAATCGCCGCCCGGTCCCTGGTCGTGATGCGCCGTTAGCGCCTCGCGGAAAGAGGGCGACGGTTCTGTACGACGGCCTGCTCTATTTTGCGGGGTTCTCGACCGCCGGAAGTGGCGGCGTTGGCGACGGCGCCGTGGGACGCACTTCGATAATCGTGCCATCCGGCCGGTAGTGGAGCCGATCGACGCTGATCGATCTTCTATAGTTCCCACCCTTCGGCAGCGCCGCATTGTGGTAAAACAGGAACCAGTCACCGCCCTTCTGCACAATCGCCTCGTGATTGGTGAAAGTGTTGACCCGATCGAGGACGATGCCGCGATAGGCGAATGGGCCAGTGGGCGTCTTCGACGTCGCATAGGCGATCTGGCCGGGCCAGCCGGTCGAATAGGAAAGATAATAAATGCCGTCGCGTTTATGGAGCCAGGGCGCCTCGCCGTAAGGCGTGCTGGGCGTCCCGTTGCTGATCTCGACATCCCTGATCGGCCCCGCGAGGCTGATCATGTCTCGACCTAGTTCGACCACCTTCGGCTTTCGGGTGCCAAAAAACATGTATGCGCGCCCGTCATCGTCGACGAAAACCGCCGGATCGATCGGCTCGACCCCCGCATTGGCATCCCTGGCATTATCGAGCAGCGGCCCCCCGATGGCATCGGTGAAGGGGCCTTTGGGCGAAGACGCCTTTGCAACGCCGATCTTGGTACGGTCCACCGGCAGATAGAGATAGGTTGTGCCGTCGCGCTCCACCGCGTGAGGCGCCCAGGCAAGCCCTTTCGCCCACTTGAATCCTGCGACCGAAAAAATTTCCCCATCATCGCGCCAATTTTTCATGTCGGCTGAGGACAACAGCCGCCAAGCGGGCGAATTCCAATATTTGCCGTCATTTCCACTATCGTCGGTGGCGTAAACATAGACGCGTCCACCGCTCACCAGCGGTGCTGGATCCGCCACGAACCGGTCCGTCACAAGCGGATTCGCGGACACGGGAGAGACTGCCGCCAGGTAGACGGCGGACATCGCTATGATGAGGAGGCATGACGCCGCGCCCCGCCATTGGGAGATAATGCTCATGCTGTCGTCTCCGTAACCAATCGGCAGGAGCTGTAGCTTTAATCATACAATTAGAACAAGCGCCGCGTCCCATTGTTGAGTTCTTGGGCCGACCGATTTTGCCCGCGGATCGATCGGGCTAGCCACGGAGAAAGCACCACTCATCATGAAAGGATCAAGCGGGCTCGGGCGTCCGCTGGATGATCCCGCTTGCCAGTTTCCCGCTAAGCTCGGCGAGATGATCAAAGTGCGCTTCAAAATGCGCCATCCCTTGGCTGAGCGATCGCAGTTCCGTTTCCAGCCCGTGCAGTTCCGCTTCAGGTAATAGCAGTTCGATCCTGTCCCACCGCGACCAGCCTTCCAGCGGAACGATGCCCAGCATTTGGCCGCGCCGGCTCGTTGCCGCCGAGGTGATCCGAGACACCGCGCTGCCCGGCGCATCGATGGTCACATGCGCAATCGGTTCAAGCAAATAGGGAGCGGCGGCGGCCAAGGCGTCTGCCATGGCTATTCGGCCAGCCGTACGAAAGGCGAGTTCTGAGCTGTCGACGCTGTGGAAGGACCCGTCAACCAGCGCGACGGCCACATCAACCACCGGAAAGCCTAGCGGGCCGCTGATCATCGCATCCCGCACGCCCTGCTCAACCGCCGGGATCCACTGCCGCGGTATAGCTCCTCCGGTAATCTTGTCTTCGAACCGAAAGCCCTCGCCGCGCTCCAGCGGGCGAATCTCGATAATAACGTCGCCAAATTGTCCATGGCCGCCGGATTGCTTCTTGTGCCGGCCATGCTGTTTCGCCGCTTTGCGGATAGTCTCCTTATAGCCAACCGTCCGCTCACCCACGGATACCGCAACACCGTATCGCCGCTTGAGGCGCGCCAGCACCACGGCCAGATGCTCATCATTGAGCCCATGGAGCAGCGTTTGATGCGTTGCGTCGTCCGTTCCCCAATGCAGGGCGGGATCTTCCTCAACCAGTCGGTTGAGCGCCGTTGATAAGCGCACCTCGTCCTTATGATCCTTGACGGCGATTGCTAGCGCGCAATTTGTTACTGGCCGCGCGACGGTCGGAGGTACGGCGGGCGCCC
>Ga0207647_10004560_pt1 | contig 10266 bp, 7 predicted proteins | sample KBSCornC2_FD_184295 | JGI IMG/M metagenome (GOLD analysis project Ga0207647, IMG submission 184295) | Corn rhizosphere microbial communities from Kellogg Biological Station, Michigan, USA - C2 (SPAdes) (version 2) | ecosystem: Host-associated > Plants > Roots > Rhizosphere ...
GCACGCCGGACAGGCCCGCGCCGCGCACGTCGTAGGCGATCACGTAGTGCTTGCGGGCGAGCAGCGGCGCGACCTGCTGCCAGACGCTGCTGTCGTCGGGATAGCCGTGCACGAGCACGACCGGCGAGCGGGGCGGGTCGCCCCAGGTCCTGACCGCGAGCGTCAGGTCGCCGGAGGCGACGGCCGTCTCGCTGTGAAGCAATTCGAACAGGGCCAGCGGCGCTTCGTCGGAAAGAGGCTGCATCGTGAGTCCGTCGTTCAGGGATTCGGGGCTTCGGAGCTTCGGAAGGAAGAGATGACGCGGACGCGTCATGCAGCGGCCGGCACGGCCGCGACCGCCTGCGTGCGTTCGGCCTGGCGGCGCTGCCGGCGGCGCACGTGCGGCAGGTCGTCGTCGAGCCAGTACGCGTCGTCGTCGGTGATCACCAGCAGTTCCTCGAATTTCGCGCCGACGCCGGCGAAGCCGAGATGCGGCTCGACGGCCCACAGGCCCGGCACGGGCGCATGTTCGGAGCGGCGGTCGATCGACCACAGCGGCGACCAGCCCTGCTGCTTCGCCGCGCGGCCCTGGTCGAGCAGCAGGTTGCGCGTCGCGTTCAGCCCGAAGCGCGCGACGAAGCGCGGTTTCGACGGCTTGTGGATCTTCGCGACGCGATGCGCGAGCACCTTGAACGGATAGGCCTTGTGGCGCGGCTCGACGCCCTGGCGGCGGCACAGCGCGTCGACCGCCTGCGCGACCTCGGCCATCGGGCGGCGCTCCTTCACGAGCCGCACGATCATGTCGCGATGGTCCATCAGGTCGTCCTGCAGCTGTTCGAGGATCGGGTTGCGGCCGAGGCAGTGCGCGTAGCCGACGTCCGCGACGACCCCGTCGAGCACGGGCGCGACATCGAGGATCACCGGCATGTCGGTTTCGAGCTGGCGGTGGCTCGGGAAGAACGCGAGGTTGAAGCCGCCCATGTGCTTGAGGCCGGAGAAGCCCTCGAACGCGGTGCGCTCGCCGAACCACGCGAACGGCTTGTGCAGCCAGTCGTGCACGCCGTGGTCCTGCAGCCATTCGGTCAGCAGGCGTGCGGCTTCCTTCTCGGTGATGCCGGGATAGAGCATCGCGCCGACGGTCTCGACGCAGCGGTAGGCAAGCTGCTGGACCGCGCGGAATTGCGGCAGCTCGTCGAGATGGACTTCCGGCAGCGGGTGGTCAGCGGTCATGATGCGTCTCCATGTGTCGGCCCGCGTTTGCTTGTCAGCGCGACGCGAATCCTGTGCAAGGCTTGGGCGCTGATCCGGAACGCATCCGCCGGTGAACTTGGGCGAATTATTCAGTCAGCATTTAATGTGCCATTGATTGATGTAACGATCATAACCGGTTCGACGTCGTGTGCCAGCCCCCCCGAGATGAGGGCTTTTCCTAATGAAGAGCCGAAATGGAGGAGAAGTTCTAGGTTCCGGCGGTCGGGCCGGCTGGCCCGCTGCTGCGCACGCGTCCCGAGCGGGGAGCCGGCCGGGAGCACCACGCGAGGTTCCGGCGCGGGCCCGGCATGTCGCGCCGGATCAACTCTCCGTCGTGTCGCGGCGCGACGCTGTCAAATTGCCGAAATAATTTCGTCACATCATCCGCCCCTATTCGAAGCCTTTGCGGCTTCGCCGGGCCGGTGTGCCGCGCGTCGCGCGGGGCAGCGACCGAAGCCGATTCGGCATTTCAACGGAGAGAGAGACCATGCAACGCCGCCGGTTCATGAACACCCTTGCCGCGGCGACCGCCGCGACGCCGCTCATGCTCAAGGCCGGCATCGCCGGCGCGAAGAGCGCAATCGCGCCGGACACGCTGGACCCGGGCCGCTGGTCGCCGTTCAACGCCGCGCGCCTGCAGGCGGTGCTCGACCAGCATGGCGTCGCGAGCGCGCGCTACGATGGAAAGCGCCGCCCGTATGCGGTGTTCGACTGGGACAACACGTGCATCATGAACGACTGCGAAGAGGCGTTGCTGATGTACCAGATCAACCATCTGCAGTACAAGCTGACGCCGGACGAGTTCGTCGGCGTGATGTGGAAGGACGTGCCGAAGGGCACGTTCATGAAGGACTATACGACCGTCGACGGCAAGCCGGTGACGATGGAGGACCTCGCCGCCGACGTCGAGTCCGACTACCGCTGGCTCCATGCGAACTACAAGGGCTTCGGCGGCGACAAGAGCCTCGACGAGGTTCGCGAGACCGACCAGTTCAAGGATTTTCGCGCGAAGCTGTACTTCATGTACGACGCGATCTGCGACACGCATCCGCTCGAAGTCGGCTACAAGTGGATCATCTACTTCTACAAGAACATGACGACCGCCGAGCTGCAGGCGATGGCGGAAGCGTCGAACAACTACGGTATCGGCGACGCGCTGCGCAAGGTTCGCTACGAAAGCCCGAAGGCGCTGCCGGGCAAGGCCGGCGTGGTGGCCGATACCCATTTCCACGGCATCCGCATTCACGAGGAAATCCGCGCGGTGATGCATACGCTGCGTGCGAACGGCATCGACGTGTACGTGAGCACCGCGTCGCTCGACGACGTCGTGCGCGTGTTCGCCGGCAATCCGAACTATGGCTACGGCGTGGCGCCCGAGAACGTGATCGGCCTGCGTCTCGACATGCAGGACGGCAGGTACACGAGCACCTATCCGGCCGGCTGGCATTTCAACTGGGGGCCCGGCAAGACGGTGGGCATCCGCAACGTCCTCGCGTCGAAGAAGGGTTACGGCCCGCTGCTGGTGTTCGGCGACAGCGACGGCGATGCGTGGATGCTGCGCGATTTCAAGGACACCGCGGCCGGCGTGATCGTCAACCGGATGAAGAAGGGCGAGATCGGGGCGGACAGCAAACTCGCGGCCGAACAGATCGGCAAGCCGGACGCGCGCTTCCTGCTGCAGGGCCGCGACGAGCACACGGGCCTGATGATCCCCGACGAGAAGTCGCTCAAGTACGGCAAGACCGAGCGCAAGCTGCTGGCCTGACGCGGGCCGGGCGCCGGGCCGCCGCGGCCCCGCGTCCATCCGCATCGGCCGTGGCCTCGTGCGAGCCGGCACACGCGCGTCTCAAGGCTCCCGCTTCACCCCCAACCGATCCAGCAGCGACCCCAGCAGATCGATCGGCAGCGGAAACACGATCGTCGAGTTCTTGTCGGCCGCGATCGTCGTCAGCGTCTGCAGGTAGCGCAGCTGCATCGCCTGCGGCTGCAGCGCGAGCCGCTGCGCGGCCTGCAGCAGCTTCTCCGACGCCTGCAGTTCGCCTTCCGCGTGAATCACCTTCGCGCGCCGCTCGCGCTCGGCCTCGGCCTGCCGCGCGATCGCGCGCACCATCGTCTCGTTCAGGTCGACGTGCTTGATCTCGACCGTCGATACCTTGATCCCCCACGCATCGGTCTGCGCGTCGAGCGTCTTCTGGATGTCGGCGTTCAGCTGCTCGCGCTCGGCGAGCAGTGCGTCTAGCTCGTGCTTGCCGAGCACCGAACGCAGCGTCGTCTGCGAGAGCTGGCTGGTCGCGTCGAAGAAGTGCGCGACCTGGATCACCGCCTTCTCCGGATCGACCACGCGGAAATACACGACCGCATTGACCTTCACCGACACGTTGTCGCGCGTGATCACGTCCTGCGGCGGCACGTCGAACACGACGGTGCGCAGGTCGATCCGCACGACCTGCTGGACGATCGGGATGATCAGCACGAGCCCCGGCCCCTTCACTTTCCAGAACCGGCCGAGCATGAACACGACGCCGCGCTCGTACTCGCGGAAGATGCGGATCGACGACGCGACGAGCACCACGACGAAGACGATCAGGACGCTGCTGAAGCCGAACGTGTAACCGATCATGAAGGTTCTCCTTGGGGTTGTGCCTGCCCGGGCACGTCGTAGAGCGGCGTGACGGTCAGCGTCAGCCCCTGGCGGCCGGTCACGCGCACGCGACAGCCGGCGGCGAGCGGCACGCTGCTCGCGACCCGCCAGCGCTCGCCGTGCACGCGCGCCCAGCCGGCGGCCGACGGCGCGACGCCGCTGGCGGCCATCGGTTGATCCGGGTGCAGGCCGTCGTCGAGCACTTCGCCGATGCTGCCGAGCATCGCCTCGGCGCCCGTCACGACCGGGCGCCGCCGCGCGCGCAGCGCGACGCTCGATACGACGGCGACGAACAGCGCGCCGCCGAGCGCCAGGCTCGCGATCACGGGCCACGGAATCCCGTAGCCGGGCACGTCGGTATCGATCAGCATCAGCGCGCCGATCGTAAACGCCACGATCCCGCCGAAACCGAGCACGCCGAAAGTCGGCAGGAACGCCTCGGCGACGAGGCAGCCGAGACCGAGCAGCACGAGCCCCAGGCCCGCATAGCTGACCGGCAGCAATTGCATCGCGAACAGCCCGATCAGCAGGCAGATGGTGCCGGCGAGGCCCGGCAGCACGAAGCCGGGATTCGCGAATTCGAAGAACAGCCCGTAGATGCCGATCGTGAGCAGGATCAGCGCGACGTTCGGATCGGCGATGATCGACAGGAAGCGGCTGCGCCAGTCGGGCGCGAGCACGACGAGCGGCGCATGCGCGGTCGCGAGGTGCAGCGTGCCGGCGCTGGTCGTCACGGTGCGGCCGTCGAGCTGGCGCGCGAGGTCGGCCGGATCCTGCGCGATCAGGTCGACGACATGCTGCGCGCGCGCCTCGTTCGCCGACAGGCTCACGGCTTCGCGCACCGCGCGCTCGGCCCATTCGGCGTTGCGTCCGCGCAGCTGCGCGAGGCCGCGGATGTAGGCGGCGGCGTCCTGGGTCGCCTTGCGGATCTCGGTCGACTGCGTGTCGTTCGGCAGCGCGACGGGCGTGGACGAGGCGCCGGAGGCGCCGCCGGCGCCCGATGTCCCGGCCGGCGACGGCCGCGGCGTGCCCGGTGTACCCGGTGTACCGGGCGTACCCGGCGCGCCGCCGCCGATGCCGAACTGCACCGGCGAGGCCGCGCCGAGATTGGTGCCGGGCGCCATCGCGGCGACGTGGCTCGCGTACACGATATAGGTGCCCGCGCTCGCGGCCCGCGCGCCGCCGGGCGCGACGAACGCGGCCACCGGCACCGGCGAGCCGAGGATCGCCTTGATGATCTGCCGCATCGACGTGTCGAGCCCGCCGGGCGTATCGAGCTGCAGGATCGCGAGCGGCGCGTGGTCGTGCGCCGCGCGCTCGAGCGAGCGGACGATGAAGTCGGCGCTGGCCGGCCCGATCGCGCCGTTGACCGGAATCACGATGACCGGTGGCGCGGCGGCGGGTGCGACGGGCGAGCTGGCGGGGGGCGGGGCGGCAACCGCCGCGCATACGACGAGCAGCGCCGCGAACAGCGCGGCGCGCGCGACCCGCGCGACCAGCGGGTGACGGGGGCGGCCGTCGGGCGATGCCGATGACGGCGGCCCATGACGATGAATGGGCATCGGGGCGTCCGGGCGGCGCGCGGCCGCACGCCGTCCGGCTCGCGGAAAAGGGCGTTGGCCCGATGCTTGAAGATTAGGCGGTTTCGGGGCAAAGCGCGAAGGCGGGGCCGCCGGCCGCGCACTCAGCCGGCGCCGCTGCCGCGCGCGAGCGCTTCTTCCCGGTATTCGGCCGGGCTGCGCCCGCTCCATTTGCGAAACGCGCGGTAGAACGCGCTCGGTTCCGCGAAACCGGTGGCGGCCGCGACGTCGGCGATGGTCCGCGACGGATCGGCCAGCGCCTCGAACGCGAGATCGCGCCGCAGCGTGTCCTTGATCGACTGGTACGCGTGGCCTTCCTGATGCAGCTTGCGGCGCAGCGTCGCCTCGGCCACGTGCAGCCGCGCGGCCATCCCGCCCGCGCCCGGCCACGCGGCAGGCGGCATCCCGCGCAGCACCGTGCGCACGCGCTGCGCGAGCGCGTTCGGGTTGCGGTACTTGACGATGAAGCTGGCCGGCGCGTTGCGCAGGAACGTCTTCAGCGTCTTCGCGTTCTGCACGACCGGCAGCGTCGCGAATTCGGGATCGAAATCGACATACGAATCGGGCTGGTTGAAGCGCATGTCGTCGCACAGCATCGACGGGTATTCGTGGTCGGCCGGCGGCGTGTCGCAGCGGAAGCTCGCATGAAGCACCGGGATGCGCCGCCCGATCAGCCAGCAGGTGAGCCCGTACACGATGATGAAATAGGTCGCGTACGTGAACATCGCGGGCGCCGCGGCGCTGTTGCGGTGCACGAAGCGCAGCCGCACGCGCTGCGGATTGGCGTCGAGCTCCGCGTGGAGATCGTCGAGCACGCAGTGCAGGAAATTCACCGCGCGCGCCATCGCGTGCAGTCCGTCTTGCGCGGACAGCGCGGCCTGGCTCATCGCGATGAAGCTGCCGCTGCGCATCGGGTGGCGGTCCTGCCCGAAAAACTCGTCGTCGAGCGCGCGCGCGATCGCGTTCCACAACGCGCCGTATTGCTGCGCGGACACCCGCGCGCGCGGCTGGTCGAGCAGCGCGGGCGCGATGCCGGCCTGCGCGAGCAGCGGCTCGGCCGCGACGCCGCGCCGGGTGGCGAGCGCGACGCTGTAAGCGACGAGGCTGATCGCGACGGTGCCCTTGTCTTCCTGCTTCATCGAAGCCGCCGGTATGGCAAAAACGCTCAGTGTAAATGAGCGGGGCGAGCATCGAACAGTCGCGCGTGCTTGCCTACACTTGTTGCATCGAAACGGAAGGTCGGTCGCCGCACGCGGCCGCGGGAGACAGCAGCGCCATGGACGAGCTTTACACCGAAGACCAGCGGATGATCCGCGACGCCGCGCGCGCTTTTGCCACGGAGGTGCTGGCCCCGAACGCCGCGCAGTGGGACCACGACGCGCACCTGCCCGACGCCGTCGTCGCGCAGCTCGGCGAACTCGGCCTGCTCGGGATGATCGTGCCGCAGGAAATGGGCGGCGCGTATACGGATTACGTCGCCTACGCGCTGGCGATGGAGGAGATCGCCGCCGGCGACGCCGCGTGCGCGACGATGATGAGCGTGCACAACTCGGTCGGCTGCGGGCCGATCCTCGGCTTCGGCACGCCGGCGCAGAAGGATCGCTGGCTGGCAGAGATGGCGGCGGGCCGCATCATCGGCGCGTTCTGCCTGACCGAGCCGCAGGCCGGCTCCGAGGCGCACAACCTGCGCACGCGGGCGGAACTGCGAGACGGCAAGTGGGTGCTGAACGGCGCGAAGCAGTTCGTGACCAACGGCCAGCGCGCCGGCGTTGCGATCGTTTTTGCCATGACCGACCCGGAAGCCGGCAAGCGCGGCATTTCCGCGTTCCTGGTGCCGACCGACACGCCGGGCTTCATCGTCGGCAAACCCGAGAAGAAGATGGGCATCCGCGCGTCCGACACGTGCGCGATCACGTTCGAGAACTGCGCGATTCCGGAAGAAAACCTGCTCGGCAATCGCGGCGAAGGGCTGAAGATCGCGCTGTCGAACCTCGAAGGCGGCCGGATCGGCATCGCCGCGCAGGCGCTCGGTATCGCGCGCGCCGCGTTCGACAAGGCGCGCCGCTATGCGGGCGAGCGCGTGCAGTTCGGCAAGCCGATCGCCGAGCACCAGGCGATCCAGCAGAAGCTCGCCGACATGGCCACCCAGATCAACGCGGCGCGCCTGCTCGTGCATCACGCGGCGAAGCTGCGTACCGCCGGGCTGCCCTGCCTGTCGGAGGCGTCGCAGGCGAAGCTGTTCGCGTCCGAGATGGCCGAGCGCGTGTGTTCCGACGCGATCCAGATCCACGGCGGCTACGGCTACCTCGCCGATTACGAAGTCGAGCGTCATTATCGCGACGCGCGCATCACGCAGATCTACGAAGGCACCAGCGAAGTGCAGCGGATGGTGATCGCGCGACAGCTTTGAGTCGCGGCGCTCGCTCCATCGAACACCACGCGAACAGACAAGCAGGTAAACAGGCAGGGCACGAGGGCAGCGCGGCAAACGCGGCACGCAACGACGTGACCGTGCGCGGCACAACAGGGAACCGGACGGGCGCTGCAGCGCCTGCGCCGGTCGACCGCTGGGCATGGAGACTGGAGACGACACGATGACAGTACAGGCATTCCTGGACGCACGCGACTTTCTGCTGCGCCATCGCACCGACTACGAAACCGCCTACCGCGACTTCGAATGGCCGGTGCTCGATGCGTTCAACTGGGCGCTCGACTACTTCGACCCGATGGCGCGCGGCAACGACCAGCCCGCGCTGTGGATCGTCGACGCGGCAACCGGGACGGGCGACCCGTATTCGTTCGCGCAGATGTCCGAGCGCTCGTCGCGGATCGCGAACTGGCTGCGCGGCATCGGCGTCGGGCGCGGCGACCGGATCCTGCTGATGCTGCCGAACCGGGTCGAGCTGTGGGACGCGATGCTCGCCGCGATGAAGCTCGGCGCGATCGTGCTGCCGGCGACCACCCAGCTGTCGGCCGACGACGTGCGCGACCGCGTGCAGATCGGCGGCGCGACCTACGCGATCGTCGACGAGAACGAAACCGCGAAGTTCGAACAGGCCGATCTCGGCCTGAGGCACAAGATCGTCGCCGGCGCGCCGCGCGACGGCTGGCTTGCGATGAATGACGGCTACGCGGCGAGCGACGTGTTCACTCCCGACGCCGTCACGCAGTCGAACGAAACGATGCTGCTGTACTTCACGTCGGGCACGACGTCGAAGCCGAAGCTCGTCGAGCATACGCACCGCACCTATCCGGTCGGGCACCTGTCGACGATGTACTGGGTCGGCCTGCAGCCGGGCGACATCCACTGGAACATCAGCTCGCCGGGCTGGGCGAAGCACGCGTGGAGCTGCTTCTTCGCGCCGTGGAATGCGCAGGCGTGCGTGTTCGCGTTCAACTACGCGCGCTTCGAGCCGAAGGTCGTGCTCGATGCGCTCGTCAAATACCGGGTGACCACGCTGTGCGCGCCGCCGACCGTGTGGCGGATGCTCGTGCAGCAGCCGCTCGCGTCGTTCGACGTGAAGCTGCGCGAGATCGTCGGCGCGGGCGAGCCGCTCAATCCCGAGATCATCGAGCGCGTGAAGAAGGCGTGGGGCATCACGATTCGCGACGGCTACGGCCAGACCGAGACGACCTGCCTGATCGGCAACACGCCGGGCCAGCCGGTGGTCGCCGGGTCGATGGGGCGGCCGCTGCCGGGCTACCGGATCGCGCTGCTCGACCCGGACGGCGCGCCCGTCAGCGAAGGCGAGGTCGCGCTGCCGATCGGCGCGGGCGCATCGCGCCCGGTCGGGCTGATGAACGGCTACGCGAACAATCCCGACGCGACGGCCCATGCGATGCGCGACGGCCATTACCGCACGTCGGACATCGCGATGCGCGGCGACGACGGCTACTACGTGTACATCGGCCGCGCGGACGACGTGTTCAAGTCGTCCGACTACCGGCTGAGCCCGTTCGAGCTGGAAAGCGTGCTGATCGAGCATCCGGCGATCGCGGAGGCGGCCGTCGTGCCGAGCCCGGACCCGCTGCGGCTGTCGGTGCCGAAGACCTACATCACGCTGCGCCAGGGCTACGAGGAAAGCCCGGCGCTCGCGCTGGAGATCTTCCGCTTCTCGCGCGAGAAGCTCGCGCCGTACAAGCGCATCCGCCGCCTGCAGTTCGCCGAGCTGCCGAAGACCATCTCGGGGAAGATCCGCCGCGTCGAGCTGCGCCGCCGCGAGATCGAGCGCGGCGACGATGCGACGACGCGCATGCCCGGCGAATACTGGGAAGAAGATTTCGCCGCCGAACTGAAATGACCGGCCGCGGGCCGCGCGCGCCGCATCCCGCGGCGGCCGCCCGCAACTGGATTGAACCGGCCGCGCGGCATCGGCGCTGCGTGGTCCACAGCAAGGAGATTGCATCGATGAACGCGAATCCGACGCCCCGCACGGGGCAAGACGTGCCGACGGTCAAGCTGCTGATCGACGGCGCTTTCGTCGAGTCCACCACGAGCGAGTGGCGCGACATCGTCAACCCGGCGACCCAGCAGGTGCTCGCGCGCGTGCCGTTCGCGACCGTCGCGGAAGTCGACGCGGCCGTGCAGGCCGCGCAGGAGGCGTATGCGACGTGGAAGAACACGCCGATCGCCGCGCGCATGCGCATCATGCTGAAGTTCCAGGATCTCGTGCGCGCGAACCTGCAGCGCATCGCGAAGACGCTGACGGCCGAGCAGGGCAAGACGCTGCCCGACGCCGAAGGCGACATCTTCCGCGGCCTCGAGGTGGTCGAGCACGCATGCTCGATCGGCACGCTGCAGCTCGGCGAGTTCGC
>Ga0207647_10004562_pt1 | contig 10263 bp, 8 predicted proteins | sample KBSCornC2_FD_184295 | JGI IMG/M metagenome (GOLD analysis project Ga0207647, IMG submission 184295) | Corn rhizosphere microbial communities from Kellogg Biological Station, Michigan, USA - C2 (SPAdes) (version 2) | ecosystem: Host-associated > Plants > Roots > Rhizosphere ...
ACGCCGCACAGGCTTTAGCTTTACACATTGCTATCCTAATCATCTCGACGCTCTTTGGTGTGATCAGCACCGTCAGCAACAGCTCCGTTGGGGGTGCCCTTTTCAAACTCGCGGCATTCATCTTCCTGCTTATCTCAATGTTACGTGTGTGGCGAGGCGAGCCTCATCGCATCACACCGCTCGCTGAGCCTGCGCAATGGCTTAACGAACACATCGACCCCCGCAATCGAGGGTAGGCCCCGGCCAATCTGGCATTTTCATTGCATTGATACCCGACCAGGTCGGTTGGGTGCGGTTTTGTGCGATATTCGAGGAGTGAAACCGGTCTTTGGCAGACGTTTTTGCGTTTCGTTTTGGTGCATGACTAACCATTTGGAATGAAATTGCCGATTTCCAATTGCCAATTGCCGATTGATAGAATTGGCAATCGGAAATTGGCAATGGAGGTATATAAATCGATGTTAAAACGACAAACCCTGATCGCGTGGCTAGCGCTGGTCGCTATTACCGTGATGCCGTTCTCGGCACTGGCGCAGGCGACGCAAATCAAACTTCACAACAACAAATACAGTGTTCAGGACGATATCAAACTCGGGCGCCAGGCTGCGCAGGAAGCTGAGAGCCAGTTTCCATTGCTTCGCGATGAAACAGTGCGAGGCTATGTCGAGAGTGTCGGACGCCGGCTGGTTGCCGGTATTCCTTCCGAATTTCAACATCCCGAATTTCAGTATTACTTCAAAGTCGTTAACGCGAGAGATATCAATGCATTCGCGCTTCCCGGTGGTCCGATGTACGTCAACCGCGGAATGATTGAAGCCGCGAAGACCGAAGGTGAGATGGCGGGCGTGATGGCCCACGAGATCAGTCACGTCGCGTTGCGACACGGTACGGCGCAGGCAACGAAAGGTCAGAAGTACAGCATACTCGGCGGCATCGCCGGAATCGCCGGAACGATTCTCGGTGGACCAGGCGTGGGCCAACTAGCCCAGGCGCCATTTGCAGTTTACCTGCTGAAGTTTAGTCGTGAGTACGAAACTGAAGCCGACATTCTTGGCGCGCAGATCATGGCCAACGCTGGATACGATCCTCGTGACCTCGCGAACATGTTTCGCACGATTGAATCGCAGGGTGGCGGCGGTGGTGGTTTCTTGAGCGATCACCCGAGCCCGAGCGATCGTTATGCACGCATCAACAGGGAAGCGCAGTATCTCCGCGTTAATCCCTCGGGCAACGACTCGCGTGAGTTTGCGCGTATTCAGCAGCGACTGCGTGGTTACCAGGGCGCCCCCTCGATGGCCGAGATAGCTCGCAGCGGGCAGCGTTACCCGACCGGTGAACAAACCGGCAACAGCAACTATCCGGATAATGCGCCGAGTGGTCGCGTAGCGTATCCTTCGTCGCGTTATCAGAGCTACAACATTTTCAACGGCGGTGTGCAGGTAAACGTGCCGAGCAACTGGCGTGAGGTCAATGATGGCAATTCAGTTTGGTTCGTGCCTGAAGGCGCTTATGGTCAGGTAAATGGTCAGCCCGTTTACACGCACGGCGCGAGTTTCGGTGTGGCGCAAACCAATAGTCGAAATCTCCAGAGCGCGACGCAGGAGTTTATTAATAATCTCGCGCAGGGAAACAGCGGCATGCGCAACAATGGTGGTTATCAACGAACCACACTCTCGGGACGCACGGCGCTTTGGTCGTCGCTGAGCAACGTAAACGAAGCGACTGGTCGTCCGGAGAATGTGCGTGTGATCACGACGCAGTTAAGGAACGGACAACTGTTCTACATGATCGCCGTCGCGCCGCAGAACGAACGCAATTTTGAGAATGCGTTTCAGACGATCCTGCAATCGATCCGGATCAACGACTAAAACAAAACCATCCACAGATTACGCAGATTTATCTGTGTAATCTGTGGATTGCCTTTTCGCTTCCTGCCACAACTCTTCCAATTCATCGATCGACGTTTGATCAAACGGCTGCCCGCGAGTGTGTAGTGCGTTCTCGATGTATTCGAATCGCTTCCGAAACTTCCGATTCGTTAACTTTAATGCTGCTTCCGGCTCGACCTGCATGTGTCTCGCGATATTCGTTGCAGCGAACAACAGGTCGCCAATCTCTTCACGAACGCGACCATGATTGGCTTCGTCTTTGAGTTCTGAATGGTCTTTGATCGCCGTGCGCAGTTCTTCAATCTCTTCCTGTAACTTGTCGAAGATATCGTCCACAGACTTCCAGTCAAAGCCGACGCGCGCGGCCTTGGTCGATAACTGATGTGCTTCCATCAACGCCGGCGCCTTGGAAGAAACGCCCGTGAGGAGTGAAGAATTTGTCTCCTCGTTTTTTCCTGCGGCGCGTCGTTCCTCGGCCTTCATGGTCTCCCAGTTCAGCAAGACGGCTGCGGCATCATCTGCGGTCACGTCGCCAAACACGTGCGGATGCCGGCGCACCATCTTGTCGTGAATTGCAGTGGTGACGTCGTCGATTGTGAACTCACCACGTTCCTTCGCGACCTGTGCATAAAAAACTATCTGAAACAGCAGGTCGCCGAGCTCGTCGCAAAGCTCGCGCGGCCGGCCTTCGCGAGCGTCTTCGACGGCCTCAAACGCCTCGTACGCCTCTTCGAGAAGCATCGGAGCAAGCGTGGCGTAAGTCTGTTCACGGTCCCATGGACAGCCCTTTGGCGAACGCAGGCGATCCATCAGGGCTATCAAATCATTGAATGTAGCAGGCATACGGGTAGTCTAAAGTGCCCGGCAGAGAACCACAAAGGTAGCGACAAAAAAGTGCCCTTTTCGTGTTTTCACGCCTTCGAGTCTTTGTGGTTTAATAAACGTATGCAAGAGGACCAACCCAATTTCAAAGTTACTGATAGGCGTCTTTTCAATGCTGACGGAAGCCCACGCGATCTTCCTCCTGAAGAGAAGCCAGAGCCCACAGTAGTCGCGACACAGGAAGCGGCAGCCAAACCTGCTCCGGCACCTGCACCGGAGCCCGAGGCCACGCCAGCGGAGCCTGAAGTTCCGCCCGCCGCAGCCGAAGCAGCGCCCGAGGACGATGAGGAGTTTTCCGAAGAGGACCTGGCGGAAGCACGCGATCCGGCGAGCTTTGTCAGCTTTGTGATGTCGATCGCTTCGAATGCCGCTTCCGCGTTGGGAATGATGGAGCATCCCGTCACGCACCAGCGCGAAGTCGACATCGAGCTGGGTAAGCACTGGATCGACGTGCTCGGGATGTTGCAGAAAAAGACCGAAGGTAATTTGACGCCTCAGGAAAAGCGAATGCTGGAAGGGCTGCTGGCCGACCTGCGGATGCAATATGTGTCGCTGGTCAACTCGCCTCAGCAAGCGCGAAGATTTACCGGCAGCGACATTACTGGTGGAAGATGAAGCTCACCTTTTTAGGTACGGGAACTTCCACCGGAGTGCCGTCAATCGGTTGTGAATGTGAGACCTGTATTTCAGACGATCCTCGCGACAAACGTCTGAGAGTTTCGATCATCGTTGAACACGGCGGAAGAACTGTTCTGGTCGATACGTCTGCAGACTTTCGCCAGCAGGCCTTGCGCTTCGGTCTTAAACAGCTCGACGCTGTTCTCATTACTCACTGTCATGCCGATCATATTTTTGGTCTTGATGACATCAGGCCGTTGAACTTTCGTTTTGGCGCGCTCGGTGTTTACGCGAACGAGCGTGCCTGGGTCGATATCAAACGCATCTTCAAGTACATCTTTGAACCATCGCATTTTGGTGGTGGTCTGCCGGAAGTAATCCCGAACGTCGTTACGCCTGGTGCGAGTTTCTGTATCGGGAAAGAGTTGCAGGTCACGCCGCTCGAAGTGATTCATGGCCGTTTGCCGGTAATGGCATATCGCTTCAACGATTTTGCTTACCTGACGGATCTCAGCGAGATTCCGCCCGCGTCCATCGAAGCTTTGCAGGGGCTGGACGCACTCGTTTTGGATTGCCTGCGCTTTCGGGAACATCCGACGCACTTGTGGGTTGATAAAGCGCTCGCGTACGTCGATCAGCTGAAGCCGCGCAGAACGTTCTTTACTCATATCGCTCACGACATCAAGCATGCACGCGACTCCGCCAGGCTGCCGGACGGAGTCGAGTTTGCTTACGATGGATTGGTGGTCGAATCATGATAATTGCCAATTTCCGATTGCCAATTGCCAATTTGAATCCTGAGCCACTGAAAAAATTGGCAATCGGAAATTGGAAATCGGCAATCTAAAAAATGCGTCTCTTTCACGGAACTGACAACGCCGAGATTCAACGACCGACCGTGCTCACGCTCGGTGTGTTTGACGGACTCCATCTCGGTCATCAGTTGATCATGCGTACAGTCGTTGAACGCGCGCGTGAGACGGGTGCGGTGCCGACTGTCATCACTTTCGATCCGCATCCGCGAGCGGTATTGCACCCGGAATCTGCCCCACCGTTACTGCAGACTTTCGATCAGAAGATCGAAGCGTTTGGCGTGCTCGGGATCGAGCAGACGATCGTGGTGCGTTTCACTAAAGAGTTTTCATCGATCCGCGCCGCAGATTTTCTTCGCGATGTAATTGTCGCTCGCTTGCACGCGAAGGAAGTCTATCTCGGAAAGGGATTCGCATTTGGCCACGACCGTGAAGGGAATATCGATCTGCTCAAGCGCGTCGGAACTGAACTCGGTTTTGTTGCCGGGGAAGTGCCGGAAGTAAAACTGCATGGCGCGCGCGTGAGTTCGAGCAAGATTCGGAAACTGCTCGCGGCCGGACAGGTAAACCTTGCGAGACGCATGTTGGGCCGTCCTTACGGCGTGGAAGGACAAGTTGAACGGGGCGCCGAAAGAGGCCATAAACTGGGCTTTCCGACAGCAAACCTCCACCCACACAACCGCGTCATACCCCGTAATGGCGTGTACGTCACGGGCACTTTGATTGACGGACAATGGCGGCGCAGCGTGACGAATGTGGGGCTGAGACCGACGTTTGCAGATGCGGTGGAACCTTCGGTCGAGACCTTCGTAATGAACTGGGACGGCGACCTTTACGGCGATGTAGTGCGTGTTCGTTTCCTGTATCGCCTGCGAGACGAGCGGAAGTTTAATTCAATTGACGAGTTGAAAACACAGATAATGAGGGATGTGGACCGCGCCAACAGTTATTTCGAGCGCGCGGGCACGAAGCACATGCTTTCAGTGATATAGCGTTTATAAATGAGTTCAAATCAGGCATTAGTAAAACGAACCGAGACAAACGGTAATGGTCTGGCGGTAAGCACCGCGCATGCGCCAAAGCCAACTGCGAAGGTGCGACCACTGACGGAAGAATTGGTCGCCGAGATTCTTAAGGGCAGAGACTTTCGTGGCTGGTTGCGCGCCGCACAAGTTGCGCGCGTGCTCGGCCTCTTCTCGCTTTACCTCTTCCTCGATACTTACGACGTGAGAGCGGACTTCAATCGCCGAGCCGTCACCCGGCTGCGCGATCTCGCGCGCGACAAGGGCCGGCGTGCTCGACTCAAAGCCTGGTTCAACGAACAACTCTACACGGCCTTCGATCGCTTCATTCGCGTGTGGCGCTACCTCGTGTTTCGTGGCGCTGAAGGTTCGGCGAAGAAACAGGCGCGACTTCAAAAGCAGGCTGTCTGGATGAAAGAGTCGTTGATCGGTCTTGGACCAACTTTCATCAAGATCGGTCAGGCACTCGGTACACGCGCGGATCTATTGCCGCTGGAGTACGTGAAGGAACTGGCGACGCTGCAGGACCAGGTGCCGGCGTTCTCAACCGCAGAGGCGTTTGCGATCATCGAGTCGGAGCTCGGACGTAGTCTTCACGAGGGCTTCGTCGAGATTGACAGCGCACCGATTGCGGCTGCATCGCTCGGACAGGTCTACCGCGCGCGACTCCACACAGGTCAGGAAGTTGCCGTTAAAGTTCAGCGTCCGAACCTCGAGTCGACGATTGCCTTCGACGTCGCGATTCTCTTTCGGCTTGTGAAGCTGACCAATCGTTTCTTTCCGAAAGCGAATGAGAACGCTGACTGGGAAGGAATGCTGCACGAGTTTCACTCCACCATCTTCGAGGAGATGGATTATGTGAAAGAGGGCCGCAACGCCGACAGGTTTCGTTATAACTTCCGCACGTGGCGCGCGATTCGTGTTCCGAAGATCTACTGGTCACATACCAACACGCGCGTGCTCACGCTCGATTTTGTTCGCGGCACGAAGGTGGTCGATCTCGATGGCTTGCGAGCGCAGCGCATCTCGCCCGTTAAAGTTAATCGTTTACTGATTCGCTGTTATCTCAAGCAACTGCTTGAAGACGGTTTCTTTCATGCGGATCCGCATCCCGGAAATCTGCTCGTGATGGATAGCGGTCATCTGGCGTTCTTCGATTTCGGCATGGTCGGACGAATCGATCCGAAATTGCAGACGCAGATGATTGATGCGTTCTTCCACGTGGTGAGTCGTGACGTGAAGGGTTTGGGTCAGGACATCATCAATCTGAACTTCCTGAAACCGGGAGTCGATCCGGAAACGGTGCGACCGGTCGTGGAGAGTCTCTTCACACACTATCTGAATCTCAAACTCGGCGAAGTGAACTTCAAGGAACTGACTTACGATCTTGCTGAAGTGATCTACGAGTATCCTTTCCGCTTGCCGTCAAACTTCACCTACGTCATGCGCGCGCTGATGACGCTCGAGGGAATTGGCGTGGTGACCGATCCCGGCTTTAGCTTCTTCGAAACAGCGAAACCGTTTGCGAAGGAGTTTATGCTCCGGCGCGAAGGGCGTTTGTTCCGCAAGATGATCTTCGACAAGCTGACGGGCCGCGAGAATGGCGATAGTCGCATTGCGTGGTCACGGGTTTGGAAGCTGACGAAGATGGCCGCGCAGATGTACTTCGAGAAATAATATTAGCCACGGATAACGCGGATCAAGATCGGATTTACTATCCGTATTATCTGTGGCTTATTTCCCGAACTGATACGACAACATCAGACTTATAACAGCCAGGAAGAGAATCAGGGCAATCAAGCCGATTGATGGTTTCATCGGCGCGAGAAATTAAGCGACTTCCGACAAGAAGCAATTGAGAATCTTTGTCTTTTCTGTGGCAATAAAAAAGGGCGCCTCCGAGGAAGCGCCCTTCTGAGAAACCCCAACCCACCTTACCTGGTCGGTGCTTTTTCCCCGTTTGGACCGGGGATGTTTAGCCGTTCGCGAAACAGGTTCATTAGTAGCAACGTGCCGATGCCGCCACCAGCCTCGTTGCCGCTACCGGTCGCCATCACATCCGGTGTGATGCGGACGCCCTTCTCGCCGATGACCTTGAGGGTTTCAACGAGTGCGACACCCTGCGCACCAAGCGCGTTGACCTGTTCCTTATAAGCGACGCCCTGAGCTTCACCCATCAGACGAACCTTCTCAGCTTCGGCGCGGCCTGTCTGCTGGATGTAGTGGGCCTCGCCCTCGCCTTCGGCTTTACGCTGTTCGGCGCGTTTGCTCGCGATTTCGACGCCGACAGTCGCAGCCATCAGATCTTTCTGATTGTCAGCTTGCGATTTGGTCTTCTCGAGCTGAATGCGCTTCTCTTCCGCCTCGCGTTGAGCGTTGTACATGTTCTGACGCTGCTCAGCGAGAATCTTTTCCGTCTGAGTCTTCATCAACTCTTCCGGTAGATGAATGTGGCAGATGAGCACGTTCACCACGTCGACGTGATACTTGAGCAAGTGTGCCCGCACACGAGCTTCTGCACGTTCCTGCTCCTCGTGTCGATTCTGCAGATACGCCATCGCCGAGGACTCCGAAGCCTGGTTACGGAAAATCGAGTCAATCAGCGGATGCATCACGTTTTGAATCAAGCGCTCGATGCCGCCAATCTTTGCGACCATGAACGGCGCGTCCTCAGGCTTAACGCGGAACACGACGCGTACTTCCAACTGCATCGTGAAACCGTCCTTGGAAATCACTTCGAACGGATTGAACGTGTTCGTCACTTCGCCTGCCGTCCACTCGACCGTTTGATTTGTCGTCGGAATAATGATCGGCGAAACAGCAAGCGTGTTTACGTAGTAACGGCCTGGGCCGACCACGCTTTCCTGAATGCCTCGATAACCTTCAGGTACCACGTATGCTTCGTGAGCTCCCTCATCCAAACGACGATCTGCGGGATCTCCACTCATTAACTCGGCCTTGATCTCAGCAATTGTTTTGTCGTCATCGATCTTATCCAGACGGACGGCGGATTCCTGAGCCTGTTCCTGTTCCTCACGCTCCATCCTCTTACGGACCTTCGCAGCCATCTCTCGACGAACTTCGTCCGACGGATCCTTGCCAACATTGGAAACCACTACTGCAACCTCACCCGGCTTTACTTCCTTTGCTGTCTCCGGAATGACTTTGAACAGTAGCGGGTTGATGTAATAGGTGCCGGGCAGCAGGATGTCTTTTTGTGGTCCACGCTGGCCACCCTTGCCGATGAATTCGTGGCCATCCTGAAAATTGTCGTGACCGGCGAACGACTCCGCAACGTAGTCGCGTGGGTTGAGAGGCGCGCCATCCAAAGCCTCGACGAGACCAATCTGGTTCTCGTTGATTACAGTCGCATCGAACAAACGTATGTTGAAGAGACCTGGCTTGGCTTCATTGGAGCCTTCAATCGATCCTGATTGCGTCAGGATGCGATAGACACCTGGCGTAAGAATGTCGACCTGTGGGCCTTTTTGTCCGCCCGAGGCGACGAATTGCTCGGCATCCTGGAATTGGCGATGGTCTAAAATCGCTTTGCCAAGGAGGCGGCCCGGATCGAGTGGATCGCCGTCCGCGGCCGTGATTACACCGACTTTGCCCTGAGGCACGAGAGTCGCCTTCGCAATTGAAACGCGAAACAGGTAAGGGTGGATGGGCCACAGACCCGGAGGAAGCGTTCTGAGCTGAATGCCCTTCACTCCGCCCTGTTTGATAAACGCGATGGGATCCTGGAAGTTGTTGTGTGCGTTTTGTGCGCGGTCCGGTGCAAAGATGCGACCAGGGGGCATGGGCTCGCCGTCGACGGCTTCGATAATCCCCATTTCATCTGCGCCGATTTCGATCAAAGGCACTTTCCGAACGACTTTTTCAAAAGGAAACTTAATCAGATGCAAGCCGGGCTTTAACACGTCGGCTTGAATACCAACTTCTCCTTCAGTAGCTACCACTCTTCCCGGTGGCATTTTTGCACCCAGGTATCTTCGTTCTTTGATTGCGATTTCGCGTGCGCCGACGTTAACGAAGATTCGGTTCACGACGATGAGGAAGACAACCAGAAGAATGAATAAACCGATGACTATCGGTATCACCGTTGCGAGATCAAAATTTTCCATTGCTTTTAGTCTCTTTCAATCAACTGGAGGCAGTTGATGGTTACTTACATTGTTGGTTCGAGCTCACGCCTTGCAGTTGCGAGAGTACGCTTCAAAACAAAGCCCGCACCGGAACTGCGCGTGTTCGATGAAAGCACCCAGAATTCACCATTGATTAACGCCTGAAGCTCCACTGCTGACATATCCGGCAGCTTGCCGTTGCGCCATGAATCGAGCGCAAGTTCGACTGCCAGCCTGTAAGTCTCTGCGTCATCTGAAAGCGCTGCGAGGTGGAGCATCTTTGCTGTTGAATATTTGCCGGGAGAGTCTTTCCAGTAGTCAATGGATTTTTGGGCCAATGCTTTGGTTACTGGAAGTTCATTTGTCGTTACATGGGAAACCAGTGATAGTAGTTTTGGCTCTGAATCGATCTGCGCGACAAGGATATTCAGAACTTCTTCATAAAGAGTTTGGTTTTTGAGCGCGTGCGTCTGTTCGAGAACGTTTTTGTCACCTTTGGCGGCACTCTCGATTAAGGTCTTCTTTGGATCTTCAGCCGGGGTCGGCAACTCAGCGGGTTTGAAGTCGGAAAACAGGCCCGCGGGTTGCGGTGGTAAAGGTAACTCGCCAGGTTGCGATGTGTTCGCAGCTTTTTGCCAAAAGTAGATGGCGATTGCGATTAAACCGAAAACAAAAACCGAAGTAATTAGAAGGGTGACCATCGCGGTCCGGCAAGGCTACTGAATGCTGTTTGAGCGTTTGCCGAGTAATTCAGTTATACGCCTGTCCGTATGAAAAGTTCAACCACAGATTACACAGATTGGTTAATGAATCTGCGTAATTTGTGGATTATTTAGCACCTAAAGCGTTGAAGAACAATGGATAAGTCGCAAGAGATTGGGCCCGGTACTGCGGGCGGAAGCCGAACAGAATC
>Ga0207647_10004563_pt1 | contig 10262 bp, 6 predicted proteins | sample KBSCornC2_FD_184295 | JGI IMG/M metagenome (GOLD analysis project Ga0207647, IMG submission 184295) | Corn rhizosphere microbial communities from Kellogg Biological Station, Michigan, USA - C2 (SPAdes) (version 2) | ecosystem: Host-associated > Plants > Roots > Rhizosphere ...
GAGCCGCTCGCCGAGACCGCGCCCCGGCTCATTGCCGCCCATGCGGAAAGGCACCGGCACGATCGTCCAATGCCCGCCGCGATCGTCAGAGCGCAGGATCGCCGCGGGGTCACGCGCGGACATGCCGACCGCGGCATAGACGCGGTTGGCGTCGACCGGGTCCGGGGCGATGCTCTCGACACCGAAAAAGCTGCCTTGTGCAAAGCCGTCCATCAGCGGCACCCACATGCCAGCGCGATCCTCCCAGCGATACGCGCCGCCCATATCGGTGCGCAGATAGGCAAGCCCGCGCTCGACCGGGCTGAACACGATCCCCGGCGCGAAGCCCCCTCCCCCCACCGTCACGTTGGTCCAGCGATAGGGAGCAGCGGGCCCTCGCGCCGCAGCGGGCGCCAGCGAGGCAAGCGCCAGCGCGGCGCCGAGAACGATCGGTCGCAACGCCATTGCTCAGCTCGTGATACGCATCTTCAGCACGAGCGTCTCGCCTGGATCCAGCGTGTCGATCGCGAAGTCCTGGTTGAGCGCATCGGGCAGATGCGACACCGGTTCGACGCACAGGAAGGTTTCACCAGGCGGCGCGTAGAGATGGACGGTCCGCGCGCCGATCGCGCTGACCCGGGTGACGCCGTCCGCGCCGTCGATCCTGGCCTGACCCGTCCAGCCATCGAAACTGTTGTCGATCAGGCGATCGGGAAAGCCCGCGCCCGCGCTCCAGTCGCCGAACGCGTCGGCCGCGACAGGCCGGGTCGGGATCATCGTCTCGTCGCCCTCCCACATCCGCTGCGTGGCCATCGTCAGCCGCGTCGATGCGTCGCGCGGGAAATAGGGATGAAGGCCAAGACCGCCGGGCATCGTCCGGTCGCTCTCATTCGCGAGCAGCAAGCTGATGGTCAGCCCGTCATCGTGCAGTGTCAGGCGCTGCTCGGCGCGGAACGCCCAGGGCCAGCCGCCACCGCCGGCATGCCGCAATTCCATCACCGCCTCGGCCTCCCCAGCCATGCTCATCGTCCAGGGCGACTGCCAGCCGATGCCGTGCAGGCTGTGCGGGTGGTCGCCGAAATTGAGCGGCAGCCGATGCGCCTCGCCGGCGAAGAAGAAGCGCCCGTGCGCGATGCGGTTGGCATAGGGGACGAGCGGGAAGCACCCGGTCGCGAGCGGATCATCGACACCCTCCGGCGCACGCCGCAGCACGTCACGGCCATTGTGCGTCAGATAGGCGATCGCGCCGCCCAGCTCGGGCAGCAGCCCCGTTTCCCAACGGCCCGCGCGAAGCAATGCCGGTTCCCGCATGCCGATTCTTCCTAGTTCTTCCTAATTCTTCGGTGCGGGCAAGCGGACGATGTGATTTTCGCCGGCGAAAGTCACGGTCACCACCACGACCCGGTCGCCGCGCAGTTTGAGCTTGTCGCTGACGACCTGTCCGCCCTCGACCGCGCCCGGCTTCACCTCGACCGGCTTGAGCAATACTTCATCGAGCTTGGCGACGTTGACCTTGGACGGCGCTGCCCGGGTCCGATCGAGCGTATCCTGGGGCACGCCGCTCGACGATATCCCACCCATCCCGCCGGTATAGCCGGTTGTGTCGAGCTGACCGGCGCCGTTGGTAGACAGGGTCGGCGCGGCATAGCCGGACGAGGCGGTGCTGCTGCCGGCCACCGGTCCGGGCGCGCCGGCCTCCGCGAGTAGTCTCTCGCGCGGAAGGAGCACGATCGCGCTGCCGTCGGCGGCGGCGAGCGAGATGTTTTCCGGCCCGAACGGGGCGCCCGCCTTGCCGCGATTGACCGCGACGACATGGAGCACGAGCCGGCCTTTTGCCAAAGTGGTCTCGGCGACCACATGGACGTCGCCGACCTTGCCGGCGGAGACGATGTCGGTGCCGGGCTTGCCGTCGACCGGCGCGACATCCTGCGCAAGGGCAGGGGCAGCGATTGCGAGCAACGCGGCCAGTGGAAGTGCGATCCTCATCTCCAGTCTCCTTTCACGCGTGATCCGCCGGCATCCGGCAATGGCGGTCGATATGCGCGGCGTGCGTCGGCATCTGCGTCACGGTGTCGCCGATCACCTTGCGCATCGCGTCAAGAACGCGCCGCGCCTGGTTCTCAGGCACCGCGAGCGTCATCGGGTCGTAACCGCGCGGCTTGACGCCTTGCCCGAGCAGCACGGCAAGCCAGCTCGGCGCCTCGAACAAATCCTTGCCGCGTTCGAGCAGCCGCCCGTTCCGCTCGAACGCGTCGATCTTGGCGGCGAGCGTGTCGGGGACCTCCATCGCGCGGCACATCCGCCAGAACTCCGAATCGTCGCGCTCGACGCGATTGTAGTGGAGCACCAGGAAGTCGCGCACGCTCTCATATTCGGCGCCGACCTGGCGGTTATATTCGGCGCGACTGACGGGGTCGAACCCGCGATCGGGAAACCAGGCGAGCAATTTGGTGATGCCGGTCTGAATCATGTGAATGCTGGTCGATTCGAGCGGCTCGAGAAAGCCCGACGCGAGCCCGAGCGATACGCAATTGCCGACCCAGGTGTTGCGCCGGCGGCCAGTGGTGAAGCGCAACGGACGCGGATCGCCGGTGGCGGCGGCGCCGATATCCTCGGTCAGAACGCGCGCGGCCTCGTCGTCGGAGATGAAATCGCTGCAATAGACATGGCCGTTGCCGGTGCGGTGCTGGAGCGGAATGCGCCATTGCCAGCCGGCGCTGCGCGCGGTCGACCGGGTAAAGGGTGGCAGATCGGCGAGCCGCTCGCTCGGCAGGGCCAGCGCGCGGTTGCACGGCAGCCAGCGGCTCCAATCCTCATAGGGTTCGCCCAGCGTCTGGCCGATCAGCAGCCCGCGAAATCCGGTGCAGTCGATGAACAGCTCGCCCGCGACCTCACGCCCGTCGTCGAGCGTCAATCGCTCGATCAGCCCGCTTTCGGCTCTGATCGCAACGTCGGCGATCTTTCCTTCGATCCGCGTGACTCCCCGCGCTTCCGCATAGCGCCGCAGGAAGCGCGCGTAGAGCGAGGCATCGAAATGATAAGCGTGCGAGAAGGTCGAGAAGACCCCGGGCGATCCCGGCGGCCGGTCGAACTTGCCCGCCAGCGCCGCCTGCTCAGTCAGCGAGAAAGCCGAGAGCGGTATCTCATTCCCCGCGGCGCGGCAGCGCAGCCATTGCTGGTGGAACGGGGTCATGCCGAAATCGTCGCCATATCGCCCGAACGGGTGGAAATACCGATGCCCCAGCCGCGTCCAGTCGACGAACTCGATCGCCAGCTTGAACGTGCCGCCGGTCGCACGGACAAACTCGTTCTCGTCGATCCCGAGCATGGCGTTGAACAGGCGGATCGGTGGGATCGTCGCCTCGCCGACACCGACCGTGCCGATCTCCTCGGATTCGACCAGCGTGATCGTGCAGCCGCTCGCACCCATCGCCAGCGACAGAGCGGAGGCTGCCATCCAGCCCGCCGTGCCACCACCGGCGATGACGATCGAGCGGATCGGACCGGGCGCGCCGCTCATGCTGCCTGCGCCGCGCAGCAGCTGGCGATGAACGCGCGTTGTTCGGGCATACGCTCGGCGGCGCGTGCGATCGCGTTCGCGCGTTGGTTCATGCCGCCCTGGAGGTGCTCGAGCGGCAGCCGGTCGACCAGCGGATCGTAGCGACGCGGGAGCATGTTGTTGCCCAGGAAGATCGCCACCCAGCTGGGCTCCTGGTATGATTCCTCGGAGAACAAGGCGACCCGACCACAACTTTCGAACACTGCGATCTTGTAAGCGAGCGTGTCGGGGATCGGCAGCTGCGCGCAATGCCGCCAGAACGGCTCGGGCCGCCGGGTCGGACAGTAATGCAGGATCAGGAAGTCGCGGATCCGCTCCCATTCGGCTTGCGTGACGCGGTTATATTCCTCGATCATCACCGGATCGAACCGACGATCCGGAAGCAATTCGATCACGCGCGCGAGCGCGGTCTGGATCAGCTGGATACTGGTCGATTCGAGCGGTTCCATGAACCCGGCGGCGAGCCCGACCGCGACCACGTTCTTTTCCCAGAAACGCTGGCGATGCCCGGTCTTGAACCTGAGCAGGCGCGGCTCGCCCAAAGCCGGCGCGTCGAGCCCGTCGAGCAGCGTCGCCACCGCCTCGTCATCGGAGATGAAATCGCTGCAATAGACGTGGCCGTTGCCGGTGCGATGCTGCAGCGGGATGCGCCACTGCCAGCCCGCCGTCTTGGCGGTCGAGCGCGTGAACGGCGTGAGGTGCTCGACCGGTTCGGACCCCACCGCGACCGCGCGGTCGCAGGGCAACAAGCTCGACCAGTCGCGAAAGCCGATGCCGAGCGCCTTGTCGATCAGCAGCCCGACGAAACCCGAGCAATCGATGAAGAAATCGCCGTCGATCGCCTCGCCGTCGGCCATCGTTACGCTTTGCACGAAGCCGGTCTCGGGATCGAGGTTTACTGCCGTGATACGGCCCTCACGGCGGCGCACGCCGCGCGCTTCCGAATGGGTGCGCAGGAAGCGGGCATAGAGACCGGCGTCGAAATGATAGGCGTGCTTGAAGAACGCGTCCTCGGCCGGCAGCGTCTCGGCCGGAGCGAAGCGGCCCCGCCGGGCGGCGGCATAAGGCATTGACCAATCCTCGATCGGTCGCGGGTCGCCCAGGCGATGGAGCTTGAGCCAGTGATGGTGCGGCGAGATCCCCTCGATCGTGTCGCCATAATCGCCGAAGCCGTTGAAATGCGAATTGCCGACCTCGCCCCAGTCGCGAAACTCCACGCCGAGCTTGAACGAACCGTTGGTGGCCGCGACGAAATCGCGCTCGTCGATCCCGAGCAGCCCGTTGAAATGGGTCATCAAGGGCACCGTGCCCTCGCCGACGCCGATGATCCCGATCTCGTCGGATTCGATCAGCACGATCTCACAGGCAGGCGGGGGAAGAAACCGGGCGAACGTCGCGGCCGCCATCCATCCCGCGGAGCCCCCGCCGACGATGACGATCTTCCTGAGCGCCGCTTGGTTCATTTCATCTTGTCGCCGGCTGGTTACCCTTGATGGGCGAAGAAAGAGGTCCCCGCAAGGATGCGGAGACCTCTAGTTGCTTCTTCGCAAGGAAGCTCAGAACGAGCCGCGGACGATGAACGCGAACCGCCGGTCGGTATCGGTCCAGCTGTAGCGCGGCCTGAGGTTGGTATCGCCGACATCCAGGAACGTCCGCGAATTGAGCAGGTTGGTGCCCTGCACACCAACCTTGATGTGCTTGTTCAACGATACGAGCACCGATCCGTCGAGCTGGCCATAGGCTTCCGACCAGACCGGATAATTGATATTCGCCGCCGACGTGGTCAGCAGATAATGCGATCGCCAGTTATAGGCGAGTCGCGCCGAGACGCCGTATTTCTCGTAGATCGCCGCGACGTTGTAGGACCATTTCGACAGGCCTTCGAGCGGCAGGTTGGAGATCTTGGCGTTGGTGGTCTGGTTGGCGTCGAACACGTTGACGGCAGTGTTGGCGCCGCCGCTCGAGTCGACAAAGGTCAAATTGCCCTGGAAGCCAAGGCCGCCGAGCGCGCCGGGCAGTCCGTCGAAGAACTGCGTGTAAGCGAGCTCGAAACCCTTGATCTTGCCATGCGCGCCGTTGGTCTGCCGCGTCACGTCGAAGGTGAGCGTCTGACCGCCGCTGGTGTAGGTTTGCGAGGCGACGCCGGCGAAGATGTAGTTACTGATATCCTTGTAGAACGCCGCCAAGGTCAGGCTGTTCGATTTCCCAAAATACCATTCGAGGCTGGCGTCGAACTGGTTCGCCCGGGTCGGTTTGAGATCCGGGTTGCCCGCCGTGCCGGTGAACGGCGTCACCCTGCCGCCGACTCCGACGCCATTCGGAGCACCGGTGGCCGAATTGAAGCTGAAACCGAGCGACGTGAAGGGATTGAGTTGCGCGAAGGTCGGCCGCACAATCGCCTTGGCCGCGGCGAGGCGCAACTGGACCTGGTCGGTCAGGAAGAAGCGCAGGTTGAGGCTGGGCAGCACGTCCGTGTAAGACCCGCTCGACGCTTGCGTCAGTCCTCCGATATTTCCCGCCGCAAACGCCCGAGCCTGGTTGATCAGGGCGCAATTCGCCGGGCTGACGCCCTGAGGGTCGTTCGGATCGCAAGCGAGCGTCGGTCCGGCGACGCGAACCGCCGATCCCGTCGCACCGGTTTCGGTGCGGACGATGCGCACGCCGACATTACCGTCGAAGTGGAAGCCGCTGCCCTGGTCCTGCCCGAACCGCAGCAAAGCATAGCCGGCATAAGTGCGCTCGGTCTGGTTGTTGATGCCGCCGCTGACATTGTCGGCACCGGGAGCCGCCGCCGCATAATTATCGGTCAGCGGCACCCAGCCCCAGCCGGCGGATTCGGTATTGCTGAGATAATTATAGGCATTGGCGGTGCCGTTCTGGACCAACGCCGCGGTGGGGAACCAATATCCGCCGACCGACGGCACCTTGCCACGGAAGAAGTTGTTGTAATTGAAGAGGTTCGATTGCTGCGGCAGCAAAGCGTTCTGATGCGTCGCGTCGAAGCCGGTCTGGTTCAGCGTGACCGGCGTACCGCCGCCCCAATATTGCGCCGACAGCAAGGCCCAATTGTAGCCGGTCTGGCGCGTGATCGCGTTGCGGTCGGTGACCCGGCCGCCAAGCCGAAATGACTTGAGGAACGGCGAGTCGGTAAAGGTATATTCGACGTCGGCGCGCTCAGCCCATTCATGCGCCTCATTGTCCTCGATGTGATCCATTGCGGCCGCCCACCAATAGGCGCTCTTGTTGCTGTAACTGCCGCCCGCGGTCGGCGCGATGGTCATCGAGGGATCGTCGCCGCTGAAGTCGAACTTGATCGTCGAGGGGATGCCGACCTGGGTGAAGGCGGTCATGCTGTAAACCTGGGCCGTCGACTTCACATATTGGACATCGGCGCTGACCGCCCAATTGGCATTGGGAGTCCAACGCAGGTTGAGCGAATAATCCTGCGTCTTCTTGGTCTGCTTGCCGGCGCGCGTATCGAAGTTGAGATTGCGGTTAGCGAGCGTACCGGATTGCAACTGGCCTTGCGGGCCATAGCTCAGGTTGGTGTTATTGCCTGTGTTATTGACGTCAGGCGTATCATAATCGCCGACCGCATTTTCGATGTCCTGTGGCGTCGCCTTGGCGATCAATCCCTCGAGAGTGATGAGCAATGTGTCGCTCGGTTTCCACTGGAACGCCGCGTCGATAGCGGTGCGGCGCTGCTGCCAGTCGACCCGGCGGAACCCCATTCCGGCGGGAACATACACATTGGTGCCCGCGGCGAACCCACCTTGGGAAGAGGTCAGCTTTTCGGGGTCATAGCGCCCGCCGCTGATGCTGTCGGTGCGGTTGCCGACATTGCCGAGGCTGTAGGAAACCAGCAGGCCCATTTCGCCAAGCGGCGACTGCCAGCGGTCGCTGGCAAGGATATTGCCCGAGAAGAAGGTCTTCTTGCGCAAATCGGCATAATTGGCGTCGCCCGAAAAGGCGATGACCAGGCCCTTCGCGTCGAACGGCTTGCGCGTGCGCAGATTGATGATGCCGCCGATCCCGCCTTCGACCAATTCGGCCGAGGGGTTCTTGTAGACGTCGACGCCGGCGAGCAGGTCGGAGGAGACGTCCTCGAACGACAGGCCGCGGCCGTTATTCGCCGAGAAGACGTCACGGCCGTTGAGTTCCGAACGAACGAAGGAAAGTCCGCGAATGAAGACGCCGCCGCCTTCGGACGACAGGCGCGCCGGGTCGCGATTCTCGTTGGTGCGCTGAAGCGTCACGCCGGCGATACGCTGCAGCGCCTCGGACACCGAGCGATCGGGCAGCGCGCCGATATCGGTCGCGGTGATCGAGTCGATGATCTGTTCCGAATTCTTCTTGCGCTGAGTCGCGCTCTGCACCGACGCGCGAATGCCGGTGACGATGATATCGCCCTTGCTCTGGGTGTTGATCGTCGATTGGTCGTTGGTCGCCTGCCCGTCGGCGGGCTTGTCGGCCGCAGGCGTATCCGCCGGCGCGCTGGCATTGGCAGTAGTTTGCGCGTGTGCCGGAACGGCGAGCATCGCCGCGAACGCCAAAGCGAGGACCGAGCTGCCCCCGCGCAAGGTGCGGCGATCGGCGGTCGGCTGCGTCGCGCCTTCGAGCATATTCGACTGGAACATTAAACTTCCCTTCCTGAACGCAGGCCAGGGAAGCGCGTGAACGACAGGCCGGATAGTATCCGGTTTCCCCTCCACGAGCACCTCCCAGGGTGCTTTCTGCCGCCGTGGTCTGGTGCCTCGGCTGATTGTGTGAATACCACCGTGATAACGCTACCTCAACCAAAAATGTTTGCGCTACCAATTTTTTTTATCCACCCTTGCTGCTAGGCGTTTCTGGCGCCGGCACAGCAGAATCGGCATTTCCTTTTTAAACAACGCGATGGGGAGGAGTCGGCCATGGACGGCAGCATCGAACGGCGTCGCGGCGGGCGGAACGGGTGACGGCCGCCATTCGAGAGATCGTGCTGGACCGCGACGACAGCGGCGCGCCTGAACGGTTCGCCGACCTGATCGCGACGGCCGAGCCGGTGGTGTTGCGCGGGCTGGTGCGCGATTGGCCGGTCGTGGCGGCGGCCGGCGACGGTATGGCGGCGCTGGTCGCTTTCCTGAAGGCGTTCGATCGCGGCGGCCTTGCCAGCTGCATCGCCGGTCACCCGTCGATCAATGGCCGCTTCTTCTATACGCGCGACATGACCGGCCTCAACTTCGGGCGCCGTGACGCGACCGTCGCCGATCTGCTCGACCAGTTGGTGCACCAGGCGGACCAAGCCCATCCGCTCGCGATCGCGATGCAATCGGCGCCGGTACGCGAGGTGCTACCCGGATTCGCCGAACGGCATCCGATGGCGCTGCTCGACCCGTCGGTGGCGGCGCGGATCTGGATCGGCAACGCCATCTCGGTCGCCACGCATTACGATTCGAACGACAATATCGCCTGCGTCGTCGCCGGCCGCCGGCGGTTCACCTTGTTTCCGCCGGATCAGGCGGCGAATCTCTATCTCGGGCCATTCGAACTGACTCCGGCAGGCACTCCGGTCAGCATGGTCGATGTCGATGCGCCCGATCGCGATCTTTATCCGCTCTACGCCGAAGCGGAAAAGCAGGCGCGGACGGCCGAGCTCGGCCCGGGCGACGCGATCTTCATTCCCTATCTGTGGTGGCATGCGGTCCGGTCGCTCGATCCGGTCAGCATCCTGATCAATTACTGGTGGAGCGATCACGCTGTGCCGACCGCGCCGGTCCAGGCGATGCTGCATGCCTTGCTCGCGTTCCGCGATCTGCCGCCGGCACGGCGGGCGGCGTGGCGCGCGCTGCTCGACCATTTCGTTTTCGCCGACGATGCCGGACAAGCGGCGCACTTGCCCGAGCATGCACGCGGGGTAATGGGCCCGATCTCGCCCGAGATGCGGCGTGAGTTGCACCGCGTGATCGCCGCGGTGCTGCAATCGAAATAATCAGGAGAGGGAAGATGATGCGGTGGATGATCGTGGCATTCGGCATGTTGGCGTCCGCGCCGGCCGCGGCACAGGTGACGTTCGACGCGCCGTTCACCGACCATGCGGTGCTGCAGCGTGATCGTGCGATTGCGGTGCACGGCCATGCCGCGCCCAAGGCGGAAATCGTGCTGAGCTTCGCAGGCGCGACCGTCCGTGCGGCCGCCGACGCCAATGGCGCGTGGCGCGCGACCTTACCGGCGAGGCCCGCCGGGGGCCCCTACTCCCTCGTCGCATCGAGCGCTGGCGCAAACGCGACGCTCGGCGATGTCATGGTCGGCGACGTGTGGCTGTGCTCGGGCCAGTCGAACATGGAATTCACGCTGCGCCACGTGACCAATGCCGATACCGAGGTGCAGCAGTCGGGACATCCGTTGCTGCGCCTGTTCAACGTGCCGCGCCAGTCGAGCGCGACGCCGCAAGCGAGCTTCGGCGCCGCGGTCGGCTGGCAGGTCTCGGCGCCGGCCAGCGCGGCGGATTTCTCGGCGGCCTGCTATTTCATGGGGCGCGAGCTTCAGCAGCGGCAGGGGATCGCGGTCGGGCTGATCTCCTCGGCCTGGGGCGGCTCGGTGATCGAGGACTGGATCAGCCGCGAATCATTGGCGACGCTGCCGCGCTATCGCGCGGCGCTCGACTTGCTGGGTCTCTACGGGCGCGATCCGGCGGCGGCATCGCTGCAATGGCGCAATATGGTGGAAAAGTGGCTCGGCGCGC
>Ga0207647_10004564_pt1 | contig 10262 bp, 10 predicted proteins | sample KBSCornC2_FD_184295 | JGI IMG/M metagenome (GOLD analysis project Ga0207647, IMG submission 184295) | Corn rhizosphere microbial communities from Kellogg Biological Station, Michigan, USA - C2 (SPAdes) (version 2) | ecosystem: Host-associated > Plants > Roots > Rhizosphere ...
CGTAAGATCAATGAGGATGGCGGCGGCGCGGTGTCGTGGACACTGGCCGCGATGCATCGCGCTGGATGACGGAAAGGAGTGTGGCGCGCCAGGCGAACGGGCGCTGTCAGGAAAGGCAGTGCCGTTTCCGATTTGCACGGCATCGATACCATGCACGTGTGCCGACGGCTGCGCAGCCGTGCGGACCGGCGGCTGGACGTTATGCGTTCGCGCTGCGCACGGTTCGAACCTGGAGAACCGCAATCAGCGTAATCGCGGCGGACACGCAGACATACCAGCCGGCGGCGGTTTGCAGGCCCGTCCATGCATCGACCGACGCCACCACGAACGGGGCGGTACCGCCAAACAGCGCGACACCGGTGGCGTACACGACCGACATCGCGACGGCGCGGCCCCGCATCGGGAACATCTCGAGAATGACGACGATGCTCGGTGCGCCGGCGATGGCGGACAAGCCGGCGAACAGCGCGACCACGCAGAGCAATACGACAGGTTGCGGATGCGTCGCCGCATAATGGAACGCCGGTAGCACGGCCAGCAGGGTGACGGCGCGCGACAGGCCGATGGTCCGCAGTCGGCCGATTCGATCCGCGAGCCAACCGCCTGCCAACGACAGCGCCAGCGTGACCGCACCGACCGCCACCGTCGTCCCAAAGGCCGCGTATGCAGTCGGTGGCGGACCGGCGACGCCGGCCGTGGTCGCGTAGGTCGCGACATAGGTCGGTACGGTGCCGCCGAAGATCAATGCAATTGCGAGCAGCCACTGCGACCGATACCCGACGAGCATGTTGCGCACCGCGTGTCCGTCGCGCGGCGCCCGCCACGTCTCATCGATCTTGCGGCGCAAATAGAGCTGCACGGGTATCAGCATGCCCGCTAGCGCGAACGGTATGCGCCAGCCCCAGTGCTGAATTTGCGTGGTCGTCAGCAGGTTGAAAATCGCAATACCGCAACTACCGGCGGCGACCAGCGCGAGCCCCTGGCCCGCCATCAGCCATCCCGCATAAAAGCTCTTGCGCGCGGGCGGACAACGCTCGATCAACAACGCGCCCGACGATCCCATTTCTCCGCCCACTGCCAAGCCCTGCAGGATCCGGCAGATGAGCACGGCTATCGGTGCGCCGATGCCGAGCGTCGCGTAGTCCGGCGTCACCGCGACACCGACCGAACCAGCGGTGACGAGCGCCGCGCTGAGCAGTAACGCCGGCTTGCGTCCGGCCGTGTCCGCATGGAGGCCGATCGCAAGCGCGCCGATCGGGCGGGACAGGAATCCGGCCGCAAAAGTGCCAAGCGACAACATCCGGCCGTATGCGGCCGATGCGTGCGGGAAAAAAGCATGGGCGATGAACGCGGCGAAGACCGTATAGCAGAAGTAGTCGAAGAACTCGACAGCGTTGGCAAGCACAATCGTGGCGAGCGTGCCCGCCGTGAGCCTGTGTGCAGACGCTGCGTCGGCATCGTTCCGGGATCGTCTCATGCGGCCTGGTCGCCTCGAGGTGCGGATGCTTGCGGCTTACCGGTGCCGAACGCATCGGGAAAGCTCGGGACGGTGAAGCAGAAAGTCGTTCCTCGTGGGCCGGTTTGCTCGATCCATATCGCACCGCCGTGCGCTTCGACGATCGACTTCGAGATCGGCAGACCCATCCCCATTCCATCGCTCTTCGTGCTGGAAAGGGGTTGAAAGACCGAGTCCGGTTGGGCAGCCATGATGCCGCATCCCGAATCGCAGACTTCGAAAAGTACCTGCATGGTGTCGTGGCGGCGCACGCTCACGGTCAGTTGCGGCGCGCGATCCTTGAGCTCGACGGCGGAGATCGCGTGAATGCCGTTGATCAGCAGGTTGGTCAACACCTGCTGAAGCTGAATGCGGTCGGCATACGCGCGTACGCCCGGCTCGATCTCCATCGACACGGCGATTGCATGCGCATTCGCCTCCGACGCGACCAACAGCATCGCGGATTGCACGATTTCGGCACAGTCGACTTCGACCGCCTCGACCGGCGCGCCGACGAGGAACCCGCGCAAACGCTGGCAGATGGCCGCAATATCGTCGGTCCACCGTGCCGCGTACCGGAACGCGGCCAATGCTTCGCCGATATTCGGCTCGGCGCGGTCCATCCAGCGGGCGGCTGCGTCGAGCGCGGTACGGACCGCACCGAGCGGCTGGCCGATTTCGTGAGTAATCGACGCGACAAGTTGCCCGACCATCGATACTCGGGCCGTTCGTGCCATCTGCGCGCGCAACGCCTCCAGGCGCTCGCTGTTTTCCTTGTGCTCGGTCACGTCGAACGCATAGAAGTGCAGACGACGATATTGCGCCGGCTCGGTCGGCAGCGAGCACCGCCACACGATGGGTACTTTCCTGCCGGTGAGGGTCGACAGCAGGCGTTCGCCCTGGCAGAACGCGTGCCCGTTGAACATCGCGCGCAATACCTGCGAGTTGCTGATGCGATTCGCCGGAAGCAACCTGCGCGACTGTTCGAAAAACAGCGCCTTCGATTCTGCGTCGAACAGGGCGAGCGCGGCGCCGTTTGCGTCGATGAACGCGTGTCGCTCGCGCAGCTCGTCGATCACGTGCGGATGGTCGTCGATGTAGGCATCCAGATCCGTCACGCCACATGCCTTGAGCGAGTCGACCCACGCCTTGATGCCCGACCAGTCCTCTATGAGAATCGGTATGGGCGCGTCGCGAAACACCGAGTCGGTTTCGACGCGCGCTTCTGCCGCGGATTCCCCCGCCGCGCCTGACGGCTTCCGTGTCGATAAGCTCGGCGACTTGCCGTTGGGTCCGTTCATGGGGCGAGTTCGAATACGTGCGAAGTGAGGTCGAGCATCGCTGAATGTCGTGGACGAAGGCGTCTCGGGAAAAGTGCGGCGATTATACAAAACCATAATGTCCTGCGAACAAGGCATTCGGCATGTCGGCACGATACGACGTGGCTGACCGCGCGTCGCGAACCTTCTCGTGTTTCACCTGCTTGGCGCCTGCTCCGGCTCAACAAACGTGCGAATCGAAAAAAACCGCATCGGCGGCCACTGCATAGTGACGCGAGCATCGGACTGTCCCGGTGCGTCACATCAACTGCAAGGAGCCAATATGTCGGATAGGGTGAAAGTTGCGCTCGTCACCGGCGCGTCGGGCGGCATCGGCAAGGCGGTCGCGCTGCGACTCGCGACGGACGGATTTGCGATCGTGGGCCACTACGCCGGAAACGGCGCCGGGATGGACGCCCTCGTGTCGGACATCACCGCCCGGGGCGGGCGGGCAATCGCGGTCAAGGGCGATATCAGCGCGGCGGACGATGTCGCGTCGCTCTATGACCGTGCGCTGAATGCATTCGGCCGGCTCGATGTGGTCGTCCATTGCGCGGGCATCATGCCGCTCGCACCTGTCGGCCCGGACGGTCTCGACGTATTCGACAGGACGATTCAGGTCAATCTGCGCGGCAGCTACCTCGTCATGGCGCATGCCGCGTCGCATCTGCGCGACGGCGGCCGTATCGTCGTCTGCTCCAGCAGTGTCGTCGCCAAGTCGTTCCCCGGCTACGGCGCCTACATCGCGTCGAAGGCCGGCGGCGACGGGCTGGTGAGAGTGCTGGCCAACGAGATGCGGGGGCGGCGGATTACGGTTAACGCGGTCGCACCCGGGCCGGTCGCGACGGAGTTGTTCCTGAAAGGAAAGACGGACGAGCAGATCGAACGGCTTGCGCACCTCGCACCGCTCGAGCGGCTCGGCCAGCCGGACGATATCGCGGGAACGGTAGCGTTTCTCGTCGGCGAGAACGGCCAGTGGATCAACGGTCAGATTCTTTACGCCAACGGCGGTTTTGCCTGATCGGGCGGACGCCTTCGGCAAGAGGTCGCGAAGGTGTCGTCCCGCTTTCTGCCCCGCGCGCAGGTCAGCCCACGCGCGCGGGATGGTCCAGGCAAGCGGCGGGGGCCGACACATCTGCGGCTGCGGCACACGACGGCGCCTGAAGCACGTCAATCAGGCGCGCCGCCATGAAATCGACGAACGTTCGGATCTTCGCGTCGACGTGACGCCGCGACGCGTAAAGAACGAACACGGGCGTGCGCTCCAGGCGATGGTCGGGGAACAGCCGCACGAGCGCGCCCTGTCGAATGTCGTCGATCACGCAGTGCAGCGGCAGCGCGGCGACGCCCGCGCCCGCAAGAACGGCGAAGCGCGTGGCATCGACGTCGTCGATGACGAACGGTCCGTCGTTGTTCGCCGATGCGGGCTTGACGATGGTGAGCCTGGCGTGGCGCTGCGGCGTCGCAACGCGCGCGGGGATGGGTGTCAGCGCGTGCGGGGCTATCTGCTCGAATGTGTCGATTCGGCAGGCCTGAAGATACTTCGGTTCGGCCACCAGCACATGCTCGATCTGACCGACCATCCGGCTCACGTTCCCGGAATCGGGCAGTGACGCCGTGGGCACGATCGACACATCGACGCGGTCGTTGATCAGATGTGCGGCGCCGGGTATGAACGTGACATGAAGCTTGACGCCCGGATGCTGGCGTTGATATTCGACGAGGCATTGCGTGAAGCGCCGGAGTCCGAGCTCGGGCGAACAATGGACGTGCAGGGTGCCGTGCGGCACGGTATAGGCGCCGCCGGCCTGCGCTTCGGCATCGTCCAGATCGGCAAGAATCTGCTTGCATCTGGCGTAATAGCGCTGCCCGGACTCCGTCAACGACAGGCTGCGTGTCGTGCGGTTCAGCAGTCTCGCGCGCAACCGGTTCTCGAGCGTGGAGACGGCCCGCGACACGCATGCCTTGCTGAACGCCATATGGTCGGCAGCCGCGCTGAAACTGCCCGTTTCCACCACATGCGAGAAGATCCGCATGCTCAGTAGCGTGTCCATGAATACCTCGTCGTGTCCAGGAATCTCGACTGTCCGACAGCAGGAGACGGGATCGACGATCGCGCGCTCCGGAATGCTGTCACGAGATCAAAAGATAGCGGGACACTCTGTTGCGCACCATCGTACGTTGGGATACGCGGGTACCCGATAGGCACTTTCGGCTCATCCTCGCGTATAGCGCGTTGCCGATTTCGGTTTTGTCATCCGGATGTTCGACTGACGTCAAGTCCCGATCGTCGAAATGGGTGCACTGGACAACGGCCAAGCGGTGACGGCGCGAAGGGCCGACCGGTTTCGCATCCTTTCTCATACCTTGGTATAGGTCGGGCCATCGGTTCGTAGCCGCAGAACGTGCCGGCGATGGTGCCGCAGCGCCGGCCGGAACGCTTCGTCGAGTCGACCGATTGCCCTTTTGCCGGCTTGCAGCGTGATGGGATCAGCTGCCGCCATGTCGACGGCCCGCGCCGACGGCTGCGCAGTCCCGATTCGTGGATTAAACCTCGATATGACCGGCCCCACCCATCGACAAGTTCGCGCAACCCCTTTGTACGGCTAGTGCAATGTGCGTCGTTTCGATACCGTGTATTCACCGCGCAGGTTGTGCGCAACGCTTCATGTTCCCAGGTAGCTAGCCATGATTCTTTTGTCATCGAGTCCTTCCAAGACAGCCACCGATTTCGACGCGCTTGCCAGTGCGCGCGCGTCCAGCCCGATTGCCGCCGAACACGCGTGGCGCGACCCGGGCGCCGGTCGCGATATCGACATCGCGCTTTCGCGCTGGACCCGGAATGGTACCGAGACGCTCGAGGTAACGAACGACTGCAGCGAGAACTGGCACTGCATCGGCATCAACCTCAAATGTACGTTGCTGACCTTCTCGCACGCGGGCCGCACGCTTGTGCAGGGCCGGTTGACGGCGGGTGCCGCGCAAATCACCGCGCCGGGCATCGCGTGTCGCGCCGTGTTCGACGCGCCCAGCGACGTGCTGCATTTGTTTGCATCCCAAACGGTATTGGCCGAGTGCTATGCCGACCTTTTCGGTCGCGCCCATGCCGGCGGCATCGTCATCGACGATCCGCGCCTCATCCGGGATCCGGCGCTCGAGCGGCTCGGTCAGGCGCTCGCGGTGTCCCACACGCAGGACGCGGCATTGGGCAAGGTTTTCGCCGACAGCGTCAGCCTCGCGATCGTGTCGCGCATCGTGGCTCGCCACTTCGCGACGAACAAGAGCGAAGTGCGCGGTGCGGCTGCACTGCCGTCGTGGCGCATGCGCCGCGTGGTCGACTATGTCGAAGCGCACCTCGCGGAATCGATCGGGCTCGCCGATATGGCACACAGTGTCGGGCTGACGCGGATGCACTTTGCTGCGCAGTTCCGCCGGGCCACCGGATTGCGGCCTCACGAATATCTGATGCGGCGGCGCATCGAGCGCGCCCAGCAGCTCCTGCTCGAATCACGCCATGGCTTGCTCGATGTCGCATTGGGTTGCGGCTTCCGTTCGCAAGCCCATTTCACGACGGTGTTCAAACGCTTCGTCGGAGAGACGCCTTTTTGCTGGAGGGCGAAGGCAAATGTCGATCGATGAACGGGTACCGGTTTTCCTTGCCATTAGTGAGGGATTTCTTCGTGGCGCTTACCTGCGCGACGGCCGCGACGCGGTCTTTCATGTCCCGCATGTGTTGCCGGGTTGTAGGGGCGCCGGCGCGCGCTCGTCGAATGACGCCCGCGAGATGGCGGAGCAGGCTCTCCGATGTGACGAGCCAGGCGGGCCCCGATAGCCGCGGCGCCGGCGCCGCTTGCGGCGCACGCTTGTCGAAACGGTGAAACCTATGACGCAACGAGGACGATGATGAGCTTCTCGACCGACGTAATGGCGATGGATCCATGGCAGCAGACGCTGAGCCTGCTCTCCCAATTGTGCCGAAACGATGTGCGACCGGTCGCGCCTGCGATGGAGCCGCTGCATGCTCGCGGGACGGCGCCTCATGCGCGGCCGAGAACGGCCGGTGCGGGGCGCCGCGCCGTTTCCGTGAGTTTCGTCGATCGTGTGAGCTCGACAGCGGTGACGATCGCATGGCGCGACTCGACGCACTGCTCGTATGGCGACCAGACCTGGCATGTGACGCGCGCCCGCACAGGCGGGACGTGCGCAATCAGTGGTCGGCCCGTGCGGACTGGCGACACCGTCTATCAGCCCCGTGGGCGTCCGAGGCCGCTCAATGCCGGAGCGATGATTCTCGAGTCGGTGCTGCGCGAAGTGGAGGCCGATCGCTGACCTCGGCGACGATGCGGCAAGCGGCGAGCCGCGCGCTACTCTGCGCCCACTGCAATCGCAGTGTTCAGCGCGCCGCTCGCCACCAGGTCGAACAATGCCTGGCTGCTGGGCGACAGCGATCGCCCTTTCGCCCAGACCATGTGTAGCGGCCGCACGATCCGCATGTCCTCGACCTCGACAATGGCCAGTTCGCCGCGCCGCAACTCGTCCGTTACGCTGAGCGTCGAGATGTAGGCCAGCGCGTGCTGGGACAGCAGCATCCGCTTGATTGCTTCGGTATGGCTCACCGACATCAGCGGCTCGATCTCGAGCCCGGCGCGACGATACGATTCTTCGATGATCGCGCGCGTGCCGGACCCCGGCTCGCGCATGATCACGGTCCGGTCCACCAGATCCCGTGCACGTACTTTCGTCCCCGCAAGCGGGTGGCCCGCCGCCGCGACGACGGCGATCTCGTCGGAGCCGATGCGTCGAGCATGGAGAATGGAGTCGTCAAAAGGGCCCTCGATGAAGCCGATCGTGAAGCTCAAGTCGTGCAAACCCGCTTCCACGCGCTCGGTGTTCGTGACCGTAAGATCGATGGCGACCCGGGGATGACGGGCATTGAACGCCGCGATTGCTTCCGGCACGAAAAAAACGCCCAGCGTGCCGCTCGCACCGATCTTCATGTGGCCCGAGCCCAGGCCCGCAAGCTCCGCGAGCTCTTTCTCGGCAGTATCCGCGAGCGTAAAGATGCGGCTTGCATACTCGTAGAGCAGCTTGCCGCCTTCGGTCAATGCCACGCCGCGCGGCAGCCGGTCGAACAGCACGATGCCGAGGCGATCCTCGAGCTCGCGGACCTCCCGGGTGACGGCCGGCTGACTGACGTGTAAACGCTCCGCGCCGGCACTGATGCTGCCGGCGCGTGCGACTTCATAAAAGGCGAGAAGATGAGTGAAGTTCATGGGGCGCGGGAGAGGCGATGGGTGCTGCGCGCTACGCATAGCCGGCTGAACTGCCGAGCGGGCGGGCTCGGCTGAACAGTGCGCGGCGCATCAGCGGTCAACTGCCGAAATAGGGATTGCAGAAGCTGGCCGGGCCGACGCACGATGCGGCTGCATGCGCGGCCACGTGAGCGCGTTTGCCGCTTGCCGAGCTACCGTCCGTCGGTGCGCCGCCGAAACCGCTCGCTGCCTGCTCGGCCGCGACCTTTGCTTCGGCTGCTTGAATGTCCGCCGGATACTGCGGATCGTTTCCGGTCGCCGGATTATAGCCAGCGCGCTCGACGCGGACCAGATCGGCGCGCACTTGCGCGCGCGTGAGCGGCGTGTTGCTTTGCGCGAAGCTGAGCGCGGGCGCGGCGAGGGTGCCGAGGACGAGGGCGATGCATGCAAGCGTTTTCATGATGAGGCTCCTTGAGTTGAGTTGAATTGAAGGCGACACATCTTTCACTGTCGATCGATCCCGCCGTTGTCCAACAGCGTTTGCCTTTGCCGGTTTCGGCGGCCTCGCGATGGATTGCGAGTCGATGAAACAAGGATATCGGCGCACCTCGCTCATGAAAAATGCATTGTTTCGATGCTTGCCATACACCGCGGTTATGGCTTTCAGCTCGCCTGATTGTCGACGCCGGACGGGCCCGCCTGAGGCTTGCGGCCATCGATCGCGTTCAGGTAATGCGCCAGCGCGTCGATCTGGTCCGGTGAAATAGGTGCGCCGAACGCATTGCGCATCTTCGTGATCTCGACCTTCCATTCGCTGGTGGTGAGCGGCGGTTGCCGCAGCACCATGCCCGTGGAGTGGCACATCACGCAATTCGCGTTGGCGATGTCCGCACCGGGCCCGGGCGGAAACACCGAATGGCCGGGCGGCAACGTCACGTTGAGCGCGCTCAAGTGCACCGGCGGCGCGATGGCGTCCTGGCGCGCCGCCTGCGCCGCAATGGACTCGGGAAGGTAGTGCCGGCCCACGAGGCCAAGCAACGCACCAACGGAAACGGGGACCATCAACATCACCGCCATGCGCTTCAGTCTTGCGTTCATGTTGTCGCTCCTTGTCAAGCCACGTCGAGCTGAATCGATTCGATGACGTTGCGCATGAAACCTGCACCGTTCCAGTTCGGTGTGGCCGGCTGGGCCTGCCCCGTCGAGTCGATGGCGCGCACCATCAGCGTCTGCGGGCCGCGTTGAGCGAAGCGCACGTTCGTCTGCCACTGGCGGAAGCTGTATTTGCCGTAGTCGTGTCCTAGTTGCGTATCGGCCCAGCTTCGACCGCCATCTGTCGACAGCTGCACGCGCGCCAGTGCGTTGATGCCGCCGAACGCAATGCCGCGGACGAGCACCGGTTGCCCGGCGCCCACTTTGTCGCCGGTCCTCATGTTGGTGAAGAACGAGCGCGGCAGCATCCGGTTGATGGGAATCTGCGGCACGTCGGTCTCACCGGGCCGCACGTTGGCGAAGTGGTTGGCCGGCACCTTGTATGCCTTGGCGGTCCAGAAGTTGTCGTCGGGTGTGTCCAGCACTTCGATGTCGGTCACCATCTTCACCCAGTACGTCGCATACCAGCCCGGTACGACGAGCCGTAGCGGATACCCGTTGAGCAGCGGCAGCGGCTCGCCGTTCATCGCGTACGCGAGCATGACCTCGCCGTCGCGGGCATGGTCGATCTCCACCGACTTGAGGAACTTCGGCGTTTGCGGAATCACGCCCGAATCGAGCCCGTTGAAGCGAACGCAAACGGCATTGGCGCGCACGCCCGCATGGTCGAGCACGTCCTTCAGGCGAACGCCTTTCCATAGCGCATTGCCCATCGCGCCGTTGCCCCACTGGCCGCCCGGCACACGCGGGCTGAAGAAGCCGCGCGAGTTGCCCGAGCACTGATTGACCGCGGCGATCTCGTAGCGCGGGAACCTTCGCATCAGGTCGTCGAGCGAAAGATTCAACGTCCGCTTGACGGCACCGTGAACTGCGACGCGGTACGTGGCCGGATCGATGGAGTTCGGAATGTTGGCGAGATGCCAGCGCACGTAGAAGCGGTCGTTCGGCGTGAACACGCCCTGATCGAAGACATCGAACGGTGTTTCGAGCAGCGGTGGACGCGTGCGCTGCAGGATCACATTGGATTTTTGCGGCAGGTCCGAC
>Ga0207647_10004566_pt1 | contig 10260 bp, 6 predicted proteins | sample KBSCornC2_FD_184295 | JGI IMG/M metagenome (GOLD analysis project Ga0207647, IMG submission 184295) | Corn rhizosphere microbial communities from Kellogg Biological Station, Michigan, USA - C2 (SPAdes) (version 2) | ecosystem: Host-associated > Plants > Roots > Rhizosphere ...
GCCCCTCTCCCGCTGGGAGAGGGGATCACCTCACCGTTCCAAGCTGGAGCCCTTCTCCCTTCGGGAGCACGCGGGGAGGGCACATGGATGTGCCCTTCTTTGAGGAGCGAGGAAGGTGGCGGCAGCCGGATGAGGGTTCGGGCGGAGCGGCACACATCGCCCTTGCGCTCCGCCCGAACCCTCACTCCAACCCCTCTTTCTCACGGGGACTACCTTCGGGTCGCCGGAGGGAGAGGGGCTCTACGTCACTCGCCCATCAGATAAGGCACCACTTCCGCCAGCGCCTCGCGCAGCAGCTGCGTATCCAGCTTGGGATCCCTCGCGGCACGCACCGCCAGCCCCTCGATCAGCAGCATCATGGCCAGCGAGCGGCGCTCGCTGATCGTGGTGGACATGCCGATGCCGCCCTGCTCGGCCGGCTGCTCCAGCCATTGGCGAAACTCCGCGCAGGCCAGCTCGTCCGCGTGATGGATCGCCTTGCCCACCTGCTTGTCGCGGGTGGCTTCGGCGCTGGTCTCCAGAAACAGCGCGGCATTCATGATGCGCATGTCCGGCCGCGGGCGGCTCCACTCGACGAAACATTCCATCAGCGCCTCGACCGGATCGGTCGAGGCGCTGAGCGCGCGGATGTCTTCCAGCTCCATCTCGCTCTGGCGCTCGATGATGGCCAGCACGATCGAGCTCTTGTTGGGAAAGTAGCGATAGATCAGGCCTGCGCTCATCGCCGCCGCCTCGGCGATGTTGGCCATGCTGGCGGCGTGGAAGCCGTACTTGACGAAACAGTGCTGGGCCGCGACCAGGATGCGCTCGCGCTGCTCGCGGGCGCGCGGGCTCAGGGATGCTTCGTCGATTTTCTCGTCACGGGTCATGAGCTGTCGGGATCAAGGGCTGCGTTCGTTCCAGCCGCCTCCGAGCACTTTATACAAAGTGACCCGATTGGTCTGCTCGGCCAGTCGCGTCGCAATAAGCTGCTGCTGCGCGGCGTACAGCGCGCGCTGCGCGTCCAGCGCCACCAGGTAGCTGTCCTTGCCGGCCTTGTAGCGCGCACGCGAGAGTTCGTCCGCGCGCGCTGCCGCGCCGACCAGGGCCTCCTGCGCCTGGCGCTGCCCGGCCAGGGTGCCGGTGAGTGCCAGTGCATCGGCCACTTCGCGGAAGCCGGCCTGGATCGCCTGCTCGTACTGCGCCAGCGCGATCTGCTGGTCGGCCTTCGCGCCGGCCAGCTGCGCGCGCAGGCGGCCGCCCTGGAAGATCGGCAGGCTGATCTGCGGCGCGAAGCTCCACACGCGCGTGCCGCTGTCGAACAGGTTGTTGAGCTGCCCGCTGGCCGAGCCCACGCTGCCGGTGAGCAGGATGGACGGGAAGAACGCCGCGCGCGCCGCCCCGATATCGGCATTGGCCGCGCGCAGCAGATGTTCGGACTGCAGGATGTCCGGACGGCGCAGCAGCACCTCGGACGGCAGCTCCGCCGGCAGCGCGCCGAGCATGCTGGCGTCGTCGCCCAGGCCCGACGGCAGCAGCGCCTCGTCCAGCGCACCGCCCGCCAGCAGGCGCAGTGCGTTGACGTCCTGCGCGACCTGGCCGGTGTAGCGCGCCATGTCGGCGCGGGCGGATTCGACCGTGGTCTGCGCCTGGCTGACGTCCAGGCTCGATGCCGCACCGAGCGCGTGACGTTGTTCAGTCAATTTGAATGAAGCCTCCTGCGTCTCGCGCGTGGCCTGCGCCACCTTCAGGGATTCGCGGTCGGCGGCCAGGGTCAGCCAGGCATTGGCCACTTCGGCGATCAGGCTCAGCTGCGCGCTGCGGCTGGCTTCGCCTTGGGCCAGGTAACGCTCCAGCGCGCCGGTGCTCAGCGAATTCACGCGGCCGAACAGGTCCAGTTCGAATGCTGTCGTGCCGAGCTCCGCGCGGTACTGCTGCCCCACCTGCCCCGGCGGCTGGCCACTGCCGCCGGCGCGCTGCAGCGAGGCGGTGGCGGCGATCGAGGGCAGGCGATCGGCGCGCTGGATGCGGTACTGCGCGCGCGCCTTCTCCACGTTGAGCACGGCCACCCGCAGGTCGCGGTTGTTGCGCAGCGACTGCTCGATCAGCGTGGCCAGGCGCGGGTCGACATAGAACTGGCGCCAGCCGATGTCGGCTGCGCGCCCTTGCGTGGCACCCGTCGCCGCTGCGTCCGCGTGCTCGGGCAGCGGCCACGCCGCCGGCACATCCGGCTGCGCGGCCGGCAGCTTCGGCGCCAGGCTCACGCAGCCGCCCAGGGCCAGAGCCGCTGCACAAATCAAAAGGAAAGACTTATTCATGCGAGCTGTCTCCGGCGACGGCCGCGCCGCTCACGGCGATGCGCTTCCTGCGCCCGAACGCGCGCTGCACCACCACGAAGAACAGCGGTACGAAGAACAGCCCCAGCGCCGTGCCGGCGACCATGCCGCCGAGCACGCCGGTACCGATCGCGCGCTGCGCACCGGAACCCGCGCCATTGGCCAGCGCCAGCGGCAGCACGCCCAGGCCGAAGGCCAGCGAGGTCATCAGGATCGGACGCAGGCGCATGCGCACCGCCAGCAAGGTGGCGTCGAGCAAGGCCATGCCCTTCTCCAGGTTCTCCTTGGCGAACTCCACGATCAGGATGGCGTTCTTGCTCGACAGGCCGACCGTGGTGAGCATCGCCACCTGGAAGTAGACATCGCGATCCAGCCCACGGAAGGTCGCCGCCAGCACCGTGCCGAGAATGCCCAGCGGCGCCACCAGCAGCACCGCGGTGGGAATCGCCCAGCTCTCGTACAACGCCGCCAGGCACAGGAACACCACCAGTACCGACAGCGTGTACAGCATCGGCGCCTGCGCACCGGCCTCGCGCTCCTGGTAGGACTGCCCGGTCCATTCCAGGCCGACGCCGCGCGGCAGCTTCGCCACCAGCTTCTCGACTTCGGCCATGGCGTCGCCCGAGCTCACGCCCGGCGCGGCCTCGCCATTGATCTGCATCGCCGACACGCCGTTGTAGCGCTCCAGGCGCGGCGAACCGAAATCCCAGCGCGTGCTGGCGAAGGCGCGGAACGGCACCATCGCACCGGCAGCGTTGCGCACCGACCACTTCTCGAAATCCTCCGGCGCCATGCGGAACGGCGCATCGGCCTGCACGAACACGCGCTTGACGCGACCGCGATCCATGAAGTCATCGATGTACTGGCCGCCCCAGGCCATGCTCAGCGTGTCGTTGAGGTCGCCGATCGACAGCCCCTGCGCCGCGGCCTTCTGGTAATCGACATCGATACGGAACTGCGGCGTGTCGTCCTGGCCGTTGGCGCGCACGTTGGCCAGCAGCTTGCTCTGCGCGGCTTCCTGCAGGAACTGGTTGCGCGCCGCCACCAGGGCTTCATGGCCGAGGCCATTGTTGTCTTTCAGATAGAAGTCGAAGCCGGCGGAGTTGCCCAGCTCCGGCACCGCCGGCGGCGCGAAGGCGAAGGCCATCGCATCCTTGTACTGGCTGAAGGCGCCCATGGCATTGCCGGCCACCGCATCCAGGCTCATGTCCTTGCCGTGGCGCTCGCTCCAGTCCTTCAGCTGCACGAAGGCCATGCCGGCGTTCTGGCCGTTGCCGGCGAAGCTGAAGCCGAGCACCGAGAACACCGAATCCACCGCCGGGTCGGCCATGAAGTGCTGTTCGATGCGGCCCATCACGCGGGCAGTGCGCTCGGTGGTCGCGCCCACCGGCGTCTGCACCATGGTGAACAGGAAGCCCTGGTCTTCCATCGGCAGGAACGAGGTGGGCAGGCGCAGGAACACCACCACCATCGCCGCGCTCATCGCCACGAACACCAGCAGGAAGCGCCGGCCGCGCGCGATGATCGCGCCCACCGCGCCCTGGTATTTGCGCGTGCCCTGGTCGAAGCGGCGGTTGAACCAGCCGAAGAAGCCGCGATCCGAAGCATGCTGGCCCTTGGCGATCGGCTTGAGCAAGGTGGCGCACAGCGCCGGCGTCAGCACGATCGCCACCAGTACCGACAGCGCCATCGACGACACGATGGTCACCGAGAACTGCCGGTAGATCACGCCGGTGGACCCGCTCAGGAAGGCCATCGGCACGAACACCGCCGACAGCACCAGGGCGATGCCGACCAGCGCGCCGGTGATCTGCGACATCGACTTGCGCGTGGCTTCCAGCGGCGAGAGGCCTTCCTCGCTCATCACGCGCTCGACGTTCTCCACCACCACGATGGCGTCGTCGACCAGCAGGCCGATCGCCAGCACCATGGCGAACATGGTGAGCATGTTGATCGAATAGCCCATCGCGGCGAGCACGCCGAAGGTGCCCAGCAGCACCACCGGCACCGCGATGGTCGGGATCAGGGTGGCGCGGAAGTTCTGCAGGAACAGATACATCACCAGGAACACCAGCACGATCGCTTCGAGCAGGGTCGTGATCACGCCCTCGATCGACACCCGCACGAAGGGCGTGGTGTCGAAGGCGATCACCGACTTCACGCCGCGCGGGAAAGTCGGCTCCATCTGCTGCAGCGCGGCCTTCACGCGTTCGGCCGTGGCCAGTGCGTTGGCGCCGGAGGTGAGCGAGATGGCGATGCCGGTGGCCGACTTGCCGTTGTACTTGCTGGCCGAGCCGTAGTCCTGCAGGCCCAGCTCGACGCGGGCGACCTCGCCCAGGGTCAGCACGGAGCCATCGGTGTTGCTGCGGATCACGATCTGGCGGAACTGCTCCGGCGTCTGCAGGCGCTGCTGCGCGATCACCGAGGCATTGATCTGCTGGCCCTTCACCGCGGGATTGCCGCCGATCTGGCCGACCGCCACCTGCTGGTTCTGCGCACGCAGCGCGGCCACCACTTCGGGCGGCGTCAGCTTGTAGGTGTCGAGCTTGTTCGGATCCAGCCAGATGCGCATGGCGTACTTGGAACCGAACACTTCGATATTGCCCACGCCGGCCACGCGGCTGAGCGGGTCCACCAGGTGGGCGGTGACGTAGTCGGAGATGTCCTCGCCGTCCAGGCGGCCGTCCTGGGACACGAAGCCGACCACCATCAGGAAGCCGGAACTCGACTTGACCACGTTGATGCCCTGCTGCTGCACGATCTGCGGCAACAGCGGCGTGGCCAGCTGCAGCTTGTTCTGCACCTGCACCTGGGCGATGTCGGGGTTGGTGCCGTTCTCGAAGGTGAGCGTTACCTGCACCGAGCCGTCGGAATCGCTGGTGGCGGACATGTACAGCAGTCCGTCCAGGCCCTTCATGTTCTGCTCGATGATCTGCGTCACCGAGTCTTCCGCCGCCTGCGCCGAGGCGCCGGGGTAGTTGGCGTTGATCGTCACCTGCGGCGGCGCGATCACCGGATACTGCGACACCGGCAGGCGCAGCAGCGACAGCGCGCCGGCCAGCATCACGATGATGGCGATCACCCAGGCGAAGATGGGGCGATCGATAAAGAAACGTGCCATGGGTCGGTGTCCTCAGTGCGCCGCGGACACATGTCCGGCAGCCGCGGCGGCCGGTGCGCCGGCTTCGCTGGCGTGCACCGGCATGCCGGGCTGGATCGTCTGCAGGCCTTCGACGATGACCTGGTCGCCGGCCGCGAGGCCGCCCTCGACCAGCCACTGGTCGCCGACGGTGCGGCCGACCTGCACTTCGCGCAGCGCCGCCTTGCCGTCCTTGTCCACCACCATCGCGGTGGCGCCGCCCTTGGGATCGCGCGAGATGCCCGCCTGCGGCACCAGGATGCCGCGCGGATTGCTGCCCTTGTCGAGCACGGCGCGCACATACATGCCGGGCAGCAGCACGCCTTCCGGATTGGGCACGATCACGCGCAGCGCGAAGCTGCCGGTGCTGGGATCGACGCTGACGTCGGCGAACTGCAGCTTGCCGTCGTGCGCATAGGTGCTGCCGTCTTCAAGCAGGATCTTCACCGGCGTGCCGCCGGCTTCCTTCAGCGAACCGGCGGCGATGCGCTTGCGCAGGTCCAGCAGCTCGCCGCTGGACTGGGTGACGTCGACAAAGACCGGATCCATCTGCTGCACGCGCGCCATCGGCTCGGCCTGGTTGGCGGTGACCAGCGCACCCGGCGTCACCGCGGACTTGCCGATGCGTCCGGTGATCGGCGACACGATGCGCGCGAAGGCCAGGTTCACGCCGGTGCTTTCCACCTGCGCCTGCCCCGCGGCGACGTCGGCCTCGGCCTGGCGCCATGTTGCGGTAGCGGTTTCATCGTCCTGCTTGCTCACCGCGTCGATGCGTGCCAGTTCGCTCGTGCGCTTGGCATTGAGCTGGGCCGAATACAGCGCGGCCTTCGCTTTCGCCAACGCCGCCTTGGCATTGTTGTTGTCCGCGCGATACACCGCGTCGTCGAGCTGGTACAGCGGCTGCCCCGCCTTCACCAGCGCGCCCTCTTCGAACAGGCGCTGCTTGACGATGCCGTTCACCTGCGGCCGCACTTCGGCGATCTGGAAGGCACTGGTGCGCCCCGGCAATTCGCGCGTCACGGTGACCGCCTGCGGCTTGAGCGTCACTACCGTCACTTCGGCGGGGCCGCCCTGCTGGGGAGCGGCCTGCTGGCCCTTGCAGGCGACCAGGGCCAGGACAGAGGCGGCCAGGGCCGTCAGGGCCAGGCCGCGCAAGAAAATACGCTTTGAGTACATGAGAAGACCTCGGTCGCCGTCGCATGGGGAGGCGACAGATCAAGAGTGAACGATCATTCTCATTATTGAACCGAAATTGCCTGGCAGTCAATGAGACTGACGGCAGGGGGGTAAATTGGCCATGAGACGGGCCGTTCCGGCCGCATGGCTTGCCTCAGGGTGCATCGGCACGGCGCAGGATGCGTGTCCTCGCTTGCGCAATGGGCGCGTCAGGCGTCCCCGGCGGTGGCCGGCAAGTTCATGCGATGAAGGCGGCCGGTCGCGCACGCGCCGGCGCCATGGATCAGGCCTTCAACAGCGCCTGGTAGTCGGGACTCAGCTCCGCCAGCACGACCAGCGCAGCCGCGCCCAGCGCCACGCAATCAGGGCCGGCCGTGCCCAGCCGCAGGCGTTCGTGGCCGCGGTCCGCCCGCGCGCTTACCGAGGGATGGAGCGGAAACGCCGCGTCGATCAATCGGCGCAGGATGTCGTCGAACAGGGTGCCCCCCACCAGCACCGTCTCCGGATCGAGCAGGGATTCGAGCACGTTCACCGCATGGCGCAGCGCCGGCACCGCTTCGGCCAGCCAGCGCTCGATGCCGGCGGCGTGGCGCGGGTCGGCGATATCCACGTCGATCAGGTTCTGGTCGACACCGATGCCGAGATGCTCCAGCAGCGAAGCGCCGGAGACGTAGCGCTCCAGGCAGCCGCGCTTGCCGCAATAGCAGGGCTTGCCGTCGGGCACGGCGATGACGTGGCCGATTTCGCCGGCATTGCGCCAGTGGCCGGAGTACAGCCGGTTGTCGAGATAGAAACCCGCGCCCAGGCCGTGCCCGAAGAACAGATAGGCGAAATCCCGCAGGCCCCCGGCGACGCCGTACAGGCGCTCGCCCATCGCCGCCGCGGTAGCGTCGTTCTCCAGCAGCACTGGCAGCCGGGTCAGTTCGCGCAGGCGCGCGAGGCTGGCCGCGTCGTCCCAGCCCGGCATGCTGGTGGGGCCGACTGCGCTCATGCCTTCCACGCCGAACGGGCCGGGCAAGGCGATGCCGATGCCGAGCAGGCGGTCCGGGGGCAGGTTGGCGCGGAAGGTTTCGACGGTGCCGGCCAGCAGCGGCAGTGCGTCGGCGAAGCTGGGGTAGCTCACCGCGTGCACGCGGCGGCCGCGGGTGCTGCCTTTCAGATCCAGCAGCACCGCCAGCACCTGGTGCTGCTCCACATGGAAACCGACCGAGAAACCGCCGTCCGGATTGATCGACAGCGGAATCGGCGGCTGCCCGCGCGCGGTCTTTTCCGGCGCGTGGGTGGTGAGCATCGACTCGGCAATCAGCTCGGCCACGATGTTGGAAATGGTCTGCGCCGTGAGCGAGGTCAGCCGGGTGAGGTCCGCCCGGGTCAGCCGTCCTGCCTGCCGGATCGCCTCCAGCACCACCCGGCGGTTATGCAGGCGCGCGTGCTCGAGGTTGGTGCCCGTGGTGGGCCGGTTGGACCGGGACGAAGTGTGCATCGCTGACTGGGGCTTGTTCCGTGCGGGGTTCGGGCGCCTGGGCATTTTACGGGCGGTTCGAAGCGGAACGGCCCGGCCTGGCGCGATTCCGGAGCCAGACTACACCCGTCGCAATTAATTTCTTCAACTTGAATTAATAGAAGTCCTGTGTTCTGCTTGCCCTGGCCCAACCTGCCAGCGGGCTATTCCAGCCAGTCGTTTGCTGTACCCGGAGCCTCCCGAGCACATGCAAGACCCGACCTCGCCCCTTCCCGACGCGCCCCGGCTCAAGCCCTTGCTGGGCCTGCCCGCCGCCATCGCGCTCAACATGAGCCAGATGTGCGGCGCCGGTCCGTTCATCACCATCCCGGCGATGGTGGCGGTGATGGGCGGCCCTCAGGCCTGCCTGGGCTGGCTGCTCGGCGCCCTGCTCGCCCTGTGCGACGGCCTGGTATGGGCCGAACTGGGCGCCGCCCTGCCCGGCTCGGGCGGCACCTACGTCTATCTGCGCGAGGCCTTCGGCAAGCGCACCGGCACCCTGCTGCCGTTCCTGTTCGTATGGACGGCGATGCTGTTCATCCCGATGACCATGGCCACCGGCGTGATCGGCTTCGTGCAGTACACGGGCTGGCTGTGGCCGGGCATGACGTCGATGCAGGGGCATCTGCTGGGGCTGGCGCTGATCTGGCTGACCATCGCGGCGCTGTGGCGCGGCACGGGCTCGATCGGCCGGCTGGGCATCGTGCTGTGGGCGATCATGCTGGCCAGCATCGGCTGCCTGATCGTCGCCTCGCTCACTCACTTCGATGCTGCACGCGCGTTCACCCTGCCGCCCGGCGCCTTCGACCTCGGCGGCGTCGCGTTCTGGCTGGGCCTTGCCGGCAGCCTGACCATCGGCACCTACGACTATCTCGGCTACAACACCACCGCCTATATCGCCGCGGAACTGAAGAACCCGGGCCACATCCTGCCCGCGTCGATCGTCTATTCGATCCTCGGCATGTTCGTCGTGTACTTCACCATGCAGGTCGGCATGCTCGGCGTGGTCGACTGGCATCGCATGCTGGACACCAGCTCGCCGGCCTATAACTCGATCGCCTCGGTGGTGCTGGCCGAGACCTGGGGCACCACGGCGGCGCGCATCGTCACCGTGCTGATCCTGGTCACCTGCGCCGCCTCGGTGTTCGCCGGCGTGCTCGGCGGCTCGCGCGTGCCGTACGAAGCGGCACGCGACGGGGTCTTCTTCCGCGCCTTTGCCGGACTGCATCCGCGACTGGGCTTTCCGACCTGGGGCCTGCTGGCGATGGGCGTGCTGACCTCGCTCGGCTTTGCCGTCGGACGCGCGACCTCGCTGACCACACTGATCCAGCTGCTCACCACGGTGATGATCCTGGTGCAGTCGATCGCGCAGATCGCCGCGCTGTTCGCACTGCGCCGCCGGCGTCCCGGAATGCGGCGTCCTTACCGCATGTGGCTGTATCCGATCCCCGCGCTGATCGCGCTGGCAGGCTGGAGCTACATCTACGTTTCCGCCAACGCCAACGCGCCGGGCGCATATCCGATCCAGTGGTCGCTTGCCTGGCTGCTGCTGGGTTCGATCGCGCACCGGCTGTGGTCGCGCATGCACGGCCTGCGCACGGAGCATGCATGAATCACCGCGCCTCCCTCCCGCCCGCGCGCACGCTGCTGGCCATCGACGTCGGCGGCACCAAGACGCAGGCGGCCAGCTACGATCCGGCCTCGGGCGCGCTGCGCCGCTGCCGCCTGGAAACGCATGCGCCGAACCAGCGCGGCGCCGCGGCCTTGCATCGCCTTATCGATGGCGTGAAGCGCGGACTCGCGCTCGATAACGACACGCCGCCGCTGGGCATCGCCGCAGTCTTCCCCGGCGTCATGCGCGGCCAGCACCTGCTGCTGGCCCCGAACACGCCGGGTCTCGAAGGCCTGAACCTGTTCGAGGAACTGGCCGCGGCCTTCGCCTCGACCGGCATCACCCTCGACAACGACGTCAAAGCCGGCGCTCTCGCCGAACACGCCTGGGGTGCGCTGCGCGGCAGCGATCCGAGCCTCTATCTCAATGTCGGCACCGGGCTGGCAGCAGCCGCGATGATCGGCGGGGAGGTCTACCGCGGCCGCAATGGCGCAGCGCGCTACGTCTTGGTCAAAGA
>Ga0207647_10004568_pt1 | contig 10256 bp, 10 predicted proteins | sample KBSCornC2_FD_184295 | JGI IMG/M metagenome (GOLD analysis project Ga0207647, IMG submission 184295) | Corn rhizosphere microbial communities from Kellogg Biological Station, Michigan, USA - C2 (SPAdes) (version 2) | ecosystem: Host-associated > Plants > Roots > Rhizosphere ...
TACGAAAATCCTCAAACGCCTGGGCGATCTCCTCGCGAGTGTTCATGACAAATGGCCCGTAGCGGACGATGGGTTCACGCAACGGTTTCCCGGCGAGCAGGAGAAAGCGGACGGCGTCTTCTTCAGCTCTCACTGTCAGTTCCTCACCGTCGGAGAGTACGGCAAGCTGTTGCGCGGCAACCAGTTGTCCCAGGTTTGTATCAGTCACACCGAATCTGCCCCGTCCGACAAAAACATAGCACAGCGCCGCATGTCCGGGCTGGACAGGCAGCGTACACGTCGTCCCACTCGGGATAGACACATCCAGATAGAGCGGCGCGGTCGCGATTCCCCGCACGGCTCCGCGAAGACCCGCACTCTCTCCGGCGATTACGCGAATGTTCGTCCCGTTCGCCAGCGTTGTTTCGGGCACGTTCTCGGGCGGAATGTCTTGATACCGCGGAGCGGTCATCTTCTCTGCTGCCGGAAGATTCACCCACAACTGAAATCCCCACATCAAACCGTCGTCCTGCTTAGGCATCTCCGAATGAATAATCCCGCGGCCGGCGGTCATCCACTGCACACTGCCGGCAACTAAGTTGCCTTCATTTCCTTTGTGGTCCTTATGCCGCATCGAGCCGGCCAGCATGTAGGTCACCGTCTCGAAGCCGCGATGCGGATGGTCGGGCGCGCCCTTGGCTTCGCCGGGCGCATAGTCGACGGGGCCCATTTCATCGAGCAACAGGAACGGATCGAAATCCATCAGCAGTCGGGTCGGGAACGGGCGGTGAACCACGAAGCCGCCGCCTTCGGTCGTGCGAAGCGCGGGGTAGGTGCGGTCAAGCGAGCGAGCGGTCGTCATGCAGAAGCCCTCGAAATCATCGGAATAGCGTTATTTTTGAAACATAGCGCTATTATATTGGGCGTTTTGCGGTCCGATTTGCGGCGGTTCGCAATGGATTGTTCTGAAATTGGAACGATGAAATGAACATCGATGCACACAACCTGAACGACCTGATGTACTTTTCGCAGGTCGTCGAACATGGCGGGTTCTCGGCTGCGGAGCGCGTGCTGGGTATCTCGAAATCGCGCCTGTCGCGGCGCCTGACCGAACTCGAAGCGGCGCTCGGCGTGCGGCTGCTGCAGCGTTCGACGCGCAAGCTCGCACTGACCGAGGCGGGGGAGTTGTTCTACCAGCATTGCCAGGCGATGCTCGCCGAAGCCCAGGCCGCGATGAACGCCGTGCAGCAGCTGCGCTCGTCGCCGCGTGGCTCGGTGCGCGTGAGTGTCCCTGTCACGCTGTCGCAGACGATGCTGTCGCGCATCCTGCCCGAATTCCTGCACCGCTATCCCGAGGTGAAGGTGCACATCCGGGTGACGAACCGCGTGATCGACCTGTTCGAGGATTCGGTCGATGTCGCGTTGCGCGTGCGCTCGGAGCCGCCGCAGAACGCGAACATCGTCGTGCGGCCCTTGTGGCGGACCGAGCAGATGCTGGTCGGCGCGCCGAGCCTGCTGAGCCAGAATGCGCCGCCGCTCGTGCCGGACGATCTGGCGCGCTTCGAGACGCTCGATACGCCGAGCGTCGACGGGCGGCACGTGTTCAACCTGATCGCGCCGGACGGCACGCGCCACTTGCACGAGCACGATCCGAGGCTCGTGACGGCGGACCTGATGACGATCCGCGAGGCCGTGCTCGACGGCCTCGGCATCGCGGCGCTGCCGGAGATGATGTACGGCAATGCATTGCGCGCCGGACAGTTGTCGCCGGTGATGCCGGGCTGGACGCTGCCGGTGCCGCAACTCTACGCGGTGTTCGTGTCGCGGCAGGGTATGCCGCCTGCGGTCCGCGCGTTCGTCGACTATTTGGTCGAGAAGCTCGATCACGGCGATTACAAGCAGCCGAGTTGCCCGGAGCGCGACAAGAAGGAAGCCGCGGCGGCCGATGCTTCGTCCACCTGAATGCAAACTGCGCGTCGTGGCAAATTTGTTTTGTCATTGAAGTGCCGCCGGCAATCGCAAGTTTCAATCGCGGGGGCCTTGAATGCGTTCGCGCGCGGGCCTATATTGAAATCCCATTTCGCGAAGGAAGTTCTGAGCGGAATCAGGTGGCCGCATATATTGCGAGCCAGATAGGGCAGAACGCGCAGTCCGTGCAGACCACGGTAGCCGCATTGCGTTGCTCGAGGCGCAACCGATACCGCCGAAGAGCCCGCCGCCCGAAGGCGCCCGCGTGCGCATGAAAAAAGGCCTTCATCTGGCGATGAAGGCCTTTTACTTTGTGGGGCCGGTCAGGTGCCGCCGCCGACCCGCCAAACGCGCGTGCGTTACTTCGCCTTCGCGGTCGGCTCGGTCACGAAGCCGAGCTTCGTGAGGCCGCCGGCCTGCGCATCGGACATCACTTCCGCCACACGCTCATAGGCAACCTTGCGATCGGCGCGCAGGTGCAACTCCGGTTGCGGCTGATGCTGTGCCGCTTCCGCGATGTGTGCCTGCAGCTGCTCGCGCGTGACCGTCTGGTCGTTCCACAGGATCGTGCCGTTGCCCTGGATCGCGACGTCGACCGTTTGCGGCTTTTCGTCGACGGGCTGGCTGCTCGCGTGCGGCAGGTCGATCTTCACCGCGTGCTGCATCGCCGGGATCGTCACGAGGAAGATGATCAGGAGTACGAGCATGACGTCGACGAGTGGCGTCATGTTGATCTCGCTCATCACGCCATCGTCGTCGTCATCGCTGAAGCCGGTGTTCATTGCCATGGTTCACCTCGTCTCAGCTGGCGCGCGTCGCAAGACGCAGGCCGTCGCGGGGCGACGACGACGCGAGGCGCGCGCCCGTCACGAAGTAGGCGTGCAGACCGTGTGCGAAGCGGCGCAGCTTGCTGACGACACCCTTGTTCGCGCGGGTCAGCGCGTTGTAGCCGAGCACGGCGGGAATCGCGACGAACAGGCCGAAGGCCGTCATGATCAGCGATTCGCCGACCGGGCCCGCGACCTGGTCGATCGACGTCTGGCCGGTTGCGCCGATCACGAGCAGCGCGTGGTAGATGCCCCAGACCGTGCCGAACAGGCCGACGAACGGCGCCGTGCTGCCGATCGACGCGAGAATCGCGAGGCCGGCCTGCATGCGCGAGATGCCTTCGTCCATCGTGTCCTTCAGGCAGCGCGTGACCCAGTCGGACACGTCCATGCGGTCGTGCAGGTGCGGCTGCGTCTGATGGTGGTGATCGGCGGCTTCCTTGCCCGACAGCGCCAACGCGAGGAACGGGTTGTCGCTCGGCGTCGATGCGGTGAGACCGAGCTTCTTGATGCCGTCTTCGAAGTCGTCCGAATGCCAGAACGCCTGTTCCGCGTTCTTCGTCAGGCGGTTCAGGCGAATCACGTTCCAGCCCTTGACGATGATCACGATCCACGACAGGACCGACATCACGAGCAGCGTGATCGCAATGGCGCGCGTGACGAAATCACCTTGCGCCCAGACGTGCGCGATACCGTAGCTTTGCATTTTTGTTTCCTTTGAATCTTCCGGATGAGGCAGGTTAGTCGGTGAGCCCGAAGTTGTAGGGCTGTGTGCGGGCGGCGCGGATCGCCTGGCCGTTCTCGATATACGGACGGCAGGTGGTCGAGCGCATCGCGTCGAGTGCGGCATCGTCGAGGCGCGGATAACCGCTGCTCTTCTGCAGCTCGACGCTTTCGATCTTGCCGGTCACGCCGACGACGAAGTGAACATAGGCGGTGCCCGATTCGCCGCGGCGACGCGACATCGACGGGTAGTCGGGTTTCACGAAGTTGCATTGAAGCGTCGGCACGTTCTTGGGCGCGCTGACCTGCATCGTTTCGCGAGCCGGGCTGGGCGTTGCGGCCGGCGCAGCAGCGGCGGGCGCCGGCGTCGGATCGGCAGCCGGCGCGGGCGTCGGCGACGGGGCAGGCGATTGCGCCACCGGCTGGGGCGCGGGCTTGGCCGCCTTCTGCACCGGCTTCGGCTCGACCTTCGGTTTGACGCGCGGGGTGGGCTTGGGCGGCGCGGGTTGCGGGATCGATTCGGCCGCGACCTGCTGGGCGATCGGCGCAGGCGTGATGAGCTGCGCGGTGATCGACTGGACTTCGACCGATTTCGGCGGCGGCGCGTTGCGATGGAGCCACGCGGCCGTCAGCATGATCGCATGTGCGGCAAGCACACCGACCGCGACCGTGATGACCCGGGGATTCATACGTGGAGCAGCCGGCAGGATGCCGGCAGAAGCGGATTGCGAAGCCTGCATGTTAGCTTGAAAGAACGACGTCGCACCCGGGGCGCGGCGGGTGAATCGGCACTACTTGCGGAAGATCAGCAGCGAGATGCAAACGGTGGTCACAAATCCGATCAGCAATTCCATGACAGGCTCCTTGGCAGGTAAGCCGCTGGCTCGCGCGGAAAATGGCTTGCTGACGGTTGGACATAAAATGCGGCGGCGGCCGCATGCGCACGCTCGGCGCCGCTCAGGCGGCCTTGCGGTCGTAGAACGTGACCGGGATCGGATGAGCGTGGTGCTCGACGCCGCACCGGCTCGCGCAGACGCCTTGCTCGGCCATGAGGTCGCGTACGGACTCCTCGCACTTGCCGCAGCACGTGGCCACGCCGAGCTCGAACTGGAGTTCGTCGAAGGAACCCACGCCCTCGGCGAGGGACGCGCGAATCTTGCGATCCGAAACTGACTTGCACACGCAGACGATCATGATGAGTTGCGATAGCTAACGGTAATGCGAATTATTATCATTAAATTTGCGGAGGTTGACAAGCCTGGGTTCGGCTTTTTTTAAGGTCATCGGACCCTTCAAACGGCGGGATAGCAGGAGAGGGCGTGCCGGCGGTGCGCCGGCGCCCGTCAGGCGGTCGCGCAGGCGCGCGCGTTCGGCGAGGAAATGGTGACGGATTCGACGGGCGCGTCGAGGCCAAGCAGCGTCGACGCGAGTGCGTGCAGTTGCCGGCCGTCGCCCGTCGAGCAAAAGCGCGGCGGCGCGGCACGCGTGCCGGCCGGCGCGCGCAGGCCGCGTTCGTCGAGCACCCGCGCGAGCTGGCGGGCGATGGCATCGCTCGTGTCGACGATCGTCAGGCGGTCGCCAACAATGTCACGAATCGTTTCTGTGAAGAACGGATAGTGCGTGCAGCCGAGCACCAGCGTATCGGCACCGTCGTCGAGCATCGGCTGCAGATAACGCTCGATCAATGTGCGCAATGCGGGGGAGTTCGTGTCGCCGCGTTCGATCGCTTCGACGAGCCCGTGGCCCGGCTGGCAGATGAAGCGGCGGCCGGCGCCGTAGCGGTCGAGCAGCGCCTGGAAGCGCGGGCTGTTCAGCGTCGATTGCGTCGCGAGGACGCCAGCGACCCCGGTCGTGGACAGCGCGGCCGCCGGTTTGATGCCCGGTTCGACACCGACCAGAGGTATCGACAGGCGTTCGCGGATCGTCGCGATCGCTCGCGCCGTCGCCGTGTTGCACGCGATCACGAGCGCTTTCGCCCCTTCGCGGGCGAGCCACTCGCCGATGGCCAGCGTGCGTTCCGTAATGAACGCCTCGTCGCGCGGCCCGTACGGCGCGTGCTGCGAATCAGCGACGTAGACGAACGACTCGCCGGGCAGGTGCGCGCGCACGGCGCGCAGCACCGACAGGCCGCCGAGCCCCGAATCGAAGATCCCGACGGGGGCGGCGGGGCGGACCCCGGAAGCGGCTGGCTGGTGCGTCATCGTCATGCGGACGGCGAGGTGGCGGGCGTGGCGGTGGTGGCCGTGATGGCGCTTACTCGGGCGAACCCATCATCGTCTGCTGGTAGTTCTGCAGGCCGACCTTGCCGATCAGGTCGATCTGCGTTTCCAGCCAGTCGATGTGCTCTTCGGTGTCGTCGAGAATCTTTTCGAAGATCTCGCGCGACACGTAGTCACGCACCGATTCGCAGTAGGCGATCGCTTCCTTGCAGGTGTTCTGCGAGATCTGCTCGAGCTTCAGGTCGCACTTCAGGATCTCTTCGGTTTCCTCGCCGATGAGCAGCTTGTGCAGGTCCTGCAGGTTCGGCAGGCCGTCGAGCATGAACACGCGCTCGATCAGCCAGTCGGCGTGCTTCATTTCGCCGATCGATTCGTCGTATTCATGCTTGCCGAGCTTGTCGAGGCCCCAGTGCTTGTACATGCGCGCATGCAGGAAGTACTGGTTGATTGCCGTGAGTTCGTTCTTCAGTTGGGCGTTCAGGTATTCGATGACTTTCTTGTCGCCTTGCATGGCTGTTCCTTGTTCAGTGGGGCTTCAGAAACCGAACGATAATCGCTCGACCGAGAAAAGCCAAGCCTCGAAGCCTTGCCGGGCCTGCCTTTTGCGTGTAATGAGAATCAGCCTTGCGTAACCGGCCGCGCGCGAGAATGAGAATGGGAAGTAAAAAGGCCGGACGCTTGTCCGGCCTTTCGTTCGATCGCGCTTAAGCGGTTGCGACCGGGATCTTGCCGATCTTCGCCTGCCATTCCTTCGGACCGGTCTGGTGCACCGACGTGCCCGACGAATCGACGGCCACCGTCACCGGCATGTCCTGCACGTCGAACTCGTAGATCGCTTCCATGCCGAGGTCTTCGAATGCGAGCACCTTCGCGCCGCGGATCGCCTTCGACACGAGGTACGCCGCACCGCCGACCGCCATCAGGTAGGCCGCCTTGTGCTTCTTGATCGCGTCGATCGCGACCGGGCCGCGTTCGGCCTTGCCGACCATCGAGATCAGACCCGTCTGAGCGAGCATCGTCTCGGTGAACTTGTCCATCCGCGTGGCCGTCGTCGGGCCTGCCGGGCCGACCACTTCGTCACGCACCGGATCGACCGGGCCCACGTAGTAGATCACGCGGTTCGTGAAGTCGACCGGCAGCTTCTCGCCCTTCGCGAGCATGTCGGCGATGCGCTTGTGCGCGGCGTCGCGGCCCGTGAGCATCTTGCCCGACAGCAGCAGCGTCTGGCCCGGCGCCCAGCTCGCGACTTCTTCCGGCGTCAGCGTGTTCAGGTCGACGCGCTTGCTGGTTTCGGTGTTCGGTTCCCACTGGACCTTCGGCCATGCGTCGAGCGACGGCGCTTCAAGCTTGGCCGGACCCGAGCCGTCGAGCACGAAGTGCGCGTGGCGCGTGGCCGCGCAGTTCGGGATCAGCGCGACCGGCTTCGACGCCGCGTGCGTCGGAGCGGCCATGATCTTCACGTCGAGCACGGTCGCGAGGCCGCCGAGGCCTTGTGCGCCGATGCCGAGCGCGTTGACTTTCTCGTGCAGCTCGACGCGCAGTTCCTCGACCCAGTCCTTCGGACCGCGCGCGATGATTTCCTGAATGTCGATCGGCTCCATCAGCGATTCCTTCGCCATCAGCATCGCCTTTTCAGCGGTGCCGCCGATGCCGATCCCGAGCATGCCCGGCGGGCACCAGCCGGCGCCCATCGTCGGGACCGTCTTCAGCACCCAGTCGACGATCGAATCCGACGGGTTCAGCATCACGAACTTCGACTTGTTCTCCGAGCCGCCGCCCTTCGCCGCGACCTGCACGTCGACCTTGTCGCCCGGCACGATCTCGTAGTGGATCACGGCCGGCGTGTTGTCCTTCGTGTTCTTGCGGGCGCCTTCCGGCGGGTTGACGATCGATGCGCGCAGCACGTTGTCCGGGTGCGTGTAACCGCGGCGCACGCCTTCGTTGATCATGTCGGTGAGGCCCATCGTCGCGCCGTCCCAGCGCACGTCCATGCCGACCTTCACGAAGATCGTGACGATGCCGGTGTCCTGGCAGATCGGGCGCTTGCCTTCCGCGCACATGCGGCTGTTCGTGAGGATCTGCGCGATCGCGTCCTTCGCGGCCGGGCTCTCTTCCAGCTCGTACGCGCGGCCGAGGGCCTGGATGTAGTCGAGCGGGTGGTAGTAGCTGATGTACTGCAGCGAATCCGCGATGCTCTGGATCAGGTCTTCCTGTTTGATGACGGTCATGGCTGAGACTCTGTGGGGACAGTGGGGAATGCGTTTATGCGTTGACGGCTGCTTCGGCCGGCTTGCGGGACTCGTTCGCTGCCGGCGCGTGCGTCTCGTGGAAATGGGCCGGGTGCGTATGGGTCGTCAGGCGGTCGACCCACGCCATCACGAGCGCCGATACGAGGAACGACACGTGGATGATCACCTGCCACATGATCGCGTGCGTCGTGTGCTGGTCCGGGTTGATGAAGGTCTTCAGCAGGTGGATCGACGAAATGCTGATCAGCGCCATCGACAGCTTGACCTTCAGCACGCCCGCGTTCACGTGGTCGAGCCACTCGGGCTCGTCGGGATGGCCCTCGATGCCGAGGCGCGACACGAACGTTTCGTAGCCGCCGACGATCACCATGATCAGCAGGTTCGAGATCATCACGACGTCGATCAGGCCGAGCACCGCGAGCATCACGCTGATCTCGTCGAGGCTGGTGGCGTGCGACAGCAGGTGCCAGACTTCCTTCAGGAACAGGAATACATAGACGGCCTGCGCGACGATCAGGCCCAGATAAAGCGGAACCTGGAGCCAGCGGCTCATGAAGATCAGCGCGGGAAGGGGGCGTAGCGAGCGACGGGTGTGGCCGGGCGAATGCGAGGCAGACATGATGGAGGTAGGGGGGCGCTGTGCGCAGGTATCGGGGGTAATCTTGAAAAGGCGCGCTATTGTAACGCGTCGGCCGGCGCGACTGCAGCGACGCGCCGGGAGAGCCGGGGCCGGATCAGGAAGCCGCGGCCGGCGCGCGTTTGACGCGCAGGCTTGCGAGCACGATGCCGGTGACGACGCACGCGAGCGCGATGCCGTGCGCGAGCGTCGGGCGTTCGCCGAGGAATGCGATGCCATATGCGGCGGCCGCGATCGGCAGCACCGCGCTGAACACGCCGGCGAGGCTGCCCGGCACGTGCCGGATGCCCTTCATCCATAGCCAGAACGAGAAGATGCTGGCCGACAGCCCGTACCAGACGACGAGCGCCCACGTAGCGGCCGGCACGCTCGCGTAATCGAACTGCCACATCGCCGTCGCGCCGAGCGGCAGCATCAGGAACAGGCCGAACAGGTGCGTGTACGCGCAGATGTCGATGGGGGCGAGCGTCTGCGTGAGCCGGCGCGACAGGATCACGTAGATCGATTCGCAGCAGACGGCGCCGAGGATCAGCAGGTTGCCGGTCAGCGAGCCGGACGAGGCGGCGCCGGCGTCGTGCGCGGACGTACCGCCGTTCGCGAGATTGATCGTCACGACGCCGGCGATCGCGAGCGCGATCGACACGAGCGCACGGCCGTTCGGTTTTTCACGCAGGATCAGCCACGCGAACAGCGCGACGATGGCGGGGATCGTGCTGGTGATCACGCCGGCCGCGACCGCGCTCGTGCGCTGCACGCCGTTGAGCATCAGCAGCGTGAACATGAAGGTGCCGAAGAACGCCTGCAGGAACAGGTTCAGCCATTCCGCGCGCCGGACCGCGCGCATCTTCACCGGGCTGAACAGCGGCCACAGGACGGCGATCGCGATCACGAAGCGCAGCGTGGCGAGGATGGCGACCGGGACGAAGACGACGATGGATTTACCGATACCGACGTTGCTGCCGACAAACAGCATCGACAGAATGAGGAAGAGGGCGTAGCGATTCAAGCTGGAGTCCGGGCGGCGAGTTCAGTTACGATTGTAGGGTCGCAGTTGTAACAGCGTAAAGCCGACGGTCAAGCGCCGACCGTAGCGTGGCGGCGTGCGAAACGGCGAGGCCGCGTAAGTGACGGGTAAGTTCGAGCGCTTATCGTGGAAATCGCCGGGCCATACGTTCACCGTCGCGTGACGTGGTGCGGCGCAGCATCGTGCGTGCCTTCGAGGCGCGCGCAGGTGGTGGGAGACAGCGGCGCACGCGTGCGCCGGCCAAGACGCGGTGCGCACGATCGCGCCGCCATGCAGAGGATTCATGTTCACCAAGGGGTAGTCGATGTCTGCGATTGAATCGGTTCTTCACGAAACCCGTCAGTTTGCGCCGCCCGCGGCGCTCGCGAAGGCGGCAACCATTTCCGGCATGCCGGCCTACCAGGCACTCGCCGCCGAAGCCGAACGCGATTACGAAGGCTTCTGGGCGCGTCTCGCCCGCGAAGGCCTTTCGTGGCACAAGCCGTTCACGAAGGTGCTCGACGAGAGCGACGCACCGTTCTACAAATGGTTCGATGACGGCGAACTCAACGCGTCGTACAACTGCCTCGACCGTCACGTCGAAGCCGGCAACGGCGAGCGCGTCGCGGTGATCTTCGAGGCCGACGACGG
>Ga0207647_10004570_pt1 | contig 10254 bp, 9 predicted proteins | sample KBSCornC2_FD_184295 | JGI IMG/M metagenome (GOLD analysis project Ga0207647, IMG submission 184295) | Corn rhizosphere microbial communities from Kellogg Biological Station, Michigan, USA - C2 (SPAdes) (version 2) | ecosystem: Host-associated > Plants > Roots > Rhizosphere ...
CGCTGAAAAAGAACCTCAGATATTCAATGCCATCAGGCCTAATGCTATACTGGAAAACATCACCTTTATTCCGGGCACTAATAAAGTTGACTACAAGGATGCCAGCATAACTGAAAATACACGTGCTGCATACCCAATTGATTTTATAGACAATGCAAAGGAACCATCTTATGGTGGCGATCCTAAAAACATATTCTTCCTTACCTGCGATGCTTTCGGTATCCTGCCTCCAATAGCCAAACTGACTAAAGGCCAGGCTATGTACCACTTCATCAGCGGTTACACAGCAAAGGTTGCCGGTACTGAAGTAGGTGTGACAGAACCACAAACTACTTTCTCTGCTTGTTTCGGCCGCGTATTCTTACCGCTGCACCCTACCAAGTATGCAGAACTGCTGGGCAAAAAACTGGATGCACATAAAGACGTAAACGTATGGCTGGTAAATACCGGCTGGAGCGGCGGCGCTTATGGCACCGGCAATCGCATGAAGCTGAGCTACACACGCGCTATGATCACCGCTGCTATAAACGGCGAGCTTAATAACGTAGAATTTGAAGCACATCCGGTATTTGGCGTGCTGATGCCTAAATCATGCCCTGGCGTACCTGAAGAAATACTGGTACCACGCAACACCTGGAGCGATAAAGAAGCGTATGATAAGAAAGCTAATGAGCTGGCTGAATTGTTCGTTAAAAACTTCAGCAAGTATGCTTCTGAAGCTAACGAAGAGATCATGGCTGCTGCACCGGTAGCAATGGTGAATGCGTAATAATTAAAAAATTAAAAGTAAAAATTTAAAATAGCACAAAGCCCGGCATTTAGCCGGGCTTTGTTTATCCAGCAAATAATGGGTAAATTCAATTATGAGACCTATCATCATAGTTCCTGCACTTATATTTACAATACTGGTATCTGCATGCTCTAAAAATAGTACAACGCCTCCTGCTTCATCTACATCCCGCCCAGGATATTTTACAGGAAAGTATCAACTTTATGATAGCATGGCGGAAACATATTATTCCAATACAGGTAAAGCTATTGACACTGATTATAGCATAAATACTTTGGTAACAGTGACAGTAGACTCTAGCTCAGATAGCCTCACATACGAAGGAATAGGCTACAAGAGAGACTCTACCAGCAATATTTACAAATGTTATTGCAGTGACTACCACGAAGTACAGCTGACGGAAGACTCGATATCCGTAACGCACATAACAAACTCTCGGATACGCATTTTTGATAATTCCTTTATACATGGCTACAGGGTTCGTTAACCTTGCGCCTTTTGATAATTATAAATTTATTAGCCATAATCTTATCTTTGCGCCCATTACTTACTTTAATCAAAAATGAAAAATACACCATTCACACAGATACACATTGGCCTGGGCGCTAAGATGGCGGAATTTGCAGGCTATAATATGCCTATATCTTATACAGGCATTAACGAAGAACACCATACCGTACGCCAGAATGCAGGTGTATTTGACGTGAGCCACATGGGCGAATTCATGCTGAAAGGCCCTAAAGCACTGGACCTGATACAGCGTGTAACTACTAACGACGCCAGCAAGCTGACAAACGGCAAGGCACAATACAGCTGCCTGCCTAACGATGAAGGCGGCATAGTAGATGACCTGATCGTGTATTGCATAGAAGAGAATAGTGTGTATATGCTGGTAGTAAATGCATCTAACATAGAAAAAGACTGGAATTGGATAAGCAAGCACAACACCGAAGGTGTGGAAATGCATAACATAAGCGACAAAACAGCGCTGCTGGCTGTACAAGGCCCTAAGGCTACTGAGTACATGCAGCAACTGACTGATATGGACATCACTAACCTGAAGTACTACACTTTCGCAAAAGGAAAGTTTGCCGGCGTTGATAATGTAATAGTGAGCGCTACCGGTTATACGGGTGCAGGTGGGGTAGAAATATACTTTGAAGATAAAGATGGTGCTGCGCAAAAAATATGGGATGAAGTATTTCGCGTTGGCGGCCCTAACGGTATGAAGCCAATAGGCCTCGCTGCCCGCGATACGCTGCGCCTGGAAAAAGGCTATTGCCTGTATGGTAATGATATAGATGATACTACATCCCCGCTGGAAGCAGGGCTGGGCTGGATCACTAAATTCACTAAAGACTTTACTGCACGCCCTATACTGGAAAAGCAAAAAGCAGAAGGTGTAAAGCGCAAGCTGGTGGGTTTCGAAATGGTAGACAAAGGCATACCTCGCCACCACTACAAAATACAGAATGCAGAAGGCCAGAAAATAGGCTACGTAACAAGTGGCACACAGGCACCAAGCCTGGGTAAAGCTATAGGTATGGGCTATGTAACAATAGACCATGCAGCTGAAGGCAGCGAAGTGTTTATAATGATACGTGATAAAGCAGTGAAAGCACAGGTTGTGAAACTGCCGTTTGCATAAACATTAAAATACATTTTAAAAAAGCAGCCATCGTAAAAACGATGGCTGCTTTTTTGCATACCTACGTTAGGTCTATGGGGATGATAATAAGGTTCTTATATTTCCCTACTTCCGGCGTAACAAAATAACCATTATGCGAGCGAAAGGCAGATAGCTTAATATTCTTAGCTTTCACTATTGAAAATTGGGCACTATCCAGGCGTAGGCGTTCAGCCCTTTGTTGAAGAACATTACAAGCAACCAGAAATTTTGTAGGGGAATAGATTATTTATCTCTTACATTATTTAATCATTCATTAAAAGACCAGACCTTAAGATTATCTACGAGTATTTTTTTATCGTCGTTGCCAGGGTACCAAAATGATATACCAACAGTATCTATAGCCTCTCGGGGAATTTTACTGTCTATATATAAATCCTTTGTTTCGCCGTCATTTAAAAATCTGTCTGCTCGTATCATGGCCACTTTTATTTCTTTACCCTTATTGTAATAATGAACAATGAACTGTGTCATTGCCCAATAAGTCCACTCTTTGCTTATGCTTCTGAAAGTTGCCTGCGCCCTTAACCAATTAGCGCCATTCCCGGTATAAGGGAACTTGTATATAATGCTCCCGGTATGCTTGTTATCAATATACACAGATGAGTGCCCGGCTATTGGTGGCACAGGACAATAGAGCGAGCTGTCGGATTCAAAATCATTCTGATAAAGCAAGTGCATGTTTTGCGGCGTTCCTTCAAATAGATCAGGATTATCTCGCAGCTTCACAGTTTCATCAGGTACCGACCATTTACCTGCCACTCTCCAAAAGTATGCCTTAGTCATATTATCAGGTGTGTACATGTTGCCTTTATGCTCGTGATAGGTAAGCCATACATTGAAATATATAAAGAACAGTACAACGGGTGCAGCGATAAACAACAGTACCCGCCGACGCACTGCATAATCGACAAGCGAAGCAAAAGGGAAAAACAGTATCGGATAGCTCTGTATCATTGCCCTGCCACCGTACCACCATATATCCCATGCGCTTACTATATAGTAGTTGAGCGCAAAGAACAGCAGTATAGCTACTTTATTTTTACCGTACTTTAAAAATGGCAGTATGCCAATAATAGCAAACAGGAGCATGGGTGCATAGGTAATCCAGCCGCTGCGATAGTTAAATGCATAGACCCTAACATGGGGGTGCAGCCAGGAGAAGCCCTGGTCCTGGTAGCTATATTGCAGCCAATGGCCGGAAACATATTTCCAGTACACTAACTGAATAGAAAGTACCAAAAGCGCACAAACAGCTGTAACCAGTATCTTCTTCCATTGCTGCCATAATAATGTTATCCTGCTTTTTATAGTTGCCGGAAAAACGTTTTCCAAACCCCATAACAAAGGAATTAAGCAAGCAATTATCTCAGTGGGTCTGGCCAGCGCAAGGAGGCCTATGAGCAAACCTATTTTTATAGCATACTTATATTGGTAGCCTTTGTAAAAATTAATAGTATTCAAAAGCAATAAGACATATAAGGTGAAGAGCCAGGTATGCGACATGCCAATATTAATAGCAGCAAAATCAATATAGTTGGTACCAATAACAAGTAACAACATACTTATGGCCACTACAGCATCACTATAAAATAACAACAGCAGCTTCCTGAAATACCACAAGCCTATAATAGAGATAAGTAAGCCCGATAATTGAATAGCTAACTGGTATGGTGCAGAAAAACCATCCGGCGGGTAACCTGAAGACCTGGCGTATAAATGAGCAATAGTAAAAGACGGTAGGTACATTAGCGCCATACCTGACGAATACTTTAGTACATAGTTACCATTATCTGTTTTATATCCCGGTAACTCAGGCGTCATTTTATATTTCTTTATTACTGTATCTGCAAAGGACTGATGCTTCAGGTCGTGATAAATAAACAATGAAGGCAGATACCAGTAGTAACCAGCAACATCATAAGATATAGCAGCTTCTCCATTTCCCTTTTGCCACTTGGGATAGAAATTCAGTGATGTCCATGCAAGAATGATGCAAGAAAGGATGTAAATATAATCGGAGAATTTATTTCTCATTGGGTTTAAACTTAAGGCGTATAAAGCACCTGCAATATGGGAAAATATTCTTTAGCATACAATAATCCTTATCTTGTGCCGACTGATTGCATGCCTGCTTTTATAAATAAATATTGGCCTTACCTGCTGCTATTGTTATTTGCAATACCGCTTTTTGGTATGAATGTGCATAGCTACCACCAATGGGGCGATGATTACGCACAGTATATAAAAGAAGCACAAAATATAGCTGCCGGAAGGCCCTATTATCAATCCAACTATGTCTTTAATCCATTAAATACTATTTATGGCCCGCCACTTTATCCGCCTGGCTTTCCTTTATTGCTAACACCTGTAATACTGTACTGGGGGCTGAACATAAAGGCAATGCTTTATCTCATTACCCTATTCCTTGCCATTCTATTATTTGTCCTTTATAGCTATTTCAGGAAGAGTAGCAGCTCCTCTACTGCTGTTTGCCTTTCAGTCATTGTTGTGTATTGCTCCTATATCATCGATTTCAAGCAGCATGTGCTGTCAGATATTCCCTGTCTCTTGTTTGTAAGTATTTACCTGAACCTGCGAAAGGGAAAAGAGCTGAATGCCATAAGGATAATTTTCCTCGCCTGTACAGCGGCAATGGCCATACTTATACGCAGCCAGGCAATATTGTTGCTTGCCGCCGAAGGATTATGGCTGGCTATTGATATTTATAAACGTATAGTGGCCAGGCGATTTTCTCCTGTGGCTCTTTCGCCATTACTTATTATCTTTTTTTCTGCGGGGATATACTTCGTGGTGAACAAGCTGGTATTTCATACGCCACAAGATGCCGTGAACTATTATAAGAACTTCTACACATGGCATACAGATTATGCAGGCATTATATATACCGACACACTCTATTTTATAACTCTTATTAAAGACATCTTCCAGCATAGCAGTCACGGCTTTATATCCCGGGCTTTGGTCTCTGTCATGTCCTATACCGGCCTTGTTTCAGGCATATTAGGTTTTGTATTTGTTATAAGAAAACGGATACTCATGGAGGACCTTTTCTTTTTGCTCATGTGCCTGCTGATTATTATTACGCCGGTACACGAAGGCCTACGTTTTTTTCTGCCCGCCGTGCCACTGTATATACTTTATTGTAAAGAAGGCATTTACCGGCTGCTGAAAAAAACTACGCAGGTCAGGCCATATAAGATTGCCATACTATTAGCTGTTATCTACCTCGCATTAGGCCATGAAGATTATCTCAGGGCTGCAAAGGTGCCCGATTATATATGGTCGCCCAATACCAGGAATGACACTGTTGCTTTTCAGTACCTTATTGACCATACAGGGAAGGATGATATTATTTTATTTGCCAAGCCGCGCGCCCTCACTTTATATACCAACAAAACGGCTATGGTAATAGCTTATACGGCAAGTCTTGATATCGCTAAAAAGCAGATAGATTCTATGCATATAAAGTACCTGCTGTGGCGCCTGGAAGTAAGTGAGCCATTCTTTAAAGATTACCTTCGTTATAGCCATAGTGCTGTTGATTCTTATAAGATCAATGATTTCTACACCCTATATAAATTAAGGTAGCCGGTAAACCCGGAGTTATTATTATTGTCTGAGAAGATGTTAAAATAATTGTTACGGGACTGCAATCGCGTTTTTTCTTTATTTAAGGGCTTACTTTGCGCCACATTCATTTTTATGGTAAACAGGTCATTTATTTTTGCTGCTGCGCTTTGCATTCTTGGAGCAAATGCATCATGCAGCAGTTCTAAACATTCAGGCTCATCGGCTAAGATGCCCGGCAGCTGGCAGTCACAACCGGTAGTGGTAAATGGGGAAAATAGCGAATGGCCTTCACCCTATCCTTCTTATGATGCTAAGGCTATGATAGGCTATGCCATCTCCAATGATTCTAACAATCTGTATCTAACCATAGAAACAGGAGATGAAATGACCCAAATGAAAATATTAAAAGCCGGGATGACCGTGTGGATAGATACTGGCGGCGGCAAAACGCAAACCATGGGCATCAACTTTCCCTTGCGTAATGACAATGACGCACTTGATCTATCTAAAGGAAGCGGCAAGCATTCATCTCAAGGGTCAGAGCCGGAATATGGAGAAAATATAACAGGTACTATTAAAGGACTGTCACCTAAAATCAGAAGGGCACTAGAAGAAGCAAGACAGATGAACATTGAAGGCTTTAGCAACTGCAATGGCGGCTATATGCTGAAGCAGGCAAACAACTGCGGCATACAGGTAAGCATGGCTATGGACGAGTATAAAGAGCTGATTTATGAAGCTGCTATCCCCTTTAAAGCAATTTATAACAGGCCAATTAATAAACGCGATATGGGAAAGCCTATAAGCGTTTGTTTCGCCATAAAGGCATTTAAAGCACCTTCATCTAACAGCAATGTGAGCGATGCCACCCGGGCAAACCATGGAGCTACAGGTATGGGGGGCGGTAATGGTATGCGTGGTGGTGGCATGAGAGGTGGTGGTATGCACGGAACTAGTGCTGCAAATCCCAGGGAACACTTATTTGAAAGCACTAAGACCTGGAAACAATTTGGCATAGCTTTTCACTAAGCCTTGAAATTCAACATAAATTAACAAATAAATTATATAAAATAAAACCCCAACCATCTTATACAATTTCTCGTCTTATATGTACGACGAGCCCCTATGCTCTATCTATCAACCGTTTACCAGCCTCCTGTGGAGGCTTTTTATTTCAGCCTTATCACTTAAGTATATAAAGAAAAACCGCCTGTAAGAGGCGGTTTTTCAATTTATTATGTGTTTAAACCCTATTAATGGTGGTGGTGCGCAGTATGCGCGCTTTGCAGCTTGAAGAACTCTTCTTCAGATATTTCTTTGTCTGTTACATTGAATTTTGTTTCCAGTACCTGGAACAGTTTTTCATATAGCAGGCGGCGATACGTTTCGTCTATCGTTTTTTCATCTTTAGCCACTTTTGCCATATAGCTGTCCAACCAGGGTGCATCTTCATCGCTTTGCATGCCAAAGTAAGCCAGTACACGTGTCTTAATATCTGCATTCACATCTTCACGGCTCACAGATACTTCATAATCCTGTATCAGTTTGTCAGATATCAGTGTCCAGCGCAGTTGATGTTCAAAGCTGCCAAATTCATTGTCCACTTCTGCATCAGTTTTGCGTTTTTCACCACCTTCTTTCAGCCAGCGCCTCAGAAAGGCAACCGGTAGTTCTATTTTAGTATTGTGTACCAGCAGTTCAAAGATCTCGTTATCCAGGCGTTCGCGGGAAAGGCGATCAAATTCTTTGCTTAGTTCTTTACGTATGCGTTCTTTAAAGTCTGCTTCGTCTTTTACTTCGTCATTAGGGAATACCTGTGCAAATAGCTCAGCATCCAGTTCACGTGGTATCAGCAGGCCTACTTTTGTGATAGTAAGCTTGTAGTTCCACTCAGCAGCTTCCTGTCCTTGCTTCAATGGATCTTTCAGGAAGGCAGCCAGTTCTTCCTCAGTGCATACATCAGCCGGGCGAAAAACTACAGTAGCGCCGGCTTGCTTGCCCATCACCATTTCTTTCAGCTTTGCAGGCAGCTTGTCCACCAGCACAGTATCTTCTACTTTCTGCGATTCAGCAGCTACATTTCCTTCAGCATCACTTACTTCGTAAGTAGCGTAGAGAATATCATCCTTACCTGTTACTGTTTCCTGGCTTTCTACTTTACCATAGCGGCGCACGATACGGTCCAGTTCATCTTCCAGCATTTTGTCAGAAACATCTATCCTATAGCGTGTAAGAGCCGTATTATTCTTGAGTGCTTCTACTTCAAAGTCAGGTTTCAGGCCGATTTCGAAAGAGAAATCAACATCAGAAGTAGCATTCATATCCAGTTGCGCAGGTTGCTCACCCGGTATAATAAGGGGCTGGGCAAATATGGCAACTTTCTCATTAGTCAGGTAATCTTCCAATTGGCGGCCTGCAGAGCGCAGTACTTCATCGCCGAAGATGGATTGACCATACATTTTACGTAGTATGCCGGTAGGCACCATTCCTTTGCGGAAACCGGGAACATTTGCTGTTTTAGCATATTGTTTCAAGCTTTTTTCAAAAGAAGGCAGATAATCTTCCTTTACCAGTTTTACGGTTATTTTTTCATGCAGCGTACCAATATTTTCGCGCGTTACCGTAGCCATAATCTACATTTTGAAGTTAAAAAAACAGCCGATACTGTGACCGGCTGATTGCGTGTTAGTGCGGGTGGAGGGACTCGAACCCCCAAGCCTCGCAGCACTAGATCCTAAGTCTAGCGTGTCTACCAATTTCACCACACCCGCTTTTAGGGACGGCAAAGGTAGGGAAATTTGTGAATTTGACAATTCCATTCTCAAGCTTTTTATTTTAAAATAAATTGAGCGTTTATTTTCCTAATATAGCAGCCCGTCCGCCCCGCAATTTTTGAATTGTCACATTGCTACATTGTCATTATTTTTATGTCTGGAAAGAATTATAGTTATATGCCTGTAAAAGAAAAGAAAGCATCGTTGCTGGTAGTAGAGGATGAAGAAACACTTCGTGAAGCGTTAAAACTAAACCTGGAACTGGAAGGCTACGAGGTAACTACCACTGATAATGGTCCGGCTGTTCTAAAGCTGGTTAAGAGCGAATATTTTGACCTGATAATACTGGATATTATGCTGCCCGATATGGATGGCCTTACCGTGTGTGAAACCATACGTATGCAGCACAATGATGTACCTATACTTTTCCTTTCAGCCCGCAACAGCAGCGCAGACCGAGTGGAGGGCCTTAAAAAAGGCGGGGATGATTATCTCACCAAGCCTTTTAATCTGGAAGAATTATTGCTGCGTGTAGATAAATTAATAGTAAAGAATAAAAAGATAAAAGACCCTCAATCAGTAAGTGATATATATGAGTTTGATGGCTGCCGCATAGATTTTGCTGCACATGAATGCCTTGCCAAAGATGGCAGCAAGCAGGAGCTAAGTAAAAAGGAAGCCGCCCTGCTACGCCTGCTGGTAGAGCATGAAGGAGACGTAGTATCGCGCGAGCAGATACTGCAGATAGTATGGGGCTACAATGTGTATCCTACCACACGCACCATAGATAATTTCATTCTCAATTTCAGGAAGTATTTTGAATCAGACAGCCGCAATCCGAGGCATTTTCATTCGGTAAGAGGTATTGGCTATAAGTTTACTGCATAGTTTACCAGCTTAGCTCAGGGTCATAAGGCTCGCTGCTTTTACGGTGAGCATGCCGGCTTTGTATCTTCTGCATCTGCCGGTCATATATCAGGCGGGCTATACGCTGTGCTACATCCTGCTCATTAAGTACGGCATTCAGTTTCTTTTCAGAGATGTCGAGGCGGTACATCAACTGGAAAAAAGTCTCCGCTCCCCGCTCCAGCAATGTTACCACACGTTTGGCAAGCTGTGCCAGTATCTGTTCTTCCGATACCGTTTCCGGCAATTGCAACTCCCATTGCTCTTGCAGTGCTATTGCTGCTTCCTGTATATCTCTGTTATCCATAATGAAAAATGCCGGGTTGTATACCCGGCAAGTTACAAAATATATTTTCCTATATATTAAAAGAGCTGTATTTTATCCATTATCAAATTCTTAACTGATGCCAGTGGAATGCGCTCCTGCTGCATACTATCGCGATAGCGTATGGTTACTGTCTGGTCTTCTTTAGTCTGGTGGTCTATCGTTATGCAGAACGGCG
>Ga0207647_10004571_pt1 | contig 10253 bp, 9 predicted proteins | sample KBSCornC2_FD_184295 | JGI IMG/M metagenome (GOLD analysis project Ga0207647, IMG submission 184295) | Corn rhizosphere microbial communities from Kellogg Biological Station, Michigan, USA - C2 (SPAdes) (version 2) | ecosystem: Host-associated > Plants > Roots > Rhizosphere ...
GGACCGGGTCGTCGGGATACGCCTTCGCGCGCAGCGCGCGATAGTCCGCCACCGGAATCACCACCCATCCGTCGCTGCGGGCCGGCTCCTGCGCATGCAGCCGGACCGGGGCACACGACAGGGCGAGACACACTCCGAGCAACACGACACTTGCTGGTCGCATGAGAAACCTCACTTGATGGTTGAACGTTCGGACCGGGCTTCCTTGCAAAAGCCCGTCCCGATGCACACGTCCTCAACTGCCGCGCCAATCACGGCCGGGACCGGCAGCCCTTCAATCGGGCGGACGTGACGCTACGGGCGGATGGATGACGTGTTCTTGGGGGTTAGACACTGCGGAGCGCGGACTGGCCGGATGACAGATTTGTCATCGCACGATCGCGAACACGCGAGCCGGCGCTCCGCTACCGCCCTTGACGTTGACCGGCGCGACGACGACGGTGAACCCAGTCGGGGGCAGGTCGGTCAGGTGCGCCGCGTTCTCGATGTTGTAAACCTTGTGTGGCAGTGTGATGTGATGCGCCTCGTAGGCGCTCGATGGGCCGTAGTCGATGCTGGGAGTGTCGATGCCGATCGCGGCCACGTCGCGGTCCGCCGTGAGGAGGGTTGCGGCCTCGGCCGACACGCCGGGGAAGTGCATCGCGCCGTCGTGCTCGTTGCGGTAGCGCGCCTGGTCAGCCCATCGCGCGTCCCATCCAGTGGCAAGGAGGACGATCGTGCCAGGCTGGATGGTGCCGTACCGCCGTTCGAACAGGACGATGTCCTCCCTGGTGACGCGATAGTCCTCGTTCTTCGCGCACTTCGCGCGGAGATCCAGCACCACGCCTGGTCGGACGAAACGGACGACCGGTATCTGATCGATCGTCCAGTGCGGTTCGATCGTCTGGGCAACGTGGGGACTTCTGAGAGATGCGACGCGCCTGGCGCTGCATGGTGTGCCTGCGGGGATCGATCCCGCACGCGTGCAAAGCCGATTGGCGGCGCTGCCTGGTGTCGCCAGTCTTCATGATCTGCATATCTGGCCGATGAGCACGACGGAGACGGCGCTGACGTGTCACCTCGTCATGCCGGGCGGCCATCCCGGCGATGCTTTTATTCTACAAGCGACGAAGATACTGAACGACGAATTCGAGATCCGTCACGCGACGCTGCAGTTCGAAGTTGGGAACGATATTCCGTGCGGGCTCGAAGAGAGCTGCATGACCTCTACCGAGGCCATCAAGTAGCTGGCGACCTAAGTCAGCGAGGCATTGTCCGGCTTATCGCAGTTTTTCCTGCAGGGCCTTGAGCGTCGCGACTGCGTCGGTTCCGGCGAACAGGAACTGATCGACGCCGGCCGTTTTCAGCGCCGCTTCGTTGTCTCCGGGCCGTCCCGCCATTAACACAAGCTTGGCTCCTGCCGCCTTCAGCGCCTTCGCGGTCGGCTCGGCGAGCGTTGCGTTGATGGCGTCGGAAGAGCAGATGCACGCCGCTGTCGCGCCAGAGTCTTTGAATGCGGCTGCAGCGTCTTCGGGCGTTTTATAGCCGTCGCTGATCAGCGCATTGATGCCGCCGGCGGCGAGGTAATTCTTCATCCACGTCGTGCGCACATTGTGTTCGACGATCTCGCCCATGCTGGCGATGAAGACGTCGTAGCCTCCATGCGCGTCGGCGGTATCGCGCAGCGCTTCGAAGGCTTCGCCGAGACGATGCGGCCGGAGCGGCGTGACGGTGATCGCGGCCTTATTCGAAACGGCCAATCCGGGTGGTTGCGGCCAAGGCTCGACCTTTACGCCATCATCGCCGAGGATCGGGAATGCGCTGACGCCGGTCAGTTCCTGGCGAAGCATCGCGATGCTTTTGGCGCGGGCCTCCGCCGTTTTTGCGATCATGTCTTGAATGTAGCCCGACATCAGTCCGGCAAGCATGCCGCCCTGCGCCTCGATGTCCTGGAAAATTTCCCAGGCCTTCTTCGCTATGTCCTCGGTGAGGTTTTCGACGTACCACGAGCCACCCGCCGGATCGTTGACGCGGCCGAGATGACTTTCCTCCTGGCAGACGATCTGAATGTTGCGGGCGACGCGCCGCGCGAATGCCTGCGGTTTGCCGAGTGCGAACGTGAACGGCAGCACGACGATCGCATCGGCGCCGCCTAATGCCGCGCCGGTGCAGGCGATGGTGGTGCGCAGAATGTTGGTCCACGGATCGCGCTTCGCCATCATCCGATAAGATGTCGGACAATTGAGCTGCACGCTGGCTGCAGCGTCACCAGCGCCTGAGGCGTCGGCGACGCGCCAGACAAGGCGACGGGCGGCGCGCAACTTTGCGATGGTTGCGAACTCGTCAATGTCGGCGGCGAGCGCGACGTTGATCTTCGGTAGTGCTTCGCCGGGTGTGATGCCGGCCAGCTCTGCTGAGCGCAGATAAGCAACCAACGTCGCCAACATGCAGGCAAGCTCTTGGGCTTCGCTGGCACCGGCGACGTGATAGACGACGCCGTCGGCGGTCATCGCCTGCACGCGCGGGCTCGCTTCCGTGGCCTTCATCAGAGCGACGGCGCGGGCAAGTGCCGTGTCGACCGGCTCCGATAATTGTCCCGTCATTGCAAGCGTGCCGAGCGGGTCGGCGCCGAACGAGCCTTGCCGATCGGCAGCGGCCACACCGCGCGCTTCCCATACGGCGTTGAGCGCGAGGGCGGCATCAAAGAATTGCTCACCGGCGATGAGAACGGTCGGGCAAACGTCGAGCATCACGCCATCGAGTGCAACTCCGACCGCCTCTTTGGTCGGCGCCAGTCCGTTGCCGCCGAACTGCAAGCCGATTGACGTCACGCCGCCTTCGAGGTCTTCAAGGATCGCCTTGTTCGCGGCTTTCGGATCGGTTTCGATGTGGAGCGTGCGGATATCCCAGCCGAGGCCGTCGCGCGCCGCTTTCCGGCCACGGGTGAAGGGCGGCGTTCCCGGCACCATCCCGGCGGTGCCCGGCAGGGCGTTGTTGCGCGTATAAAGTGGATTGATCTTCAGGCCGTCGGCCGTGCGGCTGACGAGCCGCTTTTCGAAGTCGGCGCCTTTCAACGCCTTGTCGACGAGTGCGCGCCATTGCTCGAAATCGGCTGCCGGAAAACCTTCGGCGAGGTGCGGTTCAGTCGTCGAACGTGTCATGCAGCGAGATTCCTGAGGCGAGATGCGGGCCTTTGAACGGGAGTTCCGGTATACCTATTACGCGGTTCGGTGCGAGTGCGAAATCGTGCTGGCGCCGTGGCCCAATTGCCGCGCAAGGGGCCGATCTCCGGTTTGCCTCACTGCGCGGGCCGTGGCATCACGGATCGGCGGTTAAGCGTTGAGTCCCTAATGATGAATTCGAGGAGTGGAAATGACCGGAAAGCCCGGCACTTCGGGGCCTGAGCAACCCGTCGCCGATCCCCGCGACTACGTGCAGGACGGCCTGATCCTCATCGGCTGCAGCAAGTCCGGCCGCGATCTGACGGCCGAATGCATCGAACTTGCTCTGGCTAACCGCCACGGCCTCGTCACGGGTGCCACCGGCACCGGCAAAACCGTGACGCTGCAGGTGTTGGCGGAAGGTTTTTCCGCAGCCGGAGTTCCCGTTTTCGCAGCCGATATTAAAGGCGATCTTTCTGGGATAGCAGCCGAAGGCACGCCGGCGCCGAAGCTGGTCGCGCGAGCCGAAGAAATCGGTTTGAAGCGTTATGGCAATACATCCTTTCCAACGGTGTTCTGGGACATTTTCGGCGTCGACGGTCATCCGGTGCGCGCAACGGTGCAGGAGATGGGACCGCTGCTGCTCGCGCGCCTGATGGAGCTGACCGAGCCGCAGGAAGGCGTATTGAATATCGCTTTCCGCTGGGCCGAGGACGAGCGCGAAGCCGGCGACGACAAAATGTCGATCCTCGATCTCAGGGATCTGCGTTCCATCATCGATGAGATGGGCAAGCGTGCCGCGAGCCTCAGGAGCAAATACGGACACGTCGCGCCGGCGACGGTCGGCGTCATTCAGCGCCGCCTTCTGGTGTTGGAAGAGCAGGGCGCCGACAAGTTCTTCGGCGAACCGGCTCTCGACATCATGGATTTCCTGAAGCAGTCGCCCGAAGGGCGCGGCATCGTCAATATTCTCGCTGCCGAGAAGCTAATGAATACGCCGCGTCTCTACGCGACATTCCTTCTTTGGCTATTGACCGAATTGTTCGAGCGGCTTCCGGAAGTCGGCGACCTCGATAAGCCGAAACTCGTATTTCTATTCGACGAGGCGCACCTGCTCTTCAATGAGGCACCGAAGGCGGTGCTCGAACAAGTCGAGCGAGTCACGCGGCTGATCCGCTCGAAAGGCGTCGGCGTTTACTATGTCACGCAAAGCCCAGGCGATGTGCCGGATCGGGTTTCAGCGCAGCTCGGTAATCGCATCCAGCACGCGCTTCGCGCCTTCACGCCGAAAGAGCAGAAGGCAATTCGAGCCGCCGCGCAAACGTTCCGGCCCAATCCCGATCTCGATACGGAACGCGTCATCCAGGAATTGAAAGTCGGAGAGGCGCTTGTTTCGCTGCTTCACGACAAGGGCGAACCCTCGATGGTGCAGCGGACGCTCATTCGTCCGCCGATGTCGCGCGTCGGCCCTTTGACGGACGCGGAACGCAAGAAGCTGCTCGCAGCCGACGCCGCCAATTTCAAAAAGTACGGCACGTTGCTCGACCGCGAATCGGCCTACGAAAGCCTGCAGGCAAGAAATACGACGGTCGGCCAGATCAAGGAGCGGCTGTCGCGGTTTTCCAACATCCTTCGCGGCAAGGGATGAAACGTGCCTATCCGTTGAAAGTCAGGGTTGAACCTATTAGTTTTCAGGGATTCGCCGTCTCGGGCTGTTAGGGCGTTAATACGAAGATCTGGCGTTGGCATAGCCGACGAGGAGAGACAGATGGGCTACTTCCGATTTCGCAAGACGTTCAGCATTTTCCCTGGCGTGCGCATCAATCTCAGCAAGACCGGCGTCAGCTCGAGCCTCGGCGGCCATGGCGCCACCGTCAACGTCGGCAAGAATGGTCCGATGGTTACGCTCGGCGTTCCGGGCACCGGCCTGAGCTACCGGACGCCGCTTGGCTGGGCTTTGTTCGGCGCCTTGGTAGTGATCGCGATTGTGGTCGGAATTGCCTATTTCGCAGCGCCGGACAGCGTGCGCGCGCTGCTACACTGGTGGCAGCCCCGCTGGTTTTAAATAAAGCCGTCTAAGAATGATCAGCCGTTCGCCGAAGCTACGGGTCGTGGCTTCGGGGGCGTCGGCGCGCGTTTTGGTTGCGGCACCTCAGTGCTGGGTGTCGAATTCACCACGGGCGCTTTTCCATTTGGACTAGGTTGCTTCGTCGTCTCCGGAACGGTGATCGGAGTTTGGCCCGGCGGCGCCTTCAGCCAGATCCCTCTGCGGCCCTCTTTCATACCCTCGGCGTAAAGTGCGGTTTGGTATTTCGGATCGTATATTTCATTGGATTTGAAGTCGAACGACGCCGGCACGGATAGGAAGTTGAAGTCGGCTCCGCCGTCGAGCGCGATGCGATAGATGCGATAGAGTTCGCCTTCGTTCTGGCTCTTGATCAACGTTGAGATGGAACGCGAAGCGATCTGCAGTGTCGTTGCTTTGACGACTTCCTGTTCCGGAGACACCTTGCCGTTTTTGATGATGAAGAAGCGCCGGATCGGCGGCTCGGCATAGAGCGGATCGAACGCCTTGAGCGGCGCTTCCACCGGTAGCACGAACAGTTCGCGCGTCGTCCCGCCGTCAACATGCAGCTCATCGTAAATTTTGCCGTCGGCCTCGACCTCGATTTTTACTGGCGGGAAGGCCGCGGGAATGGCGGCCGACGCCAGAATGACTTTGCGGAAAAGCTCCATTGCCGCCGGCGATTTGTCCATCGCGATCTCGCCCATGTTCCAGACGACGGGGCGCTGTGCATCGAGGTTGGTCGTCAGCACCATGAGAATGCGGCCGCGTCGATACTCGGCGGCGATGCGGTCGAGCATGTCGCGATCGATGTACTTGGCAATCAGATTTGCAAGCGGCGTCGTGTCGGCCAATGCAGGTCCGCCGAAGAGAGCGGGCAAGAGCTGCGTGGTGATGACTTCGCTCTGTTTATACTGCGTCCAGATCGTGTGCAGCTTCTCGTCCTGCGACGGTCCAAGAAATGCGAATGGCGCGATGATGGCTCCGGCGCTGACGCCGGTCACAACTTCAAATTCCGGCCGGTCGCCGCGCCGGCTCCATCCTGCAAGAACGCCGGCGCCGAACGCGCCATCCGATCCGCCGCCCGACAGCGCCAACGTCTCGATGACCTTTCGTCCGTTGATGCGTTTGGCATCTTTCGCGATCGGCGGCATGTGCGCTGTGCGACGCTTGATTTCTGCTACCGGATCGCGAGGAACTTCGTCGGCCCAAAAACGGACGCCTGACATGTCGGGGACTTCGGCGGTCGCAGCGAGCTTTGCATTGGCGATGCCGTTACGCGGGATCGTCGCCGCGCAACCCGAGAGCGCGAACGCGATCGCCGTCAAAAGGCCAATAGAGAGCCTCCGCCCGAACACGAAATTTTCCCTAATACCCACATCCCCAATATTAGTGCAGGTCTGTTCTACGGTGCACTTATGGTCGCCGCAACGGCAGGAAAGTGGCCCTGCGGCCACAATTCACGACTGGGGAGCGCAGGTGGCGCGATCAGCATGGCTCAGCCCGAGAAATTGGGCGTCGTCACCGGAAACCCGCGCGATTGAATGGCAGATACGGTGTAGCGGTATGCCGCCTCCATAAGCTCCGTATGACGGCGCCAATCGAGGGCGCCCATCGCCAATGGCGTCGGGGGAATGATGAGCCAATCCTCCGGCTGCATATGGCGTTCGAAATGGCTGCGATTGGCCATCAGGCTTTTGACGAGAACCGTCGCTGCCGACGGAGCCGGCGGAAGGCGATGGCGTGAAATCGGATTGAACGTTCGCCAGATCAGATCGCCGCGGTTCGGAAGCGAGGCGTAATCGACGGCAAAGCGCTCGCTTTGTGAAGCTTGAAAGCTCACGACGACATTTGGTCCGCGCTTCAGACTGTGCATCGTTTCGATTGGCACGTTGGCGATGACGGAGCCATCGACGAGCATTCGTCCGTCGTCGGTATAGTACGGCGGCAGCAGGCCCGGTATCGCCGCACTGGCTCGCAGCGCGCGCCACAGATGGCCGCTGCGGTGGACTTCGATCTCGTAGTCGGAGAGGTCGGCGGATACAGCGAAGTAGGGTTTCCACAAATCCTCGATGCGGATGTTGCCGTATTCCTTTTCGAGATGGGCATCGAAATGCGTGTGATCGAGAAGGCCGTATCGCGGCAGCGTATAACGTCCGAGTGCCCGGCCATCGATGAACATCCGATGCACGCGGGCATCGATTTCGAGTGGATCCAAATCCTGCGCAAATGCGGCTCCCATCGCGGCGCCACCGGACGTGCCGCCGATAAGATCGAAGCCGACACCCAATTCGCGAAAAGCGCGATAGACGCCGATATGCGCGGCGCAGTAGGCGCCGCCGCCGCAAGCGACGAAGCCCAGGGCTTCTCCGGTGATGAAGCGCCACAACCGCGCGACGTCTTGGGCTTCGCCGAGCGCGACGTGGTGGTGCATCGCGGGTTCGCGCAAGGCAAGCCAGTGGCGCGTACCTTGTACAATACTCTTGCGTCCGTGCACGATCACAAGCCGCCGCGATGCCGGCCGATGCAGCGACAGTGCAAATGCTTCGAGCGGGCTTAGCGCCACGGTCGTCCCGATTGGACCGTCGAGCGGCGCTGCGACCATCAGCAATTCGTCCGCCTGGCGGACGGACTTTTCGCTCCACGGCGTCAATTCACGGTCGGCGACAAAGACGACCGTGGAATACCGGCTTTCGAGCGCGTTCAGTGCTTCTGTGAGATCGAGATCGCCGCCCGATCGGCCGTCGAGCGCGTCTGCGATCGTGCCGCTCGAAACGACAAGCGTTTCCGGACGCGTCCGTGCCACCTCGAGGAATGCCGTCAAAAACGTCGGCGGTATCTGAGCGCCACCCGCGCCAAGAAGGGCGATCGTGCGCGGCCGCGGCTGAGCGCGAACGGTGTGGGCGTCTCGGTTTCCCTGCGTGGCTCTGCGCGTCGCCGCCGCGAGGCGTTCGGCGAGCGTCGCCGTCACGGCCGTCCAAATGGCGGGAGAGCGGGACGAAATCTCGTCGAAATCGGCGCGTGTCAGTCCGACGACGACGCCGTCGCGAATGGCGCGCACCGTAGCCGTACGGGCGCCTCCGGCAAAGAAGGCGATCTCGCCGATCGTCGAGCCGTGCGAGATTTCCGCCACGGGTTCGGCCTGGCCGTCGATTTCGACAGCAAAGCGGCCCGATACGACGACGTACAGCGCGTCGGCATCTTCGCCTTGGCGAACGACGCAGTCACCACGTCCGATGAAAAGGGGGTGCAGGCGCTCTTCCAGCAAGCGCAAGCTGTCAGGCGTCAAGTCCTTGAAAGTCGCGACGCTCGTGAGCGAGAATTGCTGAGACGACATCGGGGCGCCGCATGGCAGACTTTTGAAGTCTTATACCATACGGCCGCCCCGCTTATGGAGACGTTCGAGTTCGAAACGGTTGACGCGCTCAGCCGGCGAGCGCTTCGACGTGTTCCCAATTAACGAGATTGTCGAACCAGGCTTCAAGGTATTTCGGCCGGGCGTTGCGATAATCGATATAGTAGCTGTGCTCCCAGACATCGACGCCGAGAATTGGCTTCGAGCCGTGCATCAACGGGTTTTCGCCATTCGGCGTCTTCTGGACCTCGAGCTTGCCGTCCTTGATCGCGAGCCATGCCCAGCCTGATCCGAATTGGGTCTTTCCGGCTTCGATGAAATCGGTGCGCAGCTTGTCGTAGCCGCCATAGGCCTGGACGAGTTTGTCGATCTTGCCCGGCAGCTTCTTGCCGCCGCCGCCTTTCTTCATCCACTGCCAGAAATGCAGATGGTTAAAATGCTGGCCGACGTTATTGACGATACCGGCATTCTTGTCAGCGTAGGCATTCTTGCAAATGTCTTCGATCGACTGGTTCTCATACTTGGAGCCAGCAAGCAGCTTATTGCCGTTTTCGACGTAGGCGACGTGATGCTTGTCGTGGTGGAACTGCAGCGTCTCGGCCGACATAAAGGGTACCAGCGCGTCATAAGCATAGGGGAGGTCAGGGAGTTTCAGTGTCATAAATGACCACTCATTCTTTGTTGGGGTGAAGCTTCGACCAGCGTAGCTTTCGGATGCCGCTTGTACAAGCCAAGGGCTTAGCCTACTGCGTTGCCGCCGGTCGCGGAATAATTTACCTGCCGGCCTCGGACCTCAATCCCGGAATGTGCGACATACCATCGTGCTGGCCGTCGTGCCGGCGACGACGAACCGGTTACAGCAAGCGCCGTCGTCAGTATACGCAATGGACGACCTCAAGTTCCACTGGACCGGGCACATTGTGATTTTGATCTGTTGCCGGATGATATAGTATCAAACTCCGATATCGCTGATTTCGTCCCGGAAGCTTGAGATTTCACTCAAATGAGATAACGTGGGCCGGAAGCCCCTGGCATTTCGATTAGCGCCCGCGGCCGCAATTACGATATTGCGATGATAAAGGCCGTAATCTCTCATCTTCGACCTGAAATCCCTTAAGCTCGCCAATTGCGACCCGTCCAATAAAGGAATATTTTCAATGGGCCGCCCCGCATAATCAGAATGTAGCCGCAGGCCCAATATGAGTTTCTGAAAAATTCACGACTATTCATTAGCCGTATTGACACAACGACACATCTCGGTGATTTGTGCTGCGCGTCTTCTCAATCTGGCTTAGACCGGGCGCTACCGAATTCTACAGGGGTTTTTATTTGTGATGCGAAAGGTGAAGAAAATGGCGTCCGTCAATGTCGACAAGCTTTCTCTGAAGGAACTTGTTGATCTTGAAGCGAAGGTAAAGAAAGCATTAGCGCTTGCTCGTGATCGGGAACGGTCTGAATTAAAAAAGAAAATGGCTGATTTAGCCGAAACGCATGGCTTTTCGGTCGCCGAATTGTTCGGCGCGACCCGGGGTCGTGGTCCTGGCAAAAATAAGTCGGTTGGCATTGCAAAGTATGCCAATCCTGAAAACAAGGCCGATACCTGGACCGGCCGCGGGCGTAAGCCGAATTGGCTTGTCGATCGCCTGAAAAAGGGTTCCAAACTCGGCGATTTCGAGATTTGATGACAGGCCCG
>Ga0207647_10004572_pt1 | contig 10253 bp, 7 predicted proteins | sample KBSCornC2_FD_184295 | JGI IMG/M metagenome (GOLD analysis project Ga0207647, IMG submission 184295) | Corn rhizosphere microbial communities from Kellogg Biological Station, Michigan, USA - C2 (SPAdes) (version 2) | ecosystem: Host-associated > Plants > Roots > Rhizosphere ...
CCGGCAGCTCGTCCGGCACCACCTCCACCGGCACGGACAGCGGTGTCACCACCCAGATGATGACGTCGGACGGCACGGCGGACGGCAGCGTGATCGTGTCCCACACGACGGCGGCAGGCTCCCCGACGGTCTCGGCGACGGTGTCCAACGCGTGCGCGGGGCAGGTCATCTACACCGGCGTGCTGGCCGGGGCGTAGGCGCTCCGCTGGTAGTGCCGCGCTGTGCCGTCGATCGACTGCGACGCCATCGTGGCTGGTCGCGTCCGCGCGGCGGAGCCGCATAATGATGCAGCCCCGCGCCCCTTCAGGGCGCAGCGCCGGTTCCCCCGGAACCGAGGTCAGACGGCAACGCCCTCTTCCTCGGCCACCAGTCCCATCGCCGCATCCCGCGCGAACTCCGCCTCGCGCCGCAGCAGCCGGAACCACATGAAGACCACGAACCCGGCGAAGACGAACCACTCGCCGGTGTAGCCGAGGTTCTGGAACGCCTTCAGGTCCAGCCCGGAGTCCGCGGGCGCCGTCGCCGGCACGGCAGTCATCCCGGCGTCGGCCTTGTCCAGCGTGACCCACGCGTCGTACACGTCGTACGGCACCAGATTCACCAGCGACGCCGAGCTGATCGCCGCAGTCTGCCCGGACGGCAGACCGCCCTGGGCGCTCACCCCGTTGTCCCCCGGCGTCTCGGACGCCTGCAGCGCCCCGGTGACGGTGACCTCACCGGTCGGCGCCGCGGGCGCCTTCGCCGCGTCGGCGGCACCCGGCAGCCACCCCCGCACCACGGGCAGCGCCTCGCCGCCCTCGGTACGCAGCAGCGTCAGCACGTAGAAACCGCGCTTGCCGTCGAGCTGCCGGTCCGGGACGAGCAGCTGCTTGCCGTACCGCCCGGTCGCGGTGGCCTGTCTGCCGGAGGTCGCCTTGTCCACAGGCAGCAGCTCCCGCAGCGGCCGCGCCGCCTCGTGCCGGTCCGTCGTGACCTGCTCGGTCGCGTCCCGGTGGGCCTGCACCCGGTCCTCGAACCGGCTCAGCTGCCACGATCCCATGAAGATGCAGAAGGGGATGGCGAGCAGCACGAAGACGTTGATCCCCCACCAACGGGGCGTCAGCAGAAACCGGTACACGCCTTCAACGGTACGGGGCGGCCGCGCGGGGCTCGGCCGCGGGGTTCGGACCATCAGGCCTTGGCGGCCCTCAGCGAGTACATCAGCGGAATGCGCGGCCGGTCCGCCGGAAGACGGAAGTAGCCGTCCCGCTGCTCGAAGGCCTCGAACCGCCGGAACACCGAGACGTCGTGTTCGTGCAGGAACTCGATGCGCAGCCCCGCCGCGGCGAGCGCGGAGACGACCTCGCCGAGCGGGTGCGTCCACTCCACGGTCCGGTTGTGGACGGTGGCGGTGCTCTCCGCCGCGTATGTGCCGGGGAAGTCGTAGACCTGCGCCTCCCGGTCGAAGTAGTCCCGCACGACCCGCGAGCCGGTCTCGTCGTCGAGGACGTCGGTCAGCGGATGGAACTCGGCGAGATAGAGGAACCCGCCGGGCGCCACGAGCCCGGCGGCCGTCTCGGCCCAGCGCCGGATGTCGGGCAGCCAGCACAGCGCACCGGTGCCGGTGTAGACGATGTCGTACGAGGGCTCCGGCAGCGCGGAGGCCGCGTCGTACACGTCGGACGTGACGAACTCCGCCCGCTCGGGTCCGAGGCCGAGGCCGGAGGCGAGCTCGCGGGCGACCGCGACGGCCGGTTCGGAGAAGTCCAGGCCGACGACGCGGGTGGCGCCGTGCCGGGCCCAGGACAGGGTGTCGGTGCCGATGTGGCACTGCAGGTGCAGCAGCGACTTGCCGGTCACGTCGCCGACCTCGGCCAGCTCGAAGGGGCGCAGGGGGTCCTTGCCGGCCCGGAAGCCGTCGAGGTCGTAGTAGTCGCCGGCGGTGTGCAGCGGGACCCGCTCGTCCCAGTTGGCGCGATTGCTCTCGCGCCAGTCGACGGGGGAGGGGGAGGGGCTGGGGGAGGACATGAGTCGAGCTTCCTGACCTGCTTGGACGTGCGTTCGGTAAATGCCCGGTAGAAGTTATCCACAGGCTGGGGGCCCCGCCAGCGAATTGTCCGTGGGGGCAGGCACTATGGGGCCATGACTGAGAGCAACGGGTCGGCCGCGCCGCAGCGGGACGAGGACATGCCGGACTGGGAGAAGCGCTTCAGGGCGCCGCGGGTGTCGCTGCCCGACTGGGCGGAGGACGCACCAGACCGCTCCCTGTTCGTGTCGAACGCGACGGGGACGTACGAGCTGTACGCCTGGGACCGGGCGACGGGCGGACAACGCCAGGTCACTGACCGGCCGAACGGCACTACGGAGGGCCTGCTCACCCCCGACGGCGCATGGGTCTGGTGGTTCGACGACAAGGACGGCGACGAGTTCGGCGTCTGGCGCAGACAGCCCTTCGACGGCGGCGAGGACGAGCTCGCGGCACCCGGCCTGGAGGCCTCCTACCCGGCCGGCCTGGCCCTCGCCCGGGACGGCCGCACGGCGATCGTCGGCCGCTCCACGGACGAGGACGGTACGACGATCCATCTCGCGCGCGTGGGCGAGGACCCGGTGGAGATCTACCGGCACCGCGAGTCGGCGGGCGTCGGCGACCTCTCCCACGACGGCTCGCTGATCGCCATCGAGCACACGGAGCACGGCGACGCCATGCACTCCGCGCTGCGCGTCCTGCGCCCCGACGGCACGGCGGTCGCCGAACTGGACGACACCAAGGGAGGCACGGACGAGCTGGGCCTGGAGGTTCTGGGCTTCGCCCCCGTCGAGGGCGACACCCGGCTGCTCATCGGCCACCAGCGCCGCGGTCGCTGGGAGCCCCTGGTGTGGGACGTGGCGACGGGCGAGGAGACCGACCTGGCGTTGGAGCTGCCGGGCGACGTCAGCGCCGAGTGGTACCCGGACGGCACCGGCCTGCTCATCGTGCACAGCTTCGAGGCCCGCAGCGAGCTGTTCCGGTACGACCTGGCGAGCCGCGCCCTGACGGAGATCCCCACCCCGCCCGGCACGGTCTCCGGCGCGACGGCCCGCCCCGACGGCAGCGTGGAGTACCTCTGGTCCTCGGCCGCCGAGCCGTCGGCGGTCCGCTCGACCACGGGCGGGGTGGTCCTCGACCCGCCCGGCATGAAGTCCCCGGGCTCGGTGCCGGTGGAGGACGTGTGGGTGGACGGCCCCGGCGGCCGCATTCACGCCCTGGTCCAGAAGCCGGCGGGCGCCACCGGCCCCTTGCCCACCGTGTTCGACATCCACGGCGGCCCCACCTGGCACGACAGCGACGCCTTCGCGGCCGGCCCGGCGGCCTGGGTCGACCACGGGTACGCGGTGATCCGCGTCAACTACCGCGGCTCCACCGGCTACGGACGCGCCTGGACCGACGCCCTCAAACACCGCGTCGGCCTCATCGAACTGGAGGACATCGAGGCGGTCCGCGCCTGGGCGGTGGACTCCGGCCTCGCGGACCCCGACCGCCTCGTCCTCACCGGCGGCTCCTGGGGCGGCTACCTCACCCTCCTCGGCCTCGGCACCCAGCCGGGCGCCTGGACGCTCGGCATCGCGGCGGTCCCGGTCGCCGACTACGTCACGGCGTACCACGACGAGATGGAGGCCCTGAAGGCCATGGACCGCACCCTCCTCGGCGGCACCCCCGAGGAGGTCCCCGAACGCTTCGAGGCCTCGTCCCCCCTGACCTACGTCGACCAGGTCAGATCCCCGGTCTACATCTCGGCCGGCGTCAACGACCCCCGCTGCCCCATCCGCCAGATCGAGAACTACGTCAAACGCCTGGAGGCGAGGGGCGCGACCCATGAGGTGTACCGCTACGACGCGGGGCACGGCTCGCTGGTCGTGGACGAGCGCATCAAGCAGGTCAGGCTGGAACTGGAGTTCGCGGAGCGGTACTTGGCGTAACTGCGAGCGGTCGCCGCAGCCTGCGGGCATTCGTGCCGCCCAGGGCGGCTCCCGACCCAAAGAAAGGCGGCACTCGGCAAGCGCCGGTAAGCGAACCCACCCGGCCCCAGCCCCGGCGCCGGGTGCTGCTCAAGCCCCGGCCCGCTCCCGCGGCCGCCGCCCCAGCAGCTCCGCCAACCCCCGCCGAGTAGCCGCCAGCACAACCCGGTCAGAGCCCTTCAGCACCCGGTCCTCCGGTAGATCCCACACCAGCCCCGACCCCCGTACGTCCTCGTACGCCTCCTCCGCCGCCGGCTCCTCCCGGCGGCCACCCGCAGCCCCCGTATCCAGCGCCAACACCCGCCAAGCCCCCGCCCGAAACGCCTCCGCAACGGTCTTCCCCTCCAGCTGCGGATGCCCGGCCACATTCATCGCGGCGAACAGCAACACCCGCCGCTCCACCGGAATCGCCCCCAGAATCTGCCGCCCCATCATCGCCCCGGCGAAGGCGGGCGCCGCCAGATGGGACACACTGCGGCTCCGCGTGGACGCACGCGGATGAGCAGCCCGCAGCGTCCGGTACACGGCGGTCGCGAAGTCGTCGTCGTACAGCCGCAGCACGACCCGCAGATCGGGCCGCACGGACCGCGCGTACAGCGCGGCCTCGAGATTCGTCGTGTCCGCGCTGGTCACCGCCAGCAGCGCATGCGCACGGTGGATCTTGGCGGCCTCCAGAACGCCTTCCTGGGTGACGTCCCCGAGCACCACAGGAACCCGCAACCGCCGCGCCGTGGCCAGCCCCCGGGCATCGGGATCGGACTCGACGCACACCACGGGGATGTGCAGTTCCCGCAGCCGGGTCAGCACCCGCGTACCGATCTTGCCGAGACCGAGGAGGACCACATGCCCGCCCAGCCCCCGCGGCGGCTTCCGCAGCGCGGACGCGGTCCGGAAGGTGCCCAGCGCCTCCAGCACCGCGGCCAGCAGTACCGGAAGCAGCAGCAACCCCGTCAGCCCGGACAGGAGTTGGAGGATCTGCCGCCCGATGGACGCCCCGATGGCCGGATTGTCGATGGCGAAGAGATCGAGCAGCGTCAGATAGAACGCGCTCAGCGGATGCATCCCCGTCACCAGCCACAACGCCACCGCGAGCGCGACCACGCACCCGACCATGCCCGCCAGCGACCACCGAAGCCGCCGCGAGAACAGCGAGGAGAACGCCACGGCCCCGCGGGCCGGAGGCAGTTGGGGTCCGGCGTAGGACACCTGCTCCAGTACGACGGTGCCGCGGCCGGTCGCGGCGCGGACCGCCGCCGCGTCGGGCAGCAGCTCCGGCCCCTGTTCGCCGCCGCTGTCGGCACCGTCGGCGGACAGCAGCGCCAGCGTGGCCAGCCCCGGCCGGGCCAACTGCCCGACGAGCGGCGTCCGTTCCACCGCCCGCAGCAGCAGCCCGTCGGTCTGTACGACCTTGCTGGTGCCGGCGACGGCGGTGGCGGCCAGCGCGGGCGCGGCCGTGTCGGCGTCGGAGAGCACGGTGGTGGAGGTGTCGCTGCCGGCGGAGGCGCCGTCGCCGGTCGCCAACGCGGCGGCCTGGTCGAGGAGTTCCTCGATGTGCTGGCCGAGTCGACGGTTGTAGAGCCTGAGGACGAGCCGCAGCCGGGGATTGAGCCGGCGGGCGGTGAGGGCGGCGCGGATGTTGGTCTCGTCGTCGTCGTACACGAGCGCCAGGGCGGCGGCCCGTTCCACGCCCGCGGCGCCGAGCGCCTCCTCGGTGGCCTCGGCGGCCTCCACGACCTGGGCGTTTCCGACGGGTTCGGCGGCGCCGCCGTTCGCCCGGTTGACGGCCGCGTTCACCATGCGGTCGAAGAGTGCAGCCGTCGTCGCCCGCGCGCGCCCGACCACCGGAGGTCGCACCCCGCGGTCGGCGGGCGGCACCACGAGCGTGACCTGTTCGCCGTACACCCCCCGCAGTTCGGCGGCCAGCCGATGCGCCAGTCCGTCGTCGCCGCACACCACCATGTGCGCCGACACCTCACCATTCGCCACACCTTGATTCGGAACGCTCCCCACGAGTGAGAAGACTGCCTCACCGGGAGAGGTGGTTCCAGCAGCAACTGGCCATGAGCCAACAAGTCACTGAACGGGCGCGCCTTCTCCACCGTATGGAAGGGGAGGGAAACCAGCGCCCTTCCCCACCACCGGAGGTACCTCGCCCGTGGCCATCACCAAAGCAGCCCCTACGGGGGCGGACAGCCATGAGCCTGTACGCGGCGCACCGCAGCCGGAAGAGCCGACGAAGGTCGGGCAGGACAACGGCAGCCAGGACCACGGTAAGCAGGACTCGAAGTCCCCCCTCGTCCTGACCATGCTCCTGCTCCTGCTGGTGCTGCTGCAGGGCCCCATCCGCGGGGCGCTCTCCGCACCCGTCATGCAGAGCTGGATGACGGTGTTCGTGGCCGTGCTCGTGCAGGCGCTGCCCTTCCTCGTCCTGGGGGTGCTGCTGTCGGCGGCGATCGCGGTGTTCGTACCGGCGTCGTTCTTCGCCCGGGCGCTGCCGAAGCGGCCCGTGCTGGCGGTCCCGGTCGCCGGGCTGGCGGGCGCGGTGCTGCCGGGCTGCGAGTGCGCGTCGGTGCCGGTGGCAGGCGCGCTGGTGCGCCGGGGCGTCACCCCGGCCGCGGCCCTCGCCTTCCTCCTCTCCGCCCCGGCGATCAACCCGATCGTGCTGACGGCGACCGCGGTCGCCTTCCCCCGCAACCCGGAAATGGTCCTCGCCCGTTTCGTCGGCAGCCTGCTGGTGGCGTGCGTGATGGGCTGGCTGTGGCAACGCCTCGGCCGCACCGACTGGCTGCGCCCGCCGGAGCGCCCGCACTACGAGGGGCAGAGCAAGGGGGCCGCCTTCTGGGGCTCGGTCCGGCACGACGTGATGCACGCGGGCGGCTTCCTGGTCATCGGCGCGATGGCGGCCGCGACGCTCAAGGCGGTCGCCCCGGCGAGCTGGCTGCGCACGGCGGCGGCCAATCCGCTGGTCGCGATCCTGGCCCTGGCGATCCTCGCCGTCCTGCTGTCCATCTGCTCGGAGGCGGACGCGTTCGTGGCGGCGTCGCTGACCCAGTTCTCGCTCACGGCCAAGCTGGCGTTCCTGGTGGTGGGCCCCATGATCGACCTCAAGCTGTTCGCGATGCAGGCGGGCACGTTCGGCCGGGGCTTCGCCCTGCGCTTCGCCCCCGCCACCTTCGCCCTCGCGATCGCGGGCGCGGTCCTGACCGGGGCGGTGCTGCTGTGAACCGGCAGGCACAGGCGGCGGTCCTGTTCCTCACGGGTGCGGCCCTGCTGCACGCGGGCTTCACCAACCTGTACCTGCGGTACGTCAAGGCGGGACTGCAGCCGTTGTTGCTGCTGTCCGGCGGGGTACTGATCGCGGCGGCGCTGGCGACGGTCTGGTACGAGTGGCGGGGGCGGAAGGAGAACCAGGGCGACGGACATGGTCACGATCACGGCGAGGGACACGGCCACGAGCACGGCGACGGTCATGTCCACCGCGAACCCCGCGTCTCCTGGCTCCTCGTCCTCCCTCTCCTCGCCCTCATCCTGGTCGCCCCGCCGGCCCTCGGCTCCTACAGCGCCATGCGCACCGGTACGGCCCTGCAGCAGCCGTACGGCTACAACCGGCTGCCCGCGAGCGGCCCGCTCGACCTCACCGTGGTCGACTACGCGAGCCGCGCGGTCTACGACCACGGCCGGTCCATCGACGGCCGCCAGATCAAGGTCACCGGGTTCGTCGCGCTGGACCGCAGTGGCAGCCCGTACCTGGTCCGGATGGCCCTCAACTGCTGTGCCGCGGACGCCCAGCCGGTGAAGATCGCCCTGACCGGCACGATCCCGCCGGTCCTGCAGCCGGACAAGTGGCTGCAGGTGAGCGGTACCTACACCGCCAAGCAGACCAAGGACCCCGTCAACAACGGCCCGATCCCGTACTTCCGCGTCACGGCGGCGACACCGGTGCCGACGCCGAAGGACCCGTACGACGAGTCCTGGAACAACTGACCCTGGATATCTGACGGTCCGTCAGTTACCGTCCCCTGCTGTGCAGCCTGCACGCAGGTGAGGGAAACGGGTGAACGAAGGGGTGAGCGCAGTGGAGACGACGACACGTCCCGCCAGTCCGCAGCCGACCGGGGCTCCCCGCTGGGTCGCGCAGTTCCACCGGCCCTCCTCGGCCTCCTGGGAGGTGTGTGCGGAGTCCCCGCACCGTGCTCCGGTGGAGTACGCGCTCGGCGAGATGGCCCACACGGTGCGGGCACGCGGCGGCGACTTCGCGGTCAGCCTGTGGGGTCCGAAGGACGGAGCGTGGCAGCGCTTCGACGTGTCGGCCGCCAACGCCCCGACGCCCGAGCCGCCGTCCGCCGGCCCCGAGGAGCCGAGCACGCTGACGGAGCGGATGAGCGGCCGGCGGCAGCAGGTGCTCCTGGCCGGGCTGAGCAAGGCAGGGCTCTACGACCTCGCACCGGACGACCATGCAGCCGTACAGGCCCTCGTCGAGCACCTCGACGAGACCACGGTGCGCAAGGTCGCCCAGTGGCTGACCGCCGGAAGGGCATGAGAATGCCCGACCGCTGGCGACGGGGGATGCACCAGCGATCGGGCTGTGGCCAAGCGTAACAAGGCCGGGGGCCCGACGGGAGTCGGCTGTTCTGCCGCGTGGCGGGGATGTGGCCGGGATCACTGGGTCGGCCCTGTTGACCAGGGGCTGCCACCAGGGCGTCCACCGGCTCGGACTATTGACCGCACGGAGGCTTGTACGAGAGCCGTGGCAGATATTCGTGCCATTTCTCCGGTGTCAGAACGCCCTGTGTGGTCGAGCAGATGTGCCGGATCGCGTCGTCCGTGTCCAGATTCCACAGCCGTACGGTGTCGGCGCCGCTCGACACCCCCAGCAGATGGCTCCTGGGGCTGAACGCCAGGAAGTTGCCGGTCTTGGCGTTGGGGCTCATGGACTGCCCGATGGGGGCGGCCCCGGAGGGGTCGGCCACGTTCCAGAGGCGGACGGTGTTGTCGTTGCCGCCGCTGGCCAGGGTGCGGCCGTCCTGGCTGAGGGTCAGCGACACGACCGCTTCGGTGTGACCGGTCAGGGGGCTGCCGGCCTTGGTCGCCTCGCGGGGGTCGGTGACGTTCCACAGCCGGACCGTGTCGTCGTCGCTCCCGCTGGCCAGGGTGCGGCCGTCGGGACTGTAGACGAGGACGTTGACGGGTCCGCCGTGCCCGGTCAGCGGTGTGCCGAGGGGGGAGACACGGCGGGGGTCGGTGACGTTCCAGAACCGGATGGTGGCGTCCGCGCTGCCGCTGGTGAGGGTATGGCCGTCCGGACTGAAGACGAGGCTGTTGATGTAGCCCTTGTGGCCGGTGAGCGGCGCGCCGAACCTGACGGCACGGGACGGGTCGGCGACGTTCCACAGCTGGATGGTGCGGTCGTCGTAGGGGCTCGCCAGGATGCGTCCGTCCGGGCTGAAGGCCAGTGCGTCGGTGCCCGTGAAGCGGGTCCGTATGGTGAGGGGAGTCCTGTAGGAGACCGGCCGGGTCGGGTCGGTGACGTTCCACAGGTACAGCTTCTGGCGGCCGCTCATTACGGCGAGCGTGTGGCCGTCGGGGGAGAAGGCCAGCTGGCGCTGGCCGCCGTCCGCGGGCATGAACGGTTTGCCCACGGCCACGGGCCGGCCGGGCACCTTCACGTTCCACAGCCGGATCCGCCCGTCGCGCGCGGCCATGGCGAGCATCTGCCCGTCCGGGCGGAAGGCCCCGAAGGCGCCGACCATGTCCGAGGTCGGCACCGACCACAGGCGGACCTTGCTGTCGCCGCTGCCGGTGGCGAGGGTGCGGCCGTCGGGGCTGAAGCCCACGGCGTACATCTCGCCGCTGCTGCCCGCGAGCGGCTCGCCGACCTGGGAGGGGGAGGCCGGGTCGCTGACGTTCCACAGACTCGCCGTGCTGTCCGCGCTGCCGGCCGCGAGCAGGCCGCCCTTCGGGCTGAAGGCCACGGACCACACGGGACCGGTGTGGCCGGTGAGCGGCGAGCCTAGCTCGGTGGCGTTGCGTGGGTCGGTGACGTCCCAGAGCCGGATGGTGTCGTCCGCGCTGCCGCTGGCCAGGGTGTGGCCGTCCGGGCTGAACGCCACCGAGTGCACGGTGTCCGTGTGGCCCTTCAGCACCCTGTCGACCGGCTTGGGACGGTGCGGATCGGACATGTCCCACAACATGATCGTGTCGTCGTCGCCGCCTGCTGCGAGCAGCCGGCCGTCGGGGCTGAAGGCCACGGACCGCACGGCGGCGGAGTGGCCGGTCAG
>Ga0207647_10004576_pt1 | contig 10248 bp, 10 predicted proteins | sample KBSCornC2_FD_184295 | JGI IMG/M metagenome (GOLD analysis project Ga0207647, IMG submission 184295) | Corn rhizosphere microbial communities from Kellogg Biological Station, Michigan, USA - C2 (SPAdes) (version 2) | ecosystem: Host-associated > Plants > Roots > Rhizosphere ...
GCGGCGGATATGGCGACCCGGTTGGGACACGAACATCCTGAAGCGTCGATCACCGGATTCGAGATCGAGACCATGGTCAATTCCCCATCGGGCCGCGAATTGCTGATCGGCGTCGCGCGCGATCCGACCTTCGGGCCGGTGATCGCCTTCGGCGCCGGCGGCAAGGCGGTCCAGATGACACGCGACGTCGCCTTCGGGCTGCCCCCGCTCGACAGCGTGCTGGCCGGGGAAATGATCGAAGGAACGCGCGTGGCGACCCTGCTCGGCGCCTATCGCGACGTGCCCGCGGTCGACATCGACGCCGTCTTGCGTGTGCTCAATGCGGTGTCGGCCCTGGTCATCGACCTGCCCGAAATCGCCGAGCTCGACATCAATCCGCTGCTCGTCGACGAGCATGGCGCGATCGCGCTCGACGCCCGGATCGGCCTGTCGCTCGACGACACCGGTTCGCGGCTCGTCATCCGGCCGGCGCCGATGGAATGGACCGCCGATTTGACGACGCGCGACGGCGTGACGATGCACGTGCGGCCGGTCCTGCCCGACGACGAGGAAGCGCTGGCCGATCTCTTCCACCATGTCACCACCGACGATTTGCGGTTCCGTTTCCTGACTGGCCTGCGCGATGTCGGCCGCGACCGGCTCGTGGCGATGACCCAGATCGATTACTGGCGGACGATGCACTTCCTGGCCTTCGCCCCCAATGGCACCGCGATCGCGTCGGCGCTGCTGGCGTGCGATCCGGATCGCGAACGCGCCGAACTGGCGGTTTCGGTCCGCAGCGATTTCAAGGGCAAGGGCGTCAGCTGGACCCTGGTCGAGCACGTCGTCCGCTACGCCGAGGCCGAGGGTATCGGCGCGATCGAGGCGGTCGAGAGCTGCGAAAACCGGGCCGCATTGACGCTCGAACGCGAAGCGGGCTTCGTGCCGGTGCCGGGCACCGACCTTGGATCGGAAGTATTGCTGCGCCGCACGTTGCGGCAGCCTGACGCGGCGGAGATGGAACCGGCCGAATGAAGCGCCGCATCCTGGTGATTGACGGTCATCCCGATCCCGATCGGGCCAGGCTGATCCATGCGCTGGCGGACCGCTATGCCAAGGGCGCCCTTGCCTGGGAGCATGAGGTACGCCGGATCGATCTGGCAACGACGGAGATCCCGATCCTGCGATCGAGGGAGGAATGGGCGAAGCAACAGCCCTCGCCAGCGATCGCCGATGCCCAGGCGTCGATCGCCTGGGCCAACCATATCGTCTTCTTCTATCCGCTCTGGCTCGGCGACGTGCCGGCGCTGCTCAAGGCGTTCCTGGAACAGGTCATGCGGCCGGGATTCGCGCTGAATGACCAGGGATCGCTGGGCGGCGGCCTGTTACGCGGCAAGTCGGCCACGGTGGTCGTGACGATGGGAATGCCGGCCGCCTTCTATGCCCTGTGGTTCCGCTCGCACAGCGTGAAGAGTCTCGAGCGCAACATCCTGAAGTTCGTCGGGATCGGCCCGGTCCATCACATTCTATACGGTGCCGTCGAACAGAATGCGGCGAAGCGCGAGCGGTGGCTCGACAACATGTTCGTTCTGGGAACGGGCGGCGGCTGAAGCGAGTTCGTGACCCCGTGCTTCGGTCAGGCACGGAACCAGATGACCGTTGCCGCGACCACGATGACTGTAGCGCAGGCGAAGAGCGGTAACGCGGCCACTGCGCCAGCCCGATTGCGCGACAGGACAATGGTGACGATTGCCTTCAACACCATGTTGGCAGCGACAGGGGCAGCCAAGGCCGGACCCGCCAACATCGCCTGCTCACCGACCGTCAATGACGAGAAAGCTAGGACCGCGGCATCCACATCGGCCATGCCGGTCGCGGTATACACGATCAGCGAGCCGGAAGAGCCGAACGCGGACGATGCCAGTCGCGCGCCAAGCGTCGCGATCGCGGCGATCGCGGCGAAGGTCACCGCCGCGCCGAGTTCGAGCGGATTGCCGACCGGCGCCCATTCCTCGCCGGCGGGTACACCGCCCTTGCCCGCCCAAACCGCCGCCGCGGCGAGTACCGCCAGGCCGGGCAGTATCGCACAGGCAGAATTGGCGAGCGCTGCGGGCGCCAGAGCGGCGATCAGCACCAGGACACGCAGCCCACCCACGATCGAGGCAACCAGCAAGGCAGTCCTGAGGGCAGCCGTGTCGCCGCCATTACTCCGCATCCGCCGGGCAAGAGCGGCGGTTACCGCAGTCGACGACACCAGCGCCCCGACGGCTGCCGTCAGCATCGGGCCTTTCCCGCGCGAGATATGGTGGCTGGCAAGATAGGCGGCGAACGAAATGCCGCTCACCAGCACCACGACGAGCAGCAGATGATGCGGATTGATCGCGTCGAACGGCCCCATGCCGCGATCCGGTGCCAGCGGAAACAGCACCAGCGCGACGATGGCAAACTCCGCTGCCGCGCGCATCTCCTGAGCAGTAAGATCGCCGACTAATTTGTGAAGCCGCTGGCGCGACGACAGGAGGAACATGACGACAGCGGCAGCGGCCAACGCCGCCTCGGGCTGGCCGGAAGCCGCCAGCGCACCCAGGCCCAGGACGAGCAGACCGGCGATCGCGCTGGTCGCGCTCTGACCGTCGCGTGCCCGCGCCTGGCGCGTATAGCCGACGATCAGCACGATGCCGCACAACAACACGAGCGCCACCCCGATCGGTCCGGTGACGAGCGCGGCCGCGCCGCCTGCAATCCCCAGCAACCCGAAAGTCCGGATGCCTGCCACACGGTGACCGTCATCGGCATCGCGCCCGGTCCAGCCCCTTTCCAGGCCGACCAGCAGGCCGATCGCCCCGGCATAGCCGAGGGACAGCAGCGATTGAGCGGGGTCGGGCATCGCTATCGCGACAGCAGGACGGGGATCCGTGTCTGGTTGATCAGTCCTGCGGTGACGCCGCCGAACACCAGTTCGTGCAGTCGGCTGTGCGCGAACGCGCCGGCAGCGAGCAGATCGGCCCCCAGTTCGAGGGCATGGGTCTGGAGTTGTTCGGCGACATCGTGACGCCGTTCCAGCCACACCGATCCCACTTCGAACCCACGATAGCCGAGATAAGCGGCAACCGCTCCGTGCCCATGCGGGTCATCCTCGCTCGCCGGCCGGTCGCCGCAGCTTACCACATCGACGCGAGCGCCCGGCGCGAGCAGGCCCACCAGATCGTGGAGCGCGCGAACGGCTTCGGGGCAGGATTTCCAGGCCAGAACCGCATGATTGACCGTGGTCAGCGAGCGCCCCGGTGGCAGAATGAGCAATGGACCGCCCGAGGCTAGCGCGAGCATTTCGGTGACACGGCGGTACAGATAAGGGATTGCCCAGGTCTCGTGCGAACCGACAACGGACAGGTCGGAAATTGGTCGCGCCCGTCGAACGTCGCCGGCGAGCCAGGCAACATCGTCGAACATACCGCGTATGTCGACGTCGACCGTCGTTCCACCCAGCATGGCACGAAGCTTTTCGACCTGTTTCTCGGAATCGGCCTGCAGAATCTGGTCGGGGAGATACAAAACGCCAAACGGCGCGAGATCGGGCGCGGCGAGCGGCCCGGGCGTCAGCAGATAGACGACCAGGCGCGCATCCATGCGCTCCGCCTGGGCCAAAATGGTGCGGACGAACCCGGCGCCACTCTCGACGTCATCCAGCACCGCCAACATCGTTCCGGTCATGGCATCATCCTTAGGCTGGAAGGGAAATCTCGTCGCGTCGCGTCACTTTGAAACAGAGATCCTCGCCGTCCTGCTCGCGCACCGTCAAATAGGCCCCGACAGCGAGCGGATGCGTTTCGAGATGGAAGATCGGTTCGTCGTCGGCGTCGCCCGGAGCATAGGAAAAACGCCAGCTCGCGCCGTTGTGGATCAGATACCCGTTCCGCTCAGGCTCGTCCGGCCAGGATCGCAATATGGTCGTCCGATCGGGGTGAGCGCGCATCGCCGCAGCGTCGATGGTTCCGTCATCGCAAAGCGGAGCGCGGAGGAGATAGCAATGCGCCGCCGATCCGTCGGGAAAGGCTTGGCTGCGGGCGAGGTCGAGGCGGATGGTGTACCAGGTCATGCCGGCGACTCTGCACCTGCCCGGCGTCCGCGACGATGCGTAGATTCCCGGATTTAGATCATTCTTCAGGCGGCCAATCGGGCCAGTCCGACATCGTCGAGCACCTGGAACAGACGGGTCCCGACGAGCTGGATGATGCCAGCCCGTTCGAACCGGCGGATTTTCCGGCTCACCGTCTCGATCGTCAGGCCGAGCAGGTCGGCCATTTGCTGGCGGTTGAGCGACATGGGGGTAGCCCCGGTCATATCGCATGGCGTTGATCGACGCATATCGACCAGCAGTGATGCGACACGTTCTTCGGCAGTCTTGCGGCCTAGTGAAAGGATCGATCGTCGCGCGGTGTCCAGGTCGTTCGAGAATCGCCGCAAGAGTGATGTGGCGATCTCGGGATAGCAGACAGCCAAGGCATGCAGATCCGCGCTCCGGTAGACGCAGACCGTCGTGCTGGCCAAAGCGGTCGCGCGATGGGTCCATTGGTCGGCAAACAATTCACCGACGAAGGAACCGGGCCAGGCAACGCCCAGAATCTGCTCGCGTCCGTCGCGCAGCGAAGCGGTGAGCTTGAGCGCGCCGTCGCGCACATTGCCGACGTCATAGGTCTCGTCGCCTTCCCACGACAGCACCTCCCCGCGCCGCAATCGGCGCACGCGCCCGATGCGTGCCATCTCGCCCAGGACGTCCGGCGGCAGGTCGGCGCAGATCGATTGCTGCCGGCCGGCGCATTGCGCGCAACGCGATTCCGGCGCCGGGACGGCACGGCTCCGCGTGTCGGGCCAAGCGAGCGCAACGGCCGACATGGCGTTAACCTGCCAGCACTCGGATGAGTTCGTGTTGGCGCAGCGGCTTTTCGAGCACCGCGTCGAATCCGGCGGCGCGCGCCGCTTCGGCCAGCGTCGGTGAAGGGAAGGCGGTGATCAGAATCGCTTTGCCTTTCCAGTCCGCCCGGCGAAGCGCACGCAGCACGCTGATCCCGTCGCCGTCCGGAAGACGATAGTCGGCGATCAGCACGTCGGCATCGTCCATCATATTGCCTTCGAGCACGGGAGCGGCGCCGGCGAACGAGCGCACATCATAGCCGCGCCAATGGAGCAGCATCTGCAGCGAGCGGCGAACGGCCTCGTCGTCTTCGATCAACAATACGACACGCTGGGCTTCGACCGCTGGGTCTGGTTGTGGGAGTGCGCCATTGCTCATGACGCTCTCGTCGCACGGCCGTTCAGGTGCGTCGTTACGTAATGATCCGAAGATCAGCTCTCCAGGCCCGCTGCGAACGCGATGCGCAGCGCTTCCGACAGACTGCGCACCTCCAGCTTGGTCATCAGATTGGCGCGATGCACCTCGACCGTGCGCGGCGAAATGCCCAAATCATAGGCAATCGTCTTGTTGGGATGCCCCCGCGCCAACCCCTGCAGGACCTCCTGCTCGCGCGCGGTCAGCGCGGCGATCCTGACTTCGGCGTCGTGCGCGGTCGTGGTGGCGTCTTCGCGCCGTTCCAGTTTGGCGAAACCCGCATCGAGCGCGACCATCAGCTGGTTTTTTTCGAACGGCTTTTCGAGGAAGTCGACCGCACCCGCCTTCATTGCCTGCACCGCGATCGAGATGTCGCCGTGGCCGGTCAACACGATCACCGGGAGCACGATGCCGTGCTCGTTCAATTCGCGCTGCACTTCCAGCCCGTCCATACCGGGCATGCGGACATCGAGCAGCACGCAGCCGGGGTCGGCGTGCTTGGCTTCCTTCAGGAACTCGACGCCCGACTGATAGGTGCGCGTATCGAAGCCGGAGGTGCGCAGCATGAAGCTCGCTGAACGGCGGATCGCGTCTTCGTCATCGACGATATGAACCAGCCGTCTGTCACTCATCTTCGGGTTCCCCGCTCTGGATGGTGAAATGGAATATAGTGCCGCCCCCGACATTGTCTTCTGCCCAGATGCGACCGCCATGCGCTTCCACGATCGTGCGGCAGATCGACAGCCCCAGGCCCATCCCGCTTTCCTTGGTGCTCGCGAACGCCTGGAACAATTGGGGCGCGAGCGCCGGATCGAGTCCGCCGCCGGTGTCGGCGACCGACACGCGGATCATGCCATTGGGCTCGGAGACGGTCGACACCGTGATGTCGCGAACGGCGCGATCGGCGATCGCGTCCACGCCGTTGCGGATCAGGTTCACCAGCACCTGTTGGATCTGGACGCGGTCGACAAAGGCTTCGCTCGCTCTCGGATCCAGTTTGAAGAAGGCGCGGACGCCGCGCTCGCGCGCGCCCGCCAATGCCAGCCGGCTGGCGTCCTCGATCATCGCGGGAAGGTTTTCGATATGCTGCGCGACTTCGCCCCGCGCCACGAAATCGCGTAGGCGCCGCACGATCTGGCCGGCGCGGAGCGCTTCCTTCGCGGCTTCCTCGACCGCCTCTCTGACGAACTCTTCGTTCGTCTGATCGTGCCGGTCGAGCAGCTCGCAGGCTGCCTCCATGTAATTGGCGATCGCGGTCAGCGGCTGGTTGAGCTCGTGTGCCAAAGTCGACGCCATCGTCCCCATCGCACTGACCCGCGACACGTGAATCAGCTCGGATTGCAGTTCCTTGAGCCTGAGCTCCGCCTCCTGTTCGGCGGTCAGATCGCGGATGAACCCGGTGAAGATGCGGTGCCCGTCGGCATTGGCCTCGCCGACCGACAATTCCATCGGAAACGAGCTGCCGTCGCTACGCTGCCCAACGACGATCCGTCCGATGCCGATGATGCGGCGCTCACCGGTCGCCTTGTAGCGCGCGATATAGTCGTCGTGCCGGTCATGATCCGGATTGGGCATGAGCATGCTGACGTTGCGGCCGGCAACCTCTGCCTCAGTATAGCCGAACAGCCGCTCCGCAGCGGCGCTGAACGACACGATCACCCCCATCTCGTCGATCACCACCATCGCGCTCGGCACCGTCGCCAGGATCGACCGGACGTGCATCTCCCGCTCGGCGAGGCCCTGTTCGATCGCCTTGCGCGCGGTGATGTCATGAACGCTCTGACCGAAGCTCCTGATCGATCCATCTTTGTTGCGCAGCGCGAAGATGGTGACGTCGGCGAGGAATTCGGACCCGTCCTTGCGGATGCGCCATGCCTCCATCCGCCGAGGGGCAGAGGCCGCCGCCGCGGCAGCCCGATCGCTCATCGGCCGGCCAGCCGCAACGTCCTGCAGCGTATAGAGGAGCGCCACCGATCGGCCCTTGACCTCGTCCGCTTGCCATCCCGTCAACAGTTCGGCGCCATGATTCCAACTTGCGATTATGCCATCGGGCGACGTCAGAAAGAGCGCGCGGTCGGTCGCGCCTTCCACGAACAACGCGAGTTCGAAGTCGAGCGAGGCGTCGCGCGATTGGGGGTCGATCATATGCATATCGTGTTGGTCCCCTAATCGATCATGCCGCCGATGGTGGCCATCCGGAGATTTACTTAGCCGACTTTGTTGCGCGCGATCAAAGTGTCCGCGCGCATTCGTCCCTAGCGACACAGCCCCAACAGGAGGTGTGTATGACGAAGTTGATGCTACTCGCCGGGATGAGCGCCACAATGCTCGCGACCCCCGCTTTCGCCAAGGAAGGTGATGTGCTGGTTCGCGCCCGCGCGATCGTGGTCGCGCCGAACGAACGCTCCGGCTCGGTCTCCGGCATTCCCGGTAGCAAAGTCGGGGTCGGCGACAGCGTCATGCCCGAAGTCGATTTCACCTATATGGCGACCAATCATATCGGCGCGGAGCTGATCGTGGCGACGACCAGGCACAGCGTGTCGGGCCGCGGGACGATCTCCGCCCTGGGGGATGTCGCCAACACCTGGGTGCTGCCGCCGACCCTGACGCTGCAATATCACTTCGCGCCGGATGGCAAGGTGCGGCCTTATCTGGGCGCCGGCATCAATTATTCGGTCTTCTATTCGTCGAAAGCGACGCCCTCGCTCAACGCAGCTCTGGGCACGACCAAGGTCAAGCTCGGCGACAGCGTCGGCTACGCGCTGCAGGCCGGCGTCGACGTTCCGGTGAGCGAGAAGGTCTTCGTGAATTTCGACATCAAATATATCGACATGAAGACCACCGCCCGCCTGACCAGCGGCGCCACCGTCCGCGCCGCGCGCGTCAAGATCGATCCGATCGTCGCCGGCATGGGGATCGGGGTCCGGTTCTGAGCGGGTCGGAAGAAGGGGGCGAGCGCGTCGCCCCCTTTTCTATGTCACGTCACGGTTGGTGAACGATGAAAATCGGCACCGGGCTTTCGCTCAGCATGCGCTGGGTGGCCCCGCCGAAGGCCGCTTCCAGGAAGCGCGACCGGCTGAATGCGCCCATCACGACATAAGCGGCATGTTCGATCATCGCTTCAGCCATGATCACCGAACCCGGCCGGTCCATCAGGCACTTCTCGCGGCGGATTGTCGCATGAATGCCGTGCCGTGAGAGATAGGTGGCGGCTTCCTCGAGCGGCAGCGCCAACGACCCGTCCTCGGCATGGAATAAGGTGACCGAGCGCGCGAGCTTGAGCAACGGCACTGCCGCTCGCAGCGCCGCGGCGGCATGGTTCGATCCGTCCCAGGCGACTACCGCTCGTCCCTGAAGATCGATCGACCGCGCCTTTTCGGGTACCGCGAAAACCGGTGTGCGGCCCTCGAGGACCATGTCGCCGGCGAGATCGAACATATTGGGATAGGCCGACTTGTCGTCCAACCCGCGATTGACCACCACCAGATCGGCGAGCTTTGCTGCACGGCGCAGACAGGTCGCAGCGTCGCCGGTGGCGTCGACCACATTGTGGGGAATATCTTCCCTGCCGAGCCGCGCTTTCAACGCGGCGCTATTGGTAGCCTCGGCCTGCCGTTCCTCCGCTATGATAGCGGTGCCGGTATAGGTGCCGGTGAAGTCGGCGGAGGCCAGCGTAGTCATCGCCACATCAAGACAGGTCAAATGCCCATCGATCGCTCGCGTGATGTCGATCGCGACCTGCAGCCGCGCTTCCTGGCCGCAATCGTCATGCGCCAGGACCAGGATGTTCTTCATGACCGCCTCCATCGTCGGGATGGAAGCACGCTATGCTGGTCAGCGAGGCCGCAATATCGGGATAGCTACGTACTCAAACCGCTTTGCTGAAGCGCTCGCCGGCTGCCGTCCTGAAGGCATCGAACGCGACTGCGGCGAGCCGCGCATAGGGCTCGCCATCCGGCAAAATGACCAGCCCCGTGTCGTGCCGGCGGATCAGCCCCCGCTCCTCCATCGACGCCAGCTTCGGTGCGGCGTCCGCCATGACTTGTGCCGCGACGGCGAGCGGCCAACCGAGCTCGATCAAATCGACGCGACCGTCGCACAACAGCCGCTCGATCACCGCGCCCCGTCGCTGATCGTCGGCCGAGCGCCGGATTCCCCTGATCGTACCAAGACAGCCGTTTTGGACCTTCATCCGGTATCGCCCGACATGCTTTTCAGTCTGGGCGATCAGCCCCGGAAACAGGCTGATCGAGGATGCCCCGAGGCCGATCACCGCGTCGGCGTCATCGTCGGTGAACCCCTGGAAATTGCGCCGCAACGTGCCGTTGGCCGCAGCGAGCGCGAGCTTGTCGTCGGGCCGCGCATAATGGTCGAAGCCGATTGGACGAAGGCCTTCTTCCAGCCACAGGTCGCGCGCCAGGATGCTTTGCCAGAAACGCGCTTCGGCGTCGGGCAATCGGCTGTCCTCGATCATCCGCTGGCGCGGCAGCATCCGCGGCAAATGGGCATAGCCGAACATCGCCACGCGGTCGGGCGCCAGATCACGCGCCAGCCTGATCGTTCGCGCGATCGTGTCGAGCGTCTGACCAGGCAATCCGTACATCAGGTCAAGGTTGATGTGGTCGATACCCGCGCGCCGCAGATCCTCGACGCAACGCGCAACGATGCGAAACGGCTGCAGCCGATTTATCTTCGCCTGGATACCAAGGTCGAAGGTCTGCGCGCCGAGGCTTACGCGGGACACGCCGTTTGCGGCGAGCATCCGACAAAAATCGGCATCGAGATGCCGCGGATCGAGTTCGACCGCCCATTCGGCATCCGGCTCGGGTCGAAAGCCGTCGCGCAGCGCGGCGGCGACGCGCTCGAACTGGGCGGGCGACAAGGCATTGGGACTGCCGCCACCGAAATGGACGTGGCTGACCCGCCCCCTGGCGCGCTCCGCA
>Ga0207647_10004580_pt1 | contig 10243 bp, 11 predicted proteins | sample KBSCornC2_FD_184295 | JGI IMG/M metagenome (GOLD analysis project Ga0207647, IMG submission 184295) | Corn rhizosphere microbial communities from Kellogg Biological Station, Michigan, USA - C2 (SPAdes) (version 2) | ecosystem: Host-associated > Plants > Roots > Rhizosphere ...
ATTTTCACACTTTCAGCTGACAGTAAGGAAGAAGTCAATAGTTGGGAAAAAGAGGTACAGCAAGCGGGTGGAACAATAATCTCCAGGCCGGAAGAGTTTGGCGAGGGCTATTACGGTTTCGTGTTTGCCGATCCTGATGGGCATAAGTTCAATGTATTTTATATGTAGTATTATGCCTCCCTTGTCGGCGTCCCTGCCAACAAGCTCGCGCCGGACAATCACCCGATTGTCATCCTTACTCTAAACCGCTTTTTTAATTTTGACTTTTAAATTTAATTCCAAATCCCGTTCATCTCCGTCAGTACTATTGGTTGGCCATCAGTTATCAATATCGTGTGTTCATGTTGCGCCATATACCCGCCTTTGTTACCTACCATCGTCCAGCCATCCTGCAGCGTAGTAGCAATAGTGGAGCTGGTGGAAATAAATGTTTCAATAGCTACTACCGAGTTCTTCTTAAAACGGGTATGATTAAACCTGTCCCTGTAATTCGCAATCTCGGTAGGCGCTTCATGCAGGTTTCTGCCAATCCCATGTCCTGTCAGGTTTTTTATCACCTTGTATCCTCGCTTTTTCGATTCAGTCTCTATCAGGTAGCCGATATCTGAAATTCGTACACCCCCTTTTATATGGCTGATAGCTTTTTGCAATATAGCCTTTGATGCATCTATCAGTTGCTGATGGTTGTGAACATCTCTACCCAGTACAAACGAACCACCATTGTCCGACCAAAATCCATCAAGCTCTGCCGAAACATCTATATTAATAAGATCGCCTTCTTTAAGAATAGTTTTGTCAGAAGGAATGCCATGGCAAAATTCATTGTTCACACTAATGCATGTCCATCCGGGAAATCCATAAGTTAAGTATGGGGCCGACTTCGCACCAAGGGCATTCAGTATCCGTGCACCATACTCATCCAGGTGCTTAGTGGTCATTCCGGGCGCCGCATATTGGGTCATTTCTTTCAGGGTAATGGCTACAGCTTCGCTGGCTTTTTGCATCCCAACCAGTTCAGCTTCTTTAGTTATAGACATAATACGTGTACTTATAGATGATTAAAATACGGCGCTGTTTTGTTTTTGCACAAGGAAAAATATATCTAGGCCGAATGTCGAGGAAATACCTGTCCAATCCTCTCTGCAAAAATAAGGAAAGAAAAATTTGCCTCTGGTAGTAGCTGTCGGACAGGGGATGCTACCATGTCTTTAGTCAGTTAGTTTCAATCTCCCGTATTAATTTTCTCCCTTGTTGTTGTCCCCGCTAACAAGCTCTCACAGAACAATATCAGGCATTAAGGTGCGCAATTATTTACTTTATTTCTATCCCAATAGTTTCATCTATATCTATTTTCTTTATTGCAAGTTTCTTTTCAGTATGCTCAGGACCATCAAGCAATCCTTCTTCCGAAATTTCATATTCAGCCTTAAAACAAAGAGTAGATATATTATTTCCCTTCCACAAATCTTCCATTACCGGGACAAATATTAAGCTTGTAAGTGTTGTTGTGCTCCAGGTACTATCTTCTGACTTAACCCCATATACGTAATTATAGTCAACATATTGAATACTCACATCCTTTTTCTTCAGCTTTGAAGGGTATTTGTAAGATTCCAAATGGTCAGACTCTTTTCTAATACTAAATTCATTCTGTATCAGTTTGTGTAAAGCAGTACCGGTATCATTAGCTAATGATAAGAACCTCACCATTGTAGTATCCAAAAGTTCTTTTAAGGTTGACGCATTAGCACGTTCCAAAGATGAATTACGAATAAAAGATTTGAAATCAGGTGTTGTTTGAGCAATACAGTTATTTGCACACAGAATAATAAAGAAACAAATAAAAATTTTCATCAGAATAAAGTTATCTCAAATACTAATTACAGTCTCCACATTTTTAGTTTTACTTAAAGGTGTAAGGCAGTCCAAAATATATGATGATAAACGCGCAGCAGCCCAGCTCATGATGGAGCCTCAATTTTGCCGAAGACACGACAGATGAAGTTTAATGCTAGCAAATATCCCCCACGCATACAAAGCTCAATAGCCCCACAAAAGCGGCATAATTTCAGCTCCATGTCGCCGATAAGAGCAATGCGTAACTACAACATGACAGCGTAGAGCATCTTTTTTCATGCGGAGCAGTTGAAAAAAGTCGCCTTTTTCTTTTGTTACTTTTCATTTTTGGCGAGACAAAAAGAAAAGCAAGACAACGCGGGCACAAAATGCTCTGGAGATAATGAAAAAAATCTCCACCCAATTGTCACTGCAACAAATCACTTTTTGAATTTTTAATTTTGACGTTTCCCTTCCCTATTGTGGACATCTTTTTTTGGAACACCCCTCTTCCGGGTAGTATCTTGCACTTATGCGCAAAAAGCGCATAAGCCAATTAGCCTGTCACATTTGCTAATCCGGCCAGTTCTTTGAAATACTGTAAACCCAATCTTACCGCTTCGGATTTTTCCGTTCTACCGGAAATTTCATCCATAATCCGCTTCAGGCAATCATATTACAATTTCCGCCACCGGAAAAAACCGGAAATTATCGGAAAAGAATCAGCGCTATCTGCGTCAGTAGTATTGTAATGGTCTGCGCCCATCTGCGGAAAAGAAAATCACATTAGCCACAAGCACTGCCGGTAAATGCGACATTTTGGGACATTTTGCCCAATAATGTTACTTTCATTAAAACTTTAATAAAGCAGCAAAATCAACCCATTCAGCCAATTCCATCACCCCAAAACGTCCAAAAGAAAAATCAGCCAAAATGTAACATTACCGCATTCCGCACATTGTCGCATTCCATCACATTTCATTTTTTACCTTTGCAGCGCTATGAGCGAAGAAAAATCACTTAACTTTTTAGAAGAGATAATAGAACAGGATATTGCCGAAGGCAAGAATGGCGGTCGCATACATACGCGTTTTCCACCGGAGCCTAATGGCTATCTGCACATAGGCCATGCTACTTCTATCTGCCTCAACTTCGGTTTGGCAAGAAAGTACAATGGCAAGTGCAATCTCCGCTTCGACGATACCAATCCCGTAACGGAAGAGACCGAATACGTAGAAAGCATAAAAGCGGACATCAAATGGCTGCTCCACGGCACCGGTAGCGAATGGGCCAATGAACTATATGCTTCCGATTATTTCGAGCAGCTATATGAATTTGCCGTTACCTTGATAAAGAAAGGCCTTGCCTATGTAGATGACTACAGCGCAGAAGAGATTGCAGCTACCAAGGGCTCCACTACCGAACCCGGTAAAGAAAGCCCTTCACGCAGCCGTAGCATAGAAGAAAATCTGCAGCTCTTTGCAGATATGCGCGCGGGCAAGTACGCGGATGGCGAAAAAGTGCTACGTGCCAAAATAGACATGGCGCATCCTAACCTCTTGTTGCGCGACCCGCTTATGTACCGCATCAAGCATGCACACCATCACCGCACCGGCGATAAATGGTGCATCTATCCTATGTACGATTTTGCGCATGGCCAGAGCGATAGCATAGAACATATCACGCATTCTATATGTACCCTCGAGTTTATACACCACCGCCCGCTATACGATTGGTTTATTGAGAAGCTGGAGATTTTCCCATCGCATCAGTACGAGTTTGCCCGTCGCAACCTTACCTATACAGTTATGAGCAAGCGCAAGCTGCTGCAACTGGTGAACGAAAAGCACGTTAGTGGCTGGGACGATCCGCGTATGCCTACTATCAGCGGTATGCGCCGCCGTGGTTATCCCGCAGAGGCTATACGCCAGTTCTGCGATACCATAGGTATAGCAAAGCGCGAGAATATCGTAGACGTAGGCGTATTGGAATTCTGCGTGCGCGAGCATCTCAACAAAACAGCCAACCGTGTCATGGCCGTGCTCGACCCGGTGAAGCTGATTATAATCAACTACCCGGAAGGCCAGGAAGATATATTCAATTCAGAGAACAATCCTGAAGATGCCTCAGCAGGCAGCAGGCAGCTGCATTTCAGTCGCGAGCTATGGATAGAACGTGAAGACTTTATGGAAGAGCCACCAAAGAAATTCTTCCGCCTCGGTCCGGGCCTCATGGTGCGCTTAAAGAATGCATACATAGTACGTTGCACAGGCTTCAATAAAGATGCGGAAGGCAATGTAACAGAAGTACTCTGCGAATATCTGCCAGAAAGTAAAAGCGGCAGCGATACCAGCGGCCTCACTGTTAAGGGCACTATACACTGGGTAAGCGTACCGCATGCCAAAACTGCCGAAGTACGCCTTTACGATCGTTTGTTCAAAGTGGAAGACCCATCCAGCGAGGAGGGTGATTTTAAAGATTACATCAATGCAGACTCTATGCACGTACTGCCATCTGTATATATAGAACCCAGCCTGGCAACTGCAAAACCCGGTGAGCGCGTACAGTTTATGCGCAAAGGCTACTTCTGTGTGGACAAAGACAGCACAGCTGACAATGTCATCTTCAACCGCACAGTAACGCTAAAAGATGCCTGGGCAAAAGAAATGAAGAAAGGATAAGTAATTATATAAATGTGATGGAACGTGGATAACCCGTTCCATCACATTCTCCCTGGTGCTGCACTTAGCATACATTGCACAGCCTATCCACAATTTCAGGCATTTATTTAATCAACTGTAAATCGCCACCCTATCTTACAAATCACTTGATGTTTGCTGCATTCTCCACACCAAACGCACATCAGGCCTTATATCCAGTGCTTAGGTTAATCACATACACTCACAGCATATCCCCAATTCTGTATGCTTTATCTAAACACCTATAAACCTTAATCTTATGTTGAAAACACAAATAAAAAATGGAATGTGCCCTATAGTTAAGCACACTCCATCACATTATTTCCACATTATTGCATCATATATTACTTCCCTGCTATCACAGATATTTCCACATTCACACCACGCGGCAGGCCTGCTACCTGTACTGTTTCACGGGCAGGCGCATTTTCAGTAAAGTAGCTGCCGTATATTTCATTCACCTGTGCAAATTTTCCCATGTCCATCAGGAATATAGTTGACTTTAAGACGTTCGAGAAATCCATTCCTGCTTCCTTCAGTATAGCAGCCAGGTTCTCCATCACCTTGCGTGTTTCTGCCTGTATATCATCCTGTACCAGGCTGCCTGTAGCTGCATCCAGCGGTATTTGCCCGGATACGAAGAGTAGATTGCCAAACTGTACTGCCTGGTTATATGGCCCTATTGGGGCTGGTGCATTAGTAGTATTAATGATTTTCTTTTCCATACCCACAAATGTAATATGCTCCTGACATTTACCCTATTTTTGCGTTTCAATACATGATATACTTATTACACATAGACACTTCTGCAGACAATGGCATAGTTGCCCTATCAGCAAATGGCAATATTCTTACCTCGCAGGCAATAGAAGATAGTAAAAATCAATCGGCTATACTCAATACGTTAATTGACGTAGTTCTTAGCGATGCCGGTATTGTACTGCAGCAACTTGGCGGCATAGTAGTTTGCGCCGGTCCCGGCTCCTATACCGGCCTGCGCATAGGCATGGGCACGGCTAAAGGCCTTTGTTATGTTTTAGACAAGCCATTACTACTGCATAACAAACTCACGCTTTTAGCATGGCAGCAGTATCATAATAATTTGAATGAATATGAGGTTTTTATGAGTATGCTCGTAGCGCGCGAAAACGAATTTTTCATTGCAGCCTACGATAAAATTTTCAATATCTACATAGAGCCTCAGCATATACATGCCGCCGAGCTTGAAAAGTTGATAAGTGGCATTAACGGCAACCTGCTAATAACAGGCGAGGGAACAGAATATATAGAAAATATATTTAAGATTAAAAAATCTGCCGTTTTTTTTAATAAGTTAATTGATAAGGATGCGTGGGCTATGTATGCATACGAACAATATAAGTGTAATGAAATTGTCAATTTATCCACAGCCGAGCCGTTTTATTTGAAACAAGTTTTTACACATATTTAAAACAAAATCAGTTAGTTGTAAGTTATAAAAAAATTAATTAGACTTTTTTTTAACGTGGGGTTAACACAATGTGCATTTAAAAGGTTGTTTCATATTACTTACTATCGTATGTTTGCAAAATGTTATCGAAGCGGTATAGACCGCGTCTATTAACGCTTTTTTTAACGCAATAAGAGAAGTAATTATTTTATTAACTCCTGTAAAATTTTAATGTAAATGGAAACGACAATGTCAGCTAACACGCTGGTAATTCGCAAGGACGAGGGTTCGAACGAACACATTAAATTAGATTACATGGCTGTGAAAAGTGCTGCAATGACACTGAGAGCCATTAACCACAAACTGCGTCAGCAAATAGTGAAACTGCTGGAAGAAAATAAACGCATGAATGTGACTGATATTTATGTGAAGCTGCGCCTGGAACAGTCTGTAGCGTCTCAGCACCTGGCTATCCTTCGTCGTGCAAACATCGTGATTACTGAGCGTGATGGTAAATTCATCCACTATGCTCTTAACCACGCTCGTATTGCATCTGTAGCTAAGTTTGTGAACGACCTGGTTAATTCTGATGAAGCTTAATTAGATAATTTTCAGATTACCCATCAAGAAAAGTCAGGCTCCCAGAGCCTGACTTTTTACTTTTATCTTACTTAATAGCTTTTTAACTCGCCCTAGCTATTCTCCCTTTATTTTATTCCATGTTTCATATAGCAGCTCCTGGCTGGGCCTATTGGCAGGCATTTCGCTCAGCGGCTGGCATTCCCTCAGGCTGTCATAGCAGTCTTTAGGCAAAGCCTGGTACAGACGGGTACCCTTTGTTTTCCAGGCTATCATCTCATCGCTTACCTGCTTTATCACCTTACCCGGGTTGCCCACTACCAGGGAGCGCGGCGGTATCTTAGTATTGGCGTTTATAAAGCTCATAGCGCCTATTATGCTTTCGTCTCCTATTTCTACTTCATCCATTATTACAGCATTCATGCCTACCATTACATTTCTGCCTATGGTAGCACCATGTATTATAGCACCATGGCCTATATGCGCTGCTTCCTTCAGCAGCACCGTAACCCCAGGGAACATATGTATGGTACAGCTTTCCTGCACATTGCAGCCATCCTCTATCACTATACCCCCCCAGTCGCCACGCAATGCCGCACCCGGACCTATATATACATCCTTACCTATCACCACATTACCTGTCACCGCGGCCAGCGGATGCACAAAAGAGGAAGGGTGTACAACTGGAATAAATCCTTTAAAAGAATAGAACATGGAACTTAAGATTGAGAAAGCAAAAGTAAAATTTCAGGAGTTGAATATTATATAAATATACCCTCGTCACTAACATAGGGTTATATGACATTGTCATTACAAAGATTTTCATGTAAAATATCGTCTATGTATTTCTGGGATTATATTTTAAAGTTACTAAAACCACCTTTTCTATGAAGAACATTCTATTACTTGCTTTAGTATTGCTAACTGCTACCTCATTTGCCCAGGTCGGTACCCTCGATTCAACATATGGTGTTAATGGTCATTTCAATGATTCCTTTTCAAAAAGGCCTTACTCTGAGGTGAATAAAATATTATCTCTACGTAATGGCGGGACTATTGTTTTAGGAGATACGGGATTTGGCGATTTCGGAATGGTAATCCGTTGCACTTTAAAAAATGGCACAAGGGATAGAAGCTTTGGCACAGATGGTAATGCTATGACGGGAGTTGATTCAACATCCATTTGTTTCGGTGCTGCCTTACAGGCGGATGGGAAAATACTAACAACTGGAACGATAGTTAAAGACAATATTTACCAATTGCTGTGCTTAAGGTTGAAAAAAAATGGCACTCCTGATTCAACTTTTGGCACTAACGGACATATAATTGTGTATCCTCCGACTCATGCCCAGACATTCTTAGGCGAGAAAATAAGTATAACGCAAGACAATAAGATTATTATAGGTGCTACCGTAGTTGATTCTTTTTACAATACCTATGCGGCAGTAATCAAATTAAATTTAAATGCTTCGTTCGATTCATCATTTGGTAATAATGGTATTTGCACTGTAACAACAGATACCGCTGCTTTGCAACGATTACAAAGCTGTGTGCCGTTGAGAAATGGTAAAATTTGTATAGCAGGCCCATCTATACATAACAATGTGATTGCAATGATAACCACAGATGGACAACTCGATTCAAGTTTCGGAATTGAAGGGAAAGTACGGCTCGACTCCCAAGGATTTGGATCATTGATGGAGCAAGCGGATGGAAAGATAATCGCTTCAATATATCCGCTATATACTGCGGAACCAGTGCTTCTTAAGCGTTTCAATACAAATGGAACAACCGATAGTACCTGGGGCAAAAACGGCCTTGTACAAGCCAATGAGGTAAACGGAGCATTAACATTGCTTCCCACGGGCTGCTTTGTCGCAGGAGGCCAATATGATTCAGGCTTTGTAGTCAGCAGGTATAAACCAGACGGCAGCACTGATAGCAGTTTTGGAACAAATGGTTTGACTCATATCCCTGCATCTTTATTCAGCCGACACATTAGTCAAATTATTAGCAACGATATGGTGGTAGATACTAATGATAAGTCCATCACTTTTGCCGGTCATGTTAATACAAGTAATTACCTTTTGTTCAAATTGAAACTGGATGGAAATACCGCAGTGCCTTTCTTATATTCAACTACCGCCGATGCATATTTATATCCTAATCCTGCAAATAGTATGGCTACCTTACACTTTAGCCTGAATGAAACAGACGCACCGAATATAGTTATCTATGATATAAACGGAAGAGCAGCACAAACTATAACACAACAAAAAACATTTACACCCGGCACATATAACATTCCAGTGAATTTAGATTACTTGCAGCCGGGCATTTACTTTGTACGCCTGCAAGGCAAGACTGAGCAACAAACATTAAGGTTAGTAAAGGAGTAAAATGAATCTGTAGGATGGTTTCTATGATTTATAACTAAGGCACCGGATCATAGCCACTCTTACCCCAGGGATGGCAGGAAAGAAAACGCTTAAAGGCCATCCAGCCACCTTTAAAGGGGCCGTATTTGCGAATAGCCTCCAGGCCGTAGCTGCTGCAGCTGGGTGTAAATCGACACTTCATGCCCAGCAAGGGAGATATAGCGCCCTGGTAAAAGCGAATGATAGCTATGAACAATATGGAAAATAACTTACGCATCCTTTGCCTGGGCTGTACCAGCTAGCTTTTCTACTAATTTTTCTATTCCTGTTTTTATTACACCGGTTACAGTTTCTATATCCGGTAGTTTATTGTCAGTAAAAATAAGGAATATATGGAGTTGGCTTTCTTCCGGAACTGCTGCATATAGCGTATGCTTGTTTAGCCGCCAGGCCTCACGCAGCAGGCGCTTTACGCGGTTGCGCTCTACTGCTTTGCGAAATTTCTTTTTAGGCACAGTAAAGCCCACCCTTACGGGAGACACTTCGGCCTCGCGAGGCAGCATACGATAGAGAAACTTTACCGGAAAAACAGAAAACGCTTTCCCGGTATGGAAAAGCGTATCAATATGTTGCTCTCGCTTGAGCCGCTCGTATGCTTTAAAAGTATATCGAATGGCCAATTGTGCTGATTAATGACTATTTCAAACGGCTTTCGTCTGACACTGTCAGCTTATGACGTCCTTTCTTGCGGCGAGAAGCCAATACTTTGCGGCCGTTTGCCGATTCCATACGCTTACGGAACCCATGAACAGTCTTACGGCGGCGGCGGTGCGGTTGATATGTACGTTTCATACTCTGCTTTTTTAATGCCCTGAGGCAAATTCTAACTAAAGGAGTGCAAAGGTATGGTAAAAACTCAAAATTAAAAAGTAAAAAGCAAAAAAATATGAGCCTATTTATCAGCATGACTTGCCGTTCGTCAGTTCCATTAAATTCAAATTTTACTTATATCCATAAGTCAGGCAGTATATGCCATAGACATAAACTATTAGAAATGGCAAAAGGCATGATATTGTTGCGGTTGCATCTATACAATGCCTGATTTTACAAATTCAATTAACGCATTAAACCAAACCGATATCTATGGCTAACAAAAAAACAAAAAAAGCTGTCACCAATAAAAAGGTTGACAGCCTGGAACCGCACACTGAGGATGGCGCAGACCAGTTTCTCACCACCAACCAGGGGGTGAGGATAAATGATAACCAAAACTCCCTGAAGGCGGGCGAACGTGGCGGCACACTACTGGAGGACTTTATTTT
>Ga0207647_10004581_pt1 | contig 10239 bp, 11 predicted proteins | sample KBSCornC2_FD_184295 | JGI IMG/M metagenome (GOLD analysis project Ga0207647, IMG submission 184295) | Corn rhizosphere microbial communities from Kellogg Biological Station, Michigan, USA - C2 (SPAdes) (version 2) | ecosystem: Host-associated > Plants > Roots > Rhizosphere ...
CGGCCGGGAGGGTCTTGTGAAAGTTTCGATCAATGGTGCATATGCCAACGGTCAACTCAGCGGCAACGCCGGATCGGGGAAGTGGAATGGAGCATCTGGAGGCATACCGTGCAGCGGGCGGTGGGAAGCATCGCGCCAATAAACCAATTGAGGCTCGCGCCGGAGGCCGGCGGCTGCTGATCGCGGCCGCCGTCTTGCTTTCGGCAGCGTTCGCGAACACTGAAAGCAAGGCCCAGTCCGGCCCGTTTGCCCCGCTCGCGGGCAGCTGGAGCGGCGGCGGCACCGTCACCCTCGATGACGGCTCCACCGAACGGATCCGCTGCCGCGCCAAATACACTCCGATCGGGCCTACGATGGAGATGTCGCTGACCTGCGCCAGCGACGCCTACAAGTTCAACCTTGGAGCCAACCTCAGGGCCGAGGGCAGCGCCATCACCGGAAGCTGGAGCGAAGCCAGCCGCAATATCAGCGGCTCGCTCGAGGGCCGCGGCAGCGGCGGGAATTACGAGCTGCTCGTCAGCGCGGCCGGCTTCAACGCCAACCTCGCGATGAGGACGAGCGGCACCAAGCAGACGGTCTCGCTGAGGGCCGACAGCCAGTTCCGCGGCGCCAACATCTCGCTGTCGCGCTAAGCCGATACAGCCACATCACAATCGATCCGGCGCCCGCGCCGGATCGATTTTTTTATCTGCTCGGAACGAACGCCGTCACCTCGATCTCGACCTTGGCCCGGTCGTCCACGAGGCCTCCGATGTAGAGCAGCGTCGAAGGCGGAAAATTGCGCCCCAGCGTCTCCTTCCAGGCGGCGCCGATGCCGGCACCTGCAGCTTCATATTCGCTGCGGCTGGTCAGGTACCAGGTCAGACGGACGATGTGCTCGGGGCCGGCGCCGGCCTCGCCCAGGAGCTTGATGATCCGCTTCAGCGCAGCCCCGACCTGCGCCGCCATGTCAGGGGCGTAGTCGCCCGCATCGTCGCCGCCGGTCTGTCCGGCCAGCACCACCCAGCGGCCCGGCCCTTCGACCACGACGCCATGGGAAAAGCCGCGCGGTTTTTTCCATTCGGCCGGCTGCAAGATACGCATGAGCTGTTTCTCCCATTTCGCTCGTTGAGCTTCCCTTAGCACGCGCCCGCGCATCGCTGCATCCGCAGTTTTGGCCGTTGCAAACCGTATTGATGTCGCGGATACCAGCCTGCCCTCCAACGCCCTTGCCTTCTGCATCCCGCGCCAATGACCACCCCTCCGTCAAAAACGATGGCTGCATTGTGGATGACCGGCTGGCTGTCGCTGACGCTGGTGATGGCGGTCGCGGGCCGCGAGGCCGTGCGCGAGATGAACGTCTTCCAGGTCCAGGAGGTCCGCTCGCTGATCGGCCTCTGCTTGCTCTATCCGATGATCCGGCGCGCCGGCGGCTTCGCGACGCTCAAGACCACGCGCCTGCCCCAGCACATCGCACGCAATCTGATCCACTACGTCTCGCAGCTCGGCTGGTTCTTCGCGCTGACGCTGATTCCGATCGGCCAGGTGGTGGCGATCGAGTTCACGATGCCGATCTGGACCGCGATCCTCGCCGCCAGCTTCCTGTCCGAGCGCATGACGTCGTGGAAGATCGCCGCGATCGTGCTCGGCCTCGTCGGCGTGATCGTCATCGTGCGGCCCTCGGCCGGCGAGATCAATCAAGGCCAGTTGATCGCGCTCGGCGCGGCGGTCGGCTTCGGCGTGTCCATGGCGCTGGTCAAATCGCTCACCCGCACCGAGAGCGCGCTGGCGGTCCTGTTCTGGATGCTGGTCGTGCAGTCGGTCGCAGGCTTCCTGCCGACGCTCTATGTCTGGGCCTGGCCGCCCACTTATGTCTGGGGTTGGGTGGCGGTGATCTCGGTCTGCGGCACGTTCGCGCATTATTGCCTCGCCAGCGCCATGCGCTACGCGGACGCGACGGTGGTCGTCCCGATGGACTTCCTGCGGGTTCCCCTCACCGCCGCCGCCGGCTGGCTGCTGTATTCAGAGCGGCTCGACGGCTGGACCGTGCTCGGGGCGGCGCTGATCCTGTTCGGCAACCTCCTGAATCTGAAACCGGCGCCCCCGGCTCCGGCCCGCGCGCCGTGAACCTGCGGGCTGCCTCGCGCGACAAAAACAAAGTGGTCGAGAGTGATCTGGATCACGTTGGAAGGGGGCTTCCATCGTGCACATTCGGCCGCGAAGCAATGGGTTGGGCGAACCGTCGTTTCGCTAGCGCGAAGCCGGGCGTTTTCGTGTAGGTTCGCCGCCAATTTGTTGCTGCCTGCAATTCGATTCTGGGGATTTCAGATGCGCTATCTCACCTTCATCGCCGCGCTGATGTGCATGGCACTGTCGGTCAGTGCCGCGAAGGCCGACCGCCGTGTTGCTTTCGTCGTCGGCAACGGCTCCTACAAGAACGTCGCGCAATTGCCGAACCCGCCGATCGACGCCAAGACGATGGCCGCGACGCTGCGCAATGTCGGCTTCGATGTGATCGAAGGGTCCAATCTCAGCCGCGACCAGATGACGGAAAAGCTGCTCGACTTCGGCCGCAAGGCGCAGGGCTCCGACATCGCATTGTTCTACTATGCCGGTCACGGCATCGCCGTCGGCGGCACCAACTACCTGCTGCCGGTTGACGCCGACATCAAGTCGGAGATGGATGTCAAGCTGGGCGCTGCCATCAACATCGACCTGACACTCGAGCAGACCATGGGCGATGCCAAGGTCAAGCTCGTCTTCCTCGATGCCTGCCGCGACAATCCGTTCGCCGCCAAGATCAAGTCGAACTCCGCGACCCGCAGCGTCAACGTGCAGAGCGGCCTTGCCGAGATGAAGTCCGGCGAAGGCACGCTGATCGCGTTCGCAACCGGCCCCGGCCAGACCGCGCTCGACGGCCAGGAGGGCAACAACAGCCCGTTCACCCGCGCGCTGATCGACAACATCACCAAGCCCGGCATCGAGATCCAGCAGGCGATGACGTCGGTCCGCGCCCAGGTCAATGAAGAGACCCACAAGGGCCAGCTTCCCTGGGGCCACACCAACCTGATCGGCGCCGTCTATCTCAACCAGGCTCCGACGACCCAGGTCGCCACTGCCGCCCCGACCGCTTCCGGCAGCGTGCCGGCGGCGACGGCCGGCAGCTCCGATGGTGTCGAGCTCGAATACTGGCGCTCGGTGAAGGAATCCAACAAGCCGGAAGAGCTCAACGCCTATCTCTCCGCCTATCCGAACGGCCAGTTCAAGGCGCTGGCGCTGGCGCGGCTTGCGGCGATCAAGAGTGGACCGTCGACGACGACCCGCACGCTCAACGCAGGCGTCGATCCCGCCACCTTCACCGACGATGCCAGCCAGCTCACCGAGGATCAGATCGGCCTCGACAAGAACCAGCGCCGCGACGTGCAGCGTCGTCTCTCCGGGCTCGGCTTCGATACCAAGCAGACCGGCGTCTTCAGCGACGAAACCCGATCGGTGCTCAAGCGCTGGCAGGCAGCGCGCGGCTATCCCTCGTCCGGCTACCTCAACAAGCTTCAGCACAAGGCGCTGCTCTCGGAGGTCGTGGCTGGCCCGCCGACCGCGAGCGACAACAGCCAGAAGGCGGCTCGGCGCGCCGCCAGCGCCCCCGCAGCCAGCAGCGCGCCGGCACCAGCTCCCCAACGCAACAACGCCGGCGATGCGGCCGGCGCGGCCTTCGTCGGCGGCGTCGTCGGCGGCATGATGGGCGGCATGTTCCGCCGCTGAGGCGAGATCAGACCCCGAATACAAAAGCCCGGCTCGCGCCGGGCTTTTTCCTGCCGGTCTAGTAATCCTGGGTGAACCAGGGCACGAGCGTCCGGATACGCGGCATCGCCTGCGTCGTAATGCTCGTCCGAGCCATCTCTGCGATGCGCGGCGCCAGTGACGAGAGATCTCCCCGGCGGGTCACCAGAAGCACTTCGCGAAAAAATCCAGGGCCCGGCAGGGGGAGCGCGCTGACCTGGGCAGCGTGAGCGAGCCCCTGCAACAGACACAGCGGCGTGGTGATCGCCACGCCCATACCGGTCGCGACCATCGCGACCAAGCTGTCCGAGGTGTCAAACTCAAAGGCCCGTGGCGGGCGAATCCCCAGGCGGCTCAGATGACGCTCGACCTGAGCGCCTGCATAGGAGCGTTCGCTGTACCGGACCAGGCGATGTCGAGCGAGGATCTCCCGCAGATCAAGGCCGGCAAATTCGGCCTCCATGCCGCGCGGCACCACCAGCAGATTTGGCTCGCGATAGAATGGGAAGCGCTCGACATCATACAGGTCATCCATCGCATCGCATGTGATCGCCGCGTCGATCGTTCGGTGAACCAGCGCCTCGGCATGCGAGTGAGCAAGGCCTGACCAAACGGACAGACTCAGTGCGACCTCGCCCGTCATGAGCTCCTTGACGAGGTGTGCGCCGACCGTGGCGGCATAGGAGTCGATGAGGCCGAGCCTCAGATCGACACGCTCAGGCAGTTTCGCTGCCTCCCGGAGTGCGCCGAGTAATGCGTCAAAGTCGCGATTCAGATCGCGAACCCGGCCAGCAAGGATGCGGCCCGCCCGCGTCAGTGTAAGCGGCCTCCGGCTGCGGTTGAAGAACGCCACGCCGAGCGCGGCCTCGGCCCGCCGCACAGCCTGAGAGACCGCTGATTGCGTCATCCCGAACTGACGGGACGCCTGAAGCATGCTGCCGGACTCCGCGACGGCAGCGACAATCTGCAAGCTTCGCAAGTCTGGAATGGGTGGCGTCATATCCATAGCTTAAGCAGAAGTCATATTAACATGCAAATTGGCTTCATTATATGAATTATCCTTGTAGGAGAGCCGCATCCGAAAGCAGACTTCGGATCGTCCTAACAATTAAGCAGTTCCCGATCGATGAGCGAGAAAGCGGATATTCTGGTGATCGGCCTCGGTGCCATGGGCAGCGCGGCCCTCTATCAACTGGCCAAGCGAGGGGTAAAGGCGGTCGGCCTCGATCGCTTCGCCCCGCCCCACACGATGGGATCCAGCCACGGCGAAACCCGCATCACCCGGCAGGCGGTCGGTGAAGGCCGCGATTACGTACCCCTGGTGCTGGATACCCACCGGATCTGGCGTGAGCTGGAAGCCGAGACGTCCGCCGAGCTGCTGAACTCATGTGGCCTCGTCGTCATGGCGCCCGGTGTCGGCGAGACGTCGCACCACGGCAAGCCGGACTTCGTCGCACGTTCGATTGGAGCGGCGCGTGACTTCGGCATCGCGCATGAAGTGCTCGACGGGCGAGAGGTGGCTCATCGCTTCCCGCAATTCCTGAACCTCGAGGGCAACGAGAAGGCCTATTACGAACCCGGCGGAGGATACGTTTTTCCGGAGCGCTGCATCAAGGCGCAACTGACGCGCGCGGAGCAGCTCGGCGCAACGATACGCACGGGAGTCGAGGTTCTCTCGATCGTGCAGAGAGGCTCCGCCGTTCGGGTGGAAACGTCTTCAGGCACATTCGAGGCGGAACAGGTGGTGGTGTCGGCAGGCGGCTGGAATGCCCACCTGCTCGGCGCGCCGTTCGATCGCGTGCTTACGGTGAAGCGACAGGTGCTGCATTGGTACGAGCTCGACGATACCAGCGCGTATCGCGCCAACGCCCCTGTGTTCATCTGGATGCACGGCGCGACGGATGTCGACTACCTCTACGGCTTTCCACCATTGCCTGGCGATCGTCGCCTCAAAGTCGCGACCGAGCAGTACGAGACCAACACGACGGCCGACACCATCGACCGCACCGTCGATCCTGCGGAATCGGCTGAAATGTACCGGAAGCACGTGGCGGGGCGGCTCGCCGGCGCCACACCGCGCGTCGCGCAGGCGGCTGCCTGCATCTACACGGTGACGCCCGATCGGGGCTTCATCATCGACCGCCATCCCGACCAGGACAGAATTTGCGTCGTCTCGGCGTGCTCGGGCCACGGCTTCAAGCACTCCGCAGGTATCGGCAATGTCGTGGCCGGGATGGTGACCGACGGTCGAAGCGCGATCGACCTCAGCCCATTCTCCATCTCCCGCTTTTCGTGACGTTTGGCACGAGCCTTGTATCTTGAAAAAGCACGCGCAACGCGCGTCGTGATTTAAATCCTGGAGGCTTCATCCGATGAGAGACATTGTCCGTTCCATGATGACAGGAGTCGCGGCGCTGCTGATGCTTGGCAGTGCCCAAGCAGCCGATGGCGTCGATGCCATCAAGCAGCGCGGCACGTTGAACGTCGGCGTCAAGGCTGACTACAAGCCCTTCGGCTTCCGCGATCCCACCGGAAACGTGGTCGGCATCGAGCCGGATCTCGCCGCAGACATTGCCAAGCGCCTCGGCGTCAAGCTCGAGCTCGTTCCGGTCGCGGCGTCCAACAGAATCGAGTTTCTTCAGCAGGGAAAGGTTGATCTGCTGATCGCGACCATGTCGGACAGGCCGGAACGCCGCCGCGTCGTTCAAGCCATCGAGCCTCTGTATTATTCCGACTATGTGAACATCCTTCTCAACAAGAAGGCCGGCATCAAGGACTGGGCCGAGCTCAAGGGAAAGCCCGTATGTGCAACGTCGGGGGCCTGGTACAACAAGGACGTTGCCAAATCCTACGGCCCCGAGATCGTTGCGTTTGACGGCTCGGAGAAGCCTCTGTTCGCCATGAAGCAGGGCAATTGCATCGGCTATGTCTATGATCAGACCTTTCTGCAAGGCAAGTTGCTGGAGGATGAGTGGAAGACGGACTACGACTTGCCCCTGAAAGGTGTTCTGCCTTCACCGTGGATGATCGCCGTTGCGCTCGAGAATACCAGCCTTCAGAAGCTGCTCGAAGATACGACAAAGGACTGGATGAAGACGGGCTTCATCGTGGCTGCGGAAAAGAAGTGGGGCATTACGCCGACCGAGTATTCACTCCTCATGCACGAGCAGTACAAGGACAAATAGACGCGTGAAGCGGAGCGCCGGATCCATCTCGCGCTCCGAAGAGGTCAAGCCAATGCACTGATCCGAGGTGATTGCCTCAACAATTCGGTGTCGCGCAAATGCAGGCAATCGGCAACTGGTTTCAGCGCCTCTATGAATCGACGGGGCTGAATTTCTCCGTATTCTACGATGCGTACGACTGGGATCGTTATCTCGGCGGACTGAAGATGACGCTGTTTCTGAGCGTCACGACCATCATGCTGAGCCTGGTCATTGGCGCGGCAGGTGCCTTGATGCAGGGTAGCCCGTCCAGATTGTTGCGGCTGGCCGTCAATATTTTCGTCGTGGTCTTCCGCAACACGCCACCGCTGGTCCAGATCTTCTTTTTCTATTTCGGGCTCGGCACCATGCTTCCGGCCGTCGAGACGGCGGGCATGCGCGTTCCACTGCTGAGCAACGTTCAGTGGGCCATCATTTCGCTGTCACTGTTTGCCGCCGCCTTCAACGTGGAGATCTTCCGCTCCGGCATCGAGGCCGTGCCGAGGACGACCGTGGAAGCCGCCGAGGCGCTGGGATACACACGCTTCAAGGCCTACATCCACATCGTTCTTCCGCTGGCCATTCGCGTCTGCCTTCCCGCACTGAACAACAACCTCGTCAACCTGCTCAAGACGACCACGCTTGCCTACGCGATCGCCGTTCCCGAGACGCTGTATGCGGTCAAGCAGATCTGGTCGGAATCACAGAACGTTTTCGAAATGATGGTCGTGTTGCTTGCGACCTATGGCATCCTCGTAGGCGTCCTCGTCTGGTTGATGCATCGCTGGGAGCGGGCAATGCGCATTCCGGGGTATGCACGATGAAGACCGCCGAGCCCGTGCACAGGCTTGCCGTCCTTCTGCCGTATCGTCTCGCGCCGACCCGGATGTCCGTTCGGATCAGCCCGCTATCCGCGGCGATCCTCTGCTTCTGCGCCGTGATGGCTGCGTCCACGGCATGGGCGCAGACCGCACCGACGATGCTGTCCCCGCTTCAGGTCATCGTGAAATGGTCGCCGCTCCTGCTGCGAGGGTTCGCTTTCAACATCCTGATCTCCTTGCTCGCCATGCTGCTGGGCACCGTCGCCGGTCTCGGCCTGGGTCTGGCCCTGCTGTCACAGTACCGCTTGCTCGCCACCGCCAGCTGGTTCGTGACTCAATTCTTCCGCAACGCGCCCTGGCTGGTGCTGCTGTTCTTCGTCATGTTTCTGGTGCCCTTCCAGATCACCATGTTCAACACGACCGTCCCTTTGCCCGACTGGATCAAGGCAACCGTGGGCTTCGCCCTGCCCGTCATGGCCAACGTCGCCGAGGTCGTACGCGGAGCCGTGCGGTCCGTTCCGTCGACGCAATGGGAGGCGGCTGAATCGCTGTCATTCACACGACGCCAGACCATGTGGCTGATCATGCTGCCGCAATGCATCAAGCGAATGCTGCCGCCCTGGATGAACATCTATGCCCTTGTCGCGATGGCGACGGTGCTTGCATCGATCGTGGGCGTCTCGGAAATGCTGACGCTGACGGCGCAGGTGCATGCTGCCGAAGGCGGCAGACCGGAACTGTTCGCGCCGCTCTACGGCTTCGCACTGCTGTGCTTCTTTCTCTATTGTTATCCGATCAACCTCTGGACCGCTCGTCTTGAGCGTCGATTCCGCGTGCGCTGAGGGAGCAGAGCATGATCACGAGCTGGACTCCGGATCAGCCCATCGTTCAATGCGTCGACGTCAGAAAATCGTTCGGCGCTCTCGAGGTTCTGAAAGGCATCAGTCTGTCGGTGAGGAAGGGCGAGGTGATCTGCATCATCGGCCCGTCGGGATCGGGGAAGTCCACGCTGATCCGCTGTATCAATGCCCTCCAGCCGATCTCGTCCGGCAGCATTCAGATCGAAGGCATCGAGGTCACCGATCCCAGGCTCGACAAGCTGGCGCTTCGGCGCAAGGTCGGAATGGTATTTCAGCAGTACAACCTGTTCCCGCACAAGACGGCGCTCCAGAACGTGATGATGGCGCCGATCCATGTTCTCGGCCAGAAACGTGCCGAGGTCGAAGCGCGCGCCCGAGCGCTGCTCGCCAAGGTGCGGCTCGCAGGAAAGGAGGACAGCTATCCTGGCGAACTCTCGGGCGGACAGCAGCAGCGCGTGGCCATCGCCCGTTCACTGGCGATGCGGCCGGACATCATGCTGTTCGACGAAGTCACGGCCGCCCTCGACCCGGAAACCGTCAAGGAGGTTCTGGTGACCATCCGAGAGCTTGCCGAGGATGGAATGACGTGCCTCCTCGTCACCCATGAAATGAACTTCGCACGAGAGGTCGCCGATCACGTCTACTTCACCGATCGCGGTGTGATCGTCGAGCACGGGCCGCCGGAAACATTGTTTACGGCGGCCAAGGACGAGCGCACGCAGCGGTTTCTGTCCCAGGTCCTCTGAGCTGGCTGCGCCGATCCTGGGCGCATCGGCCTTCGCACGACCAACCGGATCCGGCGGTAGCCTACTTGCCCGCCGCCTTCCGCAGCGCCTCGTTGATGCGGTCCTGCCAGCCGGGGCCGCCCTCCTGGAAGAACTCCAGCACGTCCTGGTCGATGCGCAGCGTGACCTGCTCCTTGACCCCCGGCGCCACGTTCTGCTTCGGCGGCGCCGCGGCGACCTTGGCCGTCACCTTCTTGAACGCCGCCTCGGCCTCGGTCCTGGCGTCGCCAAGCGTGCGCGGCCGCCTCGGTAGATCCGCCATGTCCTAGATTCCCTCAAACAGAGCCGTCGAAAGATACCGCTCGGAGAAGGACGGCACTATAGCCAGAATGGTTTTTCCCGCAGCTTCCGGCCGCTTGCCGATCTGGAGCGCAGCTGCGATCGCCGCGCCCGAGGAGATGCCGCCGGGAATGCCCTCATGCCGCGCCAGCGCCCGGGTGGTCTCGATCGCGGTCGTCGAGTTGATCTTCACGATCTCGTCAATCACCGAGCGGTCGAGGATGTCGGGCACGAAGCCGGCGCCGATGCCCTGGATCTTGTGCGGCGTGTGCTGGCCGCCCGACAGCACCGGGCTCTCCTCCGGCTCGACCGCGATCACGCGCAATGACGGTTTGCGCGGCTTGAGCACCTGGCCGACGCCGGTGATGGTGCCGCCGGTGCCGACGCCTGCGACGAAGAAGTCGATGTTGCCCTCCGTGTCGTTCCAGATTTCCTCGGCGGTGGTGCGACGGTGCACTTCCGGATTGGCGAGGTTCTTGAACTGCTGCGGCATCACCGAGTTCGGTGTCGTCTTCAGAAGCTCCTCGGCGGC
>Ga0207647_10004582_pt1 | contig 10237 bp, 10 predicted proteins | sample KBSCornC2_FD_184295 | JGI IMG/M metagenome (GOLD analysis project Ga0207647, IMG submission 184295) | Corn rhizosphere microbial communities from Kellogg Biological Station, Michigan, USA - C2 (SPAdes) (version 2) | ecosystem: Host-associated > Plants > Roots > Rhizosphere ...
GGCTGTAACCGTGCCCGCTGGTGTACTTCGCGGCCGGCATCTGCTTGCCGAGCCAGTTCCCGTCGAGGCCGAACCAGATACCGTCGAGGAGCTTGATCGGCTGCGACCAGAAGCCGCCCATCTCGCCGCGGACGTGCCAGCCGGCGGCGGGGTACAGGCCGGACTCGTCGCCCATCGCGTAGGCCCGGTCGCCGACGACCAGCGAGCGGCGATCGGTCAGGCGCGTGGTCTCGGAGAGTTCGGACCCGCCGGTGGCGACGGCGGTTGTGGTCGAGGACCCGGCGGCCGGTCCGGCGATCGCGGAGGCGGTGCCGGCCAGAACGGTCGCGGCGGCCAGCAGAGCGATCCCGGCGGTCCGGCGGGCCGGTCTGCTTCGGGGCGGGGCAGAGCTACTTCGGTTGGTCGGATAGGGAGTCATGGCGGTTCCTCCTTCTCGCGGCGCCCGGGGAGAAGCGCCGAAAATCAGCCAGGGGCCGAGCTGCCCCTGATCACCAGTTCCGGTTGCAGCAGACGTCCGGCGCGTGCAGTTTCACCAGGCCCACCGGTCAGGATCGTGATCAGCTCCTCGGCGATCTGGTCCATCGGTTGCCGGAGGCTGGTCAGGCCGGGGGAGACGACTTCCGCGAGCGGCGAGTCGTCGAAGCCGGTGACGCCGACGTCGCGGCCGGGAGCGAGACCGCGGCGGGTCAGCTCGCGGAGCGCGCCGAGCGCGAGGATGTCGCTCAGGGCAACGATCCCGTCGACGGCGCCGTCGTCGTCGAGCAGCCGCGCGGTCGCGCGGGCGCCGTCCTCGATGGTGTCCTCGCGGCAACGGACCGCCAGCCCGGCGGTCGGCAGCCCGAGGTCGTTGCACGCGTCGCGCCACCCGCCGGCCCGATCCTCGGCCAGGCCCGACGTCTTCGGCCAGCCCAGGAACGCGATCCGGCGACGGCCGGTCGCGTGCAGGTGCCGGACCGCCGTCTCGGAGCCGGCGGCACCGTCGACGTCGACCCATGCACCGGGCTGGGTGGTTTCCTTCCACACCCGGCCGAAGCTGACGAACGGGATGCCCTGCTGTTTCAGCCACCCGTGTCGCGGGTCGTGCGTCTCGGTCTGCGACAGCACGAACCCGTCGACCAGCCGGCGCGCGTGCAGGTCGTCGTACGTCGGCATGCCGTCGACGCCGCCCGGTGCGGTGAACAGCAGGATGTGCCGGCCGGTGCGTTCCGCGGCGGCGCACAGCGCGTGCAGGAACTGGTCCATCACCAGGTGCGTCTGGTTCGGCCAGCTCGGCACGCAGTACCCGATCAGTTCGACCGCGCTGGTGCGCAGACTGCGGGCGTTACGATTGGGCCGGTAGTTGAGCAGCTCGATCGAGCGGTTCACCCGTTCGAGCGTGTCCGGGCGGAGGCGGTGCGGAGCGTTCAGCGCGTTCGACACCGTCTGCACGGAGACCTCCGCGTGGGCGGCAACCTGCTTCAAGGTAGCCACAGCGACCTCCCACGGTGGTTTGAACGTTAAAAACATCCGCAGTCTGCACCGGAGCCGTCGCGCTGTCAACGGTTCAGAGCGCAGGCGGCCCCTGGCGCACGATCGCCAGGGTCTCGTCCGCCGGCATCGGCGCGATCCACCGCCCCCACCACGTGGCACCCGCCGCCGCGAACGCGCCCGGGTCCCCGCCACTCACCTTCACGTCGGACGCGCCCGCTGCCAACAGCCCGGCGACATCGTCGGGCGTGATCTGCTGCGGTGCGTCCGTACTGCCTTTGTAAGCACACGATCCGTCCCACCGCAGGATCCGCCGCCGCACCGCGGGCACAAGAAAGTTGCCTCCGACCCAGATCGGTATCCGCGGCGCCTGCACCGGCCGCGCCGTCAGTTGGGCCTCCGTCAGCGTGTAGTGCTGACCGGCGAAGCTCACCGGCTGCCCGGTCCACAGCTGATCGATGATCGCCAGCCCCTCGTCGAGCATCTCCGCCAGCACCCGCGGACTCCTGCCCTCCAGGAACGGATCGCCCGGATCCCCGATGCCCACTCCGAGGATCATCCGCCCGCCGGACAGCTGATCCAGGGCGACCGCCTCGGCAGCCACCTTCCACGGCCGGCGCCGGGGCAGTGGAGTGACGGTCGTCCCGATCCGGATCCGCTCGGTGGCCATCGCCATGGCGGCCAGACAGATCCACGGGTCGTACGTCGGGTGGGACGCGTCCCCCTGGTAGACGAGGTAGTCCTCCAGGAAGAACCCGTCCCACCCGGAGTCCTCCACCACTCGAGCAAGCTCCGCCAGCCCGCGCGGATCCCGCCCGACCCCCACCGCCCCCACCGTCACCGAAAACTTCACCCACCCGACGCTAACCCCAGCCACCGACAGGAGCGGGGGACCGCTCGACAGGTAGTGCACCTGCGAGACGCTGTACGCGCGGCGGCGATCGCGCTCAGCTGTACTACCTGTCGCGCGGACACCTCCTGTCCGGAGGCACCGGATCAGGCGGTGTGGCCGCCGTCGATGGTGAGCTCGGTGCCGGTGATGTACGCAGCGTGCGGGCCGGCCAGGTAGGCGACCGCGGCGGCCACCTCGGCGGGGGTGCCGAAGCGGTCGAGGGCCAGGTCGGCGATCTGGGGCGCCGCGAACGGGCCGTCGGACGGGTTCATGTCGGTGTCGGTCGGTCCGGGCTGGACGACGTTGGAGGTGATGTTGCGCGCGCCGAGCTCGCGGGCGAGCGCCTTGCTCAGGCCCACCAGCGCGGCCTTGCTCATCGCGTACAGCGTCATCCCGGGGCTCGTCACGCGCGCGGCCGCGCAGCTGCCCAGGTGGATGAGGCGGGCCCCGTCGGACAGCAGCGGTACGGCGGCCTGCGTGGCGGCGTACACGCCCCGGATGTTCACGGCGAGCACGCGGTCGACGTCCTGCGGTGCGAGATCGGTGATCGGGGCGATCGCGCCGACGCCGGCGTTGTTGACCAGGATGTCCAGCCCGCCCAGGGCTGCCGCGGCCAGGCGGACGCCGTCCGCGACCGCGACCGCGTCACCCGAGTCGACGGCGTACGCGAACCCGCGCCGCCCGAGTGCCTCGATCTCCTTCACCACCGCGGCCGCGGCGTCCGCCGACGAGTTGTATGTGATCGCGACGTCCGCTCCGCGCTCCGCGAGCGCCACCGCCGTCGCCGCGCCGATTCCGCGGCTGCCGCCGGTCACCAGGGCCTTCTTGCCAATCAGTTCGTTCATGTCCTCCAGTCCAGCGGCCCGGGTCCGCCGACGCTGGCGAGAATCCGCCACCGGATCCTCGCGTCGCATTCCCGCGACCGGCCCTCCACCTCCATGTCGTAAATCCGCTAGCGACTGTCGGTGGCGGCAGGGATGCTGGAGGGCGTGTACGAGTGCAGGGAGCGATGCGTCCGCGCGGTGCAGTCCAAGGACGCCCGGTTCGACGGGTGGTTCTTCACGGCGGTGCTGACGACCAAGATCTACTGCCGGCCGAGTTGTCCGGTGGTGCCGCCGAAGGTCGAGAACATGCGGTTCTACCCGAGCGCGGCCGCCGCCCAGCAGGCCGGTTTCCGGGCCTGCAAACGGTGCCGGCCGGACGCGAGCCCGGGCTCGCCGGAGTGGAACGATCGCGCCGACCTGGTCGCGCGGGCGATGCGCCTGATCGCGGACGGCGTCGTCGACCGCGACGGCGTACCGGGCCTGGCCGGCCAGCTCGGCTACAGCGTCCGTCAGGTGCAGCGTCAGCTCCAGGCCGAGCTCGGCGCCGGCCCGCTCGCGCTTGCCCGTGCGCAGCGGGCACAGACCGCGCGCCTGCTGATCGAGACGAGCGAGCTGCAGATGGCGGACGTCGCGTTCGCCGCCGGGTTCTCGAGCGTACGGACGTTCAACGAGACCGTTCAGGAAGTCTTCGCGCTGGCGCCGACCGAGCTGCGCCGGCGGGCTCGCCGGGGGACGACGACGGCGGCGCCCGGCACGATCTCGCTCCGGCTCCCGTTCCGCGCGCCGTTGACGCCCGACAACCTGTTCGGCCATCTGATCGCGACCGGCGTGCCCGGGGTGGAGGAGTGGCGCGACGGTCACTACCGCCGCACGTTGCGGCTCCCGCACGGTCACGGCGTCGTCGCGCTGCGACCGATGCCGGACCACATCGCCTGCCAGCTCTCGCTGACCGACCAGCGCGACCTCGCGATCGCGATCAGCCGTTGCCGCCGGATGCTCGACCTGGACGCGGACCCGGTCGCCGTCGACGACCTGCTCGCCACCGATCCGGTGCTCGCTCCGCTGATCGCGAAGGCCCCGGGCCGACGTGTCCCGCACACCGTCGACGGCGAGGAGTTCGCCGTCCGGGCGGTGCTCGGGCAGCAGGTGTCGACGGCGGCGGCCCGGACCCACGCGCAGCGCCTGGTCCTGCAGCACGGCGAGCCGATCGAGGACGCGTCCGGCGGGCTCACGCACCTGTTCCCGACGATGCAGGCGCTGGCCGGGCTCGACCCGGAGACGCTGGCGTTCCCGAAGTCCCGCCGTACGACGCTCACCACGCTGATCGCGACGCTCGCCGCCGGTGAGATCGACCTCGGGGCCGGCGCCGACTGGGACCGTGCGCGCGAGCAGCTGGCCGCCCTGCCCGGGATCGGGCCGTGGACGGTGGAGTCGATCGCGATGCGCGCGCTCGGTGATCCGGACGCCTTCGTGGCCAGCGATCTCGGTATCCGTTACGCCGCGCGTGACCTAGGCTTGCCCGAGGCCCCCAAACTCCTGACCGACCACGCCCGCGCGTGGCGGCCCTGGCGTGCGTACGCCGTGCAGTACCTGTGGGCCACCGGTGACCACGCGATCAACACGATCCCCGCGGAGTGACGATGACCGAACTGACCACCGACCGCCTGCTGCTCCGGAACTGGCGCGATTCCGACCGGGAACCGTTCGCGGCGCTGAACACCGACCCGGCGGTGATGGAGCACTTCCCGGCGCCGCAGACGCGCGAGCAGAGTGACGCGCTGATCGACCGGAACCGGCCGCTGATCGACGAGCGCGGCTGGGGGCTGTGGGCGCTGGAGGTCCGGGACACCGGTGAGTTCATCGGGTTCACCGGGTTGTCGGTGCCGAGCTTCGAGGCGCACTTCATGCCGGCCGTGGAGATCGGCTGGCGGCTCGCGAAAGGTGCCTGGGGCAACGGTTATGCGACCGAGGCGGCCCGCGCGGCGCTTGCGCACGGGTTCGGCCCGGGCGGGCTGGACGAGGTGGTGTCGTTCACCACGACCACCAACCTGCCGTCTCAGCGGGTGATGCAGCGGATCGGGATGACGCACGACGAGCCCGGCGACTTCGACCACCCGCGGATCCCGGAAGGCCATCGGCTGCGCCGGCACGTGTTCTACCGGATCGACCGCGCGCAGTGGGAGTCCACCCGGTGACGTACGCCGTCGTCGACAGCCCGCTCGGTCCGCTCACCCTGGTGGGCACCGACGCGGGCGAGCTGACCGGCCTGTTCATGGACAAGCAGCGGTACCGCCCCGATCGGACCAGGTTCGGCGATCGCGACGACTCCGCCCTGTCCGCGGTGGCCGAGCAGCTCGACGAGTACTTCCACCACGGCCGCACGACCTTCGACGTACCGCTGCTCCTGACCGGGACGGAGTTCCAGCGCCGGATCTGGGCCGCTCTCCAGGACATCCCGTACGGCGTGACCACGACGTACGGCGGCCTCGCCGCGGACCTCGGGCTGAAGCCGCAGTCGGCCCGCGCGGTCGGACTGGCCAACGGGAAGAACCCGGTCAGCATCATCGTCCCGTGCCACCGGCTGGTCGGATCGACCGGGAGTCTTACCGGGTACGGCGGCGGCATCGAGCGCAAGCGGGCGCTGCTCGCGCACGAACGCGGAGAAAAACCGCTCATTGGATGAGCACTTATCCGGCGCAAGCTGGTCCCATGGAGACCTTGGACTGCGTGGATGCGAACCAGTGGCGTGCCTGGCTGGAAGCCAACGGCCGGAGTGAACGATCCGTCTGGCTCGTGGTGCACCGCGAGCCAGACGGCCTGAACCTCGCGGCCGCGGTCGAGCACGCGCTGTGCTTCGGGTGGATCGACAGCAAGACGGTCCGGCGCGACGAGCGGACGACGTACCAGTGCTTCACGCCGCGGAACCCGCGGAGCACCTGGAGCAAGGTGAATCGCGAGCGGGTCGAGCGGCTGACCGCGGCCGGCCTGATGCGCGCGCCGGGGGAGGAGTTGGTGGCGCACGCCCGGCGGACCGGCACGTGGGACCTGCTGGCGGACGCGCAGAACCTGATCGTCCCGCCCGACCTGCAGGCCGCGCTCGCGGCCGACCCGCAGGCGGACGAGCACTTCCGCGCCTTCCCACCGTCCACCCGCCGCACGATCCTCGAATGGATCACCCTCGCGAAGCGCCCGGAGACGCGAGCGCGGCGCATCGCCGAGACCGTCGCCCGGGCAGCCGCCGGAATCCGCGCACGCTGACGCTCCGCTGGTCGGGCGGACGCCCAGCACTCACCAACTGGCGGTGCACGAGTCGACGCACGCTCAAGCCCGGCCGAAGCCGGGGCACGAGCGGTGGTTGGTGAGTGGTGGCGGTCCGCGTCGCCGATCAGCTTGTGGGGGACGAAGGCGCCGTGGCTGTGTCGTCCAGTCGCTCCGCAGCCGGGGCGTCGGTCGGCTTCCGCGGTTTGCGGGTCAGGCGGCGGGCGATCGGCTCGGTGTAGCGGGCCGCGACCGGTCCGAGGATGACGAGGATCAGGACGTACGCCGTGGCGAGCGGGCCGAGCTTCGGCTCGACACCCACCGCGAGACCGGCGATGACGATCGAGAACTCGCCGCGCGCGACCAGCGTCCCGCCAGCCCGCCAGCGACCCGCGGGCGAGATCCCGGCGCGCCGGGCGGCGTACCAGCCGGTGGCGATCTTGGTCAGCCCGGTGAGGATCGCCAGCCCGAACGCGACCGCCAGCACCGGCGGGATCTTCGCCGGGTCCGTGCTCAGGCCGAAGAACACGAAGAACACAGCGGCGAACAGGTCCCGCAGCGGGCTGAGCAGGTTCCGGGCGCCGTGCGCCACCTCGCCGGACAACGCGATCCCGACCAGGAACGCGCCGACCGCCGCCGACACCTGCAGTTGCTGTGCGATCCCCGCGACGAGCAGCGTCAGGCCGAGGACGACGAGCAGCAGCATCTCCGGGTTGTCCGAGGAGACCGCCCGGCTGATCACCCGCCCGTACCGGAGCGCGACGAACAGCACGACGCTCACCGTGCCGAGCGAGATCAGCAGCGTCATGCTCCCGCCGGCCAGTCCGACACCGGCCAGCAGCGCGGTGAGGATCGGCAGGTAGACCGCCATCGACAGGTCCTCGAGCACCAGGATCCCGAGCACCACCGGCGTTTCCCGGTTGCCCAGCCGTCCGAGATCGCCGACGACCTTCGCGATCACACCGGACGAGGAGATCCAGGTGACACCGGCCAGCGCGACGGCCGCCACCGGGCCCCAGCCGAGCAGCAACGCGACAGCCGCACCGGGCAACGCGTTCAGCAGGAAGTCGACTGCTCCCGAGATGTACTGCGTCTTCAAGGTGCCGACCAGATCCGACGCGGTGTACTCGAGTCCGAGCAGCAACAGCAGCAGGATCACGCCGATCTCGGCGCCGGTGGCAACGAACTCCTCGCTCGCTGCCAACGGCAACAATCCGCCGTGCCCGAACGCGAGCCCGGCCAACAGATACAGGGGGATCGGAGAGAATCCGAGCCGGCCCGCGATCCGGCCGAGGATGCCGAGGGCAAGGATGACCGCGCCCAGCTCGATCAGCAGGGCAGTGATGTTCTCGTGCATGCTCAGCCCCCGGCGATCAGGTCGGCCACGGCGTCCACACCTTCGCGGGTGCCGACCACGACGAGCGTGTCGCCGGTCGCGAACCGGAAGTCCGGCGTCGGCGACGGCGTCGCCCCGGTCCGGCGCAGGACCGCGACGATCGACGCGCCGGTCCGGCTGCGAGCTTGGGTGTCACCGAGCGTCCGCCCGGAGTACGGCGACTTGGCGGTGACCGGGATGTGCTCGGTGACCAGGTCGATCTCGATCTCACCGCGGACCGGGTCGAGCGGTTCCGGGATCAGCAAACTCGCGAGCGCGGCCGCCTCGTCCTGGCCTAAGGGGACGCTGGCCTGGCACTCGTCGTCGTCCTCGGGATTGTGGAAGCCGAGGAACCGGCGCCCGTCGTTGTGCACCACCACCGAGACGTGTTTGCCGGCGTCGGTGACCAGGTCGTACCGCAAGCCGATACCGGGCAACGTCGTCTTCGTCGGGTGGTTCATGGATACTCCGCTCCGGGATAGATGGCGTCTGCAACCATTCTCTCAGACCTCATCAACCTTGTCCGGACAAGTGATGTGACCTGGGCTGCAATCAGGTGCACTGCAACGAGTTGCATAGGTACGCTCCGGGAATGGCGCTGGAGCACGCGATTCTGGTTTCGCTGACCGAGCGGGCCGGGTCCGGGTACGAGCTGGCCCGGCGGTTCGACCGGTCGATCGGGTACTTCTGGCCGGCCACGCACCAGCAGATCTACCGGGTGCTGCGGCGGATGGACGAGGCCGGTTGGGTGAAACACACCGAGATCGCGCAGGACGGCCGCCCGGACAAGAAGGTCTACCGGGTCGCGGCGGCCGGGCGTGCGGAGTTGTCGCGCTGGCTGGCCGAGCCGGAGGACCCGGCCGTCCTGCGGGACGGGCTCGGCGTGAAACTGCGCGGAGCCTCGCTGGGTTCGGTCGACGTGGTGCTGAAGGAGATCGAGCGGCACCGGGCCGAGCACGCGACGCGGCGCGAGGTGTACCGCGGGATCCAGAAACGCGACTTCCCCAAGCCGGCCACGCTGCACGGCCGGGACCTGCATCAGTACCTCGTGCTGCGCGGCGGGATCCGCGCCGAGGAGTCCTTCGTCGCCTGGTGCGACGAGGTGATCGACGCCCTCCGGAAGGACAGCCGATGAGTTCGTACCCGAAGCTGCTGGAGCCGCTCGACCTCGGCCATGTGGTGCTGCCGAACCGGGTGATCATGGGGTCGATGCACACCGGCCTCGAGGACCGGTTGAGCGACCTGCCCAAGCTCGCCGCGTACTTCGCCGAGCGTGCCCGCGGCGGCGTCGGGCTAATGGTCACCGGCGGCTACGCGCCGAACCGCACCGGCTGGCTCACGCCGTTCGGGTCCACGCTGATGACCAAACGGCAGGCGCGCAGGCACCGGCTGCTGACCGGCGCCGTGCACGAAGCGGGCGGCCGGATCGCGTTGCAGATCCTGCACGCCGGCCGGTACTCGTACCACCCGTTCAGCGTGTCCGCGTCCGCCCTGAAGGCCCCGATCAACCCGTTCAGGCCGCGCGCGCTGTCCGATCGCGGCGTCCGGAAGCAGATCCAGGCGTACGTCGACTGCGCGGCGCTCGCCCGCGACGCCGGGTACGACGGCGTCGAGATCATGGGCTCGGAGGGGTACTTCATCAACCAGTTCCTGTCCGAGCGGACGAACCGGCGGACCGACCGCTGGGGCGGCAGCCCGGAGAACCGCCGCCGGCTCGCGGTCGAGATCGTCCGGCGGACCCGGGAGCGGGTCGGCGACGACTTCCTGATCATCTACCGGTTGTCGATGGCCGACCTGGTCGAGGGCGGGCAGACCTGGGACGACGTGGTCACGCTCGGCCGCGAGATCGAGGCGGCCGGGGCGTCGATCATCAACACCGGGATCGGCTGGCACGAGGCGCGGGTCCCGACCATCGTCACGTCGGTGCCGCGGGCCGCGTTCACCAGCGTGACCGCCGCGTTCAAGCCGCACGTGCAGATCCCTGTGGTCACGTCGAACCGGATCAACCTGCCGCAGGTCGCCGAGGAGGTGCTGGCCCGCGGCGACGCCGATCTGGTCAGCATGGCCCGGCCGTTCCTGGCCGACCCGGAATGGGTGCTGAAGGCAACGACCGATCGGGCCGACGAGATCAACGTCTGCATCGCCTGCAACCAGGCGTGCCTCGACCACGTGTTCGCGAAGAAGAAGGCGAGCTGCATGGTCAACCCCCGGGCGGCCCGCGAGACCGAGCTGCGGCTGCTGCCGACCCGGCGGACGAAGAGCATCGCGGTGGTCGGGGCCGGGCCGGCCGGGCTGGCGGCGGCGGTGACGGCGGCCGGGCGCGGGCACCGGGTCGAGCTGTTCGAGGCGGACGCCGAGCTCGGCGGGCAATTCGGGATCGCGCGCCGGATCCCGGGCAAGGAGGAGTTCGCCGAGACGCTG
>Ga0207647_10004583_pt1 | contig 10237 bp, 9 predicted proteins | sample KBSCornC2_FD_184295 | JGI IMG/M metagenome (GOLD analysis project Ga0207647, IMG submission 184295) | Corn rhizosphere microbial communities from Kellogg Biological Station, Michigan, USA - C2 (SPAdes) (version 2) | ecosystem: Host-associated > Plants > Roots > Rhizosphere ...
CAGGCTGGATGGGGCAGTGCGCGTCGACCTGGAAGCCGTAATGGCCAGGAAAAACGGCATCGTCGAGGCCTCGCGCAAGGGACTGCTCTCCTGGATCGGCAGCATGGAACACTGCACCCTGATCCAGGGGCAGGCGGCCTTTGAATCGCCAACGACTGTCCGGGTGGGCGACCGGCTCCTGGAGGGGGCCCGCATCTTTCTGAATGTGGGCGCGCGGCCGGCGTCGACCGTAGAGGGGCATGAAGGGGTGCCCGCCCTGACCAGCACGACGATCCTGCAGCTACGCGAACTACCCCGGCACCTGGCGGTTGTCGGCGGCAGCTTCATCGGTCTGGAGTTTGCGCAGATGTTCCGCCGCTTCGGCAGCGAGGTGACGGTTGTGGAACGGAATCCGCGCATCATCTCCCGGCAGGATGAAGATGCGAGCTCCGAGCTTCAGACCATTATGGAGGCGGAGGGGATAAAGTTCCGGACACACGCCAACTGCATTCAGTTGCACAAGAGCGAGCGCGGCATCATGGTCTCGCTCGATTGTGAGCATGGAGAGCCGGAGGTGGAAGCATCCCACGTCCTGCTGGCCACGGGGCGCAAACCCAATACGGACGATCTCAATCTGCAGGCAGCCGGCGTGCAGACAGACGCTCACGGATTCGTGGTCACCGATGAGCATCTCCGCACCGCCAGCCCAACCGTATGGGCAATGGGAGACTGTAATGGACGCGGAGCGTTCACGCACACGTCCTGGAACGACTACGAGATCGTCGCCGACAACCTTCTCGACGGCGGTACTCGATCTGCGGCGGACCGTATTCCAGCCTATGCGCTCTTCAGCGATCCTCCGCTGGCGCATATCGGAATGACCGAAACCGAGGTGCGGCAGAGTGGGAAACCGGCCTTGATCGGCAAACGCCCGATGTCCCGTGTGGGACGTGCGGTGGAAAAGGGAGAGTCCGCCGGCTTTATGAAGGTGATGGTCGATGCGGAGTCGCGCCGCATTCTGGGAGCGACGATTCTCGGTGTCGGCGGCGATGAGGCAATTCACTCCCTGTTGACCTGCATGTATTCACGGCAGACCTACGATCTTGTCGCCAGGTCGGTGCATATCCATCCCACGGTCGCTGAACTGCTCCCCACCATCCTGCAGGAGCTCAAGCCTCTGGTTTAGGTGACAACGATTGGAACACTTCGATTGCCACTCGAGCGCTTTATATTGCCAGCTTGTAGAGAGGCTCGAACCGGGTGGGCGCAGCGGGCTTCAGCCCGCTGATAAAGGCCTAAGAGTAAATGGGCTTTAGCCCTGGGTCTTTGTCCTGATCAAGAAGAAATGCCCATGGCTAAAGCCCGACTCCTCTTTGATCCTGTAAACCGTGGGCTGAAGCCCGCTGCTCCCACCCAGTTTCATAGAGGGTTGGAATCCAAGCTTGATAAAAGTGGCTTGTACCTCGGGTCAATCCGATTGAATGCAAAACTGGGCGAGGTTTTTCTTCGAGGCCAACCCTTTTGGGGGTGGTGCAGGCTACTGTAGCGGGTGATATCGTTTCTCTACTGCTATATCCCCCAGGGAGGGCTGCTTATGAACTCCCCGATCCGTGTACTCACTGTCGACGATCATCCTTTGATGAGGGATGGTATTGCCTTCATCATGCAGAAGGCGCCTGACATGGAGCTTGTGGCCGAAGCGACGAATGGAGCCGAGGCCGTAGCTGCGTACCGTAAGCACCGTCCGGATGTCACGCTGATGGACCTGCAGATGCCCGTCATGAACGGCATCGAGGCGATTCAGGCGATCCGGGAGGAGTTTCCCAAAGCGCGCATCGTCGTGCTGACTACCTATTCCGGAGATGTCCACGCAACCCGGGCTCTGCAGGCCGGAGCTATGGGCTTCATCCTGAAGAGCATGCTCGGCACCGAGCTGATTGACACCATCCGCGCGGCACATCAGGGACGCAAGCGCATCTCGGATGAGATTGCTCACGGCATGGCAGAGCATCTGGGCTCGGAGTCACTTTCCACACGCGAGCTCCAGGTGCTGCAGGCTGTCGCCTCCGGCTGCTCAAACAAGATCGTCGCCGACCGGCTCAGCATCTCAGAGGACACGGTGAAAGGTCACATGAAGAATGTCCTGGCGAAGCTGCAGGCCAACGACCGCACACACGCCGTGCTCATCGCACTGAAGCGGGGCATTCTGGAAGCCTGAACGGCGCGGGTACTCACGGAGCGTTCAGCTTGAAAGCTCAGGGAGCGCCAAGCTTGGAAAGCTGCCAATCGATCGGTCATACTGCTTGGCATGAGAGATAAGGCTGGGCCCTCGGTAAAAGACGATCGCGTGACATCAAGAATCATTACCGATCTAAAGTCACGGATCGCCGATGGAAGACTTCGCCCAGGGGAACGGCTTGCAACCGAACGGGATCTGGCTGAGGAGTTCGGTGTCAATCGCGCTTCGGTAAGGCAGGTATTGAAGGTTCTCGAAACGATGGGTATCCTTACCCAGCGCGTTGGCGATGGTACGTACTTAAGCCTGACCGCTGAAAATATATTGGATGAACCAATAGAGTTCCTTTTACTGCTGGAGGACATTCGCGGCGAGGAGCTCTTTCAGACCCGGATCCTGATGGAGCCGGAGCTTGCGGCTCGTGCCGCGGAACGTGCGGATTCCGGAGACATCGGAGCTCTGGCGCGGGCCATCGAAGACCTGCGCTCCAGTACCTCCTCCACGGAGCGAGTCCTGGCGGACCTCAATTTTCACGATGCGGTTTACAGGGCAAGCGGCGACAGGATCTGTCAGATCCTTTTCAAGCGTCTGCATCGGGTCACCATGGATTCCATGATGAGCCTCTCGGGTATCGAGCTTGAGCGTCCTCTTCATTTTCATGAACGGATTGCGAGTGCGATTCGTGCGCACGACCCGGAGACGGCGCGCAGGATTATGCGTGAGCATCTCGAGGACGCAAACGCCCGGTACGTGATGCTTCGCAAGCGGCGCAGCCGCGCGCCCCGGAAATAAATCATTTGACACTGCTGCGGATGCGTGGATAGACTTCGGCACAATTGGATGAACCAATTCTGCCGAAGGAATCAGTTGTGCCCGGAATAAGCACACCCTCGAAAACCTGTTGGCGCGTTCTCTATCTGCTGACGTTCGCAATGGGGATCAGCTTTGTCGATCGAGGCACGTTATCGATCGCGTTGGTGAGCATCAAACGCGAACTGCATCTGGACGAATCCCAATTGGGCGTTCTTGCCTCGGCATTCTTCATGACCTATACGGTCATGCAGCTCGTCGCCGGCAAGCTGCTGGCGCGTATGAACGCCATCACTCTCTACGCGGGAGCATTCCTGGTATGGTCTTGCGCCACGGCGTTTACCGGGTTCACGCATGACATTCATGTTTTCGGCGTATCGATCAGCAGCTTTTATGTCCTGTTCGGTTTGAGGCTCTTGCTCGGTTGCGGCGAGTCGATCTCATATCCTGCGACCGCGGTTTTGATCACAGGTTTATTCCCGGAGGGGTTGCGGGGTACGGCAAACAGCCTGATTGACGCGGGATCAAAGATAGGGCCGGCACTCGGCATTATGCTCGGCACGACAGTCTTACTGGCGGTCGGCTGGAGAGGGATGTTCTTATGGCTCGGAGCGCTGAGCCTGGTATGGCTACCCATCTGGCTTATGAGTACGCGTTCGCTTGATGTTGTGGCCGCTCCCAGCGCCTTCTCCCGCTCTCTGGCATATCGGCAGATCGCCTCGAAAGGCTCATTCTGGGGAGCTACCGTTGGCCACATCGGAGGCAACTATGCGTGGAGTCTGTTCGTTGTGTGGCTGCCATATTTCGTCGAGCATTCGGGATTCTCAGGCAAGCAACTGGTATGGATGAGCTCCATGCCGTTCTGGCTTCTGACCGTCGCTTCTGTAGGAAGCGGATACGTTTCGGATCGTCTGATACGCTCGGGTTCGCTTCCGATTCGTGTAAGAAAAGCGACTGTATGTATCGGCTCGATCGGTTGCGCTGCCTGCTTACTGTCGGCTGCCCTGGTGCACTCAGTTGTTCCGAAGCTTCTGCTTGTTCTCGGAGCCAGTCTTTGTCTGGGGCTGTTCTCGTCGAATAATTGGGCTCTAGCGCAGACTCTCTCTGGGGAAGACGCAGCGGCAAAGTGGACAAGCCTGCAGAATCTTTTTGCGAACGCCTCGGCGACACTGGCAGCCTGGATCACCGGCGTTGTCCTGTCGCGCACCGCAAGTTTTTCCGCTGCCTTCTTCATTGCCAGCACAGTGCTTTTGATCGGGGCGGCGGCCTATTGGTTCGGTATTGATGATCGTGGACCAGTGATATGGGAACGAGAGAGTGAAGGGAAGGTGAGTGATGCGTGCTTGCGTGATACACGGCCCGCTCGACTTGAGAGTTGAGGAGCGAAGGGCTCCAGAGGTGCAGAAGTCGCAGGTAGCCGTACGGCTCGGCGCAGGTGGCATCTGTGGATCGGACCTTCACTATTTCCACGATGGCCGGGTCGGCAGTTTCGAGGTTCGGCAGCCGATGGTGCTCGGACACGAAGTCGCAGGAACGGTAGTTGCCGTCGGCGACAGTGTGACGGAGTTACAAGTGGGCGCGCGTGTAGCTGTGAACCCTGCACGTCCCTGCCTCGCGTGTCGTGAATGTCTTTCCGGCCGGGCGAACCTATGTACGGATGTCAGGTTCTATGGAAGTGCCGCCCGTTTCCCGCATGTGGATGGAGCGTTCTCAGAGATCTTCATCGCTGAAGAGTCACAGTGTGTGACGATCAGTGACCAACTGCGATTCTCTGTAGCGGCCTGCGCGGAACCACTCGCGGTTTCGCTTCATGCCGTTCGTCGTGCCGGCAATCTGGTCGGCAAACGGGTCCTGATTACAGGGGCTGGTCCCATCGGTCTGTTGACGATTCTATGTGCGAAGCTTGCCGGCGCGTTTGAGGTGACCGTCACCGACCAATTGGATGAGCCTCTCTCGAAGGCACAACTGTTCGGCGCCTCCAACGTCGTCAATATCAGCCGGGAGCGGTTGGTGGAGGATGGTTTTGATGTTGCGATCGAAGCCGCGGGAGCCATTGCCGCTCTTACAACCTGCCTGCAGCATGTTCGCCCCGGTGGCCGTGTGGTCCAACTCGGATCTTTGCCGGCAACCACAACGGAGCCGTTTCGGTTGCCGATACTTGTTACGCGCGAGATTGAACTTGTGGGAAGCTTCCGGTTCTACGAGGAGTATCGAATGGCCGTTGCTCTGCTCGAATCGCACCGCATCGATCTATCGCCAATCCTTACTGCTGAAATTCCCCTTGAGCACTCACGCGAGGCATTCGACCTGGCGTCTGACCGCAGACGTGCGATTAAGGTGAGCCTGATTCCATGAACAAGATGGATCTCTTCAACGTCGCTGGAAAACGTATTTTGATTACTGGCTCGAGCCGCGGCCTGGGCAGGACATTAGCGGAGGGATTTCTGCGGGCGGGTGCGGTCGTGATTTTGAATGGCCGTTCGGAAGATTCCCTGCGGGAGCTCCAGCAGGAGTTTATCCATTCCGGATTCCATCCCGAGATTGCAGCGTTTGACGTGTTGGATGAGGGAGCGGTTCAAGAAGCCATCGACAGGATTCAACCCATCGATGTACTCGTCAACAACGCCGGCATTCAGCGCCGCGCTGCCCTGCATGAAACACCCCTGGAATTATGGAACGACGTCCTCCACACCAATCTGACAAGTGCCTTTCTGGTCGCCCGCGAGGTCGTCCAGCGAATGTTGTCGAGCGGTCGCGGTGGAAAGATCATTAACATTTGTTCGCTGATGAGTGGCTTCGGACGTCCCACCACAGGCCCTTATACCGCCTCCAAAGGAGGCCTGAAGATGCTCACGCGGGCGATGTGCGCCGATTGGGCACGATTCGATATACAGGTTAATGGGATCGCACCTGGCTACTTTCTCACCGAGATGACACGGGCGCTGAAAGAGGACGAAGCATTCAACAACTGGCTGTTGCAGCGGACCCCATCTCATCGCTGGGGACGGCCGGAGGAGTTGATTGGAGCCGCTTTGTTCCTTGCCTCTGAAGCATCCTCTTTCGTCAATGGACAAGTGCTCTATGTCGACGGCGGCGTAAGCGCTGTTCTCTGACGCGAAGCGACGAATCCGGTCCATACATCAAAAAGTAGACAGAATCAGGCAAAGAGTCCGCAGGAATAGGAAAGCGCAGGCCGGTGCTCTCCGGGTAATCTTGAACTACGAAGGTTGCTGCATTCGTTCTGTGTATTGCCGCCCTTGCCCACGATGGCTACGGCGTTTGCAGCGTAGGTGCAGGCGAGTGCAGTGTATGGCCGCTGGACGTTGCTGGTGCATGACCCTCAGTCCTCTTGAAAACTCGCGTACCCAAGCATCGGAAAGGAAACTTCTATGCCGCATGTTGTCGTGAAGCTATGGCCCGGTAAGTCCGAAAAACAGAAAGAACAGTTAGCGATGGAGATCACCGATAGTGTCATGTCTGTTCTTGACTATGGCGCAGAGTCGGTCTCAGTCGCCGTGGAAGAGGTTACACCGCTCGACTGGGCGGGTAAGGTCTATCATCCCGAGATTGAGCAGAAGTGGGATCAGCTCTACAAGAAGCCTGACTACACGATGGAATAAGGAGGTGTGTCCATGAGTCGATGGTTGAACAACGAACTGGACAGCATTGCCGCAACGGATGACCTGCATATCTCGCCGTTCCGTGAAGATGGAGTCACGTACGGCACGCCGACATGGATCTGGTCAGTGGTTGTCGATCATGGACTGTATGTTCGCGGATATCACGGGCAGTCCTCTAGCTGGTATCAAGCTGCCGTGCTGCAGAAAGCAGGGCGCATTCGAGCGGCAGGGATCACGAAGGAAGTCACCTTCGAGCCGGTGGATGGGCCGATTCAGGACCAGATCGATGAGGCCTATCGGAAGAAGTACGCATCCAACCCTTACCTGAAGCCGATGATTGCAGCGCAAGCCCGTTCGGCAACCATAAAGATCGTGCCTCGGTAAGCGGGCTAGAGCATTTCTCCTGTAGGTGTAGTGCGGGGCTTATGTATCTATGGGCGTTTTCCTCAATGAAAACGCCGCTGCACGCTCCTCACGGGATACTCAGCAACAGGAGAAATGCTCTACTTATGCCCGGCCAACATACTGATGCGCTACACGGATGGAGCTCTCCAGGATGAGTCCCAGCGGTTCAACGAAATCGCGGAAATTGGATTCATCCATGTGAGTAAAGACTGGGTCATCCGTCTTCTTGAACATCTGGACGACAGCCAGTACGTTCTTCTCGCGGTCGAGGATCGGCATGCAGAGGAGCCGGTGTTCTCTGTATTCCGTCTCATGACCGAAGGCCAGATCAAAGTGCGGGTGGTCGCTGGTGTCGTGGACATTGATTCCTTGCCCGGTCCGTGCGACATGTCCCACCATGCCTTCGCTCAGCGGGAGCACCAGCTCTCTTTCGTCTCTACCGAGGGTGTGCGCAACACGCGAATACAGCGTGCTGCGTTCGGAGTCGACGACAAAGATTGAGGCATGGTGTGCGCCCAGGATATGTTTCACCTTCAGCGTGACCGCCTCAAGGATCTGATCGAGCAGAGCTTCGATGGCTTCGCGGTTACCCAGCTCGAGAGTTTCAAGAAACTGTTCGAACTCTATGGTCATCTCCTGGACAATATCGTGGAACTGCTTCTCTGAAAGGTCGTGGACGTAGTCCATCAGGCCGCCGCTCCGCTGCAGCCTGGCAAAGGCATTGAGCAGGTGTCCGGTATTCGCGGCGAGCCCCGCGGCGAAACTGGTGATGCGCCCATCCTCCAACGTAAGAATGCGGTCGGCGATATCGAGGATACGGTTGTCATGGGTCACCATCAGAATCGCGCAGCCTTGTTGTTTGGCCAGCGATTTCATCAGGTCCACGACCTCACGGCCGGATTTACGATCGAGCGAGGCTGTGGGCTCGTCCGCCAGAACGATCCGAGGCTGGCGCACCAGCGCACGGGCAATGGCGACTCGCTGCTTCTGGCCGCCGGAGAGATGCTCGGGATGGTGCGTCAGATGCTTTCCCAGGCCCACGGTGTGCAGCGCTTCAGTGCATCGCGCCTGGATGTCCGCTTTGGATGCCCGTACTCCTACGCCGAGCGACAGCTCTACATTCTGGATAGCGGTATGGGATGCCAGCAGATTGTGATTCTGAAAGATGAAGCCGATATTCTCGCGCGTTTCAATCAACCGGGAGTTCGGGGCGCCGTTCAACTCCTGACCGAATACCTTGACGCTGCCTTTCTGTACCGCTCGCAAAGCTCCGGCAAGCGTGAGTAGCGTCGTCTTGCCTGATCCGGAAGGGCCGGTAACCAAGACGATCTCCCCGGGATAGATCTCCGCGGAGACGTCAAAGAGCACCTGCCTTTCAAGGTGGCCCTTGCCGTAGTAGTGATCGACGTTCCTAATCGAGATGATCGATTCAGGCATGATTAGAAGATCTCCGCCGGGTCCGCCAGTCTTAGCCGGCGCATTGCCAATGCTCCGGAAAAGACGCACATTCCGGCCGTAAGCAGGTACACCACGGTGACCCGGATCGGGTCCATCCGCAGGGGCAGCAATGTTGCCCGATAGGCGATGGTGTAGACCACCTGTGACAGAACCAGGCCGGGAAGAAATCCAAGGATCGAGAGAATCAGCGATTCCTGGATCACCAGCCCAAAGAGAAACCTGTCGGTGTATCCCATAGCTTTGAGCGTGGCGTATTCGGCCAAGTGTTCAGAGACATCGTTATAGAGAATCTGATAGACGACCACCGAGCCGACGATGAGTCCCATCAACAGTCCCAGGCGGAAGACAAAGCCAATGGGTGTACTGCTGGCCCAGAAGGTCTCTTCGCGCTCCAGAAGCTCTTCGCGTGTCAGCACCAGCACATCGTTGGGAAGAATGGCCTGCAATTCTTTGCGAACGGCCTGAACATCCGATCCGGCCTTCAGCTTGATCATTCCGATATCCATGAGCGACGGATCACGGTCTGCCTTCCACGTCTTCAGGTTTGCATCGCTGGTGATCAGGTTGCCGTCGTTGGCGAAGGATGTGCCAAGTTGAAAGGTTCCGCCTACGCGGGCCGTCACTCCGGAAAACTCCACGGAAAGAGGGCCATGGGTGAGAAGGTCCGCAATCGGCCCGAACTCCGGCCGCGAGCTGGAATCAAATAGCACGGTCGATGGCCGGCGTAGCTCCGCGATATGAGCATTGACTCCGGGAAGATCAAGAATGCCGGCCTGCGGAGGAATCGCGATGATGAAGATATCCCGCTGGATGTGGTCGACCGGATTCGTCCAGGGTGCGCCGCTCAGATACATCGGCGCTGCCCATTCCACTTCGCGCACCGCCATTGCCTGGTCCAGTCGTCGCGAGGTAAACGGCGAGTTTGAGTTCGCATTCCGGTACTTCGGGCTGATCAGCACCAATTCGGCGTTCATGCGCCGATAGAGCAGGCCGACGCTCTTAAACAGCGCCTGTTCGAAGCCGAGCTGGACAAGCATCAGGATGACGGCAAAGGCAATTCCTGCCAGAGCGGCCATCAGGCGGCGCTTCTCTTTTACGAGCTGCCGCCATGCCATGGATCTTCCAATTGTCATGACGGACTTGCTCATGGCTGGATGACGACGGATACCTTTCCGTGAATCAGGCCTGCAACCTCTCTGCTGTCAGTGAGCCGAATGACGACAAGAACCACGCGGGAGTCGGCAAAGGTTGCGGGATCGGTCGGCGCAAGGTCGGCGCGGCCGATCTCATGTCCAATCGTGGCCACGGTTCCTTTTAGCGTTTTGCCTGGTAACAGTTCGCTCTGAACTTCCGCGCTCTGCCCGGTTTTTACGCGCCTGATGTCGGTCTCGTAGACCTCGGCAATCACACACATCTCCGCTGTCTTGGCCAGCTCCAGCACGCCCTGCGGTCCCACCTCTTCACCGGGTTTGGCATGCACATGCAGTACAACACCGTCAGCAGGGGAGTGCAGTTCAGCGGAGGCGAGGTCCAGGCGGGCACGCTCCAGCTCTGCGCGCGAAGCCTCCAGCGCCGATTCCGCAAAGCGAATGTCATCGGGGCGCACTTCAGACAAGCCGGCGAGACGTGCGTGCGCCTGCTCCGTCATACGGCGGGCGTTTTCCATCTCGGCTCGTTTCGCATCCAGCTCTGAGACGGAAACATCATGGTTCGCCTGCAACGATTCGTA
>Ga0207647_10004589_pt1 | contig 10232 bp, 3 predicted proteins | sample KBSCornC2_FD_184295 | JGI IMG/M metagenome (GOLD analysis project Ga0207647, IMG submission 184295) | Corn rhizosphere microbial communities from Kellogg Biological Station, Michigan, USA - C2 (SPAdes) (version 2) | ecosystem: Host-associated > Plants > Roots > Rhizosphere ...
ACCCAGCGCAGCTCAGCCGTACATCGAGCCAGGCACTACAAACGTGACTGGTTCAAACAACCTCTGGTCCGGTGCCGGAGCTGCTCCTTCATGGGATTCGGCTCCTCTGACAACGGCTCCGAGCTTTGCTTCAAGCACCAACTTCGCGTTGCAGTCGAGCTCGGCCGGCAAGGAAGCCGGGACAACGAAGAAGTCCTCGCCGGTCGATATCGTCGGAGCACAGCGTGGCAGCACTCCGTCGATGGGTGCCTACCAGTAACCTCTAACCAGCAGAAGAAAACAACAGGGGGACGGCGAGCAGCCGTCCCCCTGTTGTTTTTAAAGCCTAGAGGGGAGAAACCTTGGGAACCGCGCCCGGAATGAATACATTATGGTATACATTCTGCATGCTTTTCTCTGAGCCTCAGATCACCCGCCGCGGTTTTTTGTATGGCATGGCAGCTTCCGTTATAACAAGGGACGCAGTCGCCATGGCTGTTTCGTCATCGCTGCTTCCGGCGACTGCCAAGCCTCTGCCGCTGTCGTCAGTTCGTCTGCTGCCTTCGGCATACGCAAATGCGGTGGAGGTGAATCGTGGGTATCTTCTGGGTTTAAGCGCGGATCGGTTTCTGCACAATTTTCTGCGGTACGCCGGGCTGCCGCCCAAAGCTTCTATTTATGGAGGGTGGGAGAGCGACACGATCGCGGGACATTCACTCGGTCACTACCTCACCGCATTGGTCAGGATCTATGAGCAGACGGGAGATGTTGCGTGCCGCGAACGGGCCAATTACATCGTGGATGAGTTGGCCAGGGCACAGGCGGCACGCGGAACAGGCTACGTCGGAGCATTGGGGCGGAAGCGCAAAGATGGAACCATTGTCGACGGGGAAGAGATCTTCCATGAGGTTAAGCAAGGCGAGATTCGCTCCGGTGGATTCGATCTGAATGGCTCCTGGTCTCCGCTCTACACAGTGCACAAGGTCTTCGCCGGACTGTTGGATGTCTACGAGAGCTGGGGCAATCCCACCGCGCTGAAGGTGGCGACCGCGCTGGCCGGGTACTTTGCGGATGTCTTCGATGCGTTGAACGATGAGCAGATGCAGAAGTTGCTGTCCTGTGAGTATGGTGGCCTGAACGAGAGCTATGCGGAACTCTATGCCGTTACGCACGACAGCCGTTGGCTTGCCGTCTCGCAGCGGTTATATGACCGAAAAGTGTTGGATCCGCTGGAGGCCGGCGAAGATAAGCTGGCAAACTTCCATGCGAATACACAGGTACCGAAGCTGATCGGTCTTGCCCGGATTCACGAACTCACGAATAAGCCGGAGCCGGGACATGCGGCGGAGTTCTTCTGGGACGCGGTGACGAAGCATCACAGCTATGTCATTGGGGGCAACGCAGACCGCGAATATTTCTCGGCTCCCGACACGATCGTCGCGCACATTACGGAACAGACCTGCGAGCACTGCAACACCTACAACATGTTGAAGTTGACGCGGCATTTGTATGCCTGGCATCCGGATGGTGCCTACTTCGATTATTACGAACGGGCTCATCTGAATCACGTAATGGCGGCACAGAATCCGAAAGACGGTGGATTCACCTATATGACACCGCTGATGTCCGGAGCGGAGCGTGGCTATTCCACTCCGAAGGAAGACGCCTTCTGGTGTTGTGTGGGCACTGGAATGGAGAGCCATGCCAAACACGGTGAGTCGATCTTCTGGGAAGGCGACGGAATGCTGCTGGTCAATCTGTACATTCCCGCCGAAGCAGATTGGGCAAGCAGAAAGGCGAAACTCAGGCTCGAGACCAACTATCCCTTCACGCCGGAATCGCGGCTGACGCTGGCGGCTCTACCGGAACGACAAAGCTTTGCGATCGGCCTCCGTTCTCCAGGATGGGCTGGAGACAAAGCGAAGGTGACGGTGAATGGTAAGGCGGTCGTTGGCGAACGAACACACGGATATCTGCTGGTGAAGCGAATGTGGAAGCAGGGCGATGTGCTTACCATCACTCTGCCACTCGATCTGCGGCTGGAGCCTGCACCCGGTGACAACGACACGGTCGCGTTGCTTCGCGGTCCCATGGTTCTGAGCGCCGATCTTGGTCCGGCGTCGGAGAAGTGGGATAGCCCCGACCCATCTCTGGTAGGCGAGAACCTGCTGGCGGGCCTTTCGGCCGTCTCCTCCGAAAAAGCGATTTACGCATCGAAGGGGATCGTGCGACCGGCGGACCTGAAGTTCGTTCCGTTCTACAGTCAGTACGACCGGCGCAGCGCGGTCTATTTCAAGCGATTCACGGAAGCTGCATGGAAGGTGGAAGAGAGCAACTTCCTGGCGGAGCAGGCGAAGGCCCGCGATATCGCCGCACGGTCCGTCGATGTGATGCATCTGGGAGAGATGCAACCCGAGCGAGACCATAACCTGGTCTCGGAGATCTCCTACCCGGTATCGTACCGTGGGCGCAACGGCCGTGATGCGCGCTCCGGCGGATACTTCGAGTTCACGCTGAAATGCAAGCCAGTGGAGATGGTGCTGCAGGCTACCTATTGGGGTGACGAGCGCGAACGGAGCTTCGACATCCTGGTGGACAATGTGAAGGTTGCCACCCAGACGTTAAAGCAGGACCGTCCCGGGAAGTTCTTCGATGTGGAGTATCCGTTGAGTATGGACCTGACGAAGGGCAAAGAGAGCATCCGCGTACGCTTTGTTCCACATGACCGGTCAACAGTAGGACCGGTATTCGGTGTCCGCTTGTTTACTGCAAAGAAAGACGCGAACATTTCGTTGTAAGCAAGAGCCGCCTTGAGCGGCTTTTGTTCTGTCTTGAGGAGAAGAACAACGTCGTGGATAGAACGAACAAATTTTCAGCATGCTTTGTGCGGACCCTCGTGCCGGTTGCCTTCTCCTGCTTTTGCCTGCAGGTGCCGGCCGAAACTCCACGGCCTGCGGAGCCGAAGCTGCCGTCGATGATCCAGCAGTTCAGCGCCGACCGCAGATCGCTGGAGGCGGCATATGTCATTCCTTTCTCCGCGAGCCGCCTGGACAGAATGGAAGCGTTCTATCAGCAGGAGCAGAAACAGCTTGCTGCCGTCGACTTCAAAGCGCTGGTGGAAGACGAAAAGCTCGATTACCTGCTGCTGCAGAACCAGCTTCGCGGTGAGTTGCATGAGCTTGGACTGCAGCGTGAGAAGGCGACGGCTATGAGGCCGCTGCTGCCATTTGCCGACACGATCGAAGGTATCGAAGAGCAGCATCGGCGTATGGTGCGGCCGGACGCTGAGAAGGCAGCTTCAACGCTGACAGCCATGGTGCGGACCATCGAGAAGTCGAAACAGGATCTCGATCCGGCGAAGAGCGAAGGCAAGCGGAAGTTCGATGCCGTCGTTGCCAACCGTGCCGCCGCCGCGACCGAAGAGCTAAAGAAGGTTCTTCATAATTGGTACGGACAATACAGCGGTTATGACCCAGGCTTTACCTGGTGGGTGGAGCAGCCTTACAAGGACGCAGACAAGGCGCTGGAAGGATATGAAGCATTCCTGAGAGAGAAGCTGGTCGGGATCGCCGCCGACGATAAGAAGACCATCATCGGAGATCCGGTCGGTCATGATGCATTGATGCGTGAGCTGTCGACCGATCTTATTCCATACACCCCCGAGGAGCTGACGGCTATCGCCCAGACCGAATACGACTGGTGCATGAAAGAGATGCTGCGAGCTTCGCACGAGATGGGGTATGGCGATGACTGGCACGCCGCCGTGGAGAAGGTAAAGACGATGCATGTGCCTCCGGGCGATCAGCCGGAGTTGATTCGCAAACTGGTAGTGGAAGGCATCGATTTCGTTAAGAAGAGCGATCTTGTGACGGTGCCGCCTACGGCAGAAGAGACGTGGCGCATGATCATGATGACGCCGGAACGCCAGTTGGTGAACCCATTTTTCACCGGTGGCGACGAGATCAGTGTTTCATATCCGACCAACACGATGACCTTTGAGCAGCGCGAGATGAGCATGCGTGGCAACAACATTCCGTTCGCCCGCGCGACCGCATTTCACGAGATGATTCCCGGGCATTTCCTGCAGTTTTATATGGCGGCGCGGTACCGTACTTATCGCGAACCCTTTTCCACGCCCTTCTGGTATGAAGGAAACTCGTTGTGGTGGGAAATGCTGTTTTGGGATCGCGGTTTCGACCGCACTCCGGAAGAGCGCGTCGGTGCGCTGGTATGGCGCATGCATCGCTCGGCTCGCGTCATCTTCACCATGAACTTTCATCTCGGCAAGTGGACGCCGCAGCAGTGTGTGCAGTTCCTGATTGATAACGTTGGCTTCGAGCCGGAGAATGCTACTGCCGAAGTAAGACGGTCCTTTGATGGATCGGTCGGTCCGCTGTATCAGAGCGCTTATCTGATGGGTGCCTTGCAGTTCCGTGCGCTGCATAAGGAGCTGGTTGCAAGCGGCAAGATGACGGAGCGTGAGTTTCACGATGCGGTCCTGCATGAGAATGCGATGCCGATCGCGCTGCTGCGAGCCTACCTGGAGCACGAGACGTTGACTCGGGATTATGTTCCGCAGTGGAAGTTTTATGGTGAGCATCCCACTCATCCATAAGCCTGTGAAGCCGCCGTACCTGAGGAGTGATGCATGAGATACGCTGCCTGTGCAGTGCTTGCCTTGATTTGCGCGCAAACCGGCTTTTCGGCCGCTACCCCTGAAGACTACGAGCGCGCCGCGAAGTTGAACGAGAAGTACGGAGACCTTACGGAGAATGTGGTCCGCGGCGCCCATTGGGTCCAGGGCGAGCATGTCCTGCTGTACGACAAGACGGTGGCGGGTGGAGGACACCAGTTCTTTCTCGCGGATGTGGAAACAGGGAAGAAGGAGCCGGCCTTCGACCATGCGCGGCTGGCTACCGCGCTGAGTGCGGCCACGCATGAAGAGGTTAAACCCGGGCAACTTCCGTTGCGTGATGCCAGACTGGAAGATCATCGAAGCAGCCTGGCGTTCCGCATCGGCTATACGCCGTGGCGGTGCGATCTGAAGAGTTACGCGTGCAAGCGGGACGAAGATGGCGCTGATGGCAGCCGAGAGCCTTCCCGCAACAGTGAGCTCCGCACGGTCGCGTCTCCCGACAGGAAGTGGGAGGCGTTGGTCGCTAACTTCAATCTCGTGGTGCGGAGTGCTGATGGCAAACAGCGCCTGGTCCTGAGCACAGACGGATCGGAAGGAAATTACTACGACCTGGATACGGTCTCATGGTCTCCCGACTCATCGAAGCTGGTGGTTTATCGTGTGCGCCCCGGCTACCACCGCACCATCCGGTTTGTGCAGTCGTCGCCCGCAACGCAACTGCAGCCTCTCTATCCCGAGATTCCGTATGCGAAGCCGGGTGATGTGCTGGATCTCCAGCAGCCAGTGTTGTTCGACGTAGATGCAAAGAAAGAGATTGCTATTGCGAACGACCTGTTCCCGAACCCGTATGAGCTTTCACAGGCGCGGTGGTGGCAAGACTGCCGCGGGTTCACATTCGAATACAACCAGCGGGGACACCAGGTCTATCGCGTGATCGAAGTGGATGGCGCTACGGGAGTTGCCCGCACGCTTGTGAACGAGACCAGCGAGACGTTCGTGGACTATCGTTCCTTGATTCCGGAGCCGCAAGACACCGGCAAGGAGTATCGCCGCGATCTCGCCGACGGCAAAGAAATCCTCTGGGCATCAGAGCGCGATGGATGGGAGCACCTGTACCTGCTCGACGGCCGGACCGGTAGCGTGAAAAACCAGATCACGCGAGGCGAGTGGGTTGTCCGCTCTGTCGATCGCGTCGATGAAGAGAAGCGGATGATCTGGTTCTCGGCGAGCGGGATGAATGCAGGCGAGGACCCTTATTTTGTGCATGCCTATCGCATTGGCTTTGACGGAACGGGCCTGACGCCGCTCACTCCGTCTGCCGGAAATCACAAGGTCGCGTATTCAGAGGACGGAACACTGTATTTCGACCTGGTAAGTACGGTGGAAGATCCTCCGGTGCTTACAGTTCATCGCACGAGTGATTGCTCTCTGGTGTCAGAGTTGGAGCGGGGAAGGGTCGACAAGCTTAGGGCTGCCGGATGGCATGCGCCGGAACCGTTTCATGTGCCGGGGCGGGATGGCAAGACAGAGATCTGGGGTGTGGTGTGGAAGCCAGCGAACTTCGATCCGAAGAAGCGATATCCCGTGGTGGAAAGTATCTACGCGGGGCCGCAGGGATCGTTTGTTCCCAAGACATTTTCCACCCGCGCGGAGCCGTTGACTGAGCTGGGATTTGTCGTGGTGCAGATCGATGGCATGGGCACCAACAATCGATCGAAGGCCTTCCACAACGTCGCCTGGAAGAACCTGAAGGATGCAGGCTTTGAAGACCGCATCGCGTGGCACAAGGCGTATGCAAGCCAACATCCCTGGTACGACATTACTCGCATGGGAATTTTCGGAACCTCGGCTGGAGGACAGAGTGCGATGGGCGCTCTGTTATTTCATTCGGAGTTCTACAAGGCAGCGGTTGCCAACAGCGGATGCCATGACAATCGCATGGACAAGATCTGGTGGAACGAGCAGTGGATGGGGTGGCCCATCGGCCCGGAGTATTCTGCTTCGTCGAACGTAGACAACGCCTGGCGCCTGAAAGGGAAGCTGATGCTGGTGGTCGGCGAGATGGATGACAACGTCGATCCCGCCTCAACGTTCCAGGTGGCCGATCGTCTGGAGAAGGCAAACAAGATGTTTGACCTGCTCTACGTACCCGGCGGGAAGCATGGCGCCGGTGGCGCCTATGGGCAGCGTAAGCTGGAGGACTTCTTTGTGCAGGCGCTCTATGGTGACCGCACTCCGGACTGGAATACGCTGGAAAAACCCGCGAAGCCATGAGCGTGCCGAGAGCGCGGGGAGAACTATCGTGATATTTCAGTATGGGACTCAAAATCGTCTAAATTTTTGTATTGAGTTTTGTACACAATTAACGACATAATCGGGTCACGTTGTTAACAAAGCTGTCATACAGCCGCTAAAAGTGGCGCGATCTGTTCTGGTCTCTCCCCCATCCCTGTCTCGGGTTCGCAGAATATCCAGTCTCGCTGTTTCTGAAGGAGGTCGTATGTTGATACGAATTTCAGGGAAACGTTTTCCCGCAGCCGTTCTGACGCTTCTTCTCTTCCTGTGTTGCAGGCTGTACGGACAGTCTGGGACGCAGGGCACTGTCTCGGTGACAGTTGCAGACGCCACCGGCGGTGTTGTTTCCGCGGCCAGCCTGGAGCTGACGGCGCTGGACACGAATATCACTCGTAAAGCGGCTACGGAAGGCACAGGAGCCTTCAGCTTCGTCAACCTGCCGATCGGGACCTATCGTCTGAATGTCTCTTCGCCTGGGTTTTCTACGACGCGGGTCGATACCGTCATCGTGCATGCCTCGCAGGTGACACCGGTGGCAGTGGTGTTGCAGATCGGCAGCACAAACGACACGGTGAGTGTGAGCGCGGTGGCGACACCGCTGCTCGATGTGAGCTCGAACTCGCTGGGAGCGGTGATTGATCTGAAGGCAATCGAAGTTCTGCCAATCGTTGGCCGCGACCTGACCTCGTTGGCGCGGCTCACAGCAGGCTATGCCGGCTCGCAGGACACTAACGGCAGCCAGATCGGCGTTTGGAATGGTCAGCCTTTGACCAATCAGGGCGTGAACATCGATGGTGTCGTCGGTGCGGCCTCGCGCGGCAAGTACAACGGCAATGTGCAGGCAGCCGCCTCGCCACGTGTGGAGAACATTGCGGAGATGTCGGTGCAGATGGATCAAATCGATCTGGACCAGGGCTTTGGACGTTCAACGATGCAGTTGAGTTATGTAACCCGCTCCGGAACGAACGCGTTTCACGGCAGAGTGTATGTGGACACGCGAAACTCGGGCTTGTTCGCAAATACTTATGCCAACAATGCTGCCGGCGTACGCAGAGCCAAGGTGATCTACAACGACTTCGGCGGAAGCATCGGTGGACCGATCCTCAAAGACAAGCTCTTCTTCTTCGGAAGCTTCTCGACCCGCCGTCAGCCCTATAACCAGACGAACAGCAACTCGTTCCTTACCTCGACGGCACAGAACGGCAACTTCACCTATACGGGTACGGACGGCAACATCTATACGCGTAACGTCTTCACGCTGGCAAAGAACTACAGCGCATCGCTGCCAACGTCGGTGAATTCGGTGATTGCGAGTCAGTTTTCGGCGATCAATAGCTCACTCTCGTCCGGCAGCACGATTGGAACCAGCGACGCGAACATCAGCTCGATTCTCTGGAACTCTCCAGCCCCCTATATCTACTACTACCCCACCGTGCGTCTGGATTATGCAAGGTCCGAGAAGACGCACATGTATCTGACCTGGAACATGTCGCAGGTGAAGCAGGCGGGATCGTATGCGCCTCCGTTCCCCGGCAGCTCATTTCAAAACCAGAACTCCGGATATCAGAACCGATCCTTCACCGTCGGATACGGTCTGGACTATCAGATCAGTCCCCGGATGATGAATCAGTTGAAACTGGGTTATCTCTATACGGTCAACCGCTACGCGCAGGATGCGCCGGCGTTGTATGCAACCAATCCGACGATCTATTGGGGGCTGGATAACTGGGGCAGCTACAACATGTCAGGGCAGACCTACACCCTGCCGACCTCAAACTTCTATCCAGTACTCAATGCATCCGATTCGATTAGTTGGCAGAAGGGATCGCACTCCATCAAGTTTGGCGGCATGTGGAACCGCGAGCAGGATCATTACTGGAATCCGCCGGCAGGTTTTGACAACATCACCCTGGGTCTTGCATCCGGTGACCCCGCGAATAACGCCTTCTCGAGCTCGAGCCTGCCAAACGCCAGCCCGGATAACCTGAACGAAGCGCAGCAGCTTTATGCCGTCCTGACGGGCCGCATCAACAATGTCAACGGCAGCTACTCCTATTCGCAGAAGACGGGTGACTACCTCAAGGCTGTTGGCGCGTACAACCTGAATGAGCTGCAGACAGCCTGGGGACTTTTCGCGCAGGACTCATGGCGCATCTTCCCGACGCTGACACTGAACTATGGCATGCGCTGGGACTTTACAGGCGACAATCACGACCTGACCGGCGCCTATCACTCGCTGACCGAGGCCTCAGTCTACGGTCCTTCCGGCGTAGGGAATCTCTTCCGCCCAGGATCGCTGCAGGGAACCAGCAATCCTCAGTTCGAGACACGGCCGCACTCCTACGCCCCTTGGAATGTGTCGCCGCAGCCTCAGTTCGGGTTTGCCTGGAATCCGAGAAATCAGGACGGCTTCCTTGGGAAGCTGTTTGGCCAGGGAGATACAGTCATCCGCGGTGGATATGGCCTGCGCCGGTTCACCATGCCGCAGCAGTACTACTGGAACAACTCCTCATCCTACGGAGCATTTTTCTACCAGAACTTCTATCTGAATCCAAACACATCGGGCCAGACCGGAACCTTTACGCCGGGCTCGCTATCCTTGGGGAATACGCTGCCGGCACGTGGCCTTTCACCTGCGAGCTATCTTCGTACAGAGCCGCTTGCCGACTTCACCTTCCTGAACTCAGTCTCGGCCGCGGGTATGGATTACAACATCAAGCAGCCCTATACGCAGAGCTGGAATCTGGGCTTTGAACGGAAGTTCGGAAACCGCGCGATCGAGGTGCGGTACGACGGCAACCGCACGCTGCACCAGTGGCTGGCGATCAATCCCAATGAAGTGAATGTCTTCGAGAACGGCTTCCTGGCAGAGTTCCAGCGGGCGCAGGCAAACTACGCAGCCAGCGGTGGAACAACCTTCCATGGCAGCAACAAGACTCCGATCTTCGATGCCGCTTTTGCCGGTGAGCCCTCCGGGACCTATGGAGGCGCTGTCGATTATGAGAACGCCGATTATCTCAACTACATCAAGACGGGACAGGTCGGTGCGATAGCCAATGTGTTGAGTGGTATCTCAGGAACGACGACCTACTTCTGCAACCTTGTGGGCTCTTCCTTCTCGCCCTGCGCCAACAATGCCGGATACACCGGAGCCGGAGCAGGTTACCCCATCAACTTCTTCCAGGCGAATCCATACGCAGCGGGTACCAGCACCAGCCTGATGAAGGCTGTTGGATACTCGAACTATCATTCGCTGCAGCTGGATTTCCGTCAGCAGAACTGGCACGGCTGGGTCTTCGATGCGAACTATACCTTTGGCAAG
>Ga0207647_10004591_pt1 | contig 10230 bp, 7 predicted proteins | sample KBSCornC2_FD_184295 | JGI IMG/M metagenome (GOLD analysis project Ga0207647, IMG submission 184295) | Corn rhizosphere microbial communities from Kellogg Biological Station, Michigan, USA - C2 (SPAdes) (version 2) | ecosystem: Host-associated > Plants > Roots > Rhizosphere ...
AGTGGGCATGTTACTAGGGAAGAGTGCGATCAAGGCTCTGGAGATAAAGTCCAACGGAGGGTCCATGTGTCCGGAGCAGCGTGCCCGCCTCCTCCCGTCTGCCGGAGACCAGAGCTGCCTTGACGGCGAGCGCGACGGAACGATCGGTCTCGCGGTTGTGAAGATTCTGCAATGCAAGCTCCCACGCGCGTTCGGCATCATGGCCCTGGCCGAGATAGAACTCGGCGGCATGATCGGCAAACGCGAGTGGCGCATGCATCAGCAACAGGTCAAAGCGTTGCCGGGCGTGATCGATCTCCTGACGGCCTTGTTCTGGAAGGCCAATTCGCAGATGCAGCGATCCCAGCAAGGCATAGGCTTCCGGTTCGTCCGTGGCTTTGAGAACGCCGGTTAGTCGACCGATGGCAGATTGTGTCTCACCGCGAGCTGCTTCGATCTCGGCAAGATTGATGTTGGCCGCTGCGAATTCGGGAAGGTAACGGAGCGCCTGCCGGTAGAACCCTTCTGCCCGCGTCAGATCCTGACCCTGCTCCGCCCACATCAAGCCGCGCGCAAAACAGATCCAGGCATAGGGGAACGGAAGGGTGGTATGGAGATCGGCCAGAGCTGCGGCATATAGCTGATCTGCTTCACGCAAGCGCCCGAGCATCGCGTAGGCAGCGGCGAGCATGGTGCGCGAGGCGAGGCCTGGATGTACTTTGACCTCGGCTTCGAGGGATGGCCTTACCTTGGCTGCATTGCCGGTCGCGATGAGGATAGAGGCTCGCAACGGTACTGTCTGGCCGCGATCAGCCTCCTCGGCCTCTGCGGCTTCAATATCGTGAAGCGCGTCGCTGAACCGATGCAGCGCGGCGCGCGTGCGAGCTCGTTGTAGCAATGCCTTAGCGCTCGCCGGCTGCTGCTCCGTGAGAGTGGAAGCCCGCTCCAGCGCATCGTAGTCTGCCAGATAACGCGCTCTGGCAAGCAGCAGATCTTCCACGCCGGGAAGATTTCCAACCTGAGCGATCTGTGCGTCAAGGTTCGCTATGGCGATCACGCCTGCGGTCGTTTCCCGTGTGGTGTCCGTGTGGCCTTCGCCGATCGCGGATGCTTGCAGGCTGAGGCTGATCACAATGCCGATAAGAGAGAATCCGAGTCTATTCATGGTTTCGCCAAAAAGGGGAAGGTACTGGTGGAGTGTTGTTGGTCGTCATGCAGTACGCCATCATCGACGCCATTCATCCGGTCGAGAGTGAGCAGCGAGCGGAAGATATTGTTTGCGTCATAGTTCGGTGTTCTGCCGCCACAGTCGTTGGGTGAAGCGTCGGAGCGATGGAGAGCGTTGAATTCGACAGCAAGAAACTGTGTGCACACACCGGATGAGCTGTTGACCCAGATGCGATCATCCGCAAGCAGGACCGCAAGCGGCTCATAGCGCTGTGCAGGAGCGGCATGGACATTGGCCAGCCACTGATTTCCGCACTCTCCATCGAAGCTGTCATACAGCCCGAGGGTTGCTGCAATGTCCCGCGTGAACGCTGGCCATCCTGAGCGCGAAACACGGTTATAGGCTTCTTTCCGGCGGTCGCTTATTGCCTCCGGCGCGAGCGGACCGCCGACGAGAGCGTTCTTGATCAGGGGACGGGCTGTGCGCTCGATCTGTTCGCCAAACGCGGGAACACCTGTGCGTTTTCTCTTTCCTGCGCGCGGCATCCTGTGCACCGATCCCCAGACCGCCAGCAGTTTGCCTCCGCGTGCGACGGCATCGACATCAATGGAGACGACCAGTGCTGAGGTCTTCCATCCGGCGAGGAAGTTTGATGCCGGACCACCATTGGTATGGCGCCAGGTATCGAGAATGGTGTGTGAGGCCGATGTGTCGAAACGGGGACAGCCTGCACCATCCACGGAGGCTCCGTGCTGCAGTGCGGCTTTCGCAACGTCGTATGCTGCCCGCGTTCCTTTCACATTATTGAAGAACGGATCGTCACGCAGGCCTGCAAAGACCGTGAAGCTGTGGGCGTCACTTTCAACGCCGGTCTCCACATTCGCATTGCCCCTGACATGATCTGATTTTTCGGTCCAGCATTCGACGTTGTTGGCAACGTCGAATGTACAGATGACGATGGAGCTTGCAGAGGTCGTTCCGAAGCGGCTTCCGCTGTCGATGTGAAAGACATACTGCAGCCTGTCGGAAAACTTATGGGCCACGATGTCCATCACCAGGTTCAGTCGTTTGCCGTCAGGTGACATCCAGGCATAGAGGTCACCGATATCCGCCGCGGGGTCCTTGATCACCGTTGGTGTATCCAGATGGTCGGAAGCAAACGCGGTTGCAACGAAGAAGAGACTCGCGATCCCTGTGGCAAACGAGAGCAGATAAGGGGCTGTATGTCTGTAGAGATTCATTCACAGGCTCCAGACAAACTCGGCTTCTTCGACGATGAGAGAGGGCATCTCTTCGGGAAAGAAGAGCTTCGCTCCCGGCACGAGGCGGTAACCAAGCGAGTTTCCAACGGTGGCGTGGAAGTACTGGGGACTCTGCTGCGAGAAGATAGTGTCGCCTGTGCCCCACAGGACGCGCGTTGCTATGGACGATGTCTTGAGTTTGGCGCTGATGCCGGCCAGCGGATTGGGAGCGAGCGCGGCGGCATAGGCGTTAGTCAGCTTCTTGCGTTTCTCTGAGCTGACGAGAGGAGTGAGATAAGTGTCGATGGCGTCGTCGCCCGGATGTTGGGGGTTCGCGTAGCACATGCCTCCGAGTCCGATCTCAGAGCGGGCAAGCGGTTTGTCCGCAACCCACGGGGCCAGCCACTCGTCGGCAAACCTTCCCTTGCGGCCGAGCTCAATCACGGGAGCTACCGCCTGAGGCGGGCTATCGGGTTCGGTATCGCAGTTGGTCAGCAAAAGACTTTTGACCCGGTGCGGGTAACGAACAGAGAAGAGCTGGGCGACAGCGCCGCCGCTGTCATTGGCGACGATATCGACATCCGCAATGGAGAGCTTATCGAGTAACTCGGCAAGCATCGCGACCTGAGCCTGGGGCGTAACCTCCTGACCTTCGGCAACTTCGGTGTAGCCGAGACCGAGAAAGTCAGGAGCGATGCAGCGGTGTGTCTTTGCGAGCTGCGGAAGGACGCCACGCCATTGAAAGCTGTTCAGCGGGAAGCCATGCAGAAAGAGGGCGGCAGGTCCCTTTCCGATGTCGAGATGAGAGATACGGCCCTGCGATGTGGTGAGGAACCGGCGTGCCGCATGAAAGTCTGAGGCACTGAGCTCGCTTAAGTTTTTCGAGATCTGGCCGAAGAAGAAAGGGCATGCGGTTGCATAAGCCGCTGCTGCGCTGCTGAGGCGAAGAAAATCTCTACGGTGCATGGATGACAACTCCCTTGTCGTTGAAGAACTGAACCTTAGTAGGCCATTGCGGTAAAGGGAGGCGCTGTCAGAATCTTTAGCGATTTTGTCTCCGGCGCGGAGGTCCGTCGATGCAGAAAAAGGAGTGATCCCGCCTCCTTGTTGCCGTGGTGCGGGCCCTTGTTATTTCTCTGGGGAGAACGAGCGATGAACTCAGGGCCGCGACATAAAAAGACGGTGGTGGAGATCCCCTCAGCAATTCTCGAAGGGTGGCGGCAACGGCATCTGTCGGTTCGAGTGATCGATGTTCGGTCTGCGTCAGAATTTGCAGCCGGGCATCTGCCTGGGGCCGTGAATCACCCACTGGAGACGCTGGGGCCGATCCCCGTCGAACCCGGGGAGCGTATCGTACTGGTCTGCCAGGGCGAAGCGCGTGCCCGGATGGCCGCGCGCCGCCTTGCGGGGTTTGGCATCGAGTCCTACGTGCTGCGCGGTGGTACGGCAGGGTGGTACACCGAAGGACGGCCTCTGCAGTATCAAGCGCCGGCAGGCTGGTCGTTCGAGCGGGCTTTTCGTCTTGTCTCCGGAATGGTTGTGTTGCTTACGACCCTTGCCGCTGCTTTTATGAGCCCAAAATGGCTCCTGGCGACCGCCTGCGTCGGCATATGCCTTGTCTTCACGGCCTTGAGGGATCGCTAGAGCATTTTCCTGTCGCTGGGGTATCCCGGGAGGAGCGCGCAGCAGCGTTTCATTGAGGAAAACGCCGCCCATAGATGCACAGGCCGTGTGCTACACCTACAGGAAAAAATGCTCCAGCAATAGGCGAGTACCCAAATTCCTGGGTGCCAGCCGGCAAAATGAATCCTTTTCAGCGGGAAATTGCTCTTCCTGTATGTAAAGGAGATGTAACCAATGGAAGAGATTAGCTTGTCGGCTCTGGATGGGTGGATCGCGCAAGGAATGCCGTTGCGGCTTGTGGATGTGCGTTCTCCCTCGGAGTTCGCTTCCGGGCACCTGCCGGGCGCCGTCAATCTCCCACTGGAAGTGTTGACCCCTGGGTCGTTTGAATCCGGAGAGCGCATCGTACTGCTCTGCCAGGGAGGAACCCGTGCCCGCATGGCGCAGCAGACGCTCCGTCGCGCGGGGGTTGCGGCATGCGTTCTATGTGGTGGCACGGCGGCATGGCGTGCGGCGGGCCGCGCCGTCGAACGCGATACGGCTACATCGTGGTCGCTGGAGCGCCAGGTGCGTCTTGGCGCGGGCATGCTGGTGCTGCTCGGTACGCTGGCATCGGCGTTGCTCGATACGAAATGGTTGCTGTTGACGGGTGTCGTCGGGGCCGGCCTGACCTTCGCCGGGTTGACGGATATTTGTATGATGGGCAATCTGCTGGCACGCATGCCGTGGAACCGGCGGAACGCATGAGCCGCACCAGCAGCCAATTCGACTTTGAGGCGTTGGCCAACCAGCATAAAGATGCCATCTACCGGCAGATGCTGCGTGCCTGCGGCAATCGTGAAGACGCGGAAGACGTGCTGATCGAGGCGCTGTTGCGCGCATATCAGCATCTCGACTCATTGCGTGCGGCCGAGTCGTTCCGTGGATGGCTGGCCATTATCGCCCGCCGTGTGTGCAGCAACCTGCGCGAACGCGAACGCCTGCAGCCCCTGCTGCGGCTGACGGAGCTCGAAGAAAAGGGGCACGATCTCGCTTCTCCTGCACCCGCCATGGAGGAGCAGATGGATGCCCGCTCTCTCCAGACCGTGCTGCGTGAAGCAGTGAAGGCGCTGCCACCCAGGCTGCGTGAGGTATACCAGCGCCGCGATATGGAAGAGCAGCCGGGGGAGCAGGTCGCGGCCGAGCTCAAGATCTCTCTTGCTGCGATGAAGTCACGGCTACATCGCGCGCGTCTTATGGTGCGTCAGCGGCTGGATGAGGCGCTCTTAGGACGCGCTATCTAACTGCTGACCCAGGAATTTGGAAGATCTGCCCAAGGGGCAGCGGAAGGAAAGAACCGACAATGAAGGTGACCATCAATCACATTGGCGACGTGCAGTTTTCCATGCGCACACGAAACCACACGCTCTACACCGACCAGCCGGCGGAAAACGGTGGGTGGGACGAAGCCATGACTCCGCCGGAGATCTTCCTGTCGGCCATCGGCGCCTGCGCGGCCTTTTATGCGGTGGCCTATCTGAAGAAGAAGGGGCTGCCCTATGAGGGCACGGAGGTGGAGATCTCCGCGGAGAAGCTGACCTCGCCGGCCCGGCTGGGCGAGATACGGATCGTCGTTCATACGCCCACGGAGCTGACTACGGAGCACAAGGCTGGCGTCGATGACAGCGTGCATCACTGTGTTCTGCACAACACACTCACCCATCCGCCAAAAGTAACAGTGGAAGTGGGTCCACCGGTCGTAGTATCTGTATAACTGCCGGCGTGAGGGGCCCCGTTACTAAGCAACCACCCCCAACGTATTGGGCATCTGACCCTTTGCCCGGTTTTCATTTAAATTCTGTCTGGTAGATGAGCAACAAGCGCTCAACCACCTAAGTGAGGGTGATGCGTGAAACGAGTTGTCAGCAAGTCAGCAAAGACTGATCTTGCAGCTTCTGTACTTACTGCTGAACTTCCTGCCGCGGACCGATCCCAGTTTGACATTGCGATCGTTCTGGACGCCTTGCGCCGCATGCGCGATGGCGACTTCTCGGTGCGCCTTCCCAATCACTGGACGGGAGTTGAAGGTAAGGTCGCAGATTCCTTCAACGACATTGTCTCAGCCAACCAGCAGATGGCCGGCGAGCTGAAACGTGTCGGACAGGCCGTCGGCAAAGAGGGACGAACCCGCGAACGGTCGCGCTTTCAGGAGCGTCGTGGTTCCTGGGGAGAGATGGAGGCCAGCGTTAATACGCTGGTCGAAGATCTGCTCCGTCCTACGGTCGAGGTAACCCGAGCGATCGGTGCCGTAGCCCAGGGCAACCTGACGCAAACCGTGCGGCTTGATGTGGATGGCCGACCCCTTGAGGGAGAGTTCCTGCGTTCGGCCAACATCGTCAACACGATGATTCAGCAGCTCAGCGTCTTTACCTCTGAGGTGACGCGTGTCGCCCGTGAGGTCGGTACAGACGGAAAGCTGGGCGGTCAGGCGGCGGTGCCTGGTGTGGCCGGCACCTGGAAAGACCTTACCGACTCAGTAAACTCCATGGCCAGTAACCTTACCGGCCAGGTTCGTAACATCGCCGAGGTGGCAACGGCGGTCGCCAGCGGCGACCTCTCCCGCAAGATCACGGTCGACGTGCGCGGCGAGATCCTGCAGCTGAAAGAGGCCATCAATACGATGGTCGATCAGTTACGCTCCTTCGCGTCTGAGGTGACGCGTGTCGCCCGCGAAGTCGGTACCGACGGAAAGCTGGGCGGCCAGGCGGTGGTGCCTGGGGTGGCCGGTACCTGGAAGGACCTTACCGACTCAGTCAACGCCATGGCCGGCAACCTGACGGCCCAGGTGCGTAACATCGCTGAGGTAACAACGGCCGTAGCCCGCGGCGACCTCTCCCGCAAGATCACGGTAGACGTAAAGGGCGAAATTCTCGAGCTCAAGGACACCATCAACACGATGGTGGACCAGCTCAACGCCTTCGCCGGCGAAGTAACGCGTGTCGCCCGCGAAGTCGGTACCGAAGGCAAGCTCGGCGGCCAGGCGCAGGTGCCCGGTGTCGGCGGCACCTGGAAGGACCTTACCGATAACGTCAACTTCATGGCCTCGAACCTTACGGGCCAGGTTCGTAATATCGCCGAGGTCGCGACGGCTATCGCCAACGGTGACCTCTCCCGCAAGATCACGGTCGACGTACGTGGCGAGATCCTGCAGCTCAAAGAGACCCTCAACACCATGGTGGACCAGCTCAACCGGTTCGCTGGCGAAGTGACGCGTGTCGCCCGCGAAGTCGGTACCGACGGTAAGCTTGGTGGCCAGGCCGAGGTGCCGGGTGTGGCTGGCACCTGGAAGGATCTAACCGACTCAGTAAACTCTATGGCCGGTAACCTGACGGCCCAGGTCCGTAATATCGCCGAGGTCACCACGGCAGTGGCCGGTGGCGATCTCTCGCGCAAGATCACGGTAGACGTGAAGGGCGAAATTCTCGAGCTGAAGAACACCATCAACACGATGGTGGATCAGCTCAACGCCTTCGCCGGCGAAGTAACGCGCGTCGCCCGCGAAGTGGGTACAGAAGGCAAGCTCGGTGGACAAGCGGCTGTGCCGGGTGTGGCCGGCACCTGGAAGGACCTTACTGACAACGTCAACTTCATGGCCTCGAACCTTACGGGCCAGGTCCGTAACATCGCTGAAGTCGCTACCGCAGTGGCCCGCGGCGATCTCTCCCGCAAGATCACCGTGGACGTACGCGGCGAGATCTTGCAGCTCAAAGAGACGCTGAACACGATGGTGGATCAGCTCCGCTCCTTTGCTTCCGAGGTGACGCGCGTCGCCCGCGAAGTAGGTACGGACGGCAAGCTGGGCGGACAGGCAGAGGTACCGGGTGTTGCCGGAACGTGGAAGGATCTTACCGACTCGGTAAATTCCATGGCCTCGAACCTGACTGGCCAGGTGCGTAACATCGCTGAAGTTTCTACGGCCATCGCGAACGGCGACTTGTCGAAGAAGATCACCGTAGACGTACGCGGCGAGATCCTGCTGCTGAAAGAAACCATCAACACGATGGTGGATCAGCTCAACGCGTTCGCCGGTGAAGTAACGCGTGTGGCCCGCGAAGTCGGTACCGAAGGCCGTCTTGGCGGACAGGCCAATGTGCCAGGTGTTGCCGGAACGTGGAAGGATCTCACGGATTCAGTAAACTCCATGGCCGGCAACCTTACCGGTCAGGTCCGTAACATCGCCGAAGTGACAACGGCTGTCGCCCGTGGCGACCTCTCACGCAAGATCACGGTAGACGTGAAGGGCGAAATTCTCGAGCTGAAGAACACCATTAACACGATGGTGGATCAGCTCAACGCCTTCGCTGCCGAAGTTACGCGTGTGGCCCGCGAAGTGGGTACGGACGGTAAGCTGGGCGGCCAGGCTGAAGTGCCAGGCGTCGCCGGAACGTGGAAAGATCTTACCGACAACGTTAACTTCATGGCATCGAACCTGACGGGCCAGGTACGTAACATCGCCGAAGTAGCAACGGCCATCGCGACGGGCGATCTCTCGAAGAAGATCACCGTAGACGTACGCGGCGAGATCCTGCAGCTGAAAGAGACCCTGAACACCATGGTCGAACAGCTCCGCTCGTTCGCCGCCGAAGTGACGCGTGTTGCGCGTGAGGTCGGTACCGAAGGCCGTCTCGGCGGTCAGGCGAATGTGCCGGGTGTTGCCGGTACCTGGAAGGATCTTACGGATTCAGTCAACGCCATGGCCGGTAACCTGACGGGTCAGGTGCGTAACATCGCCGAAGTGACGACGGCAGTCGCACGCGGCGACCTCTCCCGCAAGATCACGGTAGACGTGAAGGGTGAAATTCTCGAGCTGAAGAACACCATCAACACCATGGTGGATCAGCTCAACGCCTTCGCCGGCGAAGTAACGCGTGTCGCCCGCGAAGTCGGTACGGACGGTAAGCTGGGCGGCCAGGCCGAGGTGCAGGGTGTCGCCGGTACGTGGAAAGACCTTACCGACAACGTCAACGTCATGGCCTACAACCTCACCGAACAGGTGCGCGGCATTGTGAAGGTGGTAACGGCCGTCGCCAACGGTGACCTGACGCAGAAGCTGACCGTAAACGCGAAGGGCGAAGTAGCCGCGTTGGCCGAGACCATCAACAACATGACCGGTACGCTGGCCATCTTTGCCGATCAGGTGACCACGGTCGCGCGTGAAGTCGGTGTAGAAGGCCGCCTTGGCGGCCAGGCAAACGTGCCTGGAGCTGCCGGTACCTGGAAAGATCTCACCGGTAACGTGAACCTGCTGGCTGACAACCTCACCAACCAGGTACGCGCTATCGCCGAGGTTGCGACCGCCGTGACCAAGGGTGACCTTACCCGGTCGATTCAGGTGGAGGCGCGTGGCGAGGTGGCCGAGCTGAAGGACAACATCAACACGATGATTGATAACCTTCGTCTCACCACCGACCGTAACAACGAGCAGGACTGGCTGAAGACGAACCTTGCCCGCTTTACCGGCATGTTGCAGGGCCAGCGTGATCTGGCGACCGTGGGCCGCTTGCTGCTCTCTGAGCTGGTTCCGCTGGTGGCAGCGCAGCAGGGACTCATCTATCAGATGGATGAGGAAGACGCGCGGACGATGGTGCTGCTCTCCGCCTACTCCGGCACGCCGGAAGCCCATCAGGAACGCATCCTTCTTGGTGAGGGACTCATTGGTCAGTGTGCGCTCGAGAAGCGCCGTCTGCTGATCCATGATCTGCCGCCGGGAACACTGCCGATCCGCTCCGGCCTGTTTGAAGCTGTGCCGCGCAATGTCATCGTTCTCCCGGTGCTCTTTGAAGGCCGCGTGAAGGCCGTCATCGAGCTCGGTACGCTGCACTACTTCACCGCCTCACACATGGCCTTCCTCGAACAGCTCACCGCCAGCATCGGTATCGTGCTGAACAGTATCGAGGCGACGATGCAGACAGAAGGTCTGTTGAAGCAGTCGCAGCAGCTTGCAACCGAGCTGCAGACACAGCAGACCGAGCTGCAGACCACGAATGAGCAGCTCGCGCAGAAAGCGCAACAGCTTGCCGAACAGAATGCGGAAGTGGAACGCAAGAACCAGGAGATCGAGCAGGCTCGCCGCGCTTTGGAAGACAAGGCCAAGGAGCTGGCGCTGACCTCGAAGTACAAGTCAGAGTTCCTGGCGAACATGTCGCACGAGCTGCGTACGCCGTTGAACAGTATTCTCGT
>Ga0207647_10004592_pt1 | contig 10226 bp, 10 predicted proteins | sample KBSCornC2_FD_184295 | JGI IMG/M metagenome (GOLD analysis project Ga0207647, IMG submission 184295) | Corn rhizosphere microbial communities from Kellogg Biological Station, Michigan, USA - C2 (SPAdes) (version 2) | ecosystem: Host-associated > Plants > Roots > Rhizosphere ...
ACAGGGACTGCGCAACACTCATCTTAACCTCCGTTGAGAGGCACGTTCGTATACGATATAAAATTTCGGTACAACGGCTTAAATGCCTCACCAGCCAATTGAGCGTGCGATGGGGCATAACATGGAGACGGAAGATCCCCTCAACCGCAAGCATTGGCGCGAGTTAGGAGAAAGGTCCGTTCCCGCACGTTGCGGGTGAGCCTGGCGGCAGCCTCGAATTCGGTGCGAGCCTCGACGAGCCGGCCGGCCCGAAACAGAAGGTCGCCCCTTGCTGCCGGCAGGGGCGCATAATTGCGCAGGGGAGCCGCATCGGCGATCTCCTCGATCAACCGCAGGCCGGCTTCGGGTCCGAAGGCCATGCTATGGGCGATTGCTCGATTGAGATCGACCACGGGCGAAGGCATTGCCACTCGCAGCCGATCATAGAGTGCTGCAATGCGGAGCCAGTCGGTATCGGCCGGATTGAGGGCACGCGCATGGCAGGCCGCAAGTGCGGCTTGCAGTGCATAGGGACCGTCGCCCCCGAGAGCTTCGGCGCGGGCCAGCGCATCAAGGCCGCGGCGGATCATAAGTTGGTCCCAGCGGCCTCGATTCTGCTCGGTCAGTGGCAAGAGCGAACCATCCGGCCCGATCCGTGCCGACAGGCGCGATGCCTGGATTTCCATCAGCGCCAGCAGCCCGAACACCTCTGCATCGGTGGGGCTAAGTCCGGCCAGCATGCGGCCTAAGCGTTGCGCCTCCAGGCACAGACTCGGCCGGACAAGGTCGTCGCCGGCAGTAGCAGCATAGCCTTCATTGAAGATGAGGTAGACAACCTCCAATACCGACGGCAGCCGCGCCTCACGCTCGCCCCCTCTCGGCACCTCGAAGCTGACGCCGGCCTTTGCGATCGTCTTCTTGGCGCGGACGATGCGCTGGGCGATCGTCACCTCGCTCGACAGGAAAGCACGCGCGATTTCATCCGTCGTAAGACCACCGATCACGCGCAGCGTGAGCGCCGCGCGCGCGTCGGCCGAGAGTATGGGGTGGCAGGCTGCGAAGATGAGACCCAGCAACTCGTCGCCAAGATCGTCATCCATTGCCATTTCGATCGCCTCGGTCGTTCCGTCGAACTCGCCGTCCAGTTCCCGCGCGATCTCCTCATGCTTGCGCTCGCGCATCTTGTTGCGGCGGATCGCATCGATCGCACGGCGCTTGCCTGCGGTCATCAACCAGGCGCCCGGGTTGGCCGGAACACCGGTCCTGGGCCATTCGGCCAGGGCAATGACCAGGGCATCCTGCGCGAGTTCCTCGGCTAGATCGACGTTGCGCAAAAGGCGGGCCAGACCCGCGATGAGCCTGGCTCGTTCAATGCGAAAAATCGCTTCGACCGCCCGATGTGTCTCGACTGCGCTCATGCCGCCTTGTCGACCAAGGCTATGAGCGAGGCAAGCAGGGTACAGCGGGCGGCTTCAGTGCGCTGCTGAGCTTTCCGCGCATTTGGTCACGGATTTTCCGTGACCAAATGCGTCAGCTTCTCATTGCAAATCGGCCATTTCATATAGCGGCCGGATCTCGATCTCGCTCGGCCCCGGCATGGGATTGGGGCAGCGTTTCACCCACGCGACCGCCTCGTCCATGTCCTTGACTTCCCAGAGCCAGAAGCCTGCAACCAGCTCGCGGGTTTCCGCGAAAGGCCCGTCGATGATCGACCGGCCGGGCCCATCGAAAGCAACGCGCTTACCTTCCGAGGAGGGCTTCAGGCCGTCGGCAGCCAGCAGGATGCCGGCATTGCGCAGCTCGTCATTGAATCTGCCCATCGCCTCGATCAGTTCCGTCGTCTCGGGCGTAGGGACGAAGCCCTTTTCACTATCCTCGGTTGCCTTCACGAGCACCATCACACGCATCATCGGTCTCCTTGCATAAGCCGGCCTCAATCGCCCTGGCCTGGAATGACGAACGGCGTTCTCGGAAATCGACGTGGTCGTGCAATTTTTTTTGGACAGGCGCTGTTCCGCGGGAATTGACGGAACGCGGCCCGTCACGCTCGCATCTGTTTCACTGCATGATCGGCGGCGCGCGCCGTCAACGCCATGAAGGTCAGCGACGGGTTCACGCAGGAAATCGACGCCATCTGCGCCCCGTCGGTCACGTACAGATTATGGGCATCATGCGCCTGACTCCATCGGTTGAGCACCGACGTGTGCGGATCGGCCCCCATGCGTGCCCCGCCCATCTCATGGATCGCATCACCGGGCACATGCTCACCCGCCCAGCTTCTGACATCGGTGAGGCCGGCCGCCTTCAGCATGGCCTCGCCCTGAGCCCTGGCATCCGCCATCATCCGCAGTTCGTTTTCACGGAAAGTGACATCGAATCGCATCAGCGGCACGCCGAAGCGATCGACTTTGGTGGGGTGCAGCGAAACGCTATTGTCCTTGTAAGGAAGACATTCGCCAAATGCGCCTATACCGAACCGCCAGGGACCATATTTGCGCATCCCATGCTTCATCGACGCGCCGAACCCGACCGGCGCAGCGGGCTCGCGAAATGCGGACCCCTGATACCCATAACCGCGCTTGAAGCCGAGACTTTCGTCGCCGCCATTGTTGCGGAAGCGCGGAATGTAAACGCCGCCGGGACGCCGACCATATTCGATATATTCGCTCAACCCAGGGACTTCACCCGACACGTTGACGCGAAAGATATGGTCCATCACATATTTACCCAGCGTCCCGCTTGCGTCGAAATAGCTGCGGCCGCTGCCGGCAGGGCGCGAGTTCATGAGAATCTGGGTCGAGGCCATGGCCGAGGCGCACAAGAAAACGAGGTCGGCATTGACCACTTCGGCCTGGCCGGTCTTCGCGTCGACGAAGCGCACTCCCGTCACCTTTTTGCGCGACGCGTCATATTCGAGATTAGTGACCACAGCATCGGAGCGGAGGGTCAACCGTCCTGTCGCCTTTGCAGCGGGCAGCGTCACAGCCTGGGTCGAGAAATAAGCGCCGAACGAGCAGCCATTGCCGCACTGGTTACGGAACTGGCACTTTGTGCGGCCCTGTTCCGGTTTATCCTCGGTCATGTTGGATAGGCGCGCATTAATCAGCTTGCGCCCGGGAAACTGCGTTTCCAGCCGCTGTTTAACCCACTTTTCGGCAATGTTCATCGGCATCGGCGGCTGGAATTCGCTATCGGGAAGATAGTCCAGGTTCTCGCGTGAGCCGGAGACGCCGATATATTTCTCGACATAGCTGTACCAGGGCGCAAGATCGTCATAGCGGATCGGCCAATCGCCATCGATGCCGTCCCGCTTGTTCGCCTCGAAATCCTGGGGGCTCCAGCGGAAGCTCCAGCGTCCCCAGATCAGCGATTTGCCGCCGACCGCGCCCGGCCGGATCCAATAGAATTTTCTGCCCTCGTCATAGGCATAGGGGTTCAACCGATCGTCATTGTAGAAGCGCTGGTTGCTGGGCGAGACATAGCCGTGCCGTGCGACAAAATAGTCGCTCTCGATAAGCGGCTTGGGCATGATGTTGCGCGCGGGAACCTCATAGGCCGGCTTGCCGTCATAGGTATAATCCTCGCCATGCTCGACCATGACGCCACGATCGAGCATGAGCACGCGCAGGCCCTTTTCCGTAAGCTCTTTCGCTGCGAAGCCGCCGCTTACGCCCGACCCGATTACAATCGCGTCGAACCTGTTGGTCGAACCCATGATGTTGCTCTCCAAGTATCCGTCAGAAACGCAGCGCGCGTAGCGTCTCGAAACTCGTGGTGATGTCGGGAATGTAGGGCGCGGGCGCCTCGTCATTCTCGACGTAGAAGTGCCTGACGCTGGCGCTTCCCTTCAGCTTGAAGAGCGCGCCAAAATCGATGGTACCCTTACCCACCGCAGTCATGCTGCGATCGGCGCGCATGTCCTTGACGTGGTAGGCGTAGATCCGCCCCGACAGGCGTTCAATCAGCGAAGCCAGCGTCTCACCGGCATGCGCAGCCCAATAGAGATCGAGTTCGACCTTTACGAGCGCGGCATCGGTTTCCTTGAGGAAGCGATCGTAAAGGCTGAGCCCGCCGGGCCGGTTGGTGAACTCGAAATCGTGATTGTGATAGGCGAAGCCCAGCCCGGCTTTCTTGAGGTCCGCGGCGAAGCGGTTGAAATTGGGTAGCGCCGCCTCCCAGCCCTGCTCGCTGCGGTGCTCGTCGGTCATATAGGGAAGCACAATCGTATCCGCGCCGAGCGTCTTCGCCATCGTCACCGACTGGTCGAAGTGCTGAAGCAGATTGTCATAGCCAACATGGATCGAGGGCGCTCTGAGGCCGAGCCGACCCATCGTCCCACGGAGCATCGCATGGTCCATGGCGTCATAGCCGCCACCGCCAAATTCGACTTCGCGATAGCCGACGCGCGCCACCTTCTCGAGCGTGCCGACAGGGTCTTTCGCGAAGATATCCCGGACCGTGTAGAGTTGCAGCCCGATCGTTTTGAGCTGGGCCCCGGATGCAGGCGCAATCGGAAGACCGGTCAGGCCGACAGCGGCGACACTGCCGGCGCCGGCGAGCAAAGTTCTACGGCTGATGATCATGCGGAATATACCTTGTTGACCTGAGAGTAGAGGAACTCGCCGTTATACTCGCCGGGAACCGGCAGATATTCGCGCTCCTGCGTCATGCCGATCTCCGACGTGTAATAGCCGGTGATCACGAGTTGCCGGAACGCGTTGAAGAATAGACCCCCGGAGGGGAGCTGGTCGTTCATCGCGAGGGACAGGAGCATATCCTGCTGTGCCGCCGTCGCCCGAACGGCCGAGACTTTATAGTCCTGCAGACTGCGCGCCTCGATCGCGTCGAGCCCGGCCAGGATCGGAATCCGCTCGTCCGGCTTTGCCCAATCGGCGAGCATCTTCTCGATGAAGGCTGGCACGCCCGCGGCAATCGCGCCGGGCGTGTCAGTAGTGGGCAGGACCCGCTCGCTAAGCGAGGTCATCAAGGCGCGCTGCGCCGGCGTGAATATCTCGACGCTCGGCGGACCATCGCTGATCACGGGAATATGGCCCGTCTGGGTGGCTCCGGCAGCTCGGGCGATTGGCGCGAACACCGACGCGCCGAACATGCCGACCATGCCGGCAAGTGCGGTTCTACGATTGATCACTTGGCTTCTCCTCCGAGATCGATCGCCGCCTCGGGCAGCGGGCGAACCCAGATGTTGCGGAACGAGACCGGTGAATCGTGGTCCTGAAGCTGAAGCGGAGCCGCGTCGGCGTGCGCCTGATAATGCGCGACCTGGCGCCAGATCGTCGTGCCGAGCATCGCCTGGTGGTTCTGGACAAGGATGCCGTTCAGGAAGGCCGTGACATAGGCCGGACGGAGCAGTTTTCCATCGGCGGCGAAGCGGGGGCGTTCAAACACTATGTCGTAAGTTTGCCATTCGCCGGGGCGGCGTGCGGCATTCACCAGCGGCGGCTTCCAGCCATACACCGCGCCGACCGTGCCGTCCGCATAGGTCGGGTTCTGATAGCCATCGAGGATCTGCACCTCGTAGCGCTGCATGAACCAGATGCCGCTATTGCCGCGGTCCTGCGAGCTCTTGGTCGGCGGGTTGGGCGAACGGAATTCGAGATGGAGCTGGACATCGCCGAAGCTTTGTTTCGAGACGAGATTGTTCTCGCCGCCACTCTCCGCACGCGAAGGCACCGTCATCACGCCGTTGGCGAGCTTCCAGGGGGCGCGCTCGCCGCGCCATGCGTCCGTGGAGCGACCGTCGAAGAGCACGATCGCATCGGACGGCGCTCCGCCGGGGCTTGTGGCGGGTGCGACCACCGTCGGCGCAGGCCGGTCGGAGTCATGGACGTGCCACTGACCGCCGGGCAGCATCGGCGTGTCCTTGTATCCGGGTTTATCCTGCGGCGCGGTCAATGCGGCGGTTATCGGAACGAGGCCGACGATCAGGGCCAAGCATGTGCGGGTAATTCTCATCCCTCTCCTCACTCCTGATCGATCTGGCGATAGGCGGCGACTAGGCGTTCCTCGCCGGCACGGCCCGCTACCGCATTGCCATGTTCCATGCCGATCACGCCGGCATACTGCCGCGACCGCAACCATTTGACAATGCTAGCATAATTGATCTCGCCCGTACCCGGCTCCTTGCGGCCCGGATTGTCCCCGAACTGGAGATAGGCGATCTCGCTCCAGCAGCTTTCCAGCGTCGGGATCAGGTTTCCGGCCTGTATCTGCGCATGATAGAGGTCGGCGAGGACCTTCACGGCCGGGCTGTTCGCCCCGCGTGCGACGGCAAAGCCCTCTGCGATCGTCTGCATGTACACGCCCGGGTGATCGGTATGCGTGTTCAGAGGCTCCATCACTATCGCCAGGTTATGCGGCGCCAGGATATCGCCGGCCCTGCGCATCACATCGATGATGCGCGCCGTCTGGATGTCCACCGGCACCTTCGGATCCATGAAGCCCGTGACGACGGTCATCCATCTTGCGTTGAGGCGCTTGGCCACACCAACCGAGGTACGGATGTCGGCGAGGAACGCTTCACGCTCCGCATCGTCATTGCTGCCGAGCCAGGGCCGCGACTGCGACCATTTGGGCATGCTCGCGACGAACACCCCCATCTGCATGCCGCGTTGCGCGAGCGCCTTGGCCATCTGCTCCTGCTGCTCCACCGGGCGGCTGCGCGCTTCATTATCCTCCCAGGCGGTGAAGCCCTGGTCGGCTGCGAAGGCGATCTGCTCGATCAGTCTGCCACGGCTGGCGAAGCTGCCCTCGTGCGGGGCAAAACCCAGCGAAAAATGCGCGGCGTTGGATCGGCGGCCCTGCGCGCGCGTGACGGCGGGCGCCAGTGCCGAGGCAGCGCCCGCGGCGAGAACGGTGCGGCGGGAGAGCGTCATGCAAGGACCGTGATCATTTCGAGCCCTCGGCCTTGAGGTAGGCGATGATATCCGCCCGCTTCTTGGGATCCGCCATACCGATCGGCATGCGCGTGCCGGGAACCTTCTTGGTGGGAGCCGCGATGAATTCGTCGAGCGTCTTTTCGTCCCAGCGTAGCTTGGAGTCCTTTAGCGCCGCCGAATAGTTGAAGCCCGGAAGCGAGGCGGCGGGACGTCCGACCACTCCGTAGAGATTGGGTCCAACGCCGTTATTGCCGCCCTTCTGCACCGTGTGGCACGCTCGGCAGGCGGCGAATGCGGGGGGCGTCGCGGTTTGGGCAGAAGCGGGCGCGCACGTCACCAGGAGCGCCGCCCCGGCGAACATACCCGGTCCCACACGCACGAGAAGCTTCATTCTTTCTCTCCCGGATCGATCATGGTCCATTTCTGGTGCGATGCCGCATTCGCGATGACGGCCTCAATGAACTGCATCGTTCGCAATCCATCGGTTACTTCCGGAAACCAGCGCTCCGTGTCGCCTCGGATCGCGCCGGCGAACGCGCGATAAAGATTTGCGAAGGCTTCAATATAGCCTTCGGGATGGCCTGCCGGCGTACGCAGCAGCCGCACCGCTTCCGCTTGAAGCCCAGGGCCGCCTGCACGGACGATTTCCGCGGGGCGGTCGAGCCAGCGCAGGATCAACGTGTTGGGCTCCATCTGCGCCCATTCAAGCCCACCGCGCTCGCCATGGATTCGCAGCTTCAGGCCATTCTCTTCTCCCGCCGCGACCTGGGTTGCCTTGAGCACGCCGCGTGCGCCGCCGTCGAAGCGCAGTAACGCGCTCACATCGTCGTCAAGCCGTCGGCCCGGCACATGGATAGCGAGATCGGCAGACACGGATTGCACACGCAATCCAGAAACATGCTCGGCAAGCTGGAAAGCATGCGTGCCGATATCGCCCAGGCATCCGCCGAGCCCCGCGCGGGCGGGATCGGTGCGCCACTCGGCCTGCTTGTTACCTTTATTGTCGATGGCCTGGCTCAGCCAACCCTGCAGATATTCGACCTGGACCAGCCGGATAGCTCCAAAGTCGCCGCGTGCGACCCTGGCGCGCGCCTCATCGACCAACGGATATCCGCTGTAAGTGAAGGCCAGCGCGAAATGCCGTCCGCTGTCGCGCGCCGCCTTGGCAATGTCCTGGGCCTCCGCCAGGCTCATGGCGATCGGCTTCTCGCACATCACATGGAAACCGGCGTTGAGCGCCGCAATCGCCATCGGCGCGTGCAAATGGTTCGGCGTGACGATCGCGACGGCGTCGATACGCTCTTCGGCCGGCAATGCCTGCTCCGCGGCAATCATGGCATCGAACGAAGCGTATATGCGCTGCGGCTCCAGCCCCAGTTGCATACCCGTGCGCTCGTTGCGGCCAGCGTCAGTGCTGAAGGCGCCGGCGACCAGATTCCAGTCACCGTCCAGCGCGGCCGCCATGCGGTGAACGGCACCGATGAAAGCGCCCTCCCCGCCGCCTACCATTCCAAGCCGAAGCGCCTGCCTTGTCATCGAGCGAACTCAGTTCTGCTGGGGTGAAAGACCGAGGGTCGCCCGGATCGCTTTCCGATCGATTCCGCTTGCCGCAAAGTCATCGAAGGCGCGCTCGGTCCGCCGGATCATGTGGTCGCGAATGAAAGGCGCCCCCTCGCGCGCGCCATCCTCGGAACGCTTCAGAGCGCATTCCCATTCGAGCACCGCCCAGCCGGAATAGCCATATTGAGCCATTTTGCTGAAGATCGCGGAGAAATTGACCTGCCCATCGCCGAGCGAGCGGAAACGTCCCGCGCGATCGACCCAATTCTCATATCCGCCATAGACGCCGGATCGTCCGGTGGGATTGAACTCGGCATCCTTGACGTGAAAGCACGAGATCCGATCGTGATACCGATCAATAAAGTCGAGATAATCGAGTTGTTGCAACACGAAGTGCGAGGGATCGAAAAGCAACCGCGCACGAGGATGATTGTCGGTTGCGGCAAGGAAACGCTCCCACGATGCCCCATCGTGCAGATCCTCGCCCGGATGGATCTCAAAGGCGCAGTCGACGCCTGCCTCCTCGAACGTATCCAGAATGGGGAGCCATCGGCGCGCGAGTTCGGCGAAGGCTTCTTCGACCAATCCCGCCGGCCGCTGCGGCCAGGGATAGACGTAGGGCCAGGCAAGCGCGCCCGAGAAGGTCGCATGCGCCGATAGCCCGAGCCTCGCGCTGGCCCTGGCCGCGAGCTTGACTTGCTCGACCGCCCAGGCCTGACGTTCGGCAGGCTTACCGTGCAACTCGGGCGGCGCAAACCCCTCGAACAACGCATCGTAAGCGGGATGAACTGCGACGAGCTGCCCCTGCAGATGGGTCGAAAGCTCGGTCACCTCGATTCCGTGCCCGGCAAGCATGCCCTTCAGATCGTCGCAATAGGCCTGGCTCTCGGCGGCTCGCGTTAGGTCGATCAGGCGTCGATCGCAGGGCACCTGCACGCCGACATAGCCAAGGCCCGAAGCCCATTCGGCCATTCGCTCCAGCGTATCGAAAGGTGCCGTGCTGCCGAGGAATTGTGCCAGGAAGATGCCCGGCCCCTTCATGGCTTTCACGCGGCGGTCTCCATTTTGCGGTCATCCCGGAAGCTGACCTGAAACAGGATTGCGATGAGCGCCGCTGCAATGGCCGGATACCACCACATATGCTGCCAGTCCGCGATCGTCGGCGAGGCCGGGAGCTGCGCGTAAAGCAAGGCGCCGATCTGTGAACCGAGCAGCATTCCCACGCCGTAGGTGAATAGCGTCAGCATCCCCTGCGCCTGCGCGTTCACGCCCTTTGGTGATGCAATCGTACCGGTATAGATGGCGCCCGCGACGAAGAAGAAGTCGTAGCAAACACCGTGCAGCGCCACGCCGAGATAGACCGCCCAGAGTGAGCCGCCGCCGTCGCCGATAGCGAACAGGCCGTAGCGCAGCGCCCAGGCAGCCATACCGACCAGCAGCAGCGGCTTGACCCCGAAGCGGCGGTAGAGCCACGGCATCGAGAACATGAAGCAGAGCTCCGACATCTGCCCGATGGCGAGCGTTCCGCCGACATTGGTGATGCCAGTGGCCCCGACATAGGGCGAGGCATAAGCATAATACATCGCAAGCGGGATCGAGATCAGCGTCGCGCAGGTCACGAAAATCAGGAATGAGCGCTGCTTGAGCAGGCCGAACGCCTCCACGCAAAGGACCTGCCGGATCAAGCCTTCGCCACGGGGCGCGTCCGGCTCGACGTTAGGCAGCGTGAAGCTGTAAAGCCCGAGCGCGACCGAGACGACCGCCGCTATGCGGAAGATCTCCGGGCTGGCC
>Ga0207647_10004594_pt1 | contig 10223 bp, 8 predicted proteins | sample KBSCornC2_FD_184295 | JGI IMG/M metagenome (GOLD analysis project Ga0207647, IMG submission 184295) | Corn rhizosphere microbial communities from Kellogg Biological Station, Michigan, USA - C2 (SPAdes) (version 2) | ecosystem: Host-associated > Plants > Roots > Rhizosphere ...
TCCGCCCGACCTTCCTCGTCGGCGTCCCGTACCTCTTCGAGAAGATCCACGACACCGGCCGTGCGACCGCCGAGAAGATCGGCCGCGGCGCCTCCTTCGACCGCGCGGACCGCATCGGCGTCCGCTTCGGGGAGGCGTACCTGCACAAGTTCCTGGAGACGGGCAAGGGGCCCGGCCCCGCCCTCTACGCCGCCTGGGCCCTGTACGACCTGCTGGTCTACCGCCGCGTCCGCAAGGAACTGGGCGGCCGCATGCGCTACGCGATCAGCGGCGGCTCCCCGCTCGACCGCAATCTCAACCTGTTCTTCTACGCCGCCGGAATCATCGTCTACGAGGGCTACGGCCTGACGGAGACGAGCGCGGCCGCCACGATCGTCCCGCCGCTCAAGCCCCGCCCGGGCACGGTCGGCGTCCCGGTCCCCGGCACCGCGGTGCGCATCGCCGACGACGGGGAGGTGCTCATCAAGGGCGGCGTCGTCTTCGGCGCGTACTGGAACAACCCGGCCGCCACCGACGCCGTACTTCAGGACGAGTGGTTCGCGACCGGTGACCTCGGCGCTCTCGACGAGGACGGCTACCTCACCATCACCGGCCGCAAGAAGGACATCCTCGTCACCTCCGGCGGCAAGAACGTCTCCCCGGCCGTACTGGAGGACCGGCTGCGCAGCCGCCCGCCGATCGGCCAGTGCATCGTCGTCGGCGACAACCGCCCCTTCGTCGCCGCCCTGATCGCCCTCGATCCCGAGTCCGTCGCCCACTGGCTGACGGTCCGCAAGCTGCCGGCGGACACCCCGATGTCGGAGGTCGTCCGGGACCCGCGGATGCGCGCCGACGTCCAGAAGGCCGTGGACTACGCCAACGAGGCCGTCTCCCGCGCCGAGTCGGTCCGTGCCTTCACCCTGGTCGAGGGCGAGTTCACGGAGGACAACGGTTTGCTCACCCCGTCGTTGAAAATCAAGCGGCACGCCGTGACGGCGGCGTACGCCGAGGAGATCGAGGCGCTGTACGGCGGCTGACGGCCCGACCGGGTCACTCATGCGGGTGATCCATGTCCGGACACCCGCCTCAAGTGGTGCAATTAAGTGATATATGACTGTGTGTCATTAATGTGCGGAATTGCGGCAAAGGAGGATGAATGACCCCTCATCGCCGCCGGTCCGCCCACAGGCGGCTGGCGCTCATCACCGCCGGAGCGATCGCGTCAGCAGCTCTCGCCTGGGGCCCGGCCTCCCCGGCCGATGCCGCACGGCACCCCGATGCGCGGCGCGCCCTGCCCGTGGTGCCGGGCGCACTGGACCCCACGCCCGCGCCCGCGGACATCACCCGCTCCTACTCGGTGGCGGACGTGCGGCGGGCCGCGTTCGGCGCGTTTCTCGACTCCGAGCCCGAAGGGCTGGTGCGGCTGAAGGAGTTCAGCGGCTGGCTGGGCGGCACCGAGCTGCGCGTGGGGCACACCTATCTGCCGGGCGACGTCTGGGAGAACATCGAGGGCGGCTACGGCTTCCTCGACAGCTGGGCCAAGTGGCGGCTGGCCAAGCCCGACCGGCTGCTCGTGCTCAACGTCCCGCTGATGGAGCACAACGAGGCACAGGTCTCCGACATCGCCGTCGCACGGCTGCTGCGACGCGCCGCAGCGGGCGAGTTCGACGAGCACTTCCGGCTGCTGGCAAAACGCCTGGTCGACCTGGGCGCGACGGACACGGTCCTGGTGCTCGGCTGGGAGATGAACGGCGTCACCTACACCCACCGCTGCGGCCCCGACCCGGAGGACTGGATCCGGTACTGGCGGCGCATCGTCACCGTCATGCGCTCGATTCCCGGCCAGAAGTTCAAGTTCGACTTCGCACCGAACCGTGGCGTGGACGCCATTCCATGGCCGAAGTGCTATCCCGGTGACGACTTCGTCGACATCGTCGGCATGGACTCCTACGACCAACCGCACGGAATGTCGTTCGACGAGGAGGTGTCGGAGCCCTACGGCCTGAAGTTCCACGTGGACTTCGCGCGGGCGCACCACAAGCCGATCTCGTATCCGGAGTGGGGTCTGTACCGCAACGGCGACGACGTCACGTACATGCTGCGCATGCTCGCCTGGATGGACGAGCACAAGCCGCTGTACAACACGATCACGGACTACTGCCCGCACGGCGTGTGGCTGTGCACCGACAACCCCCGGGCCGCCGCCATCTACCGTGCGGTGCTGGCCAGTTCTGTAATGCCGGAGCCGACGCCTGTGCCCGTCGTCCCCGTCCCGCCCGCGCCCGCGATCCCCGTGCCACCGGAGCCGACACCGGTGCCGTTGCCGACGCCGCTGCCCACGCCTCCGGTGCCCGCGGTGCCCACGCCGCCCCTCACCCCGGAGGTGCCGCCCGCCCCCTCGCCCTGAGGGCGGCTCTACCAGTGGTCCTTGGAGTCGGGGACCATGCGCCGGACCGACTTGGCCCCGCACCGGGCGGCGGCCGCGCAGACGGTGGCCGCCAGCAGCGGCGCCGTGCGTCGGCCGGCCAGCAGGAACCGCTGGTTGTAGACCGTGTCGGGGCACCAGCGGTACTTGTGCGGCTCGTCGCCGCGCATCAGGCTCAGGACCCGGCCCTCCCCGGCGGAGGCGACATGCTCGGTGGACGCGCGCAGCAGCATCGTCGCCACGTCCACCTTCCGCTCCCGCAGCCCCGGGTCGAAGCCGTACATGTAGTCGCCCAGCAGCCTTCCCGACAGCAGATGCAGGTCGACCGCCACCACCGCACCCTCGAGCAGGAACTCCGTCACCGAAGCCTGACCGGAGCGGGCCATCGGGACCACCGACCGCACCAGGTGCTCCAGAAACTGCGGCCGGGTGTGCTCCGGTGTCATCTTCTTGCCCTGCCACTGCAGACGGTGCAGCTCCAGCAGCCTCCGCAGCGCCGTCTCCGTCTCGTCGTGGCCGACGACACGCCACTCGACGCCGAGCCGGCCGAGCTTGTTCACCTTGTTGCGCACCCGCTGGGCGCGCGTCGGCGGCAGCCGCTTGACCAGCTCGGTCATCGGCAGGGCGGGCAGTTCCAGGCACGTCGAGTCGCGCAGCCGGCGGCGCGGACCGCGCCAGCGGCCGTAGACCTGCTCCACCGCGCTGCCCGGCCGGACCTCCCGGAAGTCGATCAGCGCGGTGCGGGCCGCGTCGGCCAGGGCGTCCGCCAGTGCCCGGCTGCCGTCCTCGGCCTCCTTCTCGTCCAGCAGTACGTCGCAGAAGTCGGAGATGGCGCCGCCGATGGGCACCAGCTTCGGCAGTGGACGCCGTACCCGCATCAGTGGTGCGGCGGCCACCAGTTCACCGCCCCGGCGCACCAGGAACAACCGCAGCCCGTCGGGTGTGCCGTACGAGAGCCACCAGGAGTGCAGCCAGGCGTGGCTCTGGAACGGTGTCGCCGACGGGCAGGCATCGTGCAGCCGGCCCCACTGCTCCGCCAGCCCGGCGAAGGTGCGCTCGTCGGTGCAGAGTTCCACCGAGAGCGTATGGCCGGACGCGGTCATCCGAGGGTCCCGCGGGCGTCCGCGGCGAGGGTCGGGGCGGGCACCGTCGCCTGCCCCGGGCCGTCGTCGTCCGCCGCCCGCCGCGGTCGTGCCAGCAGGACGAGTCCGCCCAGCAGACCTCCGGCGCAGGTACCCACGAGCGAGGTCAGCTTCCAGGACGCGGAGGACGGTTCGGCGGGCCTCATCGCGCGGGCGAGCGGTTCGAGCCGGATGCCGGTGCCCGCCTTGTTGTGGGCCGCCTGCGTGACCAGAGCGCCGGACACGGCGTTGGCGATGTCCGCGGCTCGGGCGGGGCTGGAGGAGGTCGCCGAGACCGAGACCATCGGCGCGTCCGGCGAGGTCGCGACCTGCACGCTCTTGCGCAGCGTCGCGGCCGGTACGCCCGCCTCGACCTGCGCGTCCCCGAGCACCGCGAGCTGCGGGGCCACCCGGCCGTACGCCTGCGCGAAGCCGAGCGCGTCGGCGCAGTCGACGTCGGACCGGCCCGCCGCGACGGCGACGACGGAGCTCGTCGCCGTGTACTGCGGTGGCTTCGCCACTCCGTACGCGCCACCGGCCACGGCACCGAGCAGCGCCCCGGCCGGCAGCAGCCACCACGAGGGCAGCCGCTTCACACGGGCGCGCTCACGGCGCGACAGGCGGGCACGCTGAACGGGGTTGTCGGTCATGGAGAACTCACTTCCAGGGTCGAGCCGGCCAGAGCGGCCGTGTAGACATCCATCAACTGCCGGGCGCTGCACGCGATGTCGTAGCGGTGCACGGCGTCCGGGGCGGATCGCTCGCCCGGCCCCGCCGCCCGCAGCCGCAGCAGCTCCCGTACATAGGCCCCGGTGGAGCCGGTGACGCGCCGGGCGCCGGGTGCCGCGTCCGGCGGCAGGTCCTCGACGGCGGGGCAGCTCGCGTACAGCACGGGCAGCCCGGCCGCCAGCGCCTCCACCACGGCCAGCCCGAAGGCCTCCTGCGGCGACGGCGAGGCGAGCACATCCATCGCCGACAGCAGGTCGACCAGGCCGGGTGCGCCGTCGCGGGGGCTTTGCAGATAGGGCCGCTCGCCCGTCAGGACCACCCGGTCCGCGATCCCCAGCGCCCGGGCGGTGCGCCGCAACGCCGTCTCCTCGGGCCCGCCGCCCACCAGCAGCAGCCGTACGTCACCGGGCAGCCGGGACAGGGCGCGCAGCAGCAGGTCGAAGCGTTTGCCCGGGGCGAGGCGTCCCACCCCGCCGACGACGTACGCGTCCTCGGGCAGCCCGTAGTGCATCCGGGCCTCCTTGCGGGCCACCTCGTCGAAGCGGAACCGGGGTGCGTCGATGCCGTTCGGGATGACGCGGATGCGTGCCCCGGGCACGCCCCAGTGACGCAACCGCTCGGCCACGGTCGGGGAGACGGCGACCGTGGCGCGGCCCAGGCGCTCGCCGGCCAGGTACAGCCCGCGGACGCCCGCGGTCAGCGGCCGGCCCTCCAGCACGGAGTCGCCGATCGAGTGCTCGGTGGCCACGACGGCCCGGACTCCCGCGAGCCGCGCGGCGATCCGGCCGTAGAGGCAGGCCCGGTACAGGTGGGTGTGGACGAGGTCGTAGCCGCCGGTGCGGATCAGCCGGGTGAGGCGGGGCAGCGCGCCGAGGTCGCGGTTGCTGCCCATCCCGAGGTGGATGACGCGGACGCCGTCGGCGGCCAGGCCCGCGGCGACCGGGCCGGGGTTGGTCAGGGTCACCACGTCGCACTGCGCGGGAAGGTGACGCAGCAACAGGCGCAGCTGCTGTTCGGCTCCGCCGACGCCGAGGCCGGTGATGATGTGCAGGGCCCTCACACGGCCTCCACGGAGCGGCCGAAGAACCGGGCCAGGCGCCGCTTCAGCTCCAGCCGTACGGCGGTGTCGATCTGCCCGACGTGGATGCGGGGCAGCGCGAAGTCGCCGCAGCCGTCCGGGCCGGGGGTGATCGCGCAGGCGTAGCGGTAGCCGGCCAGGCGTACGGCGGCGGCGACGCGCTCGTCGAGATAGCCGTACGGGTAGCAGAAGCCCTCGACGTCGGTGCCGGTGATCCCGGCGAGCAGATGGCGGCTGTCGTTGACCTCGGAGTGCAGCACCTCGTCGGTGGCCTTGGTCAGGTCCAGGTGGGTCAGACCGTGCGAGGCGATCTCCATGCCCGCGGCCTCGGCACGGCGGATGCCGTCCACGTCGAGCAGCGGCTTGCGCGGTCCGAGCGGCTCCCAGGCGTTCTCGCCGCCGAGCCGCCCGGGCAGCACGAACACCGTCGCGGTGAAACCCCAGCGGCACAGCACGGGCAGTGCGTCGCCGGTGAAGTCGGCGTATCCGTCGTCGAAGGTGAGCCCCACCAGGCCGCGCTCGGTGCCCCGGGCGCGCGCCGCGAGCAGTTCCCGCATGCTCACCCCGCGCAGACCGCGGGCGGACATCCAGGCGAACTGGCGGTCGAGGCGGGCAGGGGTGACGGTGACGTTGTACGGGTCGTCCGGGCAGTCCGAGACGGAGTGGTACATGGCCACCCAGACGGCGGGACCACGCTTGGACCGTCTTCTCGCTGACGATCTGGGATCCGGTTCGGCCTTGCTCGGTGCAGCGGAGACGTCAGCGACCATGACCCAGCTTTCGTGTGACGGAATGACGGAGAGACTGCGCGAGGGGAAGCAGAAGGGACCGGGCGTCCGCCGCGTCGAGGACCCAGGCCAGCAGCAGGAAGACGACGGTCACGCAGAGGCAGCAGGCGGCGACTGCCGCTGCGGGCGAGGCGAACAGCCCCGCGACCAGCAGCCCGGCCCCGGTGGCGCACACGGCCGCGCACACCGGCCGGACGAGTTCGGCGACGACCCTGCGCACGCGCACCGGCACATTGCGGGGCCCCAGGCCGTGCAGCATGAGCAGCGCGGTGAGGGTGATGCCGGTCGCGTTGGCCGCGGCGATGCCGCAGGCACCCCAGGGACGTACGGCCCAGGCGCCGATGACGACGGTGGCGAGCGCGCCCACGCCCATCGCGCCCAGCGGGAACCAGGTGGTACGGCCGGCCGCGAAGTACGACCGCACGAGCGCCCCGACCAGCGTCTGCCCGAGCAGCCCGGCCGCGTACACCCGCATCACGGCGGCGGTCGCGGCGGTGTCCTGCGCGGTGAACGCCCCGCGCTGGAAGAGGAGTTGGACGATCTGCGGCGCGCAGGCCACGACCACCGCGGCGCCGAGCAGCACGAGACAGGCCATCAGCAGCACGTCCCGCTCGACCCGGTCCCGGGCCCGCCGGGTGTCGCCCTCGGCGATGGCCTGCGCCACCACCGGGAAGGTGACGATGCACACCATCATGGACAGCGACATCGGCAACTGCGCCACTTTCTGGGCGTAGTTGAGGTGCGAGATCGCGCCGGCGGGCAGCGTGGACGCGAAGTGCCGCTCGATGAGGACCTGCGACTGCCGGCACAGGGCGAACAGCAGAACCGCACAGACCAGCCCCGGCGCGAGCGGCCGACCCCCGTCGTCCTCGTACGCACGGTCGTTGCGGCCGGGCCGCCCCGCGATCCGCCGCGCCAGCGACGGAGTCTGTACGGCGACCATGAGGCACCCGCCGAGAGCGACCCCCAGAGCGGCGGACCGCACACCCCAGTGCACACCGAGGACGAACATCGTGGAGATGATCGCGACGTTGTACGCGATGTAGATCGCGCCGGGCGCCAGATACGAACGGTGGGCGCGCAGCGCCGCGCTGCAGTACCCGGCGAGCCCGAAGCTCAGCACACAGGTCGCGGTCAGCCGTGTGCAGGAAATCGCGAGCGACGGGTCGGGCAGACCGGGCGCGAGGGCGGAGACCAGCAGCGGCGCCCCGGCCACCAGCGCGGCGGCCGTGGCGGCGAAGGCGAGGCACAGCCGCGGCAGCGAGGCGGCGACCAGGGCGCGCACCGGGTCGGGGGTGCTGTTCCCGAGCGCCCGCCGGGCCAGCGCCACGCTGAACGCGGGCACCAGCACGAACGCCATGCCCTCCTCGATCAGCAGGGTCGCCGCGAGTTCGGGCACGGTCCAGGCCACCAGGAACGCGTCGGTCTCCGCACCGGCGCCGAAGAGATGCGCGAGCGCCTGGTCCCGTGCCAGGCCGAGGACCGCCCCGGCCATGGACAGCGCGGCGGACAGGAGTGTCGCCCGGGCCAGGAAGCGGGCCGAGGGGGTGTCCGCCTGCCGGGCGGCGGGAGCGCTGGTGAGGCCGTCGGCCGGGAGCGCGCCGTCCGTGCCGGTCGCGTCGGTCGCCTCGGATGCGCCCGCGGTGCGCGCGGGTCCGGGGTTCATCGCGGGTCCGATTCCGCGACAGGGCCCGAAGGGCCCTGAAGGGGCGCAGGGCCGTATCGATATGCGGCTCCGGCGGCAAATCCTCAGGCGTTGGCCATCTCTCGCTTCCGCGCGGTCTCCCGCTCCCGCGCGACCTCCGCCGCATCCCGCTTGAAGGCCCACCTCATCTCGGGCTCCATCACGCCCTTGAACACCCGCTGCACCGGCCGGGTGCACAGCAACGTGACGGCACCGGCGAACGCAACCGTCACAAAGATCTCCCCCAGCGGCCGGTGCAACCACTTCGGCTCGAACCAGCCGTAGAAGTCGCCCGCCTTCACCAGGAACCCGTGCAGCAGATAGCCGTAGAGCGTGCCCGCGCCGAGCGCCGTGAACCACATCTTCCGGCGCGGCACCCAGGCGAAGAAGCAGGCGGTCAGCAGCAGCGAGCAGCCGAACAGGGCGAGCACCATGACCGGCCCGCTCCACCACGGCGCGGCCATCTCCTGGGCGGCGTCCCGGTGGTAGAACCACGCGGTGTTCATCCGCGGCACCGCCCACCAGCCGACGGCCAGCGCGGTCCCGAAGACCGGCACCGCCAGGATCCGCATCTTCCGCGTGCGCACCATCTGGAAGTGCTCGGGCTTCATGCACAGGCCCAGCACGAAGTACGGCAGGAACTGCAGGACGCGCTGGAGGTCGAGATCGTTGCCGATCTCCGGCGAGACCGACCCGAACATCGCGATGCCGAGCGCGACGGGCAGCGGCCAGCGCAGGGTCTTCCACAGCGGGGTCGTCAGACGCCAGATGAACAGCGCGATCAGGAACCAGGTGAGATACCAGGGGTCGAGCAGACTGACCGTCATGCTCGGGTCGTGGTCGCCGTAGCGCTTGAAGAGGCTGTACGCGGTCTCGAAGACGATGTACGGCACGAGCACGCCGGTGACCAGTCGTCTCAGGCGGTCGGGGCGCATGTCGAAACTGCGGGAGAAGTAGCCGGAGATGATGATGAACGCCGGCATGTGGAAGCAGTACACGACCGTGTACACGCCCTCCAGGATGCGGCTGTCACCCTTCAGCGGCTCCCAGGAGTGGCCCATCGCCACCAGCACGATCGCCAGGTACTTCGCGTTGTCGAAGAACGAGTCGCGCTGTTTGCCGGGTTTGGGGGGAGTGTTCTGCTGTGTCTGCGGCGAGCGCGGACTCGGCACTCCCGACGCCGGCGACTGTGCCGGAGGGAGCGGCGCTCTGTTCTGGCCGTGCGGTTGCAACGAGTTCGTCACAGACCCTCCCCCCAGAAACTGGGGGAGACGATCCCGGACCTCGCTGCGCGTGCGGGGGACGAGGCAGCGTGAAACATCTGAGGCACCCTAGCGTCGTCTGTGGGTTTTCGTAAAACTCCCCACGTGGTTCCTGCCAATTGGCTTCGAGTACCCGAGATTAAGGGAAGTTGACAACGTCATGGAGGTGACGGTCAACACACTATTACATGTCCTGGTTGTCACGACTCGTCCTGACTAAACGGGGCATATGACCAGGGGGCGACTCCGGTGGAATGTCTGCTTCATTGGCCTTTTGGGGGGCTGGCGTTGACGGCTCTGCTGTGCCCGTGACAACAATTCGAATTACCTGCGAACGCGTTGTGTGGACATGGAAACGATCTCGCTGAATTCCCTGTGCGGGTGCGCCGTCGAATTGCTGTGCGGCAGACGGTCGTTGGGGCCCTCGGGCGGGCCGCGCCCGCATGGCTGAGGCAAAGGTCCGGCACAGGTGTGACCGACGATGCCTCACCTGCCGCATACGTGGGCCCCGTTGGTGGCACGATGGTTCTGGCGGGGGTGCGCGGGGCTGGCACCCCCGGGCCGGGAGAGCGGACCGACCGAGGGTGTGATCAGTTGTGGCCATTTCACTGTCAGTGGTGCTGCTGTTGGCGATCATCCTGGTGGTGTTGATCAGGGGAGGCTCGATCAAGGCCGGCCCGGCGATCGTCGCGGTGCTCTTCGGCTTCTTCCTCGCATCGACCGGCATGGCCCCGTCGATCAACCGGTTCCTGAACTCGATAGCGGAGACCATCAACTCGATCAGCTTCTGATCCGGGCAGATGCTTCGCCCGCAGAGGGCGTGGACGCCGCCGCGCCGCGCCCGTGGGTCGTCACGCTCTGTGCACCGGACATATCGGAGCCGACTGGTTCGGGCACGTGGGGGACACTCCCATGGTGAGCCGTGTCCGGTGATTGGCATGGTCGTTGGAGCGAGCATGCGAAAGATCATCCTGACCGCCACGCTGGCCGTGGCTGCTGTCGCCATGGCAATTCCTGCTCATGCGGACGACAAGTCGACCCCCCACTGGACCTTCGCGCCGGGATCCGTCTGCGGGCTGGAAGGGGCAGAGGTGTCGGCGCTGCCGATTCTGACCGAGTTCGTCCCCGTCCACGCCAACAACTGCCCGAACGGCAAC
>Ga0207647_10004595_pt1 | contig 10222 bp, 8 predicted proteins | sample KBSCornC2_FD_184295 | JGI IMG/M metagenome (GOLD analysis project Ga0207647, IMG submission 184295) | Corn rhizosphere microbial communities from Kellogg Biological Station, Michigan, USA - C2 (SPAdes) (version 2) | ecosystem: Host-associated > Plants > Roots > Rhizosphere ...
GTTTCACGAGGTTGCCTTCAGCCAGACCTTCTGCGTAGTGAGACAGATGCGCGTAATAGAAGATCATCTCCTGGTTTGCGCTGAGTTGATAGATGGTCGTGCCGCCGCGTTCGCTCTGAAATAGCTTGATGATCTTGCCGTCCGCAGCCGCGAGAACGGGAGTTTCAGCAGCTGCGGGAATATCGATGGCGTCGTGCGTTCGGCCTTCGGATCGGGCGTCGGAGTAGGTGTCGAGCAACTGGTCCGGACGCACACCCGCGACAGGAATGATCAGGTTCAGGCGGCCGACGAAATTTGCAGGTTCGGGCGTTGGCGTTGGGGATTCTGACGGCGGTAACGGTGTGCCTATAGCAATTGGAGCGCTTGGAGGAAGATCAATTGCGGGGACTCGAGGTGTCGTCCGAAACGTGCTCAGAATCGAAACGATCGAAACGATCACCAGAAACAGGACGGACAGCAGGATTCGGAGCTTCCATGGTCCCATGGAAGGCTTTCAGTACAACTCGCGTTCCGTAACACGGATACGACGGATTTGTGAACCGGATCAGCGCTGATCCGATCTTCACATGCGTTTCATCTGTGTCCCCGCTCCGAGGAACCAGCTCGCTCCGACGCGCAGCCGGTGATGCCAGGTGGGCAAGCGTGATGTGTACAAAGCAAATCGTGCTTGTCGTGCGAGGGCGCCACCGAACGCCTTGCCACCAGTCAGTACTGCTGCTCGTTCCGTTCCCAGGCTGATCGCTTCACCCAACTCTTCGAAATGCTTCGTGTGCATTTCATTGCCTTCCATATAAGCCTTGATGTTGCGACCCGCGAGTGTTGCTTGCTGGAAAGCGAGCTGCGCGGTGCCGGCAAGAGTAGGTGTGGCGTCCGGATAGAAAGCGATATCACCGAGTGCGAAGACATTGACGTGCTGTGACAACTGTAACGTGGGGTTGACGACCAGCAACCCGCGCTTGCTCTTCTCCACATCGAGTTGCTCGATCAATGGGCTCATCTTTACGCCGCCGGTCCAAACGACTCCCGCAGTTTTCAGACTCTCGTGCTTACCTTCGTGCTCAAAGGTCAGCTCGCCGGATGTCACTTTCACCACCCGCGTATTTGTATGTACTTCCACGCCAGACTTATCCAGCGCATCTTCGACGAACTCCCGGATCTGATCTCCCATTCCCGGAACGACTCGATCCCCCATTTCGATCACCAGCACGCGCGGCTCGCCCTGCAGCGCACGGCGTTGGAATGCATCCCTCAACAGGTCAGCCATTTTGGTCGAAAGCTCACATCCGCTCGCGCCGGCGCCAACCACTGCGAATGTCGCTTCACGCCGTGCGTCCAGAGGCGCAAAATCGGGTGGAATGCGATCGAGTGTAGCCACCATTCGGTGTCGCAGATTGTCGGCGTGGCTGAGCTTTCGGAAGGGCAGAGTAAACTCTTCCGCACCCTCGACGCCCACATAATTGGTCACACCGCCAATCGCAAGAACGAGCGCGTCGTAGTTAAGCGACTCACGACCGGCGAGTGAAACCGACTGGGCCACGAGATCGATCCCGGTGATTGCCGCCTGGACAAAATGAACGTTGTCATCCAGCAGTTCGTCGTACCGCGGTGCGATGTGCCAGGCCTCAACTTCGCCGCTCAGGTACTCGTAAAGCATCGGCGTAAAAAGGAAATGGTCAGCGTCGCTAACGAGGGTTACATCGAACGATCCGGCAAGCTCGAGAGCCGTAAAAAGCCCTCCGAAGCCGCCTCCGAGAATCAGGATTTTCGCTTTTGACATTGGCCACGATAGTGCCACAAAAGGCACAAAAAGCACAAAAATCACAAAAGAGAGACTACTGATTCAGCGGGCGTGTAAATCGCGAGGGGAGCAATTGAGCGCCGTGGTTTAAGGGCGCCTTTTGTGTTTTATGTGCATTTTGTGCCTTTTGTGGCTCCGTTTGTGCCTTGTAGCGGCCTCATGTTACATTGACGTTGCTTTTTAAGTTTAGCGGTTGCCGCTTTTAGGCGGAGTTACTGCGGTCGAGGAGGACCATTTAAGCAAGTGGCGTTAGCAAAACAAACCAAGGAACAGATAGTTTCCGAGTTCCGTACGCATGAGTCAGATACCGGTTCACCGCAAGTTCAGGTCGCACTTCTTAGTAAAAGAATCAACGACCTCACTGAGCATTTCAAGACCCATAAAAAAGACAATCACTCGCGACGCGGCCTGCTGAAAATGGTCTCGCAACGTCGTAGTTTATTGGACTACCTAAAGCGAATTGATATAGAACGCTACCATGAAGTGGTAAATCGTTTGGGTCTGCGCCGATAGTTAAACACATTGAAGAGAGCTTCGAATCTCTATTGAGTTAAAGCCCGCGTCTATCGAAGAGCTTGTAGCAGTGCCGAACGTGACGGCGATTGACTGCAAACAAGCTGACGTGTACGGCCCAAAGCTTCGAGCAATAAGGCGGCATGAGCTTCACGGTTCAAGAGGCTCGTGCCGCCTTTTTCTGTAGCCCATAGTCCTACCCCGCATCACGTTGGCGGCCCAGATTCAGCAAGATTGCTTGCTCAAAAACAGCGTTGGCGCCCAAATGTTGGCGGCGCCCGCGACCTGAAGTTGTTCAGGTGTAAAGTTCGAAGGAGAACATAAAATGTCAGAAAAGAAATACCTCAAAGAGTCAATTAAGCTCGGCGAAAAGGAGTTGACCGTTGAAACCGGCCGCGTCGCAAAGCAAGCGGACGGATCAGTCGTCATACGGTATGGCGACACGATGTTGCTGGTCGCTGCCGTCGGTGCTCCTACCCCACGAGAAGGTGTTGACTTCTTTCCCCTCACGGTCGAATACCGTGAATCAAACTATGCCGCGGGACGTATTCCCGGCAATTACTTCCGGCGCGAGGGCCGTCCTAATGAAAAGGAAGTCCTCACCAGCCGCCTGATCGATCGTCCCTGCCGTCCACTCTTTGCCGAAGGTTACCGAAATGAAACACAGGTCATCGCGAGTGTAATTTCAGCCGACCCCGACAACAATCCGGATGTTATTGCGATCACGGGTGCGTCATGCGCGCTCTATCTTTCAGATATTCCGTTTTTGAATCCCATTGCGGGCGTGCGCATCGGGCTGATCGAAGGACGTTACATCGTCAACCCGACTTACGATGAAGTGCGTGAGTCGCGATTGAATTTGATCGTGGCCGGAACCGAAGAAGCCATCGTGATGGTCGAAGCCGGAGCCAACGAGGTTTCGGAAGAGATCATGGTCGAAGCGCTGATGTTGGCCCACAAAGAGATCAACCGGCTGTGCCGTTGGCAAAAGGAACTTTACAAAGCACTCGAGATTCAGAAACGCGAAGTGCCAACAGTAGAGCTGAATGCTGATATGGTGCGCGAGATTACCGAAAAGTTCGGCGAGCGATTGCAGGTCGCACTCGACACGTCAACGCAGGAGAAGCGTGCGAGCTATGCTGCTGTTGACGCGTTGAAGAAGGAAGCTGGTGAGATGTATCCGGAAGATCAGCCTGAGCAGAGAGCGATGGCGAAAACGATCTTCGATCAACTGAAAGAGACCGTCTTCCGCGACGACATTCTCAACAAACGCCGCCGTCCCGATGGCCGAAGGTTTTCTGAGATTCGACCGATCACTTCTGAGGTTGGTTGGTTACCGCGCGTACACGGTTCGGCGCTTTTCACGAGAGGTGAAACACAAGCCCTCGTCTCGACTACGCTTGGCACGAAAGAGGACGAGCAGTTTATCGACGACCTCGAGAAGGGCGAAGTGAAACGTCGCTTCTTACTGCACTATAACTTTCCGCAGTATTCAGTCGGTGAAGTCGGACGCTTCGGATCGTCAAGCCGCCGCGAGATCGGACACGGCGCCCTGGCGCGACGCGCGCTCGAAACAGTCCTTCCTGATGATTCAGATTTTCCGTACACAGTTCGCATAGTTTCAGACATCACCGAATCAAACGGGTCATCCTCCATGGCGACAGTTTGCGGCGGAACGCTCTCGATGATGGATGCCGGCGTGCCTTTGAAAGCGCCTGTGGCCGGAGTCGCGATGGGACTCGTGATGGAGGGAAACAAGTACGCGATCCTGACGGACATCGCGGGTGCTGAAGATCACTACGGCGACATGGACTTCAAAGTCGCAGGCACGCGCAACGGTATAACTGCGTTGCAGATGGACATCAAGATCGCGGGCATCAACGCGCAGATCATGGCTGAGGCTCTGGAGCAGGCGAAGAAGGGCCGGCTCTACATTCTGGGCGCGATGGAAAAGACTCTCGCCGAACCGCGCCAGGAGATTTCTGCCCACGCTCCGCGCATCATCCAGATCCGGATCAATCCGGATAAGATCCGCGACGTGATTGGACCAGGCGGTAAAGTTATTCGCTCGCTCGTGGAAGAGACTGGCGCGAAGATCGACGTGTCTGACGACGGCACGATTTCGATCGCCACCGCGAGTGGCGAAGCTGCGGACGCTGCGGTGAATCGTATTCGGGGTCTAACTGCTGAAGCAGAGGTGGGCCAGACGTACCTCGGTACAGTCAACCGGATCGTCGACTTCGGCGCATTCGTCGAAATCTTTCCGGGCACAGACGGACTGCTTCACATCTCGGAGATCGCCGATCGTCGAGTGAAGGACGTGCGCGACGAGCTGAAAGAAGGGCAGCAGATCCTCGTGAAGTGCATCGGACGCGAAGGCAATAAGATCAAGCTCTCGCGGAAGGCTGTGTTGAAGGAAGAGAATCGTAAAGCCGAAGCCGCTGGCCAGAGTGATGGCGGCGGCAGCCACAACGGAAACGAGATGTAAACCTGGTTCAAGCCAGGCGTGATATAGGTCCTATAAGTCCGATAGGACCTATTTTTTTGTACTATTCTCAGACCGGCGGTCCAAAATTCAGACGAAAACCCTTCCGTTAAACTCGAAACCCTCCGTTTCCCCTCATCTTTTCTGACGGCCCTGAAATTGCAGAAGAGATGGCACATTTATGTCCTGATTGGCGAGAGACTGAACAAGGTCGGTTGGCGACCTAGACCTCCAAGATATTCCCCGCAGTCTCCGGGTTGCCAGAGCACAAATCGAATGCCCCCGTACTGGAGTTTCCAGGGCATTAACAATGTCTTTGTATTGGATAAGACAACCCGAACAGGTGGAACTATCGAACGGCCCAGTTCGCTAGTAAGGTCAGTTAAAAGTATGAATTTACTTTTTCTCCAGGTCTCCAGTAAAAAGCTCCCGCAAAGTGGCTTGCGCGTCGCTCGCGTACTCCCAGCCGTGCTTTGCTTGCTCCTTTTCTCTGCGGTGCCCGCGTTTGCCGATCCGGTAAGAATGAGTCAGGTCATCCAAACGCTCAGCAATTCAGCTGGCGCTCCCGATCTGACACTCAGCACGCTGGTTTCACAACAAGACCCAGCGACGTCGAAGAGTTCCACTCAAAGTGGACCAGGTAAAGATGGAACAGTAGTTCCCAAGACAGATTCAGTTATTTCGGGAGTGACGGTTAAAGGTCAGGGCCAGCAGTTAGGCGTCGAGATCATCCAGGAAGCGGAAGTTGAAGGCACGATTTGCGACTGCGGTGAGATTTACATCGCTGGTGGTGGTATTCCAAAGTGGCCGTTCCTGTTTCTTGCAGCGGTGCCGCTCGTGTTCATAGACCATCACGAGGAGTCAACTCCAACTCCCACACCGACGCCAACTCCGCCGTCAACTCCCTCGCCGACGCCACCTCCACAAGTGCCTGAGCCGGCATCATTGCTGTTGCTTGGCACCGGTCTGGCAGCGTGTGGTGCAGGTTTGAGGCGACGTTATTCAAAGTCTAAAGCAGTCGAGCTGACACGGGAGGAGGAATAGGAAGTGTCGAAACGTAAACTCATCCTCGGTTTTTCACTTCTGCTCGCATTTGCATTCTGTGCGGTTCAAACGCCGATGGTTTCCGCGAAATCAAAGAAGGCAAAGAACGGTACCATTAAGATTTTGACGAACCCGGGTGGTCTCTTATTAACGATTGATGGAAAACCTCACGGCGAAACTCTCACCGAGTATCGCGCTATCGATCTCGATGCGGGCGTACACACTCTCCAGATCACATTACCTAACGGCCAGTACTGGATTCGCGAAATCGAACTACCGGCCGGACGCGTCAAATGCGTGGTGGTCAATTACAAGCCGTTGCCGCCACTGCCGAAATCGCCATGCCCGTTCCCGTTGAGTGTCTCTGCGCCGAAGCAGGTGACCGAAGGCGAGATCATTACTTACACGGCTGACGTTTCATACACCGGCAGCTCTCCACTGAAGTACGCGTGGAAGGTGACGCCCTCGACTGCCAAAGTGATTAGCGGATTGGGTACAGCGACGCTGAACGTCGACTCGACCGGACTTGGCGGACAGCGCATCACGGCGACTCTGACTGCTGACGATGGTTCGGCCGATCCGGCGTGTGCGCAGACTGTTCAAGCCGTCTCGATCATCGCGCCTATCGAGAAGAAGATCATTGTTGCGCGTGAATTTGACGAGTGTAACAACTGCACGTTTGACGATCAGAAAGCGCGACTCGACAATCTCGCGGTCGAATTGCAGAACGATCCGTCCACTCGTGGTTACATCGTGGCGTACGGCGGCCGCATGAGTCCGATAGGCCAGGTCGAGAAGCTCATGAGTCGCGCGCGCGATTATCTCGTCACGCAACGTGGCATCGATGCTTCGCGTCTCGTAGTTGTTAACGGTGGTTTCCGCGAAGAAGACAGTGTCGAGCTCTGGATAGTTCCGAGTGGTGCAGCAGCGCCGCAACCTACACCGACGGTGCAGGCGGGTGAAGTCAATCCAGGCAAAGGCCGTCGCAAACCTTAATACTTGTTGCCACAGATTTTCACGGATGTGATCCGGATTCAATCCGTGTTAATCTGTGGCTAATTCCCTCCAAAAGTAAGCCCCCTCGGTTTATTTCGTTTTCAAACAATAAAGGAGGCGCCTTCATGGCCGAAGAAGGTGGAGGCAGCGGCAGCGTCGGCGTTGTCGCGATACTGGTGATATTTGTGCTCGTGATTCTAATCGGGTTGTATATGTTTAGAGGACGAATATTTGGAGGTGGCGGAACGCAGAAGATCGACGTCAACGTTTCAACACCAAGTAAGTAACAGCCACAAAAAGGCACAAAAAGCACAAAGAGAACCAATCAAATCACTTTGTGCTTTTTGTGCCTTTTTGTGGCTTAATGTATTTCGTGGCAGCACCAAACATCGACACGATCGTTTCTCTCGCCAAGCGGCGAGGTTTTGTTTTTCCCTCTTCGGAAGTTTACGGCGGACTCGGCAGCGCCTGGGACTATGGCCCACTCGGCGTTGAGCTTTGCAACAACGTAAAGCAATCCTGGTGGCGCTGGCTCGTCTACGAACGCGACGACATTGAGGGAATCGATTCTTCGATCATTCTCAATCGTCTCGTCTGGAAGTATTCGGGTCACGAAGCAACCTTCAACGATTCGTTGATTGATTGCCGCAAGTGTAAGGGTCGATTTCGAGCCGACAAGATCACCGACAACAAATGTCCTTCGTGTGGCGCGAGCGATTGGACGGAAGCTCGCCCCTTCAACACGATGCTGCAAACCAAGTTGGGCGCAGTCGCCGACGACGATCCCACGGCGCTTGCCTATCTCAGACCCGAAACCGCCCAGGGCATATTCATTAACTTTCTGAATGTCCAGACTGCGATGCGTCGCAAACTGCCGTTTGGTATTGCTCAGGTTGGTAAGTCGTTTCGTAACGAAGTAACTCCGGGAAACTTCATCTTGAGGACGCGTGAGTTCGAGCAGATGGAGATGGAGTATTTCGTCTCGCCGTCTGCCGAGCACTCGAAGTTAGTGGACTACTGGGTAGAACAGTACCTCGAGTGGTTTGGCTCGCTCGGGATCATTCGCGACAATCTTTATTTGTACGAAGTTCCGGGAGATGAGCTGGCGCATTACTCCAAACGCACAGTCGACATCATGTACAGATATTTTCCCGAACGCGAAAAGCCTTGGGAAGAATTGATGGGAATTGCGTGGCGAACCGACTTCGACTTGAGTACTCACTCGAAGAATCGGCTCGACGCTGAAGGAAAGCGTGTCAACCCTGATTCGACCGAGGATCTCTCGTACTTTGACGAACCGACAAAGCAGCGCTTTTATCCGCATGTGATCGAACCCGCGGCGGGCGTTAACCGCACTGTGCTGGCAGTGATGATGGATGCATATTCGGAGCGAACCACCGACAAGGGTGAGACCAGAGTTATTCTGAAACTGAGCCCGCAACTCGCTCCGATCAAGGCTGCGATCCTGCCGCTCGCGAAGAACAAGCCGGAAATCGTGGGAATGGCGAAGGCGATCAAGCGTTCCCTTCAACCCTTGCTGCGGGCGGTTTACGACGATACCGGCGGCATCGGAAAGCTTTACGCACGACAGGATGAGATTGGGACTCCGTTTTGTATCACCGTCGATCACCAGTCGCTCGAGGACGAGGCCGTTACAGTGCGCGACCGTGATACGTGGGAGCAGGAAAGAATCAAAGTTACCGATCTGGCGGAGCACCTGCAGAAGCGTTTGAAGCCATATACGACTCCCTCACTACCGGAGCCGATCTGATTTGTTATGCCAGTAGTTAAGAAACGAAATCAGCAAACTGAAACGCGGCTCTTGCTGGAGTCGGAAGACCCGGTTGAGCTACCGCCGGCTGAGATCGACGATGCATCAGTGCTGGTGCAGTTTGAGAAGATTAAGCCGTTCATCCCGGAGCTACTCGAAACGTTGCGCGCAGGGACGGTGGCGGAGCCTGTTCCGGTGATGATCGATGGTTCTACGTTTGCGATTCATGGTCCAACGCGAACTTTCTGGGTGAAGCTCTGGCATGCAGCCGGTACCGAGATGACGAAGATCGATCGCGCGCAGGTGATCAGTTGTTTGCCGTCGACTCGCGGCGTTCAGGTACTGGTTGAATCCCCTGAAGAAGATCCGTAATAAATCCGCGTTCATCCGTGGCTGAATAATGGTCGAGCTACCCGATACGGTTTCATCTCTCGCCCAAGCCGTTCATGAAGCTGGCGGGCGTGCTTTGCTCGTCGGCGGTTGTGTGCGCGACGAGCTGATGGGCGCGCAAGCGAAGGACTGGGACCTCGAAGTCTACAACCTCGATGCCGTTCGACTCCGCGAAGTGTTGGACCAGTTTGGTCCGGTCAATGTCGTCGGTGAATCGTTCACGGTTTACAAACTGGGCGGGCATCTCGACGTTTCAATCCCACGCCGCGAGCGTAAGACAGGACACGGACACAAGGGATTCGTAATCGAAGGCGACCCGTCGATGAGTGTCGAAGAGGCCGCACGACGCCGCGATTTTACGATCAACGCCATCATGCAGGATCCGCTCACCGGCGAGTTGATTGATCCCTACGACGGCCGTCGTGACATTGAGCGCCGAATCTTGCGTGCTGTTTCGGCGGACACGTTTGCGGAAGACAGCCTGCGCGTGTTGCGTGCAGCGCAGTTTGCCGCTCGTTTCCGGTTCGACGTCGATCCTGCCACCGTTGAAATTTGCCGGGGTATTGATCTCACCGATCTTCCGCAAGAACGAATCTGGGGAGAGCTTGAAAAACTGCTGCTCCAGGCAGTGCAACCGTCTATCGGCCTCGAGTGGTTACGGAAGCTCGGTGCTATAGAGCAGATCTTTCCGGAGATCCAGAGCTTGATTGGAGTGCCACAGGATCCGGAATGGCATCCCGAAGGTGATGTCTTTGTGCACACGCAACTCGTGATCGATCGCGCACGCGAGCTGGTCGACGATCTGGCATATCCGCGCAAGGTGACGGTGATGCTCGCGGCGTTGGCGCATGATTTTGGCAAGCCTCCGACGACCGAGTTCTTAGAGGGCAGATGGCGTTCCCGTGGACACGAAGAAGCGGGAGTGCCGCCGGCGGAGAGTTTTCTGAGCCGTATCAATATTCACACGATCGATGGTTACAACGTGCGTGGGCAGGTGATCGCGCTCGTGCGCGAACATCTGAAACCCGGCGAGTTTTACAAGAAGCGCGACGAAGTTGGTGAGGGAGCGTTTCGACGACTCGCGCGCCGGTGTGAACCGGATCTCTTGTATCGCGTTGCGAAGGCGGATTCGCTCGGTCGCAATGCCGAGTGGGTGCCGCGGGAGAAATGGTACGGAGCTGAAGCGCAGGAATGGTTTATCGAACGTTCGCGAGAATTACAGGTT